>JAEEGL012565409.1_pt1 | contig 31373 bp, 24 predicted proteins | sample 9134231 | NCBI WGS metagenome assembly JAEEGL01 (sample SAMN16246548, study PRJNA631951) | gut metagenome | biome: gut microbiome; feature: rumen; material: fiber-attached | host: Bos | place: Iran: Karaj | collected 2018-10
CTGGAACAAGGTATTCTATAAATGGCGGAGAAGAAGTTGCCTTTGAGGAAATCGGTGCCCCAGAAGGAACAACATTTATTGTAAGAAATCTTTTTTATAATACTCCAGCCAGAAAGAAGTTTTTAAAAACACCACAGACGGAAGGAAGCTATATAGGGGATGTTATGGAGCACCTTGCTCTTGATAATCCAACTATTTCTTTTCACTACATAAATAATAAGGATGACAAATTCTCAACTTCAGGAAATGGAGACCTTAAGGAGCTTATATACAGAATCTATGGAAGAGATGTTTCTGTAAGTGTAAGACCAATAAATGTAGAAGAAAAGGGAATAACAATTGAGGGCTACCTTGGAGAGCCTTCTCTTAACAGGTCTAACAGGAACTTTGAAGTTTTCTTTGTTAATGGCAGATATGTTAAAGATAAAGTAATTTCAAAGGCTTTGGAGGAAGGTTACAAAGAGTATCTTATGATGCATAAGTTCCCCTTTGCCATTCTACACATTAGAATGGACCCCTCTATGGTAGACGTTAATGTTCATCCAGCCAAGTTAGAGGTCAGATTTGACAATCAGGCTGTTATTTATGAGGTAATAAGGTCAAATGTTGAAAGGGTGCTTAGTACCCAGGAAATGATTCCTGATGCTCTTTTATCAAGTAAAGAGGATGAAAAAGAAGAAAAGATTTCCCAAAAAGAAGAAATTTCTGAGAAAGAAGATGAAAAAACTCCAGTTAAAACTGTTGCTCCTCAGCCTTTTGAGAGAATTCGCTTTGAAGAGAATATTATTTCCGAGAAGTCAACGCCTGTATATGCTACAGGAGTTAAGGAAGAACCTATAAAGATTGAAGATGTCAATAAATCAGCGGTATGGACCAGAATTTTCGGTGACTTGGACGGAAGAGAGGCAGAAAAGAAAGAAAAGCCGTCTCCTATAATCAAAAGTTCAGAGGCTATTGTTATTGAGAAAAAGCCTGTTCAGCTGGATCTTTTTGAAGAAAAGGTATTATCAAAAGAAAATGTCAAGGAATATGAAATTCTGGGACAGATTTTTGGTACATACTGGATCATTGCTTTTAAGGATAAGATGTTCATGGTAGATCAGCATGCTGCTCATGAAAAAGTAAACTATGAGCGCATGATAAAGAGATACAAGTCAGGTGATATGCTCTCGCAGATGGTCAATCCGCCAGTAATTGTGACATTATCTTCTGCCGAAGAGGAAATCTTTTTACAGTACAGACAGTATTTTGAAAAACTTGGATTTAATATAGAGAACTTTGGTGGTCATGAATATGCCATGAGAGCTATTCCAATGGACCTTTTTGGATGTGATAACGAGAAGGATATGTTTATTCAGATTCTTGATGAGCTTTCTCATGAAACAAGCATGGACAGAACGCCAGATGTAATCAATTACAAGATAGCAAGTATGGCCTGCAAGGCTTCTGTAAAAGGAAATACTAAGATGACCAAACAAGAGATGGAAGCTCTTTTGGATGAACTTCTGACACTTGATAATCCCTATAACTGTCCTCATGGCAGACCAACAATCATTTCAATGAGCAAATATGAAATAGATAAAAAGTTTAAACGAGTGGTTGAATAATATGCAAAAGCTTATAGTTTTAACTGGCCCTACAGCAGTTGGAAAAACTAAATTATCAATCGAACTTGCAAAGAGATTAGGCGGAGAGATCATCTCCGCTGATTCTATGCAGGTCTATAAGTATATGAACATCGGAACTGATAAGATAACTCCTGACAAAATGGAAGGTGTGCCTCATCATCTTATAGATTTTTTGGAGCCCTCTGAGGAGTTTAATGTTTTCATGTTCCAAAAGCTAGTTAAAGAAGCAATACAAGACATATCATCAAGAGGAAAGATTCCCATTATAGTAGGTGGAACAGGCTTTTATATTCAGGCTGTATTATATGATATTGATTTTACTGAGACTGACGAAGATGACTCTTTTAGAAAAGAACTTGAGAAAAGAGCAATAGATGAAGGTAGTCATGCTCTTCATGAAGAACTGAAAGATATTGATCCTGAATCCTATGCAAGTATCCACGAAAATAATGTAAAAAGAGTTATCAGAGCTCTTGAATATTATCACAAAACCGGAAAACCAATATCAGAGCACAATAAGGAGCAACGTCAAAGAACATCTCCTTATGACTTTAAGTATTTTGTCTTGACAGATGATAGAAAAACGCTATACTCACGCATAGACAGAAGAGTGGATATGATGATGGAAGAAGGACTTTTAGAGGAAACTAAAAAGCTTATCCATATGAATATACCACTTAGTTCTACTGCTTCTAAGAGCCTTGGATATAGGGAAATGTTTGGATATATTGATGGAGACTATGATCTTGACAGGGCAATATATCTTATAAAACAAAATACAAGGCATTTTGCAAAAAGGCAGCTCACCTGGTTTAAAGGTGAGAAGGATGTGATCTGGATTGATAAAAGAGATTTCGGTCACGATGATGAATTAATTTTGAAAGAGATGATAAGAATTTATGAACAAGGAAATGTATAAGGCACTTGGTATTTCAGAAAATGTAGTTGATTTTGGAGAAAAGATATTAAGTGACCTGGAAGTAAGATTTAAGAAAATTGATGAAAATGCAGAATATAATCAGCTTAAGGTTTTGAAGGCAATGCAGGAGAACAAGGTTAGCGAAGCTTGTCTTCTTGGAACCACTGGCTATGGATATAATGATATAGGTCGTGAGAAGCTTGAAGCAGTTTATGCGTCCGTTTTCCATACAGAAGATGCACTCGTAAGACCACAGATTACCTGCGGAACCCACGCCCTTGCACTTGCCCTTATGAGTAATCTTCGCCCTGGAGATATGCTATTTTCCCCAGTTGGCAAGCCCTATGATACTCTTGAGGAGGTTATTGGCATAAGACCATCCAAGGGTTCTCTTGCTGAATATGGTGTTAGCTATAGTCAGGTTGATCTTTTGCCTGATGGTTCTTTTGACTTTGACAATATTAAAAAGACTCTTCTTGAAAATGAAAATATCAAGCTTGTTACTATACAAAGGTCCAAGGGATATCAGACAAGACCTACACTTTCAGTTAGCAGAATAGGGGAACTGATTTCCTTTATCAAAGGTATCAAAAAAGATGTTAAATGCATGGTAGATAACTGCTATGGTGAATTTGTAGAAGAAAAAGAGCCTTCAGATGTGGGAGCTGATATGGTTGTGGGCTCACTTATCAAGAACCCAGGCGGCGGACTTGCACCTATAGGCGGTTACATTGCTGGAACTAAAGAGTGTGTTGAAAATGCAGCTTTCAGATTAACTTCTCCAGGACTTGGAAAAGAGGTAGGTGCTTCACTTGGGATTCTTCCTCAGTTCTATCAGGGATTTTTCCTTGCTCCTACTGTTACAGCATCTGCTCTTAAGGGAGCAATTTTTGCAGCTAATATTTATGAGAAACTTGGATTTGATGTGTGCCCTAATGGAGCGGAGGACAGACACGATATAATTCAGGCTGTGACTTTTGGCAAGCCAGAAGGAGTAATAGCATTTTGCCAGGGAATTCAGGCGGCTGCGCCTGTTGATTCTTTTGTAGCACCTGAGCCTTGGGATATGCCTGGCTACGATGCACAGGTTATCATGGCTGCGGGAGCTTTTGTCTCCGGTTCTTCTATTGAGCTTTCAGCAGATGGACCTATAAAGCCGCCATATTCTGTGTTTTTCCAGGGGGGTCTTACATGGCCTCACGCTAAGCTTGGAATCCTTAAGACTCTCCAGAGTCTTGTGGATGCGGGGCTTATAAAAGAATCTAGTTTAAACTAATCACTATTTGTGGTAAAATACAAAGTGGTCTTTTTCTGATTGTCTGGAGTTGTTATCAGAAGGAGACAATATGAAATCATTCAACAAACTACTTGCAGAGAATACTGTTTATCAGGAATCTCTTCCTTACGAGAGATTTTTAAACTTTGGGGCTGAGAGCCTTACTGATGCAGAGTTATTGGCTATAATCATCAGAACGGGGACTAATATGAGTTCTCCGGTAGATATAGCGAATCAGATCATCAGTATGGGACGAGGTAAGGAGAGAGGGCTAAATGCACTTTTTTCTTTATCCCTTGATGAACTTATGAGTATTCATGGAGTAGGTCAGATCAAAGGGGTTAAGCTTAAATGTATAGCTGAACTTGCTAAGCGGATGTCTTATCACAAGAATCTTGAAGAGCTTGATTGTAGTAACTCCAAGAATGTTGCGGATTACTACATGGAGAGGATGAGACATGAGGAGCAGGAAAAGGTTATTCTTTTATGTCTTAACAGTAAAATGGGACTTATAGAGGAATGCTTATTATCAATAGGTACAGTTAATTCCGCAAGTCTTTCTCCCAGAGATGTTTTTATGCATAGCCTGAAATGTGGGGCAGCTAATCTTATACTTCTTCACAATCATCCGACGGGTGATCCTACTCCCAGTAAGGCAGATGTAGGTGTGACTAGGAGGATCATAGAATCAGGAAATATGCTTGATATTCATTTAAGAGACCATATTATTATTGGAGATAAGTCATATTGCAGTCTCATGGAAAAGGGACTTTTATGGCTATAAGGAGGGCGTTTTGGGTAATATTTTTGGAATTGATCTTGGAACAAGTAACATCAAGATCTACAACAGAGACGAGGATTCATTAACAGTTGAGAAGAATATGATTGCCATTGAGAATAAGACTAATGTCTTTGCATATGGTAATTCTGCATATGAGATGTATGAAAAGGCACCAGATAAGATCAAGATTTCTTATCCTCTTAACAGTGGTGTAATTGCTGATATTGAGCATATGGAGACTTTGGTCAAGCTCTTCTTGACAGATCAGATGAAGGGCTCAGTTAAGCCTTGTGAAGTTTATATTGCTGTTCCCAAGGATGTTACAGAAGTTGAGAGAAGGGCCTTCCATGACCTCATAAATGATGCTGGTATCAAGGCCAAGAAGATCATGATGGTTAAAAAGCCACTTGCTGATGGACTTGGCATGAATGTAGATGTTATGAATTCCCAGGGTGTTCTTGTAGTTAATGTTGGATATGACACAACTGAGATTTCTATCTTGTCTCTTCGAGGAATTGTTGTTAGTAAACTTATTAAGGTCGGTGGCAAGAAGTTTGATGAATCTATCAGAAACGTTATCCGTAAGGAATTTGGTCTTCTTATTGGTGAGAAGACATCAGAAGCTGTAAAGATTTCTCTTAAAGACCTTGAAAAGGAAGGCAAGGATGCTGTTGTTTATGGTAGAGATATTGTAACAGGTCTTCCTGTTGAGCGTAAAATTCCTACTGAACTTCTTAATCAGGCACTTATCGAGAACTTTGATGCAATTCTTGATAACATCAAGGCGGCTCTTGAGAAGACTCCACCAGAACTTGCTGCTGATATTTTCAAGCATGGTCTTTACCTTACCGGTGGCGCTTCACAGGTATGCCATCTTGCACAGAGACTTAGTAATGGTGTCGGCCTAAATGTAAATATTGCTGAGAATCCAGTGGGTTCAGGAGCTCTTGGACTTGCAAAGATCATCAAAGAAGACCAGTATAAAGCTCTTGCATATGGAATTGAAGAGGATAAATAATGAGTCCCATTATCAAGAGAAGAGGAGAAGAATTTACTCTGCCAAGTAAATATCTCCTCTTTATTTTAACATTGTTGTGCATTGGCACGATTGTCATAACTTTTAATACTAATCTTTTTACAGGCCCGCTTAATTCTTTTGCTGGCATTTTTGTTGTACCTTTTCAAAAGGGTATCACAACTGTAGGAACGTATATGAGAGAAACTTCTGACAAGCTTTCCTCTATAACAAAACTTCTTGAAGAAAATGAAAGATTGAAGAAGGAAATTGATGACCTCACAATTCAGAACACTACTCTTGAACAGGAAAAGTACGAACTTACTGAGCTTAGAAATATGTATCAGTTAGATGGTCCATATGAACAGTATGAGAAGGTTGGAGCCAGAATAATAGCCAAGGATGCTGGCAACTGGTATCACTCTTTTGTCATTGACAAGGGGTCTGATGACGGCCTTGCTATTGATATGAATGTTATGGCTAATGGAGCTTTGGTAGGAAGGATCATTGATGTTGGTCCTGATTGGGCCAAAGTTCAGTCAATAATTGCAGACAATGCTTCCGTCAGTGGTATGGTTCTTGCTTCTTCTGATAATCTTATTGTTTCCGGTGATCTTGAACTTTACAAGCAGGGATTTATCAGATTTTCCAAGCTGGTTGATGATGTTGATAAGGTAAGCATAGGAGATAAGGTTGTAACTTCAAATATCAGTGACAAATATCTCCCAGGCATCCTTATTGGCTATATCTCAACTATTGATGATGATTCCAATAACCTTACTAAATCCGGAACTATAACGCCTGCCGTTGATTTTGAACATATGAATGTAGTTCTTGTACTTTTGGAGCTTAAAAAAGATATCGGTGATTAAGGGAAATATAAATGAATATCAGACGTGTAATTTACAATTTCATTTTGGTGCTTGTTTCCTTTATTTTACAGACTACTGTCTTTAGAGCCCTTGACTTTGGCGGTATTGCGCCAAATCTTATGATAATAGTAGTAGCTTCTACTGGATTCATAAAGGGAGACCGGTCGGGTCTTGTAATTGGCTTTTTTAGTGGACTTTTGATTGATATCTTTTTTGGTACATATATTGGATTTTTTGCTCTTATATACATGTACATTGGGTTTATTGTCGGGAAATTCCATGAGATATTCTTTTCACAGAATATAGCTATTCCTATTGTTTTTATAACTATAGCAGATTTTCTTTTTGGATTTATCTGTTATATTTTGATGTTCTTGTTCAGAAATAAGTTTAACATTGGTTACTATATGATGAGTAATATCATTCCGGAAATGGTGTACACTGCACTTATTGCTATTTTCTTTTACCCTGTTATCCTGCATATGAATAACAGGCTTGATGAGAGAGAAGAAAGGAACGCCAAGAAATTTGTTTAGTGAGATTAAGGATGCGGTTATAAAATTCATAACGTCCAGGGCTGTTATTGTTTGCGTTGTTCTTACTTGTCTTGCAACAATCATGATATACAGGCTGTTTTCATTGCAGATAGTAAATGGTGAATACTATCTTGATACTTTTAAACTTCGTATCAAGAAGGAGAAGAGCATTGCTGCTACAAGAGGTAATATTTATGACAGAAATGGTAAGCTTCTTGCTTATAACGAGCTTGCAAATTCTGTTACTATCGAAGATGTCTATAAGTCAGGAAGAGGCAAGAATAAGTCCATCAATGAAACTTTGAACAGACTTATTGATATTATTGAGGATAATGGCGATTCTGTAGATCAGGACTTCAAGGTTGTAATTAATGAGAATAATGACTTTGAATATACTGTTGAAGGTAACAGTCTTTTAAGATTTTTAGCTGATATTTATGGCAGGACCTCAATTAATGACCTTAAATATGAAGAAAAGACAAAGACAGCACAGGAAGTTGTCGATGATATGTGCAAAAATTTTGGTATTGGTGAGAACGAAGTAGAAGGAGATTCGTCTACATTTGTTCCTAGAAAAGGTTATACCAATGACAGAGCACTTAAGATTCTCAATGTAAGATATAACATGAGCACAAATAGTTATCAGAAATACATTGATACTACAGTTGCTTCTGATGTAAGCGATCAGACTGTTGCTGATGTCATGGAAAATGCTGATACTCTGGCAGGCGTATCTATTGAAGAAAGTACTGCTAGAAAATATGTAGATTCTGTATATTTTTCTCAGATTCTTGGTTATACAGGTAAAGTTTCTGAGGATGAACTCTATGCTCTTCAGCAGGAGAATAGTAATTATGGCTTAAATGATACAGTTGGAAAATCAGGCATAGAACAAGCCATGGAAAGTGTTCTTCAGGGAACAAAAGGTTCAGAAACAGTATATGTTGATAATACCGGTCAGGTTATAGAAACCAGTAACTACGTTGATTCTGTTGCTGGCAATGACGTATATCTGACAATTGACAAGGATCTTACAGAGGCTTGCTATAACATTATCGAGCAGTCGCTTGCTGGTATTCTTGTTTCAAAGATTCAGAATATAAAGACCTATACTTTTACCGAGACATCAAGCTCCAGTAATATTGTTATTCCAATATATGATGTTTATTATGCTGTATTTGATAATAATATTGTAGATGTAGAGCATTTTTCTCAAGATGATGCTGGAGATAATGAGAGGGCCGTTTATGATGCATTTACTGGCAAATATACTACTGTGACTTCGGAACTTAGAAGTGAGCTTACTGAGAAAAAAACAAGCTATGATAATCTTTCCAAAGAATATCAGTGGTATATGAGTCATATTGCTTCTTTACTTTATAGCGACGGAATATTGGATTCATCCAAGGTTGACAGAGATGATTCAACTTACATAGCCTGGACTACAGATGAGACCATTTCTCTAACTGAATATCTTAAATATGCTATAGCCAAGAACTGGATTGATGTTTCAAAGCTTAGTATAGATAATCAATATGCTGATTCCGAGGAAATTTTTGGTCAGATAACAGATTACATCATTTCTTCGCTTGAAAATGATGCTGAATTCAAAACAAGGCTATATAAATATCTTTTACTTGATGGTTATATTTCCGGAACACAGGTATGTGAGATACTTCTGGAACAACAGGTAATAAATATAGATGAGGATGAATTATCACTTTGGAAAAGAGGCGGAGAGTCAGCCTACACATTTATGATCAACCGTATTTCCAATCTTGATATTACTCCAGCTCAGCTTGCGCTTGATCCTTGTACTGGTTCTATGGTCATCACAGATGTTAACACGGGAGATGTACTTGCTCTTGTGTCATATCCTGGATATGACAATAATATGATGGCCAATGGAGTTGATGCCGAATATTATGCCAAACTCCGTAATGATAATTCAAATCCTTTATACAACTATGCCACACAGCAAAAGACTGCTCCAGGATCTACCTTTAAAATGGTTTCTTCAACTGCTGGTCTTATGGAGGGAGTCATTACTACAGATTCTGTGATCTACTGCGGTGGTATTTATGATAAGCTTGATAATCCGCCTAGATGCTGGATTTATCCAAGAGGTCATGGAGGACTAAATGTTACAGGCGGCATCAGAAATTCCTGTAACTGTTTCTTCTATGAAGTTGGTTTTAGACTGGGACTTGATGAGAACAACAATTATAAGCCTGATATAGGTCTTGAAAAGCTTGCTAAATATGCTGAGTTATATGGCCTTACAGCCAAGTCAGGTATAGAAATTGCTGAATCTGAGCCTCAGGCATCTGATATCGATGCTGTTCGTTCTGCAATTGGTCAGGGTACAAACTCTTATACAACTGTAGGACTTGCCAGATATGTTACAACTGTTGCCAATAGTGGTACTTGCTATAATCTTACTCTGATAGATAAGACTACTGACTCTAATGGCAACTTGCTTCAGGATTACTCAGCAGAAATAAGAAATGTGATTGATATGCCTCAGTCATACTGGAACGCCATACATCTTGGAATGAGACAGGTAGTACAGGACAAAGCTTATTACTCAAATCTGGGTGTGGCTGTTGCAGGTAAAACTGGTACAGCCCAGGAATCAAAGAGCAAGCCTAACCATTCTCTTTTTGTTTGCTATGCTCCTTATGAGAAGCCTGAAATTGCTGTTGCCACCAGAATAGCTAATGGTTACACATCAAGCTACGCAGCGCAGATTACCAAAGAGGCTCTGGCTTATTACTTTGATCTTAGAGATGCGGATGATATAATTTCCGGAACAGCTCAGACTCTTCAGGATGGCGCAACTAACGCTGACTAAGTTTGCGAGGAATGCTATTGATGATTAAAAAATACAGAATCATTGATTACGATTTTTTTCTTGTGATCATGATTATGGCACTTACAACAATTGGAATAATGGCTATTAATTCAGCGGATCCTTCTTCTCGCAACAAGCAGATTGCGGGATTTGCACTGGGTTTAATTTTGATGGTCTTTATTTCACTGCTTGATTATCTTTTTATCATAAAACTATATTTGCTTTTTTATCTGATAAATGCAGTTTTACTGGCTTTGGTTCTATCACCACTTGGTAGTAGTACAAATGGTGCACAGAGATGGATAAGTCTCTTGGGTATTAAGTTTCAGCCTTCTGAGGCTGCCAAAATTTTATTGATTTTATTTTATGCACAGTTTATTATGAAATATAAAGATAGAATAAAGTCCTTTGGATTTGTTCTCGTTTGTCTTGTGCTTTTGGCATTGCCGCTTGGCTTGATAGCTATGCAGCCTGACTTATCTACCTGTATTATGGTCATGATGATCTTTAGCTCGATCATGTTTGTAGCTGGTATCAGCTGGAAGATTGTTATAGCAGTTCTATCTGTTTCGATTCCATCTGTTTTATTTGTTATCTATAATGCAGTACAGGGAGAGAGTAGTCTTTTGCATGAATATCAGCAGCGTCGTATCCTTGCTTGGCTTCATCCAGAAGACTATGCCAATTCAGAAGCTTATCAGACTCTGAATTCCATGATGGCTATTGGCTCAGGACAGCTTTATGGAAAAGGTTATAATACTAATGAGATAAGTTCTGTTCTTAATGGTGGTTTCATTTCTGAATCACCGACAGACTTTATTTTTACTGTAATCGGCGAGGAATTTGGCTTTATTGGAGCCTGCATCGTTGTCGTTCTTATACTTCTTATCTCTACGAGATGCTTTTTGATCTCTATGAGAGCCAGAAACAGGGCAGGAGAGATTATTGCCGCTGGTGTTGGTGCCTGGATTGGATTTCAGGGATTTATCAATATTGGTGTTGCAACTGGTGTAATTCCTAATACAGGAATACCGCTTCCCTTTGTTAGTTATGGACTTACATCTCTGCTTAGTTCATATATGGGTATCGGTTTTGTATTAAATGTCAGATTACAGAGTAATAAGTATAATTTGGGGAGGGTTTAGCCCATGAATATCGCACTTATAGCACACGATGCTAAGAAAAAGCTTATGCAGAATTTCTGTATTGCTTACAGAGGGATTCTTAGTAAGAATGACCTTTATGCTACAGGAACTACTGGAAGGCTAATAGAAGAAGTTACAAATCTTACTGTTCACAAATATCTTGCAGGTCATTTAGGTGGTGCTCAGCAGCTTGGAGCAGCAATTGAGCACAATGAAATTGACCTCGTTATTTTTCTTAGGGATCCACTTACTGTTAAAAGTCATGAACCTGATGTAAATAATGTAATGACTCTCTGTGATATGCATAATATTCCTGTTGCTACAAATCTTGCATCAGCAGAGCTTTTGATCAAATCACTTGACAGAGGGGACCTTGAGTGGCGTGAAATGTACAAATAAAGGCCTTTCACTTGTGGCCATTTTACTGATAACTGTATCTTGTCTAACGGGATGTTTTGGTGGCGCGACAGCTGCCAAATATTCCGTTAGTTCTTTTTCATCAGACAGCAAGGAAAGGCTTATATATCCTACCTATGCTTCTGATCTTTGTGTCGTTAATTCCGACATCAATAATTCCGATTCTTCTATAACAGAAAAAGTTAGTGCAGGTCTTTTTGATCTTACCAATAAAGAGACTCTTTATGCTCAGAACGTTAATGAAAGAGTAATGCCTGCAAGCCTTACTAAGGTTATGACAGCCTACGTAGCTCTTAAATACGGAAGCCTTGAGCAGGTTCTAGTTGCAGGACCTGATGTTTATGTCAATGAAGCTGGCGCACAGAAGATCGGGCTCAAGGAAGGTGACAGGATGACCCTTGATCAGGCGCTTCATATACTGCTTATCTATTCAGCAAATGATGTAGCCAATCTTATAGCTACTAATATTTCTGGGTCTATTGATGATTTTGTGGAACTTATGAATCAGGAAGCCAGGGCTATTGGTGCTACAAATTCTCACTTTGAAAATCCACATGGACTCACTAGTGATGAACATTACGTTACCGCTTATGATATGTATCTGATTTTTAATGCAGCTATGCAGTATGATACTTTTAGTGAGACTATCAATATGAATACCTATACTACATCTTATCTTGATTCTACCGGTGCTTCCAAGGATGTAGATATAAAAAATACAAATGCTTATCTGGCAGGCAACCAGCAATCTCCAAATGGGGTCACTGTAATTGGAGGGAAAACTGGTACTACAAATGCAGCTGGCCATTGCCTTATTTTGCTTGCAAGAGATACCGCAGGTAATCCTTACATCGCAGTGATCATGCGTGATACAGACAGCGGTACTTTGTACGCAGATATGTCAGAATTGTTAAAGGAAATCGTTAATTAAGGTTGTCTTTTAACATTCAATAAACTATAATTAATACATCAATAAATTCTTGCTTGCAGGAGGGTATGCCGATGGTTCAGTTAATTGTTGGGAAAAAGGGTAAAGGAAAGACCAAATGCTTATTGGACAAGGTAAATACCGAGGTGCAGAATGTACTCGGAAGTATTGCCTTTCTTGATAAGAACACTAAGCACATGTATGAGCTTAACAACAAGATCCGTTTAATAGTAGTATCAGATTTTATGATCTCAAATGCCGATGAGTTTATCGGTTTCGTCAGTGGTATTATTTCTCAAGACCATGATCTCCAGCAGATGTATTTTGATAGTTTTTTAAAGATTGCCTGCCTTGAAGGTGAGGATATTTCTGAAACTATCGACAAATTGGAAAAGCTCTCTGAGAAGTTCAATATTGATTTTGTTCTGAGCCTTTCAATGGATGAGGAAGAGGTTCCAGAATCCGTAAGATCAAAGATTGTTATTTCACTTTGATTATTTTCTGTTATAGCGAGTATTGTGATAAGCCGCGGAATACCGCGGCTTATCTTTTGAAAATTATTTATGAATGGGGAAATAGGATTTGGCAAAGGGACGAAAAGTCACAAAATATCCTAGAAATCTTAATAACATAAATATTGGTGTAGTTATATTTGGTTTTATACTTATTTACGTTATTATCAGTGTTATCACATATTTTCGTAAGGATCATATTGTCGGTTATGAGGTCAAAGAGGGGGCGCTTTCTACCAATAATATTTATGATGCTGTGGCACTTAGACAGGAGACTATTGTAGAGAGTGATACAGCTGGCTATGTCAACTATTTCGCGGCTGAGGGAGCTCGTGTGGCTTATGGTAATCTTGTTTATACGGTTGATGAGTCTGGCCAGCTTCTAGAATTTCTTAAATCTCAGGGTTCTGATGATGTTAATTTAAGTGATGAAGATCTATCTGAGCTACGTTCTCAGATTGTTGACTATATGTCCTCTTTTGACAAAGAGGAGTTCTATACTGTATATGACTTCAAGATAGGTCTTGATGGTACTGTACAAAAGCTTTCCAATAACTCAATACTAAATAACATCAATTCGCTTAATTCTAATAGTGCCGCATTGGCCGCCATAAATTATAAATATGCGACAGGGACAGGAATAGTAGTATATTCTACAGATGGATTTGAGGATAGAAATCCTTCTGATCTTACTGTAGATATGTTTGATCTTAATAATTATTCCAAAAATCAGCTTATAAACAACACTCTTGTAAAAGCTGGAGATCCAGTATATAAGCTTTGTACCAGTGAAGACTGGTCTATTGTTATCCATGAAAGCGATCCTGACAAGGTTCAGGAACTTTTGGATCTTGGCTATATCAAGGTTCGATTTCTTAAAAACCAAAATGAATCATGGGGTAAGGTATCAAGCGTAACTAATGCTAATGGAGATACTTTTCTGGTCCTTAGTTTCTCCAATTCTATGATCACTTTTTGTAGAGACAGACTTCTATCTGTAGAGCTGATCACTGAAGATGAGACAGGGCTTAAGATTCCAAATTCATCTATTGTAAATAAGAGTTTCTTCCTGATTCCTAAGGAGTATATTATAAAGAATAATGATAATACCACAGGAGTTCTGCGTGACAAATATGACGAGCAAGGCAATGAAACGACTGAATTTGTATCTTTATCTCTTTATAATGAGAATGATACAGAATACTACGCTGATATGTCTACGCTCAGATCTGGAGATGTACTGATCAAGCCTGATTCTAATGACAGATTTGCTGTAGGCAAACAGGATACTCTTGTAGGAGTTTATAATATTAACAAGGGATATGCAGACTTTAGGCAGATTCGTATCTTATATCAAAATGATGAATATTCTATTGTAAGATCCAATACCATGTATGGTCTTAGTGTTTATGATTATATTGTGCTAGATGCAGCTGCTGTAAACGAAGATGGAGCAAGTGCTGCTGGCAAGACTTCTGGTGGTGCAGATGATAGTGTTCCAACAAGCGATAACTCCAGTGATCTAGGCGCAGAAGAGGGCTCTTTAGGCGATTCATCAGCTGAAGGTAGCTCACAAGAGAGTACTTCTGATAGCTCATCAGAAAATGACAGTACACAAGGATCTTCAGAAGAAACTTCTACTGAATCTTCATCTTCGGAATAGCTTGATTTTCGGGCTTATAAATTTGACAGATTCTGTAATATTACGTAAAATGATATTTAGTTTTGTTGGGAAAATAGTTGCGAGGAGTATAATAGCATGAGCGTAATGGATAAATTTTTAAAAGCAATTCAGCTTAATGGGGATGATGATAGCGGTTATTATGATGACTATGATGAGGGTTATGATAATACCACATCCAAGATTGAATCAATCAACAATTCCGCGCCAATTGGAAAAGATGATCCAAGCATAGAGATTTCTGAGGAGAAAATTAAAAAGGCATCTCCTAAGGTAGTACCTGCCCGTAGCAAGAAGAGCGTTTCTGGTGCAGGAATGGAAGTCTGCGTTATTAAGCCAACTTCTGTAGAGGATGCTAGAGAGATTACTGATACTCTCTTAGCAAATCGTACAGTTGTACTTAACCTTGAAGGTCTTGACGTTGACATTGCCCAGAGAATCATAGATTTTACTTCTGGCTCAACTTACGCTATAAGCGGAAATCTTCAGAAGATTTCCAGGTATATTTTTATTATTACACCAGCTTCTGTTGATATTTCAGGTGATTTCCAGTCTATGATCAATGGTGCTTTTGGTTCTGGCATTTCCGATGGACCTCAGCAGATAGACTGATCAGTTTGATATTATTAAGGCTGTTGACATGCCAGATACTCGTCAACAGCTTTTTCTATTTTTAAATTTATAACTAAAACTTTGGAGACAAGATATGAGCGATACATTAGAAATAAACTACCAGGGCAAACCACTTTATAATATAGTTTTTGAAGAATCTTTTAGCAGACTATCTGAGGAGATTAAGAGAATTGGTTTTGAAGGAAGAAAGATTGCAGTTATAACAGATAGTAATGTAAAGTCTTTATATTTGGATGAAGTTTATGAAAATTTAAAGGGTAGCTTTGATAAGATTTTCAGTTTTGTTATTCCTGCAGGTGAAGAGAACAAGAATCTAAAAGAAATAGAGAAGATATATGAATTTCTGATTAAAAATAAATTCGACAGACATGATTTGTTATTAGCGCTTGGTGGCGGTGTAGTTGGTGATATGGTAGGCTTTACAGCTGCTACATATCTTAGGGGCATTTCTTTTGTACAGATTCCGACAACGCTACTAGCTCAAACGGATAGTAGTATTGGCGGCAAGACTGGTGTAGACTTTAATGGTTATAAGAATATGATTGGTGCATTCCATATGCCAGCTCTTGTTTATACAAATATATCTACTCTTAATTCCTTATCTGGAAGGCAGTTTGCGTCTGGTTTTGCTGAAGTTATGAAGCATGGACTTATCAAGGATGCTTCATTCTATACCTGGCTTTTAGAGAACATGTATGAAATATCAGACAAGGATCCTGAGATTTTGCTTTCTATGATAAAGAGAAGCTGCGAGATCAAAAAAGCTGTCGTTGAAAAGGACCCAACAGAAAAGGGAGAAAGAGCACTTCTTAATTTCGGGCACACCTTAGGCCATGCTATTGAAAAGGCCAAGGATTTTTCTTTGTTCCATGGTGAATGTGTTGCTCTTGGCGCCGTAGCTGCAGCTTTTATATCCTGGAAAAAGGAATATATATCTATGGAAGAGTATTATGAGATCAGGGATATGTTTGTTCCTTTTGATCTTCCCATTTCTGTAGAGGATCTGGATGTAGATACTGTTATAAGCCTTACTAAAAACGATAAAAAAGCTGATAGCAACAAGATAAAGTTTGTTCTTCTTAAGGGTATTGGTAAAGCTTTTATATCTATGGATGTCACAGAAGATGACATGAGAAAAGCTCTTGAAGAAATCATTTATATAGAAAATAACGACTAAGAAGGAACCAATTTCATGAATACACTTACAAAGAAAAAGAAAATATTTCTTGCAGTAGATTTTTGTCTGATCATTTTTTTAGTATTTCTTGATCAGTTTACCAAGTATCTTGCTGTTGTTCATTTGCAAGATAAGCCTGCTTTTAAGATTATTAATGGTGTTTTAGAACTTAACTTTTTAAAGAACTCTGGAGCTGCTTTTGGTATGCTTCAGAATCAGAAAGTCTTTTTCGTTCTTGTGGCTGTACTTATTCTTCTCATCATAGCTTATGTATTATTCAGACTTCCAGATGATAAGAAGTACAATATAATGCATTTTCTTCTTGTATTTATTGCAAGTGGAGCAGCAGGTAATATGATTGACAGGGTCAAAAATGACTATGTTGTTGATTTTATCTATTTTGTATTAATTAACTTCCCAATCTTTAATGTGGCTGATATATATGTTACTGTAGCCACTTTTGTGTTTATCATCTTGTTTTTGTTTTATTATAAAGAGAGCGATTTTAATTTCTTAAGCTTTAGACAGCAAAAGAAATTCAGGGAATTTAAATAATGGAACAAAAAAGCGATTTTTTTGAAGTTACAGTTACAGATGAATATGATGGAATGAGGATTGACAAGCTTATTAGTGAGTTAATTGATTCTTTATCCAGAACCTATATTAAAAAGCTTATTGATGACAAAAAAGTTTTTTGTAATGGTAAAGCTGTTAAGGCTTCGCTCCATGTTTCTGATGGTGATGAGATCAAAATGGAAATACCTCCTGTTGAGATTCCAGAAATCCTTCCTCAGGATATTCCGCTTGATATCATTTACGAGGACGATGATGTGGTTGTCGTAAATAAGCCCAAAGATATGGTTGTTCATCCAGCGGCTGGCCATTACAAGGATACTCTTGTAAACGCCATCATGTTTCATTGCAAGGACAATCTTTCTGGAATAAATGGTGTTATGAGGCCAGGCATTGTACATAGGATTGACAAAGATACTACTGGTTCTGTCATTATTTGTAAAAATGATAACTCTCACAAGGTAATAGCTGATCAACTAAAAGAACATTCCATAAACAGAGTTTATCATGCTATATGCTACGGTATTCTCAAAGACGATGAGGGAGATATTACTGCACCTATTGGCAGAAGTCTTCAGGACAGAAAGAAGATGGCTGTTGTTCCAAATGGCAAATTTGCATCGACCCATTATAGAGTTTTAAAGCGTTTTGAGGAGGATGGTTTTACATACATAGAATGTAAATTGCAGACTGGACGAACTCATCAGATCAGAGTTCATATGTCATATATAGGTCATCCGCTGCTTGGAGATGAAGTCTATGCTGGTGGCAGACACTCCAAATTTAAGACACAAGGGCAGTGCCTTCACGCTAAGACCCTAGGTTTTATACATCCTGTTACTAGAGAGTATATAGAAACCGATGCGCCTCTTCCAGAGTACTTTAATCATTTGCTAGATGTGCTTAAATAGGGTAGAATAAAACAAAAGACATCTTTATGTTTCACACACATAGGGGGATACAGTATGAATACTATTATTACTATTGGTAGACAGTTTGGTTCTGGTGGAAGAGAGATAGGCGAGATGCTTGCTAAGCAGTATGGCATCAAGTGCTATGACAAGGAACTTCTTAGCAGAGCAGCCAAGGAGAGCGGATTCTGTGAGGAAATGATTCAGAATCACGATGAGAGACCTACAAATTCGTTTTTGTATAATCTTGTAATGGATACCTATTCCTTTGGCTATAATGCATCCAGTTTTGTTGATATGCCAATTAGTCATAAGGTGTTCCTTGCTCAATTTGATACTATCAAAAAGATTGCTGAGGAGGGTCCTTGTGTAATTGTAGGAAGATGCGCTGATTATGCTCTTTCAGATTTTGATAATGTCCTTAATATTTTTATACATGCTGATGAGGATTCCAAGATAAAGCGTATCAAGGAACGCTTTGCCGATGTTAAGTCTGACGAACAGGCAAGAGATATGATGAACAAGAAAGACAAGCAGCGTCAGAGCTATTACAACTATTATTCTTCCAAAAAATGGGGAAGAGCAGACAGTTACGATCTTTCTATTAATTCAAGTATCCTGGGAATTGAAGGTACAGTTAAATTTATCAGTCAGTATATTGAAGATTTTGAACAGAACAGGAAATAACATATTACGATTTATAATTATATTATTGAAATTTTGCTTCCAGATAACCTTGTTTATCTGGAAGTTTTTTTCGCTATGACAATTATTTAATAGATATTTTATTGTTATTTCGAAAGCATAATGTTAGGCTCAAATTAACCATAAGGAATAATAGGTGTTTTTATTCTTATTTTGATTTGGGCTCGCAGAATGGATTCTGCGATGAGAATTCAAGGAGGAAACATATGGCTAATAACGTTAATGGTAACATTAATTCGTTACTACGTGGTATAGATAAACCGCAGGGTAACGTTGCCAGCAAGATCAGAGGACCATCTTTAAAAGCTTCAGATGATAAGAAAGTATCTTCACTTGACGCCAAGTTTGGTGATAGTGCCAAGGTGGAGTTTTCTCCTGAAGTTGAGATGTATGGTAAAGTTGTAGATCTATTGCAAAAGAAATACGACAATGCTGATGTCTTCGTTGCTGGGCCGCAGGATGACCTATCACAGATAGGTGGAGATCTTGAGTACAGCATTATTTTATCTGAAGATGAGCTTAAGCTATTATCATCAGAGGATCCAAAGGATAAGAAGGAAAAAGATAAGCTCTTATCACAGATTGATGATGCAATGAATACAATCACCGATTTTAGTAAAAAGATAAGTGAAAAAACTAATGAAGAAGATTCCATTTCAAACTATGGAATTCGTATGAGTAAAGACGGAAAAATTGATTTCTTTGCTGAAGTAAATGGAAAATCCTACGCAGATACATCAATGGATGCATTGGTTAAAAGTTTAGTATCTGACAAAACAGCAAACTGATCATCAAGAAATACTTTTTAGAAACCTGGAAGCGCTTTTTGTTTCCAGGTTTTTTTGACATTTATTCATATCCTTCGTATAAAAAATAGAATCAATATTTATAAAATTATAATAAATGACAGACAATAATAAATGTTATCATAATATTGTAGATTTTTTGAGGAGGGAATAAATGAATAAAAGTATTTTTATGAAGATCAATGCTGTTTTACTGGCACTAACGCTCAGTATTTCTGCCATTTGTACAATTTCGCTGTACAAAGTCTATGCAAATGAAAATCCCGATGAGACAAACAATTTAGAAAATCCAGAAGTAAATATCCTATCACAGGAAGATGAGCAGAACACAGATGGAGACATTCAGAATCCTCCTACAGATGATTATCAGCCAGATCCATTTGACTATGATCTTACCTGCTATACGCCAAATCTAAATTTTGGCCAGATCACTCAAAATGCATATGCTAAACCTTTGCAATTTTCAATTGTTAATACCGGAACTACGGAATTTCCTCTGACATGGGATGAGTATGACCAAAGTACTGCCTTTGAGCTGGAAATTGCATCTGGAGCTATTGTTGAAATGACTCCGGGCAGCACAGTTCCATTTATGATAATACCAGATACATCTCTTCCAGCAGGAACCTATACTGCTTATTATGTTTTTTACTCAGGAAATGATATCAGACAGACACATAGGGTTCAGGTCAATGTTTCTATGACAATTACGAAAAATGAGCCTTTTATCACAGGTGTAGAAGTTATTCCGGGAAATGTTTCTCTTGCTGTAGGCAAGTCGTATCAGTTTAAGGCTGTTGTATCTGGCGGAAATGACTATGATCCTACAGTTTACTGGTCAGTTGCTGGAAACAGTTCAAATAGTACCACAATTGACTCAGATGGAAAACTTAATATATCAGGTGACGAAGCAGCAACAACTATCGCTGTAATTGCAACTTCTAAACAAAATTCATCCTATTATGATAGTGCAATTGTAAATATTACAACTGTAGATCATATAGTCAGTATTTCTGCTGATCCAACTAATGGTGGTGCCATTGCAGGAGGCGGCGCTGTCAGAAACGGCGAATCTATGAGAGTCTCTGCTTCTCCAAATAATAATTTCAGCTTTGCAGGCTGGTATGAAGGAGCTAATCTTATTTCAACATCACCTCAGTTTGACTTAACTAACATAACTTCTGACAGGAGACTTGTAGCAAAGTTTAACAGAACTACCTGTTATATAAAAACTAGTGTAAATAACTCAGAAGGTGGCACTATAACTGACAGTTGTACTATTCAGAGCGGCTCTAATATTACAATCACTGCAAAGCCCAAAAACGGTTATGCTTTCAAGGAGTTTGTAGAAAACAATAAGACCCTTAGTACATCGAACTCAATACAGCTTAATAACGTTACCACAGACAGAAATATAATAGCTGTTTTTGTCAGAAATAAAGTAAATGTCTATGTTTCAGTATCACCTTCTGATACTGGTAAGTATGAAGGTGCTGGAACTTACGATAAAGGTAAAAAAGTAACAATCAAGCAGCAGGCCTATGATGGCTATGAATTTGCCGGATGGGTTATAAATGGCCAGATTGTGTCCTATAATTCAGAATATGTCATTGAAAAAATAGAGAATGACCTTAATATTACAGCCACTTTTAGAAAAAAGCAGGCAAGAACCTATAAAATGACTTCCGGCATCACAAATGAAGGTGGGGCAATTGTCCCAAGCGGTGAGTATGTTGTTCAGGAAGGTGGAAGTGTAACCTACCAGATCGTACCTAGTGCAGGTTACAAGGTAAAAAATGTTACTGTAGACGGAATAAATATTGGCGCTGTAGGCAGTTACACTTTTAACAGCATTGGGAACAACCACAATATTACTGCCACATTTGAAAAAGTAGCTACTCCAGCTTCAAATCAGAATACCTCCAAACAGCAGTCCGTTACTCCTAAAAAGAGTGAGACCCCAAAGACTGAATATAATGAATCAACTGCCAACAAAGGCGCTCTTCCAGAACAGAAAGTGGTTAATGAAACAAATAAAAAAGACGTAGAAGAGCTTGAAGGAGAAGAATATATTGAAGATACCTATGTTCCTCTAGATGATGGAGCACAGGATAAGCCAATAGAAGATGCAATTGTTGATAACAATATTATGGCAAAATATGGCCTTGATGAGCCATCAGTGAGAAAACTGATAAATGACAATGCAGAAATGGCTCTTTTAAAAGAAGCATACGAAACAGGAACTCTTCAGGTAACTGTAAATAATAGCTTTGCTGATTTTACACAGGAGACATCGCAGGGGTTATATTTTGATAATCCATCAATTGTGAATTTTGAGACAGTTGTTTCCGCCACACTTACAGAAGATGAGAAGATATCAGTACTTAGTGGAACACCAGTATTATTTAATGTCACTATAAACGAAAATACGGCAACAGTAGATGCTTCTACTAAAAAACTCATGGAACGAAGAATTGGATATAAACCTCTATGTTATTTTGACTTCTTTGTGATGAAGTCTTCTGGAGGTAATACACAGATTTTGGACAGGACTGGTTCTGAACTTTTAGTATGTTTACCAATACCTAATGAGTATAAAAAGAGTAAAAGAGAATACTGTATATTAAGAAACCATAATGGAACAGTAGATATACTGACAGATCTTGATGATAATCCTGATACAATTACTTTTAAAACAGACAAATTTTCTGAGTACTCAATAGCATATGAAGCTGTAAATATGAATAAGCTTGTTTTAAGACTAATCATAATAATCCTCATATCTCTTGTATTAGCTCTAATATGTTATATTAATCTTTGGAGATACAGAAGAGCACATAGAAGACGCAGATAATGGATATTAACAAAATAAGAATACTTATAAAATGCCACGGTAAAAAATACCGTGGCATTTATTATAAATCTTACATTACATAGCTTTCTTGTTTTCATCAACCTTGCGCTGAGCAGTAGAAAGCATAAGCTTGATTCTATTGAGCTGGTTAACTTCAGAAGCACCTGGATCATAGTCAATGGCAACAATGTTACATCCTGGATATAAATGACGCATCTGTTTTATAACACCCTTACCTACAACGTGGTTTGGAAGACATCCAAATGGCTGTGTACAAACAATATTATTTGCACCCTCCATTATAAGCTCAACCATTTCACCAGTCAGGAACCAACCTTCACCAGTCTGGTTACCTATTGAAACAATAGGCTCTGCGTATTCTACAAGCTTGTAAATACTTGTTGGTGGATCAAAGTGCTTACTCTTTTCGAATGCTCTTGAGGCACCGCCACGAAGCTTCTCAATTGCCCAGATAGCAGCCTTCATAAGAGTAGCAGTCTTCTTTGAAGTTCCAAATTCCTCAGCCTTATAAATCTGGTTGTAGAAGCAATAGAGCATAAAGTCAATAAGATCAGGAACTACAGCCTCTGCTCCTTCAGCCTCCAACAGATCCACCAAATGATTATTAGCAGCTGGAGCAAACTTAACAAGAATCTCACCAACGACGCCAACTCTTGGCTTAACTTCATCTGTGATTTCTATCTTATCGAAGTCTTCGATAATCTGTCTGCATAATCTCTGGAACTTGAAAAAGCTCATGTGTTTGGCTGTAACAAACTCTTTGACTACAGGAAGCCATTTTTCATGACAGGCATTAACAGAGCCTTTTACCTTTTCATAAGGACGCATTCTATATACGCACCTCATAAAGATATCACCAAATACTGCGCCATAAGCTGCTCTCTGAAGCATCTCAAAGTTGATATGAAATCCTGGATTTGATTCGAGCTTGGAGAGATTAAGTGAAACAACTGGAATCTGCTCCATACCTGCCTTTTTAAGTGCTCTTCTAATAAATCCTACATAGTTAGTAGCTCGGCATCCGCCTCCTGTCTGAGACATAATGACAGCTGTTCTGTTAAGGTCATATTTACCAGAATGAAGTTCATCCATTATCTGTCCAACAACCCAAAGAGAAGGATAGCAGGCATCATTATTTACATATTTAAGTCCCATGTCTATAGCATGTCTGTTGTCATTTTGCATTACTACGAAGTTGTAACCACAGGCAGCAAAGGCAGGCTCTAAAATGTCAAAATGAATAGGAGACATCTGTGGGCATAAAAGAGTGTAATTCTTTCGCATGTCCTCAGTAAATAAAACTCTATGGTTAGAGCAGTCATTTACAGTTCTCTTTTTATTCTTTTGTTTACGGACTCTAATAGCAGCAAGCAGTGAACGAACTCGTATTCTTGCGCTTCCAAGGTTATTTACTTCATCAATCTTTAGGCATGTATAAATCTTATCCGAGCCTGAAAGAATATCATTGACCTGATCTGTTGTTACTGCATCAAGGCCGCATCCGAAGGAGTTTAGCTGAATAAGATCCAGGTCATCTCGTGTACGAACATAGCTTGCAGCAGCATATAATCTAGAATGATACATCCACTGGTCAGACACTATGAGTGGTCTCTCAGGAGTTCCAAGATGAGATATGCTGTCCTCTGTAAGTACTGCAACACCATAGGAACAGATCATATCTGGAATTCCATGATTTATTTCAGGATCAACATGGTAAGGACGCCCTGCAAGGACAATACCGTGACGGCCATTTTCTTCAATCCATTTAAGAGTTTCTTCACCCTTATCCTGAACATCTTTTCTGGCCTTGGCCATTTCTTTCCATCCCTCGCTTGCTGCGGCTACGATCTCCTCAGCAGGGATTTCTTTAAACTCTTTAACCAGAGCACTTGTAGCTGTTTCAAGAGAAGTGAAAGCCATAAATGGATTTCTAAGTCTTACACTTCCATTCGTAATAGCTTCAACATTATTCTTTATGTTCTCAGAGTAAGAAGTAACGATAGGGCAGTTATAATGGTTAGTTGCGCCTTCTACTTCCTCACGCTCATAGAAAAGCCCAGGGTAGAAGATAAAATCAACCTTCTGTTTAATAAGCCATTCAATATGGCCATGGCTTATCTTGGCTGGATAGCACTCTGATTCACTAGGGATTGATTCAATACCAAGCTCATAAATCTGATGAGTTGATCTTGGTGATAGTACAACCCTATAGCCTAGTTTAGTAAAGAAAGTAAACCAGAAAGGATAGTTCTCGTAGAAATTAAGAACTCTTGGAATACCTACAGTGCCTCTTGTAGCCTTGTCTGCTGTAAGAGGCTCATAACCAAATATTCTCTTATATTTATAATCAAACAGGTTAGGAATTCCCTCGGCATTTTTTACCTTGCCAATTCCTCTTTCACAACGGTTTCCTGAGATATGCTGACGGCCGCCAGTGAACTTATTGACAGTAAGCCTACAGTGGTTTGTACAGCCCTGGCAGGTTGTCATGCTGGTAGTATACTCAAGACCATTTATCTGATCGATAGAAAGCATAGTTGTCTTGTAATCAGTAGTTTCGTTATATCTGTCCCTGGCAATAAGAGCTGCTCCAAATGCACCCATGATACCAGCGATATCAGGACGTATAGCTTCAGCCCCTGAAATTATCTCAAAAGCACGAAGAACAGCATCATTATAGAATGTTCCACCCTGAACTACGATATGCTCGCCAAGATCCTTAGCATCAGAAACTTTTATAACCTTAAAGAGGGCGTTCTTGATAACTGAGTATGCGAGACCTGAGGAAATATCTGCGACATCAGCGCCTTCCTTCTGAGCCTGCTTGACCCTGGAGTTCATAAATACAGTACATCTTGTTCCAAGATCCACAGGAGACTTGGCATAAAGAGCAACCTTAGCAAAATCCTGAACACTATAGTCCAATGATTTGGCAAAGGTTTCTATAAAAGAACCACATCCTGAGGAACATGCCTCGTTTAGCTGAACTGAATCTACAGACTGATTCTTGATATGGATACATTTCATATCCTGACCACCGATATCAAGTATGCAGTCAACCTCAGGATCAAAGAAAGCTGCCGCATTATAATGAGCGATAGTTTCAACTTCTCCGTCGTCTAATAAAAGAGCTGATTTAAGAAGCGCCTCACCATAGCCAGTAGAACAAGATCTTGCAATTTCTACCCCCTTAGGCATAAGCTTGTAAATTTCCTGGATAGAAGAAATAGCTGTTTTAAGAGGGCTTCCGTTGTTGCTGGAATAGAAAGAGTAGAGAAGATCTCCATCCTCACTGATAAGAGCACATTTTGTTGTAGTAGAACCAGCATCAATACCAAGGAAAGCCTTGCCCTGGTAAGAATCAAGTTTCCTTGTCTTTACCTTGTACTGATCTTGTCTGTTTCTGAAAGCCTTGTACTCATCTTCATTTTTAAATAGAGGATCAAGTCTTGAAACCTCAGCATCCATAACTATCTTATGAGAAAGCTTGCCCACCATTTCATCCATTGAATAGGATGTTTCTTCTTTTGCATTGAGGGCTGAGCCTATAGCTGCAAAAAGATGAGAATTATCAGTATCAATAGTATGTTCCTCATCGAGTTTTAAAGTACGGATAAAAGAAGCCTTCAGCTGATCAAGGAAGTGAAGAGGGCCGCCTAGAAATGCAACATGTCCTCTTATTGGCTTACCACAAGCAAGGCCAGATATAGTCTGGTTTACAACTGCCTGGAAAATAGAAGCTGCCAGATCTTCCTTGGTGGCACCTTCGTTGATAAGTGGCTGAATATCAGACTTAGCAAATACGCCGCATCTTGCTGCAATTGTATATAATGATTTGTAATTTTTGGCATATTCATTAAGACCAGAGGCGTCTGTCTGCAGAAGAGCAGCCATCTGGTCAATAAAAGAACCTGTACCACCGGCACAGATACCATTCATTCGTTGTTCAACATTGCCATCTTCAAAATAAATGATCTTGGCATCCTCACCACCCAGCTCAATAGCAACGTCTGTCTTGGGTGCAAGTTCTTTAAGAGAAGTAGAAACAGCTATAACTTCCTGCACAAAAGGAACTTCCAGGTGCTTGGCAAGAGTAAGACCACCTGAACCAGTGATAACAGGATGTAAAATGACATTTCCGCTGACAGTTCTAGCTTCTACAAGAAGATCTGAAAGAGTTTCCTGAATGTTAGCAAAATGCCTCTTGTAATCTGAAAAAACTATATTGTGCTCAGAATCTAAAAGGGCTATTTTAACAGTGGTTGAACCAATATCTATACCTAATGTGTAATCCTTGGATATCATTGAAAAAATCACCTCATGTCTATTAAATGTAAGTCTTTCTTCTAATTAAATGTATAAAAGACAATCTCTATGATTATAATGCACAGATTGTGAAAAATCAATTGATTGAAGTTGCACAAAAAATACGATGTGTCTAAAACTTTATAGAAAATTTCTTGACATTTTATGATATCATTGTCTTATGAAATATTGAGGGGTATATAGTAATGTTCAAAAAAATCACAAGAAGATTCTTTCTATTTTTCTTGATAATTATTCTTAGTTCTTTATGCATACCAGTCAGATCTTATGCTGCATCAGAATCCAAAATCATAAAAGTTGGATATTATGAAAATGAAGTGTTTGAAGAAGGTGCTTCAGATGACAGCATTAAAGCTGGCTATGCTTATGAATATTATCGTAAGTTATCTGAGTTTACTGGATGGAAATATGAATATATCTATGGGGATTTTGTAGATATATATAATATGCTTCTTGATGGTGAAGTCGACATGGTAGCCGGCCTTGCATTCCTTGAGGAAAGAGAAGATAAGATCCTTTATCCCGACAGGCCTATGGGAACAGAAAGCTATAGCCTTGTCAAGCATGAGGATGATGATACTATTTCAACTCATCTTACTTCTCTTAATGGCAAGAAAATCGGAGTCCTTGATAGTGCAATAAAGAACAAACTTATAGATTTTCTTTCAGAAAAAAAGATAAACTCAAACATCATTACCTATACTAGCTATGATGCTCTTTTTGCTGCCTTTGACAAAAAAGATATAGATGTAATGGCCGCTGAAACAGATGGTACAAGTGCCAGGAATCATGCTGAAATTCTTTCATCTTTCGGCTCATCAGATTATTATTTGTGCGTATCTAAGAATAATCCTAAGCTGTTAAAAGAATTAAATGCAGCTCAGGAGCAGTTGTATTATGAAGATCCAAATTACATTAGTCTTTTACGCAATAAGTACTATGCATCAAGTCTTACTAGCAGAGCCTTTTCGGAAGCTGAGAAAGAATGGATTAATGAAAATACTGAGTTAAGGGTAGGTTATCTGGAGAATTATCTTCCATATAGTGACACTGATAAAGATGGCAATGTAACAGGTTTCGTAAAAGATCTTGTGCCTGAGATTTTCAAGAACTTAAGCCTTGATTCAGTAAAAGTGAGTTATCAGGGGTATCAGGACTATGATGATCTGACAGAAGCTCTTTCTAATGGCGAGATTGATGTTGCATTTCCTGTTGGTGGAGGTCTGTTCTATTCTGAAGAAGATGGTTTGTATTTGACTAGCGCTGTTACTTCAACTGCAGTTAACCTTATATATAGCGATGAATTTATCAGTGCTTCTAATGCTGATTTTGCCATAAACAGAAACAATAAAATGCAGTACTACTTTGTAAAAACGCATTATCCTGATTCAACAATAACCTATTTTGATTCTACAAAAGACTGTTTGACAGCGGTTTTAGATGGCAAAGTTAAATGTACAACATTAAATGGTCTTAGAACGAATACACTGCTTAAAAACAGAGCTTATAGATTGTTGTCATTTAGACAGCTCCCATACACTGATGATAGATGCTTTGGCGTAAAGATTGGTAATGAAGGACTATTGAAGCTTCTTAACAGAGGAATGAGTGTTACTGGGCAGGAATTTTCTCTAAATCTTGCATATCAGTATTCTGAGGGACTTGCAAAATATACTCTTGTTGACATGTTTTTTGATAACATATGGGCAATATTTGTATTTGCGCTTTTGATTCTGGCTGTTATTTTGTTCTTCTCACAAAAAGATCGTCATAAATCATTAAAAGCAGTAAAGGAGAAGGAAAAAGCCCGTATTGAAATGGAAAAAGCCAACATTTCAAAGACTCTTTTCCTAAATAGATTATCAGAAGATATGCATAACTCTGTTGACAGTATCATTGATTATGCTAATATAGCAGGAAAAGACAAAAGTGGCAGAACGGATGAATATCTTGGTAAGATCAAGGACCTGAGCAGCCATCTGTTGTGGCTTATTGATGATGTCCATGATTTTAGTAGTGTAGAGAGTGGACAGTACAATTCCAATGATCAGAACCTGAAGTTCAGACAGTTTATCCTGGATATAAAGGAAGCTACATCAGAAAACATAGAAGAAATTCTTTCTGCCTATGACTTTAGCGGTAATAGGACACTTATTGTTGATTCTATTACAAGTGTCAGGAATTATGTTGCAGCTCTTCTTAAAAAGACAGGCTTTGAGGTTCAAGTGGCCAACGATGGAACTGACGCAGTCAATAAGATAGTTGCTGCGCCTGCAGGATATTTCGATCTATTGATCATTGACATTCAGACACCTAATGTGGATGGATATGAGGCATCAAGACAGATACGTAACCTTGGAAATTCAGAAAAAGCAAGAATTCCTATAGTTGCTGTGTCTGGAGATGAATTTAAAAACATTAAAGAGGTAAATAAATGAACAAATTTATAAATAACCTGGAGAAAAAATTTGGAAAGTACGCAATTCCAAATCTAACTCTTTACCTGGTTGTTCTATATGCTATAGGATATGTACTTGAACTTGCACCAGCGCAGGTTAATATTATTAGTTTTCTTACATTAAATCCTGAAATGATATTGAGAGGCCAGATTTGGAGACTTGTTACCTGGCTTATAATTCCTCCTTCAAGGGTTAGCATTCTGGTCATTATCACGTTGCTTTTTTACTATTTTGTTGGATCCAATATGGAGAGAACGCTTGGGACCTTCAGATATAACCTATTTATCATATCTGGTGCACTACTTATGATAATAGGTGCATTTTTGGCGTATTTCCTTAATGTAAGTATGTATGGCATAGAGTTTACACAAACATATATGCCAATTATTTCATTTACCTTTAGTAGCTATTACCTGCAGCAGATAGTGTTTCTAGCTTTTGCTATATTGTATCCGAATGTTCAGGTACTTCTTATGTTTCTTATACCAATCAAGGTCAAGTACCTTGGATATTTTTACGGAGCATTCCTTACATATCAGTGTTTTATAGCGTTTATTCAACGTGACTACGCTGTATTTTTTGCAATTGGATCACAATTTATTAATTTGCTGTTGTTTTATGCTGCTCTTGGTAAGTTAAATAAATATAAACCTGGTGAGATGCACAGAAAATCTGAATTTCAGAAGAATGTTCGCATGGCGCCAAGGGGTGTGACAAGGCATAAATGCGCAGTTTGTGGCAGAACAGAAGTTACTAATCCTGATCTGGAATTTAGATTCTGCTCTAAATGTAATGGTAATTATGAGTATTGCCAGGAGCATCTATTTACACATCAGCATGTTAAATAAGGAGTGTTATGGGTAACATTGACAATAAAGAAAAAGAGTTTGCAGAAATATTAAAGCTTGTAACAAGAACTGCAAGAGAAAATAAAAATGTAATATCAAAAGAACAGGTTGAATCAGCCTTTTCAGAGCTTGAGCTCGATGACAAGCAGATGGAGATGGTTTTTGATTATTTAAAAAGCCACAAGATCGGCATTGGCGAGGCTGTAGATACAGATGATTTTAATCTAACTGATGAGGAAAATAATTATCTAAATAGCTATCTAGATAGCCTTAAGGATCTTCCAGCATATACAGATGGAGAGAAAACAGCTATTAGTATGTCAGCAATATCAGGAGATAAAGATGCTCAGAGAAAGCTTATTGAGTGCTATCTCCCTTTGGTAGTAGATGTAGCAAAAATGTACACCGAGCAGGGAGTTTATCTTGAAGATCTAATTGGTGAAGGTAACTTCGCCCTGACAAGAGGCGTAACTATGCTTGATGCAGTTGGCGAGCCAGAGGAAGTTGAAAGCTTTTTATACAAGCTTATGCTTGATGCGATGGAAGCAGCAGTTGAGAATAATCTTGCGGAAGATGCTGGAGAGCAGAAGGTTTTAAAACTTGTTCAGGAAGTAGCTGACAAGGCAAGCGAACTTGCTGAGGATCTCCGAAGGAAAGTAACTGTCAAGGAACTCATGGATGAGACTGGATGGGATGAAGATAAAATCAGAAGCGCTATAAAATTTAGCGGAGATAATATCGAAGATCTTGATAGTGGAGAAAAAAAGAATTGAACAATATTGTCAATGAAAATGACTTTAAGTACTATATGCAGGATATAGAGAGATATTATTTTGGAGCACGCTATAATTATAACGAGCTTTTGAATAATGAGATGGTTCCTTTTAAATTTAAGACAATTATATCTAAATATTTAAAGGATGATGTTGATCTTGATACTACTTTAGAGAGTCATTTCTTTTACTTAAACAAGGATAGTTTTGATTACAGAGTATTCAAACAGCTAAGGAGCAGGATAAGAGTTTCTGAATACAAAAACAATGTAGACCAATCCAGGGGCTTTAAGGAAAAGGTCTACACAGTAGAGCAGCTTACAAAGATGAGTCCCGAAGAAAAACTTTCTAAAGGAATCATAATAAGAGAGCTTATAGTTTCAAAGCTTGCACTTTTTGCATTTTCTGTCTGAAGAAGATAGAAGATGCATTTTTTTAAATAAAATATGGCAACAAGGAAGCTATTCAATAAAAAAACCACCTGAATAATCAGGTGGTAATTTTTAATACTTAATTAACTAAACAATTAAGCTCTTTCTACTTTGTTTGATCTAAGGCAGCTTGCGCAAACGTGCATTCTCTTAGTAGAGCCATTAACCTTACAAGCAACGTGCTGAACGTTTGACTTCCAAACTCTATTAGATCTTCTATGAGAATGGCTTACGTTGTTTCCGAAATGCACGACCTTGCCACAAATATCACATTTAGCCATTTTGACACCTC
>JAEEGL010648535.1_pt1 | contig 31371 bp, 27 predicted proteins | sample 9134231 | NCBI WGS metagenome assembly JAEEGL01 (sample SAMN16246548, study PRJNA631951) | gut metagenome | biome: gut microbiome; feature: rumen; material: fiber-attached | host: Bos | place: Iran: Karaj | collected 2018-10
CATGGCGAATTCAGCCTGTCCTGTAACCATATCTTCGGGCTCTACCAATCTGTTGACAAAATATATTCCTACGGAAGCATATACGGCATATCCGAACATCGAGGTCATCTGCGCAAGGTATATATGGGACATATGTGTGGCCAGGATAAAGAGGCCTCCCCTCAGCAAGAATCCCAGAGAACCCAAAAGCATGACAATGTGAAGTTTGTCCGGAATCTTCTTAACCATCCAGACTGCGGCCAACATCATGGGAAGCTCAAATATAGCACCTATAGCCAGTGAGAGTCCGAGACTGTTGCTGTCACCGCCGACTTTCTCCACGATACGGATCATGTAAGAGCAATACATGTTGTGGAAGATGATAAGAAAGAAGTTGGCAAGTACTATTAAAGATAAAACAGGATATTTACTGATCAGTCGAATCCAGTTCATGTCGGCTTTTTTAGCGGAGCTATCCTTACTGTCTTCGACAACGGAACCGCTATAAGGCATAGACAGAATAACCAGAGTAAGTAGGAATGTAATCAGGACTCCTGCGGCCGGAACGACGATTCTTCCATATGCAAGTGTAAGTCTTCCTACAAAAGTAGAGAAGACAGCATAAGTTGCCGATCCAATGCCTCTTGCCAGGCCGAAGTTAACATCAACCTCTTTTGCCTCGTAATAAAAGCTCGCGGCATTAACCATTGTATTGATGGCACAGAGGAGCAGATACATGAATCCGAAGGTGGGTCCGATGAACCATTTCTCTCTGACAAAGAGCAGAGCCGTCATAAGAATAAGCATTATGGATGCTATGATAAGACTTTGCTTTCTCCAATGGAAGATCCTGCTGCTGTCGGCAAGACGCCCCAAAAGAAAAGTTGCGACTATGGCTATGGCGGCAAAGACCGAATTGATTGCACCAATGACCGTATCGCTAAAACCGTATGAAGAAAGATAATATGTACAGTATCCCGTGAGGATCACATATTCTGCCCATGTAAATCCCTGGAGGAAACAGTATTTGACTTTAACACTCATAATACTCCTATCTGTTTATTACTAATGACATATTATAACATAGCCGATAATATTTTTGATTGCTTGAATGCAACGATGTCGGTAATGTGATTCATGTGAAAATGTGATAAAATTTTTAATATAAGCGTATTTCAGTGCTTTGTATCATGGACGTTGAGTACAGCAGAGGCATAGTGTTAAGTGGGGAGAAACAAAAACATGTCAGATAAGAGAATACTGATCACAAGATCTTCAATGCCCTCATATGAGGAATATATCGAAGCAATAAAGCCATTGTGGGATACCCATCATCTCACAAATATGGGTCCATACCATATGCAATTGGAGGAAGAACTGCGGGAATATCTGAAAGTCGATGAGCTTTCGCTTATGGTTAACGGTCATATGGCATTGGAGATGGCACTTCAATCATTCAATTTTCCGGAAGACTCGGAAGTAATAACCACCCCTTTTACATTTATATCAACCACCCATGCAATAGTAAGAAATCATCTGCAGCCTGTATTCTGCGATGTAAAGGAATCAGACGGAACAATAGATGAGACTAAGATCGAGAACCTTATAACGGAAAAAACAGTTGCTATAATGCCTGTGCATGTATATGGCAATGTATGCAATATTGAAGAAATAGAGAAGATTGCTTTCAAATATAATCTTAAAGTTATATATGACGCAGCCCATGCTTTCGGTGTCAGCTATAAGGGTAAAGGAATCGGAAGTTACGGAGATGCATCCATATTCAGCTTCCATGCCACAAAAGTATTCAATACGATTGAGGGAGGTGCAGTTACCTTCTCCGATCATAAGATATATGAGAAACTGTACAATCTTAAGAACTTCGGAATTCACGGAGAAGAACTGGTCACAGATGTGGGTGCCAATGCAAAGATGAACGAATTCTGTGCCATTATGGGATTATGCAATCTTAAGCATATCGACAAGGCAATGGAATGCAGACGTGATAAAGCGGAATACTATCGCGAGTGTCTGAAAGGAATAGAAGGCATATCTTATTTTACGCCAAGGGAAGGTCAGACTTTTAACTACGCCTATTTCCCGATTTTAATAAATGATGATTATTCTGTGTCAAGAGATGAGTTGTATGACATACTTAAGTCGCATGACATTTATTCAAGAAAATATTTCTATCCGATTACATCGGATCAGGCATGCTTTAAGAATAAGTATGTAAATAATAATCTGTCAGTGGCGCGAGATTTGTCAAAACGAGTACTGTCTCTGCCTATTTTTGAGGAAATCAATCGTGATGATATAGACAAAATTACAGGGATCGTTAGAGAGCCAAATGGGAAATGATGTCTTAAATATGATAAAATGTTTATGTAGCCATTTGATTAGTGAGTTTTCAGGAGGCGTAAAATGACTAACACTCAAGCTTGGAATTATGCTGTGGGTATGATTAAGGTTGACGGTTTGGAACCTACCGAAGAATTTAAGGAGTATATAGAGAAAGAAAAACGTGGAGAAGTGACCATGTCTGATATTAAAAAGTACCTTGATAAAAAGTACAAAGTTAAGGGGGATATGGTTAATGCATGATATCTATCTCTATGATGGGTCAGATGTGCTAAAAAATCTGTTAAATATAAGAGATAGAGATTTTTTGGAAGAGGCTGAGGCCGATTATGTAACATATCGTCTTAAAGAAATAGCCTCTAATCCGATACCCGGTTCGTATGATTATGGGCATCTTCTTGGGATGCACAAGTATATCTTTCAAGACTTGTATGAGTGGGCCGGTCAACATCGTAAGATAAATATCTACAAGGAAGAACCTGTTTTAGGTGGACTCTCTGTAGAGTATTCTGATGTATTTGATATTAAAAAAGATGCAGACAATGTTTTGGCAATAATGAGAAACAAGAATTGGAAGGATATGAATTTGCGTGAAGCAGCAGTGGAATTCTCAGATTCATTAGCTCATCTATGGAAAATTCATCCTTTCAGAGAAGGAAACACTCGAACGATTGTCACATTCTGTTGTCAGTATGCAGATTATATTGGATTGAATCCCAATCGAGATCTTTTTGAGAATAATGCACAGTATGTACGAACAGCCTTGGTTGCGTATAATGCGGTATTTGATGATGCGGGTGACTTATCCAAGCCTGAATACCTTATACACATTGTAGAAGATGCAATTGCAAACAATTAATCCCCGATTAGTATCGGGGATTTAGTTTTACTTTTTATCGGGAATCGCATACATTACAGTCTCATAAGCACTGTTGGAATAGTGGCGAAGATAGTAGTTGTACTTCTTATTCCCATTTTCCATGCTCTTAATGCAGTTTAAGAGTTTGGGAATGTCATCATATTTATGATAGACACATATCGCCAATTTGGGCATATTCTTTTCTATGGTATTCTTTGCACCCAAAAGGGCTTCATATTCGCTACCCTCTATATCCATCTTTATGAAGGTTACTTTATCATCGCCTACAACATGATCGATACTGTCTACAGGCACCTCTACTGTGCCATTTTCATCGATTTGTGAAGCACTGGTATTATTGGAAAACGTTAAAACATCTTCCTTATTCCATGTTCCACGGTTTATTACGGTTAATCGATCAACATCTTTTGTTCTGCCATATAGCAACGACAAATTGTCTTCCATTGGCTCAAATGCATATATTCTCTTGTAGTTATTCCCTGTAAAATTACGATATTGAACTATAGTGTCGCCATTAAAGGCACCACAGTCAACAAATATTTCGTTAGCTGAATATTTTTCATAAGTTAGCTCGGTAAAATACTGAACAGGCTCGGCAAGTTCAATAATTGAGTTTATATCGCCATCTCTTCGTGCACTTATAAGTCCCTTTAGAATTTTTTGGGAACGTTCATCCGCAAATTGTCCTATGACGCTTTCACTTAACAATACATTATCAATATATTCATTGGTCCATATCAATTCGTTATCCGGCTCCCAAAGAAGGTGAAAATCTGTTTTCAGTAAATTATTAAGAGACAGAATAGCCTTAGTTCTGTCTATATTGCAGAATCCAATAACTATACTGTAATCAGAAATATCCTTGTAGAATCTGCTGATAGGTAAAACAGGAAATCCTTCGATAGTCTGACCGTCAGAGAATGCGTAATCATCCACAACGAACGCCTGTGGTCTTATGTCATTCTTTATCAAGGAATTAAGAATAATCCTTGCATGATTGGCATTACCGTATATAAGTACCGGTTTATTTCTATTTTTGATTTCTTCTATCTCCCGTAAATCGTGTATATTCATTCTACAAGGTCTCCAATCTTGATTTATATGGCATATAGAACAAACTCTGTAGCCGATGAGGCATATATTCTGGCATAGAAATGATATGTCGAATCCAGACTCTTAATATAGTTTGGAATCTCAAAAAGATCTTCTTTTTTGTGGTAGATACATATTGCTAATGTAGGATGGTACATTTTGATTGTTTGCTCGGCACCTTTTAGAGCGGACAGTTCGGCTCCTTCTATATCCATTTTTATGATGCTGGCTCTTTTACCACTTAGAACATTGTCTATGGTGTCGATTTTAATCTTTTGTTCGCCATCATCCCTTATTTGGGAGTTGGTGCTGCCGTCTCCACCAAAAGAAACCTCTCCGGTATAATCTGCGCAGCCAACATTCAGGCATATCTGTTTGTCTCTTTTATTCTCTATGAGTTTTTGAAAATTATCCTTGTCCGGTTCAAAAGAATAAATGCCATCATAACTGCTTATTCCCTTTTTTTGGAGTGCATTAATAAAACAATCAACACTATCTCCAGTAAATGCACCGCAATCTATCAGAACTTCATCGTCTTTTAAATCCAATATCTCGTCATCGAAATACTGCTCGGATTTTTTGAAGGGCCGTACATATTTGTAATCGAGGCTTATCTTTTGGTTTATGTATGCAATAAGTGTCTTTTGGGAAAAATCATCCTCAAGTTCTTCATAGAAGTGTTGAAGAAGGCCTTCATTTTTTACGCACCACTCATAACTTATATCATCAATAGTGGTGTTTTCGTTTCCTTCAAAACAATCTCTGTCAATCAACTTATATATTTTATCTTTATAAATATCAAGCATTTCGGTGCGAAAACCATTAAATGCAATAATAAGCCCAATCTCCTTTTGGGTACGAGTAAGAACTCCTTCCAAGGAATATGTATGTTCGTTATGATTATCTTTCAGAAATTTTTCATTTATGACAAAGCCACAGTATGGAAGTCCTGCATGATCGAGTTTGTTAGCAACGTGATTGGCACCGCGGGCGGCTCCCCATATGTAGAGATCATATCCTTTATCAATTACGTCTTGAACTTCTTTGAAGAAAAGATTTTCTCTTGCTGTAATTTTGTCTAATAATGAATCATTCATATTCTGCATATCCATCGTATTATCTGTCTGATAGTTTCTTTAAAATTGCGTCTTTATATGGAGTAATATTGACAGTAGAAGCACATGAAGGATAATTGCATCGGTTACAAGCCTCATAGCTGCTTTTTATTCCACGGAGTTCTTCCAAACGCATTGTATTCAATAAGCTCCCGTTCCAAATTTCTTTCAATGACTCATTGTGAATATTACCAAGATTTTGCTTTCCATAATTATAGTCCGCACAGCATGGGCTCACGCTGCCATCACTGTGTATGATGATTTCATAAAACATCTGTGGACACACGGCTTTTGCACTGTACTCAACACCATACATGGTTCCTTCTCCGGAATAGTCCTTAAGAGTAATATCCGGCCAGATATTTACGACAGTATCTATATTTATGGTGTCACTAATATCTTTAAAAAGATCTACGAAGCGTTGTTTTTCGTCCTCTGAGTAATCATCTCCGTTAATCTTTATATGAAGATGGCAGCTCTTTTTGTTATCGTAAAAAAATTTAATGTTATCATACAGACTATCAAAATCAACTTTAACTCCGGCAATACGAGTAAAATCAGAATCGTTAAGTCCGTTCAGCGAAATGGATAACCTGTCCAGGCCATTATCAATCAATTGTGAAGATAACTCTTTAGTCAAGCGGCTTCCGTTCGTAGTGATTGCAACTTCTTTGGCAATCATTTCGTTCTTAAGGATTTTTACATAGGCGAGAATATCCGGATTAAGCAATGGTTCACCAAAACCATACAAATGAACAATGTTTATTGGTAATTGAAATTCCTTAAGATTATCCACGATTAAACGGAAGTCTTCCGGCTTCAGCATTGTGCCTTTAAAATCAGCGTCGTAACTTTGAAAGCAAAATTTACACCTGAAATTGCAGATATCGCAAGGGTCAATCAACACACGCAGGGGTTGCTCTAAAGGAATCAGATCCTGCAGAGGTTTTCGGTCATTTCTGATTGGAGAATTCAAAGATTTATCATAGGCCATAAGGATGTTCCTTCTTTCTTTATATGTATTCTCCGGCAGTTATCCTGAAAGTACTCCCGGTCATCATACTGCTATCATCCGAAAGCATATATATGATACCGGATAAATAGTCGGAAGGCTCACACATCCTTCCCATAGGAAGAATTCCGGAAGCTTCTTCACGAAGCTGTTGCTCACTTATGCCTTGAGACTCTCTGAGAGCCAGTTCTCCTTCAGTAGGAGTCCATCCCAGAGTCAGATAATTGCAACGAATATGTTCAGAAGCATATTGATGAGCTATGTGCTCGTTCAGTATTCTTAATACGCCTTTACTGCATGCGTAAGCAGCTCGGTCTTTCTGACCGCCCCATCCGTGAGCTGATCCGGTCAATATTATGCTGCCACCTCCGGATTTTCTCATATACTTGATAGCCTGCTGACAGCAAAAAAAGGCAGCTTTGAAATTTGTATCCATTACAGCGTCAAAAGTTTCCTCATCGCAACTGTCCAGAGGACTTACAGGAGTTATTCCCGCATAATTGAAGAAACCGTCAATCTTTCCGTATTTATTATAGGTTTTATCAAACAGAGCCTTGCAATCATCTACTACCGTAAGTTCTGTGTATATGAATTCAGCCGCACCACCAAAAGCTTTGATTCGCCCGACCACTTTTTTGGCCGCATCTTCGTCATGATCTCCAATCACAACGTAGGCGCCGTTTAACGCGCATTCAATAGCAGCAGCCTTTCCAACTCCGTTTGAACCACCTGATATTACAATAACCTTATTTTTTAAGAGCATTTTACCCGACATTACACTAACACCCCATTTCAGACGCGATTATAACTCAAGAGCCCTGTCTGCATCAAAACCGCTGATAAGCATATCATTGCCATTAGTATCAGAAACGTTAACTTTATGCTGATATTCTTTTATCGCATCTCTCAGTTCTTCCTTGGAATCACAGACAAGATATAATCTGCTTAAAACCTGTTTTTCACTTCCAATCCACTCAGGAAGAACTTCATCACCTTCAGAAAATCTTTGCACGTTGGCGACAACCCGACTGTCGCTTTCACACTCGTCAAATCCACTTATTTTCCCAATTGTTCCGGCTTTTAGTAAAAACCATACGGTTGCTGCCCATTTTCCTCTCAAGCGAACGTCATCTTCTTTTTCGAGATCTATAGGCCCTTCAGAACCTGTCAGCGCATAACGGATAAGCATTTCACGCTGATCAAATCCATGTATGGCTTTCATTAATAAGTGTGGTGCTTCTCCCTGAAGCCTGAAGCCGGTATCGTAAACATAGAATTCACCGTTTTCGTAAAATCCGGACAGCATCAGAATACCGTTTTGTATTCCGATGTTTTCAAACATCCTAAGCATGTTTTCATGCATTCTCTTAAAATACTGATCCAGATGTTTGGATGGATAGGTTCCTCCGAGACAAACTCTGCTCAAACCGGGCTGTTCAGATGTTGTGTATCTGTCGTATATGCAGGATGCCGAACAATAGCCATCCTTAAATGTATAATAAAAGCCCATGTCATCACATGTCATATATTTTTCGACAATAAACCTTTTTGTTCGAGATGATTTCAAAGCTTTTTCAACAGCGGCCTTCAGACCCGCAGCTTCATAGACAACTGTCATTCCCAAACCGCTGTAACTGTCTACGGGTTTGACCATAACCGGAAATTTAATTTTTGCAATATCTTCACTATTTAAAGATTCGTCAAGATAATATTCCGGAATTCCGTGAATTCCATATTTTTCACAAGTTGCTTTAAAGCGATCTTTATAATTGAAGACATCAATTATTTCTTGCGTAGCATAGCAAGGCAAGTTTAAAGCATTACATACCTTGCAATATGAAGCGACAAGCATATCGGCTACACCAACCAAAACACCGTCGACTTCCTCTTCTTTTGCCAGACTGATAAGTCCAGGAACATCAAAACCGTCCACGTCACACGCTTTCCAAGCGACTTTCTTTGCGGCATCATTTTTGACATTGCTGGTCACAATCGTCTTTATACCCATAGAATTTGCTGTTTCTACAAGCGGTGTAGTTTCCGGATTTGCTCCCAATATAAGCAGTTTTTTGTTTTCCAGATTCATATGATTGTCCTTTCTTATCAGTTAGTTACAGATTTAGGATTTCTCCCTGAGCCATCAATAGAATGTCTTGCTTTGGCTGCTTCTTTTTCATAACTTCATAAAACTTCCCGGGGTCACCACCATGTGATGCGAACATTCCATAATGACATGGGATTACAAGCTTGGGTTTGAGTGCGTCACATAGTGTGGCACATTCTTCTTCATTAAGATTGCCATAAGCCCCGTTTATCGGAGCAATAAGAATATCGATGGGGCCAAAGGACAATACTTCAGCTACTCTGTCTAGCCTCAGACAAGTATCACCTGTTTCATATATAAGTGTTCCATCCATTTCTATAATGACACCCACAGCATCTGGGGCTGATTCCCCGTGGTCACAATTCACAAAATGCAACTTATAATTTCCAGAAGTAATATTATCTCCCGGTTTTATATAACTAACCCTTCTCCCGTCTACTCCGCACTCTTTTACCAATTCCCGACAATCAGTGGAAGCGTACAAATGGGTGTGCCTATGATTCATCAGTGCAGGGATGGAATCTACGTCAAAATGATCCAAATGCTTGTGAGTCGCGATAATATAGTCAAGTTGTATGTCATCCGGAGCAAGTATTTTGGGTAATAATCGCTTGAATCCCATATGCCCTTCGTACTTCTCAACACAATCAGACAAATATGGATCTATGGCCAGTAGTTCCCCTTTTTTGTTTTTAAGGATAAAACCGGCTTGTCCCAGGGAAAAAATACGCGGATGATTATTATCTTTATTTAATAATTCAGCAAACATATTATCAATTCTCCTGCTACTCTTTGTACCATATATATTGTATCATATTATTAAGGATTTAAATTGTGGGTTAGCCTTGATATGATGATATCAAGATATAAAATAAGACAACAATTCGATATCATGAGTTGGTTTTATAAAAATGGGGAGAAATGGTGATGAATGAAATACTGCAAATATACAGTGAACTGTTGAAAGAGGTAAGTAAAGTAATCAGTGAGATGGAGGCTCTCAGAGATGAGGATTCCGTAGACGTAGTCAACACAAAATATGTAGGCATAACTCAGACGATTGGGATACTGGAATCAGTGACCTCAGAATCTGTATATAAGGACTATAAAGAATTCTTTACAAGTTTTAAGAAATTTGGGGATGATTGTAAAGAAATAAGCGTATTTGAGATGAATCTTCAGCAAGCATATGACTCATTACGCCTTTTTAGGGACTGTATCAATGAGATTATCACAATTCTGGGTAAAAGAGTTCATATATGTCCGTGTTGCAAGGAAAAAGTCATATATAATGCACTTCCTTCATATTACAGTGACATGAGTAGGAAATACAATGCGAAGAAGGCAAGACCGGAAACACTAAATGAAGATGAATATTTATGTCCCAAATGCGGTAGTAGCGACAGAGACCGTCTTATCATTTCATATTTAGAAAAGATTAATGTTAAAACAGCAAAGGAAGGCTTGACATTGCTTCAAATTGCACCGGCGGAGAGTATAGACAGATTTTTAAGGAAGTGGTGTCCGAATCTTGAATATCATACAACAGATCTCTACATGGATGGGGTGACGTTCAAATCTGACATTCAAAATATGACCGGAGTGACTGATGGTAGTTATGATCTTATAATATGCTCACATGTTCTTGAGCATGTACAGGATGATAGACAGGCATTAAAAGAATTGAAGAGAGTGTTGAAGGATGATGGACAGATAGTTTTTCTCGTTCCAATAGATTTGGATGCAACAGAGATAGATGAAGAGTGGGGATGTTCTGAAGAAGAAAATTGGAGAAGATTTGGCCAGGGAGATCATTGCAGGGCATATTCAAAACAGGGACTTGTTGATAGACTGGAAGAGCAGTTCTATGTGCACCAGCTTGGCATGAATTATTTTGGTAAAGAAACATTTGATGAATGTGGATTAACTGATACAAGTATTCTGTATGTATTGACCAAAAGTGAAGAGGTAACCCTTGATAAGGGATGGCACCCTGTAATAAATAAGGATCTGTGCGCAAACGGACCGCTGGTGAGTGTACTGTTACCTTGTTATAATCATGAACAATATGTTGAGGCGGCAGTGTTGAGTGTACTGAACCAGTCATACAAGAATCTTGAGATACTTGTAGCGGATGATGCTTCTTCAGATACAACGCCGGAAATATTGAAAAAATATGAAGACCGTTTTGCAAGTCTTACTTTGCACAAAGAAAACACTAGAGATAGGTTGGGGGAATTGGCGTTAAAGTCCACAGGTGAATACATTGCATTAATGCATTCTGACGATCTCTGGGATAAAGACAAGATTGCTATTCAGATTCAGTATATGGAAGAGCACAAGAAATGCGGAGCCTGTCTTACATGGGCTGATTATGTTCAGGAAGGTATACAGATGCCTGAGAACATTTTTTATCAAGCAAACAGGTCGAGAAAAGAATGGTTGAGAAGATTCTGGCGATCGGGTAATTGCCTGTGTAACCCTTCTTCAGTAGCAAGAAGAGACGTATTCTTTGCTGCCAACGTTCATGGAAGAGCCTGTGTGCAGATTCCCGATATGTTTAAATGGGTTGATGTGTTGCTTCTATGTGACATATATGTTATCCAGCTACCTCTTACGCATATGGGAATTCATTATTCAGGTGATAATCCAAATGAAAGCAGTCCATCAACAGATAATACCCTTCGGTCATTATTTGAAGATGCCGTGAATTGGATGGATGTGCTTCTTGATATGGACGACGAATTATTTATTGATATGTTTGGGGATATGTTTATTAATGCAGACAGTCATACTAAGGAAGAACTGCAATGCGAAAAATATTTTATGATGCTTCATTCCAACGTTTTGGGAAGGGAAAATGAAGCCCTCAGATTCATGGAAACCAACATGAAGAATTTATCTGATATTTTAAGAGAAAAATATAATTACAATTTAAATGATTTTGCAACAGATAAAGTAGAAAAAGGCTACATGCGATTGCTGAGGAAGTAGCATTTTGGCATATCATTAATGCAAGTGAATTTAGGATAGTAAATATGGTTATAATTGTACACGCTCATAACAGCATAGAGTATACTAAGCTGACTCTTGAGACACTTAGGAGTTATGGCCCCGACTATCCCGTCGTACTCGTAGATAATGCATCGGACGATGGAATGAAGGATTGGGCATCAAATCAATCGGATATTACATATGTATATATGGATGAAGGATATCAGCCAGTAGGTAAAGTGCTTAATGAAGTAATAAGAGGACTCTCGATAGAAGAAGATATTCTTATTGTAGATGGACATATGGCTATTACTCCCGGAATGGTGGAGGCAATGGAGGCGGTATTTAGAAAATATCCAAGGACCGGTGCGGTAGGCCCTGTGTGTAACGTTCAAGTTGCAAGCCAAGAGATTCATATACCATCTGAAAAAGATAAGCCTGATTATAATGATGCTGTTGCTGAAGCAATGAGATTGGGTAGAGAAGTGAATCCGGGAGAGTCGGATCTTGTTGTGGGATTAAGTGACAGCGCTTTGATGATCAGGAAGCCGGCTTGGGATAAAGTCGGTGGATTCGACGAAGAGATGGAGGATTTCCATTACACTGCCATAGATTATTCAATCAGAATTCTGCCATTTGGATATGAAAGTAGGGTGGCTACGAGTGCACTGATATGGGATATAAGAGAAGGACGCCGTTCATATATTTCTCATAAAGACCGATGCATAATGGCAAAGAAGCATAAGAATCAGTATATTAATATAGTAGGCAACAAAGAAATTACAAAAAGGATAGACAGAAAAAAAGAGGATGAGTTTAATGTCCTTGAGATAGGCTGTGATTGCGGAGCTAATCTTTTGGATATAAGAAATAAATATCCGAAAGCACATTACTATGGAGTTGAAATCAATCCAAACTCTGCCGGAATAGCATCATATATGGTAGACAACAATGAAAATGTAAGGGTAGCTAATATCAATGATAGGAATCTGGGATTTGGTGTACAATTTGATTATGTGATATTCGGAGATGTTCTTGAGCATCTTCCGGATCCTAAAAGTACACTTGAATATACCACCAGCTTTTTAAGCAGAGATGGACATGTTATTGCTTGCATCCCCAATCTTATGCATATATCCGTGATAGAAGATCTCCTAAATGGTAAGTTTACATATACAGATACAGGATTGCTTGACAGGACACATATACACTTCTTTACATATAATGAAATCGTTGGAATGTTCGAAGAGGCGGGATATAGTATTGAAAGTGTGGTATCCATATCTACAAATATTAATAAAGAGCAAAAACTATTAATAGAACAATTGCTTAAGATAGCCCCAAAGGCAGAAGAATTCATGTACAAAGCCTTTCAATATGTGGTCAAAGCGAAAAAAAAATAAAAAATTAAAAAAAGGGGTTAAGTTTTTAAAAGAGGCTCCGATATATATGTTGTAAGGCAAGAGCACTACATCTAATATATCAGACGGTTTTTAAAAAAATTAAAAAAAGACTAAAGTAAATGAAAAACCTTCCGATATATTAAATGTAAGGCAAAAGAACTTACAATCGAGAGTGGATAAAATAGTAAAGCACCTGATACACGAAGTATCAGTAGAGAAGAGAGAGGGAACTAATTATGGTAGTACAGCACAATCTTACAGCGATGAACTCTAACAGAATGTTAGGAATTACAACATCTTCACAGGCTAAGTCAACTGAGAAGTTATCTTCAGGTTACAAGATTAACCGTGCAGCAGATGATGCAGCAGGACTTGCAATCAGTGAAAAGATGAGAAGACAGATCAGAGGTCTTACACAGGCTTCATCAAATGCCCAGGACGGTATCTCTTGTGTACAGACAGCTGAAGGTGCACTTAACGAAGTACACGATATGCTTCAGAGAATGAACGAACTTGCAGTTAAGTCAGCAAACGATACAAATATGTCAGAGGATAGAGATTACATCCAGTCAGAGATTAATGCACTTGTATCTGAAATCGACAGAGTATCAGCAACAACAACATTCAACAACCAGATGCTCCTTAGTGGTGGATTCACAGCAAAGAAGCTTCAGGTTGGTTCAGAATCTGCTTCACAGAACCAGATTACAATCAGCATCACAGCAATGGATGCAAAGGGACTTGGAGTAAGTGGATTATCAGTATCTACAAATGCAAAGGCACTTGAGGCAATTGATAAGATTAAGAGTGCTATTAAGACTCTTAGTGAGCAGAGATCCGATCTCGGTGCTGTTCAGAACAGACTTGAGCATACAATCAACAACCTGGATAACGTTGTTGAGAACACTACAGCAGCTGAATCAAGTATCCGTGATACAGATATGGCTAGAGAGATGGTTAGATACTCTAACAACAACATACTTGCTCAGGCAGGTCAGGCTATGTTGGCTCAGGCTAACCAGGCTAACTCAGGTGTAATGTCACTGTTACAGTAATGTTACGGTAGATTACCTATAATTAATTTAAGTATAGAAGCCGGTGTGTCGGGTCCTGCCAGGGCCCGGTAGATCTGGCACATTGGTTACTATAGATTTTTACTATTAACCAACGTAGTACAAGGATGTACACGTATTTACAAGGAGGTAATATTATGGTAGTACAGCACAATCTTACAGCAATGAATTCCAACAGAATGTTGGGCCTTACAACATCTACACAGGCTAAGTCAACTGAGAAGTTATCTTCAGGTTACAAGATCAACCGTGCAGCAGATGATGCAGCAGGACTTGCAATCAGTGAGAAGATGAGAAGACAGATCAGAGGTCTTACACAGGCTTCTTCAAACGCACAGGATGGTGTATCTGCAGTGCAGACAGCAGAAGGTGCTCTGAACGAAGTTCATGATATGCTTCAGAGAATGAACGAACTTGCAGTTAAGTCAGCTAACGATACAAACATGTCAGAAGACAGAGATTATATCCAGTCTGAGATTAACGCACTCGTTTCAGAAATCGACAGAGTTTCTGCAACAACAACATTCAACAACCAGACTCTTCTTAGTGGTGGATTCACAGGTAAGAAGCTTCAGGTTGGTGCTGAATCTGCTTCACAGAACCAGATCACAATCAGCATCGCAGCAATGGATGCTAAGGGTCTCGGAGTAAGTGGATTATCAGTTTCTACACAGGCTAATTCACTTTCAGCAATTGACAAGATTAAGAGCGCTATTAAGACTCTTAGTGCACAGAGATCTGATCTTGGTGCTATCCAGAACAGACTTGAGCACACAATCAACAACCTGGATAACGTTGTTGAGAATACAACCGCAGCTGAATCAAGTATCCGTGATACAGATATGGCTAAAGAGATGGTTAGATATTCTAACAACAACATCCTTGCTCAGGCAGGTCAGGCTATGTTAGCTCAGGCTAATCAGTCAAACCAGGGTGTATTGTCACTGTTAGGCTAATCATTTTTGTAAAAAAGGTAGGGTATCTCGGGGGCCATGTTTTTTCCGAAATATCAGACGCTATCATAGAAAGCCCGAGGGTTTTTCCCTCGGGTTCTTTCTATATTAGAGGAAATACACTATAATGTATAAAGAAACTAACTCATATTTATATGAGTTAGTGCGATCCGAGTAAAAGCGAGGATCGATTATCGCGAAGCGATGTTTCTTTATAACGAGCAAATTGCGAAGCAATTCGCGAGTATATATTAAACGGGGAATAGCAATTAATGAATGAATATCTCGGTCAAGTCTATTATTCAGCTCAGATAATACCGTCTCTTAAAGAAATGCTTTTAAGAAGACGTCGTCAAAATAATTATTCGATTCAAGAAGAATGGGATATGCTTCTTGAACCAATCAAGACACTTTCCATAGAAACAATGAAACAGAATACAGAGCTCGGTAAGCAGATATGGAACAACTGGGCTTCAATAATGGATAATGGAAAGAATGGTGACATTGTCCGCATGGGTGATGAACTGGAAGAATTTATACCAATCGTCTGTGAGTCCATGAGAGCATATGATGTTAAGGCCGATGAAGAGGATTATACGCTGTATAGTTCAAAGAGTGGTTTTTTGACGATGCTTGGAAAAGCAGATGATAAGCTTTATCACAGCGAAATCGATCCCATGTGGGAGGCATATGAGCTCGCAGAACTGCTCTTTAAGCCGGAGATTACGGAATACCACATAGCAGGATGTGACCTGGGTTATCTGCCTTATCAACTTCATAATATTTCGTCCGGAAGTGCGGATATATACGTATACGATGTAGATGCGGTGAGACGTGATTTGGCTTACGAATATGGTGTACTTGACTGGATTCCTACTGATAAGCTGCATATTTGTATAGCAAGCAATAAAGAGATAGAGAAGACATTGAATCAAGCCTTTTCTGAAAGCGGAAAGGCAATATATATCAATAAGTGGTTCCGCCAGTCTTATTATGATGCTCAGGATGATATCACAAGACTGGATGCAATTAATGATACCAGAATATATATTGGAAAGCAGGCGGAAACAAACAAGTACAGAAATCTGAAGAATGTAGTTACAGATATTGCTAAATACGTGGAAAACAACATTACAGATAAATGGAGAGTTGTTGCCGGTGGACCATCATTAGATGATTGTATAGATACAATAAAAGACAAAGAAGCAGGCGAAAAGACAGTATGCGCTGCCACCGTATTAAAAAAATTGCTCGATTTGGGAATTGAACCTGATGTAACTGTGGCATTGGATCCTCTGAACAGGACTTTTGAGCAGGTGGCTGAATTGGATGTGAATGTGCCCATCTGCATTAACAGCTGTGCAAACTGGCAATTTGGCGAGTACTATACAGGTAAAAAATATCTTATGGACAGGCCGGATATTGGGAATGTATCCACTATGGCCATTGAACTGGCTATTATGGCCGGAGCAAAGGAGATTGAGCTTTTCGGACTGGATCTGGCATATCCTATGAATCGAACACATGCCTCAGGGACCATGGATGCGACAGAGATTAAAGACACCAATCTTGTTAAAGTTGCAAGTTCTGATGGAGGAGAAGTGGATACTAAGGAGGAATTCCTGACTTATATACAGGAGATAGAGGATATTGTATCTGCCCACAAGGAGATATGCTTTATCAATTATTCGAAACACGGAGCGCTGATAAAAGGGACAAAAGTGGTCGATTGAGGAAGATGCATGTATTTTGATGAATCATATTTTTATGAAGAAGTAAAAGACGAATTCACTGTAAGATCAATGATGAAAAGATATTGGGCAGCTCATATTGAGATGCTTCTTACAATGGATGAAATCTGCAAAAGAAATAACATCACTTTTTATGCGGACTATGGAACTCTATTGGGCGCTGTCAGGCATAGAGGCTTTATTCCTTGGGATGATGATGTGGACATATCCATGTTAAGAGAAGATTTTGAAAAATTTCGTAATCTTCCTGAGAGTGAATTCCCTGATGGGACTGTAATCTATAACAATTGCAGAACTACGCTTGGACCGATGCGATTTGTTAATACGATAGCACCACAGATATCCGCTGAATTTCTTGAAAAATATCACGGTTGCCCTTATTCTGCCGGTCTTGATATATATGTGATAGACAAGTTACCACAAACTAAAACTGAGAGAGAAAGCCTGAAGGCTTTACATCAGAACATAATGTACCTGTCTCAAAGATTTGACACTCTTATGTCAGAAGAGGAACACGACAGAAGATATGTCGGTGACGGCCATAACGAAGCTTCCATAGAGGAAATGATAAGAACTGTTGAGAATCTCATGGATGTCAGGATTGACAGGAATAAGAATATGGGAGTTCAGTTTGCTGAACAGCTGAATATACTTGAAGGAAGCTATAGAGATAATGGCACAAACGAAGTGGTGTACATTGCGGAATGGTGCAGCGGGGCAAGACGCCCGCTTCCGGTCGAATACTATGGAGATCCCATATATCTGCCTTTTGAGAATATAGAGATCCCTGTGCCGAGAGAATATAAAAAGATACTCGAAGATCGTTTCGGCGAGGATTATATGACACCAATCCGTATCGGTAGCGCCCATGATTATCCGAGTTACAAGAAGAATCAAAAGATCTTGTTGGATACTTTTATAAAATGTGGAGTTGAACCGCCGGAATTATATAAAGAGTGAGAAATACTGTTTCTGCGATTTAATGAAAAAAAGGAGAGACATAATGTTAGATTTTTTGGAAGACATATATCAGGGTTCATCGACAATTCTGACAGTGAAAAGAATAATTGAAAGAATAGAGCGTGCTGATACTGATACCATGGAAACAAAATGGGTGTCAGATATTGAGCAGATTAATGCCTTTTTGGAGAAAGCTTTGGAACTTGATGCCGATCTGGCGAGAGAACTGTCGTTAAAAATAAAAAAGGCCTATGAATATGCGCAACATGCGCCAATGGACCTTATAAAAATGGGAGATGAGCTTACAGAGGCTATTCCCCTGATGTACCGAATAATGGAAGCCTACGGTCAGATAGATGCGACGGAAGGGGATATCAGATTTTTTAGTAGCAAAGCTGGGGCACTTACTGTTGAAAATATTAAGACGGGAAAGTACAGATACAGTGCCATTGATCCTTTCTTTCAGGCATATCAGATGGCAAAGAAGGAGTACTTACCTCAAAAGACAAGATATAACATAATGGGTGTTGACCTTGGCTATCTGCCCTGGCAGATATTTGAATGTTCTGAAAAAAGCGCGGATATATACATATATGAACTGAACGAAACAAATATAAAATATGCGGAAGATTTCGGAACCTTGTCATATATAGATCCTGAAAAACTTCACATAGTAGTGGAATCTGATCCGGTAAAACTTATAGATGCATTTTTTAAAGAATCAGAAAGATACGGAGAATCCCTGGGCTATTATTGGTCGGATCGCTTGGTGGATGATCTTCCCGAAGAACTTAAAGCCGGAGTAATTGCTTTTATTGCAGCTGAGAATACCGGGAAGACAACAGGTCAGCTGGCTAAGACCAACTATTACAGAAATATTGTTAATATTAAAAACAGTTTCGACAATCTGAAGAAAACAAATTACAAAAAAGACTGGATGGTTATAGCTGCCGGCCCTTCTTTTGACGAACAAGTAGAAACAATAAAGCAAAAAAGGGAAGCATATACGGTAGTAGCGGTAACTACTATAGTAAGAAGATTGCTTGAGAACGGTATAAAACCTGACATTATTGTTCTTCTTGATTCAATGGAAGGTACATATGGGCACATTAAGGGCCTAGAGGATATAGGAATTCCAATAGTAATATATGAATGTGCATATTGGAAATATGCAGAGAAGTATACAGGACCCAAATATCTCCTTAAAAAAAGTGACATTGAGAAAGCAGAGAAGAATCTTCTGCTTGGGTCAACAGTATCTATAATGGCAGCCAGCGTGGCGATAATGCTGGGAGCTGAAAAAATCGAACTGTACGGTCTTGATTTGGCTTATCCGGGTCTTAAGTCGCACGCATCAGGGACGATACATGAAAGCAATATGTCAGAAACCGGTCTTATTCAAGTAGATGCAGTATGTGGAGGCACAGTCGGTACTTCTGTAGAATTCACAGTATATATTAATGAGATGACAGAACTGATAAAGAACAATCCTAAGGTTGAATTTGTCAATTATTCGTCACAGGGCGCCCTTCTAAAAGGAGCTAGGTGGTATAAGGAGTAAACTAATGCTTCCGGTAATTAGTGAGTTGTATGAGCATACACAGATTGTTCCGATTGTGAAGGAACTTATATGGAACTGTCGAAACAGGCAGAAAGAGGAGATTGAAGAATCTTGGGAAGATGTGTCAGAGCTTATTGCGTCTTTTTGCAGAATGACAGCGTCCATAGATAATGCAAAAGGAAGCAGACTATGGATGTGTTTTCAGGAAGCTTGCTCCTATTCTTTTAGTGGTCAGTCTAACCAATTAAAGATGGCTGATAAGCTTGAGGAATTAATTCCGCTCCTTTATGATGCAGTCACTGTGTTTGGGACAATTGATACGGAAGACAAAGGATTCAGGTTGGTAAGCAGCAAAAGCGGTTATCTCATTTTGCAGAGAACAAATGACGGTTATCAGTGGCACAGCAGTATCGATCCTATGTGGGAGGCCTTTATTCAAGCTAAGAAGATATATTCAACTCGATTCAAGAGATTCCATATCATGGGATGTGGTCTGGGCTATCTTGCATATCAATTGTATTGTATATCCGGAGGTAGTCTTGATATTGTAATATTCGATAGAGATGAGACATTTGTGAATTTGGCGACAGATTACGGCGTGCTTTCTTATATCCCGGAAGACATACTTCGTATTGAGATAATAAAGGATAGCAAGAAACTCCTTAAAGACTACAAGGGCTACGAGGACGAGAACAGCAAAGGGACCACAGGCTACTATTATTACGAAGATACAATGCTCGAGCTCATGAATGAACGTGCTGACGAAGTGCCTGCCATATGCCAGGAGATCAATACGAGAATAGCCTATGGAGATATGCTGGAACGCAATTTCTATAGGAACAGAAGTAATGTAAGTAAGACTATTGCGGATATTAAAAGTGAATCAGTTAAGAAAAATTGGCTTATAGTCGGAGCCGGTCCCTCATTTGATGAGAGAGTGGATCTGATAAAAAGCCATGCGGATAGTCATACGATAATTGCTGTAGGAACTATATATAAGAGAATGCTTCAGGAAGGGATTGTTCCCGATTACGTAATCGTAACTGATCCACAGAGCAGAACCTTCGCACAATTCGATGGTGTAACGGAATTCCGTCCCACACTGCTTCTTAATATGCTGGCAGCATGGGAATTTGCCGAATTCTATAGGGGGGATGCCTACCTTTTGCCCGGTGAAGGCAGTTATCTCACGGAAGATTATTGCCGAATGAAGGGAATAAAAACTATGGATCTTGGTTCGGATGTGGCCATTGCAGCATTATCTGTGGCACTATATCTCGGAGCAAAAGAAGTAGGGTTTGTAGGAATTGACTTTGCATACCCTACAGGCATAAGTCACGCATCCGGAACTATGGACGAAGTTGAGATTGATTCTGCTGTTGCGCCCATGGTGAGGAGTGTAAGCGGAGATATGATTCCGACAAGTGAGCTTTTTAAAGTATATCTTGTTGAATTGGAAGAGATGATTGCAAAAAACAGACAAGTAAGTTATGTCAACTATTCGATGGGCGCAGATATAAAGGGAGCAAAATGGAAGGCTGTGAATTAGAATTCACAATCTGACTGGAGAACAAAAATGAGAATTTTGTTTTTTGACATGGGCAGTTTTACATATAGGGATGCAAAAGATGCCATGGAGAGACTGGGACATGAAGTCCGGACGCTTTACTATCATTTTGCAGACAGGTATAATGATGAATTTTTCCAAGAAAGATTCAGATATGAACTTGGGAAATCAGAATGTGATCTTGTATTTAGCATCAATTTTTTCCCTTTAGTGGCTGTAGCATGTAATGAAAAAGGGACCCCCTATATTTCTTGGTCGTATGATTCACCTCTTGATGAGAGGATGCAGAATTACTTCTCGTACGATACTAATCATATTTTTCTCTTTGATCGACAGGAAGTTGCCGATTACAATCTGAAGGGATATTCCAGAGTATTTCATATGCCTTTGGCTGTTAATGTGGACAGAATCGACAGCCTGGGACTCTCTCATGTAATAAAGCGTGATGTATCTTTTGTGGGAAAGATATATTCGTCGGATCTCCCGACACTTATGTACCCGGCCGGTGATTATATAAAAGGCTATGTGGATGCACTGCTACAGGTTCAGCTTGGCCTCTACGGCTGCAATATACTTGAGAGCAGTATAAGCGATGATATGGTGGATATGCTTAACGAATCCTACAGGAAGATTGGGCAGGACAGACTGAGATTGAGCAAAAGGGGCCTTGCTTTTGCCATATCTACCCAGATAACTCATTTTGAGAGAAGAGTTCTTCTGAATGAACTGGCTGAGAGTCATGATGTTCATATTTACACGGCTGATAAGGCGGAATTGGTTGATAAAGTTAACATTCACGGACCTGTGAAATACTACGATGAGATGTACGAAGTATTCGACTCGTCAAGGATTAATCTATGTCCTACGCTTAGAAGTATCGCTTCAGGAATACCTTTAAGAGCGCTGGATGTGTTGGGAAGCGGATCTTTGCTTTTTTCCAACTATCAGCCTGAGTTGGCAGAGTATTTTGAAGACGGAGTGAACCTTGTGATGTACGAAAGTATGGATGATGCGATTGCAAAAGCAGAGTATTATCTATCACATCCGGGCGAGTGTGAATCGATTGCAGCAGCCGGAAGAATGACAGCGGAGTCAGCATTCAGATATGAAGATAAGATTGAAAAGATGCTTACAGGGATTTGATAAGAACTGAGTGAGTATCAGAAAACAGATATAAGGATATTAACTATGAAGATAGTTGTTGTGACTTATGGCAGAGAGACAAGAGAAGAAATAGAGAAGGACCTGGATAGAATCGTAAGTCTGATAGATGATATAAATGATTTTGAGAGACTGTTCGGGAAAAGCACTCTGGACAGTATCCGGAACAAGGGAGATGTGGTTATGTTGGATACATCAAAAGAAAAAAGGCCATATCTTAGCAGAGATATCAGGAATGAAAAGCCCGATCTTCTTATCAGTTATGATTTGGCGGGATTCGAGCTTACAACTTTGACGGACGGACTCAGTTACAATCTTATAGATTGCAGGCAGATTCATATAGTCAGTGATGATAAGCTTAGCAATGAGAATAGGCTTAATGAGGTAATGAGTATTAATATGTTCTTTTTTACAAAAAAGCGAGGCAGTATGGACTATCTGAAGGGACACTATCCCGGAATTCCATTTATAGAGACTATAGAGAAAGCATAGAGAGTGAAAAAATGAAATGTCTAATATATGACTGGTACAACTATATGTCAGCGGACCTGACGGAAATGCTGAACGATTATAATATCGATCATGACGAGATTCGCTGGAAATTTGCTGATAATGAGCATGATGAAGCATTTCTTGAGTGGTTTGAGAAGAACATAGATAAGGACTATTACGATTTTGTTATCAGCATAAATTATTGGCCACTTGTTGCCGAAATGTGCCACAGATACGGCTATAAGTATATAGCGTGGTGTTATGATTGTCCTTTAAATATAGAGCATGAAGAGCAGACCATGAGGTATCCCGGCAATTACATATTTCTTTTTGACAGTAATCAATATCAAAAGTACAGAGATATGGGGATGGATACGGTCTACCATCTGCCACTAGGTGTTAATGATAAAAGGGTAAAAAAATATACATTTGATGAAAAACTTAGGAGTAAATACGAAACTGACATCTCTTTTGTGGGTCAGCTTTATGAATCGGATCTTCCTCTTATTATATCCGGACTCGATGAAGATACAGTAAAAGTTCTTAATGAGATGGTCGGTATACAGGAAAAAGCCTATGGACAGAACATAATAAGTCAATGTGTCACCTCGGGACTTATAGACTTGATGAATTCGAGATATATGAAGTCTGTAGAAAAGCAGGAGAACGCCTTGCAGGTGAGTAAAAAGGCTGTGGAATGGGCTCTTTTTGCAGAAGCGACAAGAAGGAACCGGCTGGTGCTTCTTAATCTTTTTGGAAGAAGATATTCTACAAAACTATACTCTTATCAGGTTTTTGATAAGCTAGAAGGGGTCGAATTGTGCGGTAGATGTAATTATTACACCGAGATGCCGTACGTATTTCATTTTTCGAGGATAAATCTTAACCCGGTATTGCGTGCAATTGAGACCGGAATTCCATTAAGAGCATTTGATATAATGGGATATGGTGGACTACTCTTATCAAGCTACCAAGAAGAGTTGGCTGATATGTATGAACATGGAAAGGATTGCCTCATATATAAGAGTTATGAAGAGGCTCTGGAGCTGGCCGATTATTATCTGAAGAATGATGATAAGCGTGAGAAGATAGCTTTATCCGGAAGAGAGAAGACTCTTACTGAAAACACATTGCAGAAAAGGTTTGCTGAAATAGCTAAAATAGCAGAAATAGAGTAAATAAGCCTATGGAAAAAGAAAAACTCAGGGAATATACCAAGATTCTAGCCGAGAGAGCCGGAGAGAATGAAGGCTATGTGGATAGCTTTCTCCGGAGACTGTCCGAAAACAAGGAAGTAACTGAAGAATATGTCTATTACCTGGAGCATGGCGATTATGCCTGTAAGAATATAATCGGAAGCATAAGTGTGGTTGACATAATAGTGTGGCAAATGGATCACTTTAAGGAATTGTTGGACATGGATCAGACAGAATACAAGTCCAACCCTTACAAGATGACCCTTGCGGCCTTCAACACCATGCTTCTCTATGCTGATAAGCCTGAGGAACTGGCATCTAAGATGGGTGAAGCAACAGGAACGGATTATCTGGGGAAATACTGATAGCAGGAACGGAAAGATATGGTTGATTACATAGTGGAAATTTATACATATGCACAGTTGATTCCATGCCTTAAGGAACTGATAGAGACCTGTCGAGTTGGTAATGTAGCTCTGGTAGGAATGCAGTGGAATGATATATCAGATCTGATAGGCGAATTCTGTGAAAAAACAGCAGAAAAAGATGCGTCCCTTGCAAACAGTATGTGGGCATGTTTTGAAAAAGCATGCGGACATACGACTGATGATACTAATTCCTATAATTTAATGGCAGATGATCTTGAGAGAGGCCTTGGAATGATGTATGAAGCCATGCGTTTGTTCGGATCTGTAGATGTAACTGAAGGTGACATCAGGATAGTGAGCAGCGATAGTGGATTCCTGACCATACAGGATATAGCTACATCAAGATATCTTCACAGTAGCCTTGATCCTATGGATGAAGCAAGAACAATTGCGAAAGCAATATACGACCCCAGACAGCAGAACTGCAGAATAATGGGATGCGGACTTGGATATCTTCCCTGGCAGCTTTACTGTATATCCGGTGAAAGTTTTGATGTATACGTATATGAGACAGATATTAAGAGAATAGAGTATGCTATAGACTATGGAGTGCTGTCATGGATACCTGAAGAAAAGTTGCATATCGTAACTGACAGTGACCAGCTGAAACTATTCGGGTCTTACCGTGAAGATGCTGAGGCAGGTGTAGCAGGTAAAACAGCATACTATATCTCAGAAGATATACTTAATAGACTTGATGGAGAGATTAAGGAAAAACTTTCCGCCTTCAATATAAGTTGCAGATCACATTATTTTTCAAGAAACAGTGTTGAAAGAAACTTCTACAGAAATATAGCTAATGTTAAAAAGACTATATACGATATAGATAAAGCCGGTCTTAAAGAAGACTGGATAATAGTTGCGGCCGGGCCTTCTCTTGATAAGAAACTTAGCTATATAAGAGATAATCAGGGGAAGAAGACAATTGTGGCGGTAAGCACCGTATACAAAAAACTGGCTGATGCCGGCATAAAAGCAGATTATGTGACTTCAGCAGATCCACAAAACAGAACCTATGGACATTTTGAAGGACTCACAGATTATTCTGCGGGACTGATATTGAATTCAACGGGCAACTGGCAGTTTGGCGAGTACTATAAAGGCGATAAATACCTGGTGTTTGGACAGGGCGAGGAAGCAGTTACTGAGTATTGTAATAACAGGGGAATTAAGATGATCACTACAGGTTCTACGATTCCCACTTTGAGCATAGCAGTGGCAGCGGAATTGGGGGCTAAGATTATAGATCTGGTAGGGCTCGACCTTGCATTCCCGGGTGGACATTCCCATGCTTTGGGAACAATGGATCTTGAGGAAGTTGATACAAAGAATATGCCTCTTATTGACAGTGTCGATGGGGGTAAAGTAGCAAGTAAGAATGAGTTTATTTTCTACATAAAAGAATTGGAAAAAATGATAACAGGATATCCTGCTATAAGATTCATCAATTATTCAGATGAAGGTGCCCGCATAAGGGGCACCTCATGGTATAGAGATATCAAGGCATAAGAGGGATGAGTTCATCTCTCTTTTTGCCATTGAAAATATAGTAGCCATATCGTTCGGAAGAATCTGATACTTCGCCTTCAATTTTCTCAGGGATGCTTTCTTCCAGTATGTTACCGGCATATTTGTCTTTAATTTTGGTGTAGGCTTTAATATCATCATCCGTGAGGATAAAACGTATTCCGGCAGCCCTTGGAGAAGGCATTCTTTTCAGATCCGGTTCTTTTCCAAGTGCAATGTCTACGACAGCTTTTACAAAATCCACACCTGTTGATAAAGGAACCAGAGAACTTCCTATCATATCTCCACCCATACGGGCACCTATCTCGATTATTTTAATCTGTCCTTCGAAAATCTTGATTTCTGTGTGAGAAGCTCCGTTTTCTATTTTTAATGTATTCAAAGCATGAAATACGGTATTTTTTATCTTGTTTTCAAGTTCTTCATCCAAACCTGCAGGTTCCAGATGACCCACTTCAATATAGTGGGGAGCTTCGGTAGTGTATTTCTCAGTAATGGCAAGCAAGGTGTGCTTTCCTCTGTAACTTATACATTCAACGGAGAATTCTTTGCCCTTAGCAAACTCTTCAACCAGAATGTCTTTCAGGAAACCGTTTTTTCGTGCTCTGTCAACAGCCTCTTTCAACTCATCCCGATTCATAACAAGTGAAACTCCACGACTGCCTGACCTGTCAACAGGTTTCACAATGACCGGATAACTGAAATCAGACAACTGAATATCATCTACAGGAGTATCGTGACCGACAAATAAGAATATCGGAGAAGGATCTCCGTTTTTCCAGAAGGCTTCTCTCATCTTTGCTTTATTGGTACTTATCTCCGTAGATTCCATAGAATTGGCACAGAGATTCATTTTATTCCCGACGTAATTGATGGTTCCTACAGCTAGGTCCGAAGCAATGCTGCATATACCATCGATTCCGATTTCTTTGCACTTTTCAAGAATCTGATCTTTTTCTACAATACTTATCGGATAAAAAAAGTCCGCTTCTTTTTCGCCTATATCATCGGCAGCCCAAGCAAAAGCATGCGCCTCCATGCCGAGTTCCTGCACTTTTTTAATCAAAGGTAATTGCAGGTAAGAAGCGCCGATTATTGCTATTTTCTTTTTTTTGTCAGATCCTTTCAACATTTTTCAATTCCCCCACAACTGTGCAAATCTGTTTTCAAGCATTTCTTTCTTGTAGTCTTCAAGATATGATTTGTATGAATACATCGGTTTATATCCCAACTCTTCTCTGGCATTACTTATATCCATAACAAAACTGGTGAAGCCACCCTTGTCAGGTTTGTAAGTGATTTTAGCTTTTTCTATGCAGGGAGAGAATACATCCAGTATGCCTTCAATCTGCTCTTGTAGGCTTGTTCTTATTCCGGTTCCCGCGTTATAAGTTCCACCATTTATATCGGCAAAAAGAGCACAGTACATAAGATTGCACAGGTCTTTTACATAGAGGATGTCTTTAAATGCATTGGGGTCGCCCCATAGTTCCAGGTCCTTTCCGCTTGCGGCGCAATCTATCATATATCTGTAGGGAATGATTCGTTTTACTCCATCAACATAGTATTCTTTCTCAGGATGGAAGAGATATACATTGGGTAATCTGAAAACAAAGTTTTTGATTCCAAATTCCTGCTTGTAGTATTCCATTGTTTCTACAAACATACTCTTTGTTATTGCGTAAAAAGCATGATCGCCGGTATATTTTAACTTTCTACCGAGTGATGGCGATAATACTTCCTCTTTACCCCAAAAGCCTGCCTGTTCAGCCCATGTTTGTGCATAGAGAATTCTGTCAGCGCCGACTTGTCTGGCATACTCAAGTATTCGAACTGAACCTGTTATGTTAACATCTATATATCTGTATGGCTCGTTAGAAGAATAGTATGCAGGAAGTATTCCGGCAAGATGTACGATGGCATATACATTGGAAGATGGGAGTTTGTCAAAGTCCTCCGCTTTTGTTATGTCAACATTGATATATCTAATTCCGTTGTCAGCATAAAAATCGGTTTTCTTTCGTCCAACTGCAATAACTTCATACTCAGATGAGTCTTTTAACTTATCGTTAAACCAGTCTGTCAGATATGCTCCGATATTACCGGTTGCTCCAAAAACAATAATGGATTTTTTTTCCTGATTTGGCATTTATTTCCCCTCCTTAGATAAGAGCCTAATTGGTTAGGATAGTTCGTCATTCTTTATATACTCGACTAATTTCTCATAGAAAGCTTTTGTATTATCAATTCCTTCCTGCTCTGATAAGGTTCTTGACTTCCATCTTTCGATTGCTTTTTGTGATCTTTCCTTCATGTATACTGAATCATTTAAGCATTTCTTTATGTCATCTATCATAGAAGCAATATTGTTACATATGTACTCAGGTCCTGCCCATTCTGCGACATCGCAATTGCCAAGGGTGATCACGGGCACGCCGTTTTTTAAAGCAATCTCGGCACTGAATCCACCACCTTCACGAGGAGGATTGAGAAAGACATCGCATTCTTTTGTAATACCGGAAAGATTTTTGGCATAACCTGTAAAAATATAATGCTCAGAATAATTTGATTCTTGCACCATGGCTTTGAATCCGTCGCATGCGCCTACTACGACAAAGGCAAGATTCGGACAATTATCGACGAGATTATGCAAATTTTTTAGGAAGTCATTACTTATTTCTGCGTCTAAGCGATTTCCAACAATCAATATCTTAAATCTGTCATCGTCTTTAATTGATTCGATAATGTCCTCATTTCCCTCTTCAGGCGGAACAAGAACATTTACAAAATAGTCTTGTAAAACAACTATATCCTCCCGCATGTTTTTCTCGAATCCGTCATACTCCACTATATCCCTGTACATCACATATTTTGACATAGTGAAAGGGATATTCTTTGTTGTAGTTTTTGAAACTACTGTAGTGAACATGGATGCTATATCAGCAATGAGATTCATTTCTCCAATGGAGATAATAAATGCTGGATTGTAATCCCTGATAGTATCTAAAGCCTCTGTTATTGATTCCGCCAAATTTGATGTTTCTAGAAAGAGGTTGGTTCCCTCTATTTTTTTGTCATAGTATTCTAAAGTGAAACGCCCTTTTGGAGCAGGCATGTTATTCATCTCAACATAAGGACCAATCCATAATTCGGGTGGGGTAATCTTGCTTTCACTGACAATTAAAAGTTCAACTTCATATCCTGCTTTTACAAGATAGTACCACTGGTTAATTAAAATCTGTGTAGGAGCATGACGCTCACTGAGAAGTTGATCTGTAACAAGCAAAATTTTCTTATTATTTCTGTTTTCATATTTTGTGTAATCATATGAAGGAGAAAAATAAGAATTGAGTCTGCGGTATATTTCTATATAGAGACTTATTAATTCTTCTCTTATATCTGAAGATGATACAAATGACAAATGTCTGTACTGGATAAAAATTCTAATCAATTCTTCTAAACTAAAATCAGCATCCAGAGCAGTTTTACCCATCAATTTCATGGCATAAGTGTTGTTGTTACCGCCACTGAAAAGAGTCAATAGTTGGAATAAAAGAGGTTTTATATCTTTTATGGAATCATAGAGCAAGGTAATAAATCGATTTCTTTCATTCACAGAAAGGTCGAAGTAGTATTGTCTAATCTTCTTGGTATCTGCATCGCCGGCATTATCAATGTTTTTAAGAAAATCCGAAAGCATACGTAATAGTTCTGATGAGCGATCTTTCATAAAAAAAGTCCTCCATAACTGTTTTATTAACAGAAGAATATATTTTTGTTGTCCCCTATATATTCAACATCTTAGTAAGTCCTGTCTTATAATCAAAGTTCTTTCTTACTGCTTCATAGCCTGACTGTGCAATCTCTGCACGTTTATCTTCGTGAGACAGATAATAGTCTATCTTATCAAGGCATTCTTCAAGACTTCTGTAGAGGACGATCTCTTCGTCTTCTTTGAAGAATTCTGCCAGTTCCGGCTGATAGTTGGACAGGACGAAACCACCGCAACCCAGTATATCCATTACACGAAGAGGGATTCCTGAGTGTATGGAACGAAGGGTAATATTAAGGTTGATCCGGCTTCGATTGAATACAAGAGGCATCTCTTTATCATAGTCAACAATACCTTTGTTGTGGGCCTGCAGTACAGGCATGGAACTTAGATCTGAATTGGTATAGAGACTGAATACTTCGGGAGAATATTTCTCCGCTATGGTGGAAAGGAAGATCTGGCGTTCCTTTACCGTGATGTGCTTTTCCAGTACAGATGATTCCAATATGTAATCTTTGGATGAATAGAATTCAGCTTCGTCCAAAAGAAGTCCGGCGGATGCCATGGATTCATACCATGATTCAGCCAGCTCTTGGGGGAGGTGTTCGGCCGAGCTCTCATAGTTGAAAAGGTGTTCATTAATGTAGTCGTCAGTCTTTTTCCTGACCGAGCTGTCAATTTGCAGCGAATCATAGTAATGATAATCGTCTGTATACAGTGTTCCGATAAATGATATATCCGAAGTGAAGCGTTTAAGAGAAGTGTCAGTTGCTTCTCTTATAACCTTACCAAAGGTATCTGTGTCGGTAGAGAGTGGAACGTGGTGAACGGTTGTACAGCCCTTGGCGATCAGTGTATCAACCAATTCTTTGTCGAATATGCCGATGTGGTTACAGTTTAAAAAGGCCTGTTTTGCATACAGGGTTAAATGTGGGCAGTCAAATACCCAGCTGTAATATGGAATCCCGACTACATCACAAATGGATGATATTATGGGGAAATAGTTGTTTGATAGAATGGCTTCGATTCCGTTATTATGTATGAAAGGAATCATATCCGAAGCCAACTTAAGATCCTTGGTGTAATTGGTGCATTCTTTGTCGTAGGATACGACTTCGTGACCCATTTGGATTAGGTTATGTTCAATTAAATCTTCATTAAAAGCTTGCCATCTGTAGAATAGTATTTTCATAGTAAAAGTATACCATATCAGCGGCCTGTTATAAGCAAAAAGAGTCCCTAGGAGAGACTCTTTTTTGAAATTCATTTTTCAATAAGTTTTTTGAATTCTTCTTCAGACATTTTCGCAACGGAAGCTGCCTGATTAACAGTGAGCAATCCGGATTGAACAAGTTCGATAAGTTGATTCATACGCCCTTCGGCTTTGCCCTCAGCCAAACCTTCGGCTTTGCCTTCTGCATATATGGTTTCTGATATTGCACTCATAGTGTTGGCACCTCCCTCAGTTGACTTAAGCTCTTTTACTTTTTGACTTAGTTTAGGAAAATTGTCATTTTTGAATTCTTTTTTTATAAAGCAACTCATCAAGTCAGCTATTGCTGTTCCGTCATTAACAGTTGTATTGACAAATATTTCATGGAGACCGTCATCTACAACAGTCCCATTTTCGCGTATGATCTTATCAATATGATACATCTATTCGCGATGCGTGTCAATGGTGAATGGGTGGAAGGCCTTTCTTGCACTTAAGTGGTTATTAAAGTAATATTAAACGGTAGAGAAAAAAGAATTAGATTAACATAACACAAAGGAAACGAACAATGACAGACGGAATTATATTTGATGTAGATGGAACAGTATGGGATTCAACTCCGGTTGTAGAGGATGCCTGGAATGTGGCGCTCGAGGAATCGGGCGTTGAAGAAAGAGTGACGGCAGCGAGATTGAAAGGTCTCTTTGGTCTCCCGATGGATGACATTATCAAGGATATACTTCCTTGGGCAGACAGGGCAACAAGGGACCGTGTAGG
>JAEEGL010677247.1_pt1 | contig 31371 bp, 28 predicted proteins | sample 9134231 | NCBI WGS metagenome assembly JAEEGL01 (sample SAMN16246548, study PRJNA631951) | gut metagenome | biome: gut microbiome; feature: rumen; material: fiber-attached | host: Bos | place: Iran: Karaj | collected 2018-10
CAAGAATGGTATGTGTATCCACTTTGATGAGAGCGATGTTCGTTCTACAGGAAGATCCTCCATTGGTGTTCGCGGAATGATGCTCGATGATACTGATGAGATTGTAGGAATGCAGCTTGATTCTCAGGGAGATTCACTTCTTATCGTATCTGAAAGAGGATATGGAAAGAGAACAACACTCGATGAGTTCCATAGCCAGTTCAGAGGTGGTAAGGGTGTTAAGTGTTACAAGATAACAGAAAAGACCGGAAATGTTATCGGTGTAAAGGCTGTTAATGACGACAACGAGATCATGATGATAACTAACGGTGGAACAATCATCCAGCTTCGTATGGATGAGATAACAATCCACGGAAGAGTTACATCAGGTGTCAAGATGATCAACCTTGATAAGGGAGTTACAGTAGCACAGATTGCCAAGGTACGTGAAAAGATTTCTGATGGTGACCACGATATAGATAATATCGATGAAGTACCGGAAGAAATTGAAGACGATAATAAAGATAACAACAATAACGACGAAGAATAATAAGCATAAGATATGAATTACCCTGTTCTACCTGATTGAACAGGGTGATTCAGTCATAGGAAATGAGGGGCCTATGAATATTGGATTATTGGTATCTGACCTTGAATGCAAGGATGTAAAAAGAATCTGTATAGGTGCAAGCCAGGCAGCAAAGGAAAAGAACATTACTCTTTGCATCATGCCAGGCGGTAGCCTTTTATCAGACAATAAAGATGATAATCCATTTGATTATCAGAAAGCAGCTATATTTGATTACGCTGCTGATTTTTCTTTTGATGCGCTGATTGTGGACATAGACAGAATCGGCGACGGATTGCCAATATTGAAAAAAGAGGCATTTCTCAAAAAATTCTCACAAATACCCTTTCTTACACTATCTGAGCAGGAAGGCTTTTTAGCGGTAAATCAGGTAGAAACAGATCATGACCATCTCGAGCAGCTTGGCTATGAGGCTGTGTGCGATGCTATTTCACTTGCACAAAATGGAGAGCTTCCAAATCCAGAGCCTGCCAAGAATTTCAGCTTTGTAGAAAAAGAAACAGCTGAAGCAATCAAAAATCTCTCACAGATAGGCTATACCCTTCTTCACAGAAAATATCAGGCAGAGAAAGCATATGAAGTAATTGCAGAGACAGCAAATAAGCAGGGAATAAACTACTGCTCTGTTCTTCTCTATGATAAAAAGGTAAGAAACACCGAAAAGTACGGTTGGGAAAAACCTGAGAAAATAAGCGTAAAAGCTAATCTTTGCTGTGGAAAGATTAAAGAAATAAGTGAAAAAGAAAGACTCGTAACCTCAGATATAATAATTGAAAGCCTTACATCTGGAAAGCCGGCAGTACTAATAGCAGGAAGTCTTTATGTAGGTGAGTATCAGCTTGGACTTTTAGTTACAGAGTTTACAGCAAATATGCTGGTAGACAATTTCTTTGAAAGCATACTTAGTATTATTACCGGAGCTTCACGAGTATCCTATCTGGAAAAAGAGTTAAAGAAAACAAACGAAGAGCTATACGAGGTACAGGAAGAACTGGCAAGAGACGATTCAGTTCTTGATCATATCGGAGACCAGGACTATCTAACAGGAGGTCTTAACAGAAGAGGATTCTTTGCCAAGGCTTATGACTTGTTAAAGGATAATTTCAAACCTGATTCATATGCAATTGTTGCCTATATTCATATGGAATCCCTTAAGAGAATCAATGAGCTGTATGGCCATGAAGAAGGTGACAGAGCTGTCAAAAAGGTATCAGGAATTTTGAAAAATGTCTTTGAAGGCAGTATTTATGGTAGAATCAGAGGAGATGAATTTGCAGTTATAGATATAACTGATGAAGAAGGAAAGGCTGAGAGCTTCCGCCAGGAAATGTCAGCACAGAACGCCTCTCTCCTGGCAGAAACAAGCAGATATATGAATTATCTGCAGTATTCGATTTGTGAATTCAGCTATGATGATAATATGTCTCTGAGAGATATGCTGAAAGAAACAGATGAAAATCTCCAGAGAATAAAAGCAAGTTCGAATTAAAAATTACATATCAATAAAATTCTTAAGGATTTGTTTCCCTAAAGGTGTCAGAATGGACTCTGGATGAAACTGAAGACCATAGATTTTGTAGTCTTTGTGAGCCACAGCCATTATTTCACCGTCATCGGTTTTGGCGATGACATCAAGGCAGGAAGGAATGCTGGAATCTTCAGCTGCAAGAGAATGATATCTTGCTACCAGTATTTCCTCAGGGCACTTGTTAAAGAGAGGCACATCCTTTTTTATTTTCACATTAGACTGTTTGCCATGCATAAGCTCTTTGGCATAGGTTATCTTAGCTCCATAGGCCATACATATAGCCTGATGACCAAGGCAAACCCCAAGAGTTGGAATTTCTTTAGCGACAGTTTGTGCAACTTCCACGATAACACCGGCATCCTCAGGTCTTCCAGGACCAGGAGAAAGAATGATTTTGTCAGGATTAAGTGCCCTTATCTCATCTACAGTCATTTCATCATTTCTGATTACCTTGATGTCAGGATTAAGTTCTCCAATAAGCTGATATAGGTTGTAGGAAAAGCTGTCGTAATTATCAATCAGTAGTATCACTCTTCTACCTCCTGAGACTTCTCTAAAGCTCTAAGTGAAGCCTTTGCTTTGTTAAGGCACTCCTGATATTCCTTTTCAGGATCAGAGTCAGCCACAATTCCGGCACCACTTCTTACAAAAACAGTACCATTCTTCTTGTAAACAATTCTTATTGCAATACAGGTGTCCATGTTTCCTGTAAAATCGATGTAACCAACAGCGCCGCCGTAAATTCCACGTTTGTTGTTTTCAAGCTCACCAATAAGCTTGCAGGCCTTAATTTTTGGGGCACCGGATAAGGTACCAGCGGGAAGAACCGCATTTATCGCATCGATAGCATCAAATTCTTTTCTTATATTTCCGCGCACTGTTGATCCGATATGCATTACGTGAGAGTATCGAACAACATCATGAAGGCTTTCAACCTGTACGCTTCCAAATTCACTGATTTTGCCAAGGTCGTTTCGTCCAAGGTCAACCAGCATATTGTGCTCAGCAAGCTCTTTTTCATCAGCAAGGAGCTCTTCTTCAAGCGCTTTATCCTCGCTTTCTGTCTCACCTCTTTTTCTTGTTCCTGCAAGAGGGAATGTATGAAGAACGCCGTCCTCAAGCTTAACCAGAGTTTCAGGAGAAGCACCGGCAACCTCCACATCAGTACCGGAAAAATAGAACATGTAAGGGGAGGGATTTATTGTGCGAAGCATTCTGTAGGTATCAAAAAGGCTTCCCTTAAATGGAGCAGACAATCTGTTTGATAAAACAATCTGGAAAATGTCTCCTTCTTTGATATGCTTTTTTCCCTTCTCCACCATCTCACAGTATTTTTCCTTAGAAAAAAGAGCTGTAACATCGCCAAGAAGTTTGCCCTTCTCCTCTACGTTCTTTTTACCATTTAAAAGAAGCTCTTTCATGGAGGTAAGCTCGCAGGTAGCTCTCTTGTACTCCTTTTCTATGTTTTCAAGAGGCATGTTTACGATAAGGACGATCTTTTGTTTTACATTGTCGAAGGCAATAACCTTATCAAAGAGCATAAGATCGAGATCCTTGAAGGCATCATTATCCTCAACAGGCACTTTGGCAGTTGGCTCACAGTACCCAAAATAATCAAAAGAAAAATAGCCAACCAGACCACCGGTAAAGGATGGCAGGTAATCAAAGCGAGGACTCTTATAGCCTGAAAGAATATCTCTTAGGATAGATGAGGGATCGCTTGTATCAAAGCTTTCATCACCTATTGTCATAACATAGTCCTTTAAAGTAATGGCAAGTTTGGGACTATAGCCTAAAAAGGTATAGCGTCCCCAGGTTTCATCAGCCTTTGCAGACTCAAGCATGTAACAGTGATTTGAGACAGACTTAAGCTTTCGCATGGCTTCAATAGGAGTAATAAAGTCAGATAAAATCTCAAGGCTGACAGGAACTACGTTATATTTATCTGATAAAGAAAGTTCTTTAACTTTTTCAAGAGATGGTAAAAATTCCATTGTGTCTCCTTTCAGGACTTACATTGCTGCTTTCATGCTGTTTACATATTCGCCTATATACTTAGGAGCATCCTTTCCATGCTTTTCAAGGAGCTTAATTATTGCTGAACCTACGATGGCTCCGTCTGATATAGAGGAATACTTTGCAGCCTGCTCAGGTGTTGAGATACCAAAGCCAATTGCACATGGGATATCTGTGTTTTGTCTAACCAGCTTAACGATAGAGTCCAGATCTGTAGTGATACTGCTTCTTGTTCCTGTAACTCCAAGGCTTGAGACAATGTATAAAAAGCCCTTTGCTGCTTTTGCAATCATTGCAATTCTGTTTTCAGAAGTAGGAGCAATAAGAGAAATAAGGTCTATGTCGTACTTGTTACAAATTAAGTCAAACTCGTCCTTTTCCTCAAAGGGAAGATCAGGAAGTATAAGACCGTCCATACCTATGTTGCGGCATCTTTTTATAAAGTTCTCTGAGCCGTAGGAAAAAACCACATTGGCGTAGGTCATAAATACCATTGGAACAGAAACTTCCTTGCGGAGCTCGACAACAAAATCAAAGATTTTGTCTGTGGTTATGCCGCCTTTAAGTGCACGAAGGTTTGCTCCCTGGATGACAGGACCCTCTGCTGTCGGATCAGAAAAAGGTATTCCAAGCTCTATAAGGTCAGCGCCACCATTAACTGCAGCTTTTACAGCTTCTCTTGTAGTTTCAAGGTCCGGGTCACCGCAGGTTATAAATGCGATAAATGCTTTTCCATTTTCAAATGCTTTTTTTATATTGCTCATATTTATAATCCTTTCAAATTATCTATATACAAGTGACAAAGTACATAATAATTACTCAGAGATATCTTCGCCGCGGTATCTTGCGATTGCAGCGCAGTCTTTGTCGCCACGGCCGGAAATAGTTACTACAATGATCTTGTCCTTATCCATGGTAGGTGCAATTTTTATTGCGTGGGCAAGAGCGTGAGAAGACTCGATAGCAGGAATAATCCCCTCAGTTCTTGAAAGATATTCAAAAGCATCAACGGCTTCATCATCAGTAATAGCTACATATTCTGCTCTGTGAATGTCGTGCAGATATGCATGCTCCGGGCCGATTCCCGGGTAGTCAAGTCCAGCTGAGATGGAGTAAACAGGAGCAATCTGACCATATTTATCTTGGCAAAAATAGGATTTCATGCCGTGGAAGATACCAAGCTTTCCTGTGTTTATAGTTGCAGCAGTTTCAAATGTATCAATTCCTCTGCCGGCAGCTTCGCAGCCGATAAGCTTAACATCCTTATCCTCAATGAAATTGTAGAAGCTTCCGATTGCATTTGAACCACCTCCGACGCAGGCAATAACCGCATCCGGAAGGCGTCCTTCTTTTTCAAGGAGCTGCTCTTTGATTTCCTTTGAAATAACTGCCTGGAAGTCACGGACAATAGTTGGAAATGGGTGAGGTCCCATAACAGAACCAAGGCAGTAGTGGGTGTCATCAATTCTTGAGGTCCATTCTCTCATTGCCTCTGATACTGCATCCTTAAGGGTTGCTGTTCCGGAAGTAACAGGAATAACCTCTGCTCCGAGAAGTTTCATCTTGTATACGTTAAGGGCCTGCCTTTTGGTATCCTCTTCGCCCATGAAAACAACACATTCCATTCCCATGAGAGCAGCGGCTGTTGCAGTTGCTACGCCGTGCTGTCCGGCTCCTGTTTCAGCGATGAGTCTTGTCTTTCCCATCTTTTTTGCAAGAAGAGCCTGACCCAGGACATTGTTGATTTTGTGAGCACCAGTGTGGTTTAAGTCCTCACGCTTAAGATAGATTTTGGCGCCGCCGAGGTCCTTTGTCATTTTCTCTGCGTAGTAGAGGCGTGAAGGACGACCTGCATATTCATTAAAAAGAGTTTCAAGTTCCTTATTAAATTCGGGATCATTTTTGTAGTGATTGTAGGCCTTTTCAAGTTCAATCACAGCATTCATAAGTGTTTCAGGAATATACTGACCACCGTGTATTCCAAATCTTCCGTTAGGGTTTGTCATAATTATCTCCTCATGTGTTAAAGTACATTTATTCAGGTAAAAACTTATGTGTCTTGCGTAACAGTCATAAATTGTTTCATCTTATCAAAATCTTTATATCCATCCGTTTCAATTCCAGAGCTTACATCGATGGCAAAAGGCTTTATCATATTAAGGGCCTCGGAAATGTTTTCAAGATTAAGTCCGCCTGCTAAAAAGAAATCTCTTTTTATTCCACTTATCAGGCTCCAATCAAAGGCTTTGCCTGTTCCCATTCCTGAATCAAGTAAAACGCAATCAGCACTGGAGGAGTTTATAAAGCTTATATCTTCCTGGCTTTTTATCTTAAAGGCCTTGATTATTGGAATATTTACAGCCTTTCTAAGATTGAATATATAGGCATCATCCTCATTTCCATGGAGCTGAACTATATCGATAACCCCTGAATCAACTAAATTTGTAATAAAAGAAATATCCTTATCTACAAAGACTCCGACAGCCTTTATCTTTTTATCCAGCCTTTTTTTGAGAGACTTTGCAGTTTCAAATGAAACATTTCTTTTACTCTTTTCATAAAAGACAAAGCCAATATAATCTGGAAGCAGCTCATTTACATAATCGATATCAACATGTCTTGAGAGACCGCAAAACTTGATTTTTGTCATAACCTTAAGCCTCTTTAATCTGTGCTATGAGTTCCTTTTTCCTGTCAGAGCGCATCAGCATCTCACCGATAAGAACAGCGTCAACGCCCATTTCTTTAAGCGGCTTTACATCTGAGACACTACTTATTCCGCTCTCAGAGACAAATACAACATCCTTTGGAACCTGGTTTCTAAGTGAAAGAGAATTGGAAGTATCCACCTTAAAGTCCTTAAGATTTCTATTGTTTACTCCAACTATGCGGGCGCTGGCATTCAAGGCTTTTTCTATTTCTCTTTCATCGTGGGCTTCCACAAGAGCAGATATTCCAAGGCTGTCACAGATATTTATGTATTCCTTTATCTGAGCCTCTTCCAATATGCTACAGATAAGAAGAACAGCCTTAGCACCAAGAACCTTGGCTTCATAGATCATGTAGTCTTCAACTGTAAAGTCTTTTCTTATGCAGGGAGTCTTTACTGTAGCTGCAATCTGCCTCAAGAACTCATCTGATCCAAGGAACCACTTAGGTTCAGTAAGAACCGAGATGCAGTCAGCACCTGCTTCTTCATATTCTCTAGCGATATCAAGATATGGAAATGAAGGAGCTATAAGGCCTTTGGAAGGAGAGGCCTTTTTACATTCACATATTATAGAAAGACCTTCCTTTTTAAGAGCCTTTTCAAATTCGAAATTGTCAGTCGGAAGATCCTCAGCCAATCGCCTTAAATCTCCCAGAGACATTTTCTTTTTTGCTTCAGACACTCTGTATCTGGCATATTCTGCAAGTTCATCAAGAATTGTTTTGTCTGACATGTTTACTTTCCTCAAGCAATTGCTTCGTTTTCCTTATTACTAACTTCAATGAGCTTTTCAAGAGTTTCTGTAGCTTTACCAGAATCGATGATTTCTGCTGCAAGCTTTATTCCTTCAGCAAAAGAGGATGCTTTTCCACCGATATAAAGTGAAGCACCGGCATTTAAAAGAACTGCGTCGCGCTTTGGTCCTTTTTCTTTTCCTGAGAGGATATTTCTTGTAATCTGTGCATTTTCTTCAGGAGTTCCGCCTACGAGATCCTCTTTTTTGCATCTTGTAAGTCCAAATTCCTCTGGAGTAATGACGTACTGTTTGTACCATCCGTCCTTGATCTCGCAGACAGTAGTTGGAGCGCTCATTGAAATCTCATCAAGCTTGTCCTGTCCATAAACAACCATTCCTCTCTTAACTCCGAGGCTTATAAGAACCTGAGCAAGGGGAGCAACAAGGTATTCGTCGTAAACTCCAAGAAGCTGCATTGTAGGGTGGCCTGGGTTTGTAAGTGGTCCAAGAATGTTAAATACAGTTCTGAAACCAAGCTCTTTTCTGATGGCTCCTACATATTTCATGGAAGAATGGTACTTCTGTGCAAAGAAGAAGCACATTCCGGCTTCGTTTAGAAGTTCTATGCATTTCTCAGGATTCTGCTGGATATTAACACCGAGAGCCTCAAGACAATCTGCAGTTCCACACTTGGAGGAAGCTGCTCTGTTACCGTGCTTGGCTACCTTCATTCCGCCAGCTGCGGCAACAAGAGCAGAAGTTGTGGAGATATTAAAGCTGTGGGCATTGTCTCCGCCGGTTCCAACTATTTCAAAGATATCCATTCCTGTTTCAACCTGTGTGGCATGTTCTCTCATGGCAGCGGCGCAGCCTGCAATCTCATCTGTTGTCTCAGCTCTTGCACTCTTTGTTGAAAGAGCTGATAAAAAAGCAGCATTCTGTGTAGGAGTTGTTTCGCCGCTCATAATCTCATTCATTACTGCGTAGGCTTCATCATATGTGAGGTCTTCCTTGTTTACGATTTTTACGATTGCTTCTTTGATCATGTTTTTGTCTCCTTTTCTTTTCCTTTGAATTAATGTAAAAAGCGTTCCGACTTAGTTTCTGTCAGAACGCTTCGTTTTCTACAAAAGAAAAGTCCCTGACAGAGACTATAGTCTCTATCAAGGACGAATGTACAATTATTTATCATCCGCGGTGCCACCTTGAATTCATAGATGAAATCTATGCGCTTTCCAGGATACTTGTGCCCCCGCAATGACTTTCAAAAAATCGTTACAGGATACCAACATATCCCTGACTACTAACGGGAGTCTTCCGTTGCAGAATACTAGGCGAAGAAATCATAGGTTCCTACCTCACTTTTCACTGCACCCTCAGCGGTCCATTTGAATATGTGTTTCTTACCCGTTCTCAGCTAATCGGGCTCTCTGTGAAGGCATCATAGACGTTATCTCCGCTTCATTGGTTTAAAGTATTAAGTTACTAAAAATATTACTACAGGTTTTATTGGAATGTCAATGGATATTATAAAATTTATTTTTGCTCACTACTCCTCGTTGTGATTTATATAAACTCAATCTCAATGGACAGCCTCATTTCGACCTTGCTCAGAACAATCGGCTGTCCATTGTTCTTTCGTTTTATAACTCATCTCCTCGTGCGTATGATTCGCAAAAACAAATCCTTATAATCCCCATTTCCATCAATGTAAGTAATTGAAGAAGTAGTAGTAATATTTTTATTCCTCTTCGGGAGATTGTTTTATATCATTATTTACGCGAACTGAGCCATATAGAGGTCGTAGTAGGCGCCGCGTTTTGCCATGAGCTCAGAGTGGTTGCCGGCTTCCTGGATGCCGCCGCCATTTATTACAAAGATGCGATCTGCATTTTTGATTGTAGATAAGCGGTGAGCAATAACAAAGCTGGTCCTTCCGGAAAGCAAAGCCTGAATACCCTTTTGTACCAGCATCTCAGTGTGAGTGTCGATGCTGCTGGTAGCTTCGTCAAGGATAAGAATCTTGGGCATGGAAATCATGGTGCGGGCGAAGGCAATGAGCTGCCTCTGACCGATTGATAAGCCGGCGCCGCGTTCTTTAAGCTCAGTGTCATAGCCATTTTCAAGCTCCATGATAAAGTCATGTGCGTTAACTGCCTTGGCTGCAGCAATCATCTCTTCTTCTGTTGCATCAAGCTTGCCATACATGATGTTCTCACGAACTGTGCCGTGGAAGATGAAGTTATCCTGAGTCATGACACCCATCTGGCGGCGAAGAGAGTTGATAGTTACGTCGGTTAGGTCATGACCATCAACAAAAATCTTACCCTTTTGGATATCATAGAATCTGCTGATGAGGTTGACGATTGTAGTCTTGCCTGCGCCGGTTGGTCCAACAAGAGCGATGGTTTCGCCAGGTTTAACCTCAAAGTTCACATTTTCAAGAACCTTGGTCTGAGTCTCAGTTCCTTCATCGTAGGTAAATCCTACGTTCTCAAAGGCTACGCTGCCATCAATGTCAGGAAGCTCTGTAGCACCCTCTTTATCTACGATTTCAGCCTTGGTATCAAGGATATCAAATACCCTTTCAGCAGCGGTCATATTAGTAACCAGCTGATTGTAGTAATTTGAAAGACCCATGATCGGGCTCCAGAACATGCTTGAATAGCTGGCAAAAGCAGTGATAAGTCCAACGGAAGCTGCGGTATAGCCAAGGAGCCTGATTGCTACAAGGTAGAGGACCATGCTGCTTATAGCCCAGCTCATGTCGATGGAAGGACCGAAGAGGTCTGCAGCTCTGCAGGCTGAAATGTAGGCATCTCTGTGAGCATTTGCAAGCTCTCTGAAGGTCTTTTTTGTCTCGTTCTCAGCATGGAAGCTCTGAACAACAGAGATTCCAGCAATATCCTCGTGTACATAAGCATTAAGGTTTGAAGACTTCTTACGAACATCCTGCCATCTGGTGTGGGTCATACTTCTGATCCAGAAGATACTTACAATCATAACAGGAAGGGAAGCAAAGCACCCAAGGGCAAGCCTCCAGTCCTTTACCAGCATAATGACTACAACGCCGATTACGGTGATAAAGTTAGGGATAAGGTTTGTGATGGTGTTGGCCATTACGTCCTTCATTGAGTTAACATCGCCAATGATCCTTGCAAGAATCTTACCTGTAGGTCTGTTATCAAAAAAGGTAAATGACAAGGTCTGGATGTGTTCGTACAGTTCCTGCCTGATATCCAAAAGAATTGTGTTAGCAACCTTGTTCATCATGTACATTCTCAGCTTTGCAAAAAGAATGTAAACAACGCCAAGAAGTACGATAAGTCCGGCAATAGTGATAAGTCCTCTTACGTTCTTGTTTGCAACATGTACGTCAATTGCGTACTCGATAAGTAGTGGGCTCACAAGGCTTATAAATACTGTGATTCCCAGTGAAATAAATACCGGGATTATTTCAAAAATATGTGGACGAAGATATCTGATGATTCGCACAAATATTTTTTTTCGGTCCGTGTTCTTTAGTGTCTCATCTTCACGAAATGAGTTAGCTGCCATTATGCACTCACCTCCATTTCATCTATGGATCCGTACTGTGCAATGTAGGTTTCATAGTACAGACCCTTCTTTTTAAGTAGTTCCTCATGTGTTCCGCGCTCTGCTACGCGGCCATCCTGAAGATAAATTATTTCGTCTGCGTTCTTAACAGCAGAGATTCTGTGGGCAACAATTACCCTTGTAGTACTTTCGATATTATCTAGAGTCTTTTGAATCTCAGATTCTGTCTCCATATCAAGGGCAGAGGTTGAGTCATCAAGCACCAGAATTGGAGCATTCTTTGAAATAGCTCTCGCAATACTGATACGCTGTTTCTGTCCTCCGGAGAGACCTACGCCTCTTTCACCGATGACTGTCTCGTAAGACTCATCGAGCTTTTCGATGAAGTCAGATGCCTTAGCCTTTTTGGCAGCATCCTTAATCTCATCCATGGTCATGTCATCGCGTCTTCCCATGCGGATATTCTCCTCAATTGTATCTGAGAAAAGGAATACATCCTGCATAACTACAGCAGTTGCGCTTCTTACCTGGTCAAGCTCCATGTCCTTTATTTCTGCGCCATCAAGCTTTATGGAGCCGCTGGTTGGATCGTAAAAACGCTGCATAAGATTAACGATTGTTGACTTTCCGGATCCGGTCTGACCCATGATTCCAAGAGTCTTTCCAGCCCCGAGCTTGAAGCTTACGTCAGAAAGAACCTTCTTGCCGCCAAGCTCAAGTGAAACATGATCAAATTCAAGCTCACCCTTTACTTCTTCCACATGGAGCGGAGAATCATTTACTGCAAGAGTTGAGTGCTCGCTGTAGATTTTTCTGATTTTCTTAAGAGAAGCAATTGAGCTTGAAAACTCATTAGTGATCCATCCAAGCTCCTCCATAGGCCAGGTGCAGTTTCTCGCGTATATGATAAATGCGGTAAGGCTTCCAAGATTCATGTGACCGTTAATTACTGCGATTCCGCCCAGGACTGCGCAGGCAACCGGAAGAAGGGTTCCAGCCAGCATAAATACCGGGTAAAAATGAATGAGGGCCATGGCCTCCTTCATGTTAAGGCTATAGAACTTCTTGTTGTGCTCAAGGAACTTCTTTATCTCATAGTCCTCTCTTGCAAAGGCCTTAACGGTGCGGACACCGGCCAGGTTTTCCTCTGCAACGGTAGTCATCTCAGCGTTTTCCTCACTGATATCCTCGTATACCTGGTCAAGCTTCTTTTCCATGACAATAGCTGTTGTTCCACAGATGATCATGAAAAAAAGAGGAAGGCATGCCAGAGGTGCATTTATTCGGAACATGAAGTAAAGGACCAGCACTGAATTTAAGGTAACCTCCATGCCGCGCATTGCCACCATTCCGACAAGCTGGAAAATCTTGTCGATATCATCCTTTACTCTGGCCATAAGCTCACCGGTACTGGAGTCATCGAAGTAATCAAGAGAAAGACTCTGGATGTGATCAAAGAGGTCCTTTCTCATCTCCGTTCCGATGGTGATGCAGTTTTTATCAAAAGTAAATTCCTTGAAGTAGCCAAAAAAGCTTCTTCCAACTCCAATGAGAAGTATGGCCACAAGGAGCATAGTAAAATTAGTAAAGTCCTTGCCGATTAGTACTTCGTTTACGATTTTTTCTGTAACTTTTGGGAACATCATGTCAAGGGCAATAGCAATAAGCATGAAAATGATTGCCATTGTATATGTTGCCCAGTGCTTTCGCACATAACTTCCAAGTGTATTCATAGTTCCTCCTCGTTTTGTAAAACTTAGTTTCTGCAATAATCCCTCGGGTCTATTGTGACATTATGTAATAACAGACAAGTTTCCATTAAGGCATAAAAAAATCCCTAGGTATGAATCATCTCTACCTAGGGAAAACATGTCACAAAAAATATTTAGATCAGGTCACAAGGCAAAAGCCTTATCTCTTTCTAAATACTGCATCCCGAGGTAAAGTCATTGTATCCACTGAAAAATGTTTCGCATTAAACCAATTCGCCACTCTGATTGTCATTATTCCTTACCTCGCTTTCTTTAAAATTTATCAACTCGTAGCTAAGCTGATACAAAGATAATTGCACACAAAAAGGGCAATGTCAACCGGAAACTGAAATAAATTTTCAAGTTTCTGCATAAATACATCAAGAATTTGACTAATCCTCTAAAGCGTATTAATGGAGTTATAGCCGATTTGCGCTTGAACTTACAGCGCAAATATGGCTATGATATAAGAGTCATAACGATAATCTTACAATTATTAGAATACAAGGGAGAAACTATGGGAAAAAAGCTTGTATCATGGAATGTAAATGGACTTAGAGCATGCACTTCAAAAGGGTGCTTTCAGGAATTCATGGAGAAGGAAAAGCCTGATGTAATATGCCTTCAGGAGACAAAGCTTCAGGAGGGACAGATAACAATGGACCTTCCAGGCTATGAAGAATATTGGAACTACGCAGAGAAAAAGGGTTATTCAGGAACTGCGATTTTTACTAAGGAAAAGCCACTTAATGTGACATATGGCCTTGGAATCGAGGAGCATGACCACGAGGGAAGAGTCATTACTGCTGAGTATCCGGAGTACTTCCTTGTTACTGTATATGTTCCTAATGCAAAAGAGGATTTATCCCGCCTTGAATACAGACAGGTTTGGGAGGATGACTTCCTTGCATATATCAAGAAATTAGAGGAGAAAAAGCCGGTTATCTACTGCGGAGATCTTAACGTAGCCCACAAGGAAATCGACCTTAAGAATCCTAAGCCAAACAGAGGCCACGCAGGCTTTACAGATGAGGAGAGAGCTAAGTTTGACAACGTGGTAAATTCAGGGCTTGTAGATACCTTCAGACACTTCTATCCTGACAAAGAGGGCGCTTATTCCTGGTGGTCCTACAGATTCCAGTCAAGAGCCAAGAACGCGGGATGGAGAATCGACTACTTTGTAGTGTCTGAGAGCTTCATGGAGAATGTAGAGGATGCGGTGATTTATTCAGATTCTCTCGGATCAGACCACTGCCCGGTGGGACTTATTCTCAAGTAATCAGCTGTCAAAAAATGCGCATATTTACTGAGGATTTTTGTGAATGTGCATATTTATAAGCTTAAGCACAAGGGTGTACAATGTTTGCAGATTTATGAAGCAAATGAGTACACCTTTTTATGTGTACGGAGTTTAATGTTCTGATATGGAGATGTAATTCGATGAACAATCTAATCTTTAGCTTAAATGCTACACTCCCAATCTTTCTACTAATGGTTCTGGGATACGCATTCAACAAAATAAATCTGATAGATGATAATGCCGCAGCCTGGATGAACAAATTCGTGTTCAAGGTTGGGCTCCCGGTACTTTTATTCGGTGACCTGGCAAGGCAGGATTTTGTAGGCACCTGGAATCCAAAATTCGTGCTGTTCTGCTTCTGCGCAACAATCCTTAGCATCTTTTTCATCTGGATTTTATCCAGAATATTTGTAAGAATCAGATCCCGACGGGGAGAATTCCTCCAAGGGTCCTACAGAAGTAGCGCAGCTCTTCTTGGAATCGCCTTTATTCACAGCATTTACGGCGAGGCCAGCAGCGGCATGGCGCCACTTATGATTCTTGGGAGCGTACCGCTTTACAACATCTTTGCGGTAATCATTCTGACACTTGCGTCACCACAGCTATCCGTGGAAAATGGCGAAGAAAAGGCTTCATCAGGAGATAAAGCTGTACTTGTGAAGAAAACCCTCCTTGGAATAGCCAAGAATCCAATTATCTTGGGCATATTCGCGGGACTACTTTGGTCTTTATTAAAGCTTCCTGTTCCAAAGATAATGAATACAGTAGTTGATGATATTGGCGGGCTTGCTACCCCACTTGGACTGATGTCCATGGGCGCAACCTTTGATCACAAAAAAGCAATTCAGAATATTAAGCCAGCTCTTGTAGCCAGCTTCATCAAGCTCTTTTTGCTGGTGGCAATTTTCATGCCAATCGCCATTCATATGGGCTTTGCAGGCGAGCAGATAGTGGCAATTCTTGTGATGCTAGGATCAGCCACAACTGTTAGCTGCTACATCATGGCCAAAAGCATGGGCTTTGAGGGCACTCTTAGTAGCAGCATCATAATGATAACCACCTTCGGGTGCTCATTTTCGCTGACATTCTGGTTGTTTGTACTAAAAACCCTTGGGATAATCTGAAAAATGGCCTATGGGGACTCAGTGGCTTGTGTGTGGCCTACAGGGGCTCGGTGGCTTGTGTGTGGTCTACAGGGGCTCGGTGGCTTGTTTGTGGTCTATGGGGACGGGGCTAGCGGCTCATTTTCTTGCAAAAAGGAACCCCTACCCCCGTCCACATAGACCACAAAAAGACCACCGAGCCCCATAGACCACAAACAGACCACCGAGTCCCCATAGACCACACACAAGCCACAAAGCCAACACAGGCCATCAACTATTAGAAGTCCGTCTTAGACAAAAAGTTCTCAATCTTTCCCCAGTAGTTCTCTGGGTCTTTTACAACACATTCAATATGGCCGGCGCCAAGGATCATGCAGTAGTACTTAGGGCAATTGGCTGCCTCATAGAGCCTTGAGCACATCTGAGGATCGATAAAGGTATCGTCATCGCCGTGGATAAATAATGTCGGAGTTGTGGATTTCGCCACAGCTTCAATAGGATTAACCTTGTTAATATCGTAGCCGGCGCGGGAAAGGATAATGATCCTTGCCAGGAAAAGAGCTATCGGAACAGGTACTATCGCGCCCTTGAAGCTCTTGTAGGTGTGGGCGAACTGCTCACGTAGCGTTGCGTAGGCACTGTCGGCAATTGCTGCCTTTACATTTGAAGGAAGCTTTTCACCGGTTGTCATAAGGGTTGTGGCGCTTCCCATGCTCATTCCGTGAATAAGGATATGAGCCTCAGGGTCACGGTTTAACACCCATTCAATCCATTTCATAATATCAAATCGGTCGTGATAGCCGTAGCCTATGTACTTTCCTTCACTTTTGCCAAAGCCGCGAAGGTCAGGAAGCAGGCAGTTAATGCCCTCCTCTAAATAGTGCTCGGCGTAAATGCCGTTAGCTTCGTGATTATCCCAGATTCCGTGGATGATGATGGCGTATTTGTGGCCTTCTTCCTTAGCTGGAATGTAGGAAGCATGGAGCTTTAAGTTATCAAAGGACTGGGTAAACATATCCTGACGATCAGGGTGATTGCGGACAAATCTTCTTCCCTGCGTGATAAGGGGATCAAAGTCTCTGTCGTCATCGTCATCAGTATGCTGCTTTGGAACAGTGGAAATCTTGTAGATATAATTACTGAAGGCATAAACGCCGCCAAATAATGCGGTCACCATGCCAAGCTTTGCAAAAACATTCTTATTACTCATTTTTATTAACTCCTATCTGCTATTTCCAGGCAATAACTATCTTATCATCTTTTCTTGAATTATTTGCGTTTTTTCCATTTTCTTTTTCTAAAGAATGTATTATATTATTTATGTCGCATTAAACTATTTTAGAGGTATTTAAAATGAAAAAGACAAAAACAGATAATAAAGTACAGGTTTGTATTGATCGTGACTTTACTATAAGCAAAGTTGACGAGCGCATTTTCGGTTCCTTCATCGAGCACCTTGGACGTGCAGTTTACGAAGGAATCTATCAGCCAGGTAACAAGTTTGCAGATAAAAACGGATATCGTAAGGACGTAATGAAGCTCATTCAGGAGATCAACGTTCCTATCGTAAGATATCCAGGCGGTAACTTCGTATCTTCTTTTAACTGGGAAGACAGCGTTGGACCAAAGAAGGACAGACCTCGCAGAATCGAGCTTGCATGGGGAGTTGTAGAGACTAACCAGTTCGGTCTTGACGAGTTCATGGATTGGTGTAAAAAGTGTGGCACCAAGCCAATGTACGCAGTAAACCTCGGTACAAGAGGAATTGAGGATGCCAAGAACGTTGTAGAATACTGCAACAGCAAGGGCGGCACCAAGTACGCAGATATGAGAATTAAAAACGGCGTCAAGGATCCTTACGGAATCAAGCTCTGGTGCCTTGGAAACGAGATGGATGGCCCCTGGCAGACAGGTCACCTCACAGCTGAGGAGTACGGACGCAAGGCTGACCTTGCAGGACAGATCATGAAGCTTGTTGATCCTACAATCGAGACTGTAGCCTGCGGTTCATCGAACCTTACAATGCCTACCTTTGGTAACTGGGAGAGAACCGTTCTTGAGAACGCTTATGACAATATCGATTATCTCTCACTACATCAGTACTATGGCAACGGAGAGCATGACACACCAAACTTCCTTGCAAGCAGCGTAGCAATGGATCAGTTCATCAGCCAGGTTGTCAGCATCTGCGACTATGTTAAGGCTGTTAAGAGAAAGAAAAAGACTATCAACCTCTCATTTGACGAGTGGAATGTTTGGTATCACTCAAATGAGCAGGATAAGAAGCTTGAGAAGTGGGTTGAGCATCCACACCAGCTTGAGGACGTATATAACTTCGAGGATGCCCTCCTTGTTGGATCTATGCTCATCACAATGCTTCGTCACGCAGACAGAGTAAAGATCGCATGTCTTGCTCAGCTTGTTAACGTTATCGCGCCAATCATGACATCTGACACAGGCGCATGGAGACAGACAATCTTCTATCCTTACATGCAGACCAGTGTTTACGGCCGCGGAGAGGTACTTAACACAGTAGTTAAGGTTCCAACTTATGAGTCCAAGCACGGCGATGCTCCTTACGTTGACTGCGTTGTAGTTGCTGACGAGGAAAATGAGGCAGTTACACTCTTTGCAGTTAACAAGAACCTTGAGGATGACTTCGAGCTTACCTGCGACCTCAGACAGTTCGCAGATTACAAGGTTGTTGAGCACAGCGTTCTTACACACAAGGATCTCGAGGCAGTTAACACCGAAAAGAACCCTGACAACGTTAAGCCAGTTGATGCTACCAAGAATTCCAAGGTTACAAAGGGCGTTCTTACAAGTACACTTCCTTCAAGAAGCTGGAACGTAATCAGACTTGCAAAGTAATATAGAATAGCACGCATAAAATGACGCCGCACCGGTTTTGATACCGACGCGGCGCTTTTTTACAAGATAATAGGAGGTTACTCTACGTATGTATACTGGGAATATACATACGTAGAGTATCGTATGGAGAGATAGGACTTGTTAAAATCCTATGTGGGGACGAGTTAGAAAAACATAAGGAGTGGATAGCCGATGGTAGCAATTATAAGAAAAGCAGAAGCTGCACTTTTGGCTATTATAACGATGGACTGCGGATCAACGTAGTGACCATTAAAACCAACAGCGTTGATAACCTTAGGTGCGGGTCTGACATTAGATGTCCTGGCATTCAAAATCATACCTGTCATATAACATTCCTCCTCCCATAAGCGACTGTACATATGTACAACCTCAAGACACAATATATAGTAGCTTATGAAAATATTATATACTAGATAAGTGAACGAAATTATAAAATAAAAAGAAACTATTTATAATATATTAATAAAGAAACCACATGATATTGTATAAAGAGCTTGAGATTATTACTAATTATAGTGGTGGAGTTTGTTTGATGATTACTTTAATTGATGCTAAGAAGCCAGCATATAATATGACAAGGATAAAAATCCCCTGATAAGCTGAAAAATATTCGATTCAGCGCGAAATCTCTATGGCTTGGGTAAATCCTGAGAAATATGATATTTTGCCCACGGAATTATTCTGGTATATGGGTAAATGAACTCATATTTGATTATTTACCCAAGGCATTTTTGGGCGCGTGGGTAAATGAACCCTTTTTTGGTTTTTTACCCATGATTTTTTCTAAGACAGAGTTAAAACGTGGGTAAATGAATAAATATTTAGTATTTTACCCACGACTCAACTTATACCAGTGGGTAAGTTTTGTAAAACAAGCACTTTTACCCAAAGCATAAAAAATCACATGGGTAAAAATATGATTTCTAAAGATATTGCCCACGGGCGCAGGATATAGAATGAATTACGGTTACTGTTCAGACAGAAATGCGCACTCTGCTGCGCATTTCGTGAGAAAGTGATTCAGAAGCAATACCCCAGCAAAATCACAATTGACTTTCAAGAAACGAATATCATATTATAGGCTCGAATGTTGGAATATAACAAAATGACAATTTGTTTGAAGTATTTACATATCCTACAACAGAAAAAGAGGTTTTATGGAAAAGATAAAGATCGATAACAGACAATTTTATAGGAACCTTGCAAGGATAGCACTCCCCATAGCGCTTCAGAGTCTGATGCTGGCCATGGTTGCGGCTGCGGATGCGCTGATGCTTGGAAGAGTTCAGCAGGAGCAGATGACAGCTGTGTCACTGGCGACTCAGATTCAGTTCGTTCAAAATATGTTCCTCTTCTCTTCTACCACAGCAGGAGCAATTCTCGGAGCTCAGTATTGGGGAAAAGGCGATAAAAAGACCCTTCAAAACATATTCAACCTGATATTGGCAGTAAACGGCATAGTTTCAATCATCTTCTTTTTGCTGTGTGAGTTAATTCCAGGTCCGCTCATGCACATATTTGCGGCTGACCAGCAACTCATTGATATCGGTGTTCATTACCTTAGGATTGCAGGCTGGTCCTATCTTCTGACCGGCGTATCCCAGAGCTACCTTGCTATTATGAAGGTAACTGAGAAGGTAAAAGAAGGTGCGTTTATAAGCTCAGCTGCGGTTGTAATGAACATCGCGCTAAATGCTGTGTTTATTTTTGGACTTCTGGGAGTTCCCAGGATGGAGGCAAGAGGAGCTGCCACAGCAACAACAATTTCCAGAGTAATTGAGCTTATGCTCTGCTTTATAATCGCAGCAAAGCCAGGATATATAAGACCTGCACTTGACAGATTTCTTCAGATTCCAAGGCAGCTCCACCACGACTTTAATAAGCAGTTCTGGCCACTACTTGGAGGGTCACTGTGCTGGGGCGTAGGCTTTACCTCCTACACAGCAATCATGGGACATCTTGGAGTAGACGCTGCTGCAGCCAATTCAATAGCAGCCGTAGTAAGGGATCTCATTTGTTGCCTGTGTAACGGTATTGGAAGCGCTGCGGGAATCATTGTCGGAAACGAGCTGGGAGCAGGAAAGCTTGAGCTTGGCAAGCAGTATGGAATAAAGCTAAAGAACATATCCTATGTAATAGGCTTCATATCGACTGGACTTGTACTTGCCGTAACTCCCTTAGTTGTAAACGGCGTGATACTAACAGATCAGGCAAGACATTACCTCGTAGGAATGATGATAATCATGTCAGTTTATATGATAGGACGAGCTGTAAACACCGTAACCATAAATGGAGTACTTGATGGCGGTGGAGATACCCTGTTTGATATGTACAGTCTCATTGTAACCATGTGGTGCATCGCAATTCCGTTGGCGCTCCTTGGAGCTTTTGTTTTCAAGTGGTCTCCTCTTCTTGTGTACGCCTGCACCTGTGTTGATGAAGTTGGCAAGATTCCGTGGGTAATGGTGAGATTCAGGAAATACAAGTGGGTAAAAGATCTTACGAGATAAAAGAAAAGCAATAAAAAAGGTATGTAACCTCAGATTATTGAAGTTACATACCTTATTTTTTAAATCAACTATTATGCTGGAAGAACGTTGTTGATTGCATCCTGAGCGATGATGTAGTTAACAAGGCCAAGACCAAGGATTGAAAGGATAAGGAAAAGAACGTTCATTCCGCCGTTTGGATTACCCTTAATTGTGTCAACCTTCTCTCCCAGTCTGTATGACCAGTAGAAATAGTAAATACCGCAGCTGATGAGTGAGAACAAGAATGCAAGACCACCTGAAGCATAATCTGTGTGGTTTGTAAGCTGGTTGGTCTCGTCAGTAAGAACGATGAACCAGTAAATAGCGTAAATACCGCAGGTAACGATTGATAAAACAATTGCAAGAGCAAGGTTTCTCTTGGTAAGACCTGTTGCATTTAAGTAAATCGGTGAACCCTGAGGAGCACCTGCCTGAGGACCACCCTGCTGAGCGCCATTTGAATAAGCGTTGTAGTCAAAGCCTGATGGCTGACCCTGATTTACTGGCTGGCCGCTGAATGCACCGGCGTTATCTGCCTGAGTATCAACCTGTGTGCCGCAGTTAGGACAAAACTTGGTATTCTCTGGAACTTCAGTTCCGCAATGTGGACAAAACATAATCAATCTCCTTTTTTCATACAATGATAAAAATACAATAAAGAGTTTAAAGAAAAATCAGAAAACATGCAAGAGAATATTAGTTGCTGTTTTCATTATCTATATTAGTGCATGAAAGACAGATGTTATAGGCAGTATTTGGCAAAATGAAATGATTTAACTCGAAAAAAGCAGGATTTAGGCATTGCACAGCTATATCTAGTTATCGCAAACCTCAGCAAAATGCTAGAATATGCTACATCAATACATGAAAAGATAGATTGCAGCTGCAAGCACATAAAAATGCAGGTGCATGGGAGGAACAGTCGTGAAAAAGAAGTTAATAAAAGGACTTGGAATAATGCTTTTAACTGCCGCAATTACAGGTTGCGGAAGTACAGAAATAAGCAGTAACACCAGCGAAGAAACAAGTATTGTTAGTGAGACAGATGAAAGCACAGGGGGTGAAACACAGGTGGCAGCAGAAGAAATCACAGCAGTGGCAGAAACAGAGGAAAAAGACGGAATTGAGGAAGCAATCAGACAGGAAACCTCAGCAGTAGACACATCAGCAGAAGTTGCTGATGAAAATGAAGAAAGAGTTCCTACAGCAGAGATATCAGATAGCATAATTCCTGTAAAGTACAGCAGCATGCGCTTTGATGAAGTTGGAACAATTGAGCATATCGAGTACAAGTCAAAAGACTATTTTGGCGACGGAGCAGAAGTTACAAAGGAAGCTAACGTTTACCTTCCAGCAGGCTATAGCGAGGATAAAAAGTACAACGTACTCATTCTCATGCATGGAATCGGCGGAGATGAAGCAGAATGGGGCATGACAGGTAGTAGCTCCAAGGTAAAGATGATCATGGACAACCTGTCATATTATGGCGATATCGAAGGCTTCATCGTAGTTACACCAAACGGAAGATCAACAGCCAACCATGCAAAAGAAGGCTCTGATTACAATTCCTTCTACTGCTTTGGACAGGAGCTTAGAAACGACCTGATTCCTTATATCGATTCTCATTACAGTACCTATGCTGATTACAGCGAAGATGGATATGACCTTTCTGCAGCAAGAGACCATCGCGCTATGGCAGGTCTTTCCATGGGCGGAATGCAGACCATCAACATCGGTATCGACGAGTGCCTTGATATGTTCAGCTACTTCGGAGCATTCTCTGCAGCACCAACCAGCAATCCTGCAGCAAAGACAGCAGAAATTCTTAAGGATAGCCCATATGATGTTAAGTATTTCTACAATGTCTGCGGAAAGAGCGATAACGTGGCCCTTGCTGCTCACTCTGCAGCAGCCAAGACTCTTCCTACCGTATGCGATAAGTTTGTAGATGGCGAGAACTACATGTGGCAGGAAGTTCCTGGCGTACATGATTTCAAGGTATGGTATCTGGGATTCTACAATTTCGCGCAGAAGGCCTTTAAGTAATTCATGGTATAATTGAGTAAACGCAGAAAGAGGAGGCGCTTTACTCATGAATAGAAGAATACTCATTACAAATGATGATGGAATAGAATCAGATGGTATAAGAAGACTAACGGAAGCGGCAAAAGAATTTGGCGAAGTCTGGGTAGTAGCCCCGGAAAGCCAGAGAAGTGCCGCTTCTCATAGTATAACCCTAAGACATCCAATAGATGTACATCCCTACAACTTTTCGGTAGAAGGTGTTCATGCTTTTTCCTGCACAGGAACACCGGGAGATTGTGTAAGAGTAGGAAGTCTTAGCATCATGCCGCAAAAGCCTGACGTTGTCTTTTCCGGAATAAACTTCGGATACAATGTAGCCTCCGACATACAATATTCCGCCACCGCCGGAGCAGCCTTCGAAGGTGAGTTTCAGGGCTATTTATCAATCGCTTTTTCAGAAGGAATGAATGGCTGTCATGAAGTAACAGACAGATACTTGAAGGAAATAATTGCTGAGCTAATAGATACACCTTACACCCCAGGTCAGATCCTCAACGTAAACTTTCCTCAGTGCAAGCTTGAGGAGTGTAACGGAATACTCAGAGATCGCAAAGTTTCCAGAAAAGCCTTTTTCACCGACAGCTACAGAGCAGTTGAGGAATTTGCCAACGGCGGCGTAAGCCTCATGGTGGATGGCAAGTACATTCCACAGACTGAGGAAGGAACCGACTACGGTGCAGTCATGGATAACTATGTGTCGATTGGTGTAGTGAGGAATATAAGTTAATAGGTTTAGTCATATGAAAGAAAGTAGAAATGATGGATATAGGAAATAATAACGAATTGCGAGATGCATTTCTAAAAGATAGGACGTGGGAAAACTTCGAAAAGTATGCTATGTCAGAATTATACCCACCAATAGCTGATTATGCCAATTTTGCAAAGCTCGTTCAAGAGAATATAGATTTGGTTAATACAAATATGATTTTTATTGCAGCTTATGAATCTTGCGGGTGGACTGAGGATGATAGTTTTTGGCGCGAAAAGCTACAAGAATTAACAAGATCAGAAAACATGGATGAGAGAGCTATTGCATACTATGTTTACGCAGGCTATTTCCGTAACAAAAAAGAAATAATAGACAATTTGACTGAATCTGTAAATTGTTCGAAGCATATTCATTTTGTGAACAACAGATGGTTGCTTGCAATGTATTTAAACAATGAAATGTCTGAGAAGCTGTACTTGGATGCGCATAACAACGTAGTCAATATTACATATGATGACGACAAGGACGAGATAGATTTATCTTCTCAAAATTGGCTAAACAGGATGATATTGGGCAGTGACTTATCTAAAGATATGTTTGAATTGAAGTTTGGAAGTGACGGACAAAAACAGAATCAAATAATGACTTTTAATGAGTGTTATCAAAAATATGGTGCATGTTACTAAAGAGGGAGAGACTTATTCTGAAGTGCCGCTAAACGGAATGAAAGAAATGGGGAATGTGACGATGAAAAAGACGATTCTTCAAGAATTACCAATACCAACTCACCTTAAGGAATATTTAAAGCCAGTTGGCGCTAAGAATGATGAATTTCATGTCGAAGGAAATATTCAATGCTTGTGTGGGAATAACTCTTTCAAGGTGTGTAGTAGTAATAACGGAAATATTACCCAGTTAACGTGTTCTTCCTGTGGAAAAGAGATGGTGATTTTTGACGCCGGTAAACATGGTTATGATGGATTTGTATGTAAGGATGACTTTCTGGATAGAACAGAACCGTTGATTCAATATGTTTGCAAAAAATGCAGAAATACTGATTTTTTGGTTGATGTATCTATAAGCTCACAGGGAAAAGAGGATTTTCTAGAGGAAGTAGTTAATGGGGATGATTCTTTTAAGCCCGAAGATTGGGTTGATGGATTTGAATGGATTACGGCATCTCTCAAATGCAATGAGTGTGGCGCAAAACACAGAAATTTTATCGATGTGGAGACTATGTGATTGGAAAGAGGGGATAGATAATGAGTGAATGCGTATTATGTTCAGGCGATTCAAGTAAATTATCAGGAGCGTTTGAGATATATGAGCCAGATGAATGGTTGCTTAATGCGGCAGGATATCTGCAAGGTGCTGAGACATGGTCTTTTTCATATAAGGGAAAAGAGATAGATACTATAATTACTGATGCGCAGGAACAGCTTCAATGCGGGATTGAATATAAAGATACAGATATTTACAAACTATTAGTAGAATTAGTAGATAAAAATATAAGCTTTGTGATGTGGTATGATGAATTTTGGGAATCGATAGATTTATTTTCAGATATAAAAGAAATCCTAAAGGTGTGCTATGAGCAAATACTTGATGAATCGGGTATGTGCGAAGTATATATTTGGTATAACGGCACTAAATAATTGGAGGAAGCTAATAAGAATTCATGATGGATTATTTAACAAAGGCAATTAATGATTGGGATCCAATAGGAATAATAGATATTACGCCAAAAGATGAATATGCTCCTGAAATAAACGAGATCCGTTCAAGAGCAAGTGGGATTTCTAATGAAGAAGAGCTGGCTAATATCATATATGATGTGTTTCAGAAGTACTTTGATGATTTCTTTAAAAGTAGCAAAGCTGAGTGTCTGAATGTGGCGAGGAGTATTTTAAGTAAGGGAATGATTGAATTTAAAGAATACGACAGTTATTACAGGGGATAGTATAGCGGTAACGGTGGATTCTAAAAAGCTACAAATATCTTTATTAGCAGGGATTGAAAAGGGTTTATGTTAACTGTATAATGTTCATCGGTGCTTTGCGCCAGAGATAAATGTTTTTAGAAATGGAGAGTTTTAAGTATGTGGGAGAACAACGTAGATGCAATGAAGAGAAGGTTATTTGGTGACGTTGCCAAGGAAACAGGACTTCTTTTCAACGAGTCAACACTTAGTCTGTATGGAAAGGTAAACGGATATGATCTGTCAATGACTATGATTGGTCAGTCTTGTTATCTTCAGGCTTCAATCAGAAAGAATGGACAGCTTCCTGATGCAAAGTTTGTAGCAGATGCAAAGAAAGCTGTAAGTAGCGTAAGAGTAGCAAAGATGATGGGAAACAAGATTTGCTTTGCTATGAAGGGCGGTTATACAGATAAAAAGCAGGCTGACAATGTAGTTTTAGCTATTAACGGATTGACAGAATTCTTTAAAGTAAACGGATATGCCAACGTATGTGAGCACTGTGGCATGGAGACAGATAACATTTCTATATATGGAACAGACGGAAATCTTAGCCACCTTTGCTCAACATGTATTGAGGCTGGCGACAGAATCCTTGAGGAAAAGGCACTTGCTGAGTATGACGTTCCTGAGAATGTTCCAGCAGGTATTCTTGGAGCTTTCCTTGGAGCAGTAGCCGGAGCTGTTGTTATTGCTCTTATCGGAATGGCAGGATTTATCGCATCAATCGGTGGTGTGGTACTTGCTTTTGCAACACTTACTCTTTACGAGAAGTTCGCTAAGAAGCTCAGCATCAAGGGTATCGTAATCTGTGTTGCTATTATGATCCTTACAGTATTTGCTGTTGTTCATCTTGAGTGGGCAGTTGATATCTATGATATATTTAAGGCAGAGAGTGATGAAGTAAGTTTCCTTGCAGTTCACCAGAATCTTTTCGCAATCATCAGCGAGGCTGGTGCTTGGGGAGATTTCATTAAGGAACTTGTAATGCTGTATGGATTCACAGTACTCGGCGCATTCCCAACAATCAAGAAAAACTACGTTGAAAAGAAGGCTTTGACAAAGAAGCTTGAGGAAAGAAACGTAGCATAAGAATTGTGAGAATGACGTAAGTCATGGAACAATTCGTATATTTTTTTCAATAGAATAGTAAGAGCTATCGGCAGTGATCAGAAATGTGGTCATGTCGATAGCTCTTTTTTTATTTGTCGGATTCGTGTTTGGTTATTTTCTTGCAGTAGGCAAGGAGCCTCTTTTGCAATTCTTCATCGTGCTTGGCCTTGGACAAAACATCAAATATTTCCGGAGACTCATCCTTTGTAATAGTGATGCTGACTGGCTCTGACTTGGAACCCTTGCCATAAAGGTAATCTACAGAGGTGTCAAAAACCTGTGCGATGTAGCTCACAGTCTGGTATGAGGGCTCTCTTTGACCGAGCTCATATCGACCATATCCCATAGGGGACATGTTGAGTCTCTTGGCAGCCTCTGCCTTGGTAATTCCAAGTTTCGTTCTGATCTTAGTTAATCTCTCTGGACTGAAATCCATAATTCCTCCTTGACAATAACCATTGGTTGTAGTAATTTATTGCTTACCCGTTGGTTATATTATAACCGATGGGGATTAAAATGCAAGAGGAAGTGAAAAATGGGAAAGAGGGATATATTAACAAAGCAGTATCTATCACAAAATGCTATTTTTGCTGATGCTTTTAATTTCTATTTATTCAATGGGGAGAAGGTTATTAAGCCAGAAGATCTTCAGGAGAGAGATGTAAATGAACTGGCAGTAACGGAGAAACTAGGAAATGTATTAGCAACTCAGAAGATGCGTGATGTGCTGAAGGTATGTGCCATAAAACAAAATGATTTTGCAACATTAGTACTACTTGGTATTGAAGGACAGGCTAGTGTACACTACGCTATGCCAGTTAGGAACTATTTATATGATGCTCTTAACTATTCAGAACAGGTAGAAAACATTAGGAAACTGCACAAGGAAAGAAGAGACCTTGAAGGAGCAGAATTATTATCTGGTTTTTCAAAGAATGATCATGTTTTACCAGTTATAACGCTGTGTATTTGCTTTGACAGGAAGAAATGGGATGGCCCAAGGAAACTTTCAGAGATGTTTGGCGTGGTTGATCCAAGGATAAAGGATTATGTTAATGATTATAGGCTTAATTTGATAACGCCAGATGAGATAGACAATTTCGAAAAGTTTGCGTCAGAATTAGGACTATTGCTTGAATTTATACACAATTCAGATGACATGAAGACTCTGCGTGATATAATGAATTCAAGAAAAGAGTACCAAAGTGTAGATGTTAATACTGTAAATATGATTAATACATATACGAAAGCGAATATTAGAATAGATAACGAGGTTGGAGGTGAAATCAATATGTGTAAAGCAATTCAGGATATGGTTGAGGAAGGAAGAAACGAAGGAAGAAATGAAGGAAGAAACGAAGGAAGAAACGAAGGCGCCGATATGTTAGCTGCATTACTACAAAAATTGGAGCCGGGTACAGAGGATTATAATTTAGCGATTAATGGCACATCAGATGATAGAGACAGGTTATTCAAAAAATATGCAATAGGAGAATAAACTATTGAGGAGGAAAGTTATGAAAAAGAGAGTATTGGCAAGTGTGATGGCAATAGTACTTGGTATCACCGGGTGTGGCCTGGGTGGAAATGTGACAGAAACACCAAGTGCTGAGCAGAGTGTGGAAAAGGAAGTGACTCAGGAAGTAGAAAACAAAGAAGAGGCACCTGCTAAGGTTGAAGAAAAGACCTCTGACGATGTGAATGTTGTGAAAACCTCACTTCTTGGTGATGTTGAGGAAAAGTATTATGATGAGAGCCTTGTGCCACAGATTGCTCCATATAGTGTGAAAGAGGACTTTTCAAATGTTGTGATCGCGGATCAGTTCAAGGATTACTTTATTTATAATCCTGAAAGAGATTATTACTACGCCAAGGAAGTTGGGGAGGCGCTTGTTAAGAACAATTTCGTTGTAACATTGAATGGTGCGGATGAATTTTTTGATGTATACGAGGATAACAGATACGTGATGTTCCCTAGTTTTATAACAGTTGATTCGCTAATGCATACCTATCATCTTTACTTTGCTCATCTTATGAAGACCTGCGAAAAGGAGTATCTGTTTGAGAAACTTAAGGTACTCAGCAGCCAGATGCTATCAGAGTCAGAGGCGCAGTACGAGGCTCTTAAGGATACTGAGTGGTACAATGCAGCGGTTAGAAATGTAGCATTCTTCTACATCGGATCAAAGCTTTTGGGTGAAGATGTTGCTATGCCTGTCGCTATCGCCGATGATGAAGCGCTTATAACAAAGGAAATTGACAAGGTAAATGCAGCGGAAGGAATTGACGAGTGCGCATTGACAGGGCTTAACGAGGATTATTCCCAGTACAAGGTCCGGGGATACTATGAAGGCGATGAGCAGCTTGAGAAATATTTCCGCGCTATGATGTGGTATGGAAGAATTTCATATAAACTTGAAATCGATGATATGGTAAAAAGTGCTGTTCTTCAGGCGATGGCTATATCAAAGAACCCTAGGGAGTGGGAGGGTATATACAACGTTACCAGCTTTTTTGCTGGAAAATCCGATGATCCGGGATATGCAGATATTGCAGACATCGTGAATATAGCCTATGGCAAAATGCCTGAAACAACTGATCTTTCAGATGAAGCAGCTTTTAATGCCGTAATGGAAGCTATGAAAAAGCTTAACCCGCCTGCAATTAACTCTATTCCTGTATTTGTGGGTGAAGAGACAGTTATTCCTTCCTACAGATTTATGGGGCAGAGATTTACTGTAGATGCAGCTGTAATGCAGACTCTTGTTTATGACGCTGTTGAGGAAAATTCAAACGGAGACTACAGATATCTTCCTGATGCGCTTGATACTGCTGCTGCTCTTGGATCAGAGGCAGCTATGAAGATTCTCACAGAGCAGGGAGATACGGATTATAAGAATTATACTGATAATCTTACAATTGTAAGCAATCATTTTAATAACGATGATCCCAAGATTTGGAACGCCAGCCTTTATGCAGGATGGCTCAACACACTTAGACCTCTTTTTGAAAAGAAGGGCGAAGGCTATCCTTCCTACATGTTAAATGAGGAGTGGGAAAAGAAGAATCTTGAAACCTATGCTGGTTCTTATGCTGAGCTTAAACACGACACAATTCTTTATGCCAAGCAGGTTATGGCTGAAATGGGCGGAGGAGACGAGGATCCTGTGGATGACAGAGGTTATGTTGACCCTCAGCCTGTAATCTACAGCCGTTTCAAGTTCCTTTCAGAAAAGACAAAGGAAGGTCTTGAAGGCTATGGCATGATCACTGACAGTGCCAAAGAAGATCTTGATAAGCTTTCGGAGATTGCGGGAACTCTCCTTACTATTTCTGAAAAAGAGCTGAAAAACGAGGCACTTACCGAGGATGAATATGAGTTTATCCGTTGCTATGGTGGTTATCTTGAGCATTTTTGGCTTGAGACCAACAAGGACAGCTATGACGGAGATCTGGTTTACAGCTATCAGGCACCATGCCCAATTATTGCCGATATAGCTACAGATCCAAATGGCTCAGTTCTTGAGGTTGGAACCGGACTGGCACGTCAAATGTATGTGGTATTTCCTATTGATGGAGAGCTTCATATAGGAAGAGGAAGTGTTTACAGCTTCTACCAGTTTACACAGCCTATAAGTGATCGTTTGACGGACTCAGAATGGAGAGCGAAATTGTCAGGTGGATATCTTGATGACGACTATAACTGGGTAGAAGTAGAGGACAGACCTGTCCAGCCAGAATGGACACAGAGTTACAGAATAAAGAAATGACTAATGGATTAGATAAAACTAAACTGTATAGATGGCTACTGCTGCTTGTAATAGCGGCAGTAGCTATTTGTATTGCGCTAATAGCTGCAAAGGTAGATTCTATCCCTGGGTGGGTTTCCTGGGAAACACGCATGGAGGACCTGGTAGTAAAAAATGGGGATAGCGCAGTAACAGTTGGTAAAATCTGTCTTGCCCAAAAGAATCTCATTGTTACCAACCTGGATGATGACATTGTTTTTCGAATGGACAAGAGTATAAAGGTTCAGGATTTTATTTACACAGATGTTGATCACGATGGGCAAAAAGAGCTGGTGACCCTTGTTTGGAAAAAAGGAAAGTTTGGTAAACACAAGCCGTTTTGGATTGAAACGGATGAAACAGGCTATTCTCAACATATTTTTATATATGAAGTACATGATGAGTATAATGCAAAACTCACTGTGGAAAGCACAGATGTAACACAGAAATGGTTTGCTTCAGATATAGGCTTCAAGGTAAAACGCATGAAGACACTTAAGCAGAATGAGTCCATTATTCTTACTGAGTCAATTGATGGTGAGAACAATCTTTGGGTCTGGAAGAGCTGGGGACTTGAGGCTATAGATAATGAAGTTAAATTTGTGGCCTTTGGAGACAACATAATACATGAGGCGATTTATCAATATGCTGGCAGCAATGAAGGCGGAAGCTTTGATTTCCTCTACGAGCCCTTTAAAGAGGAGATAGAGAGTGCGGATATAGCGGCGGTCAATGCAGAGACAGTACTTGTAGAGGATGAATCCATGGTCAGCGGCTATCCGGCCTTTGGCTCTCCGGTATCCTCCGGACAGGCCCTTGTTGACGCGGGATTTGATGTTATATCCTGTGCTAATAACCACATTGCTGATAAAGGGATAGGAGCACTGGATTTTACCAGGGATTTTTATGACAGTAATGGAGTAACCTGCATTGGTATACAGAAAAGTACAGATAAGGCTTATAGGGGATATGAGCTTATCAGTAGAAACGGCATGACAATAGCTC
>JAEEGL014654737.1_pt1 | contig 31368 bp, 51 predicted proteins | sample 9134231 | NCBI WGS metagenome assembly JAEEGL01 (sample SAMN16246548, study PRJNA631951) | gut metagenome | biome: gut microbiome; feature: rumen; material: fiber-attached | host: Bos | place: Iran: Karaj | collected 2018-10
ACACACCGGCACAGCATGAAGCCTTTTATCAGTCGACTATTGAAGACAAAGTGATCTCAATGTCCCAGGCATTCACAAAAGGACTGTTTACAGACAGAGAGAAGGCTTTCGGTAATACAGTAACTCTTTACACCAAAGAGCTGATTTTTATGTCAGTCGACCAAAAAATGAAGATGATAGAAATCTTGTCACCGAGCGGAGGACTGGAAGAAAACGAGAAGCGCACGACTTTAGGCCTTGCGCCGCTTCCTGAACTCGTCGGAAAGAGATACATGAGCCTTAACTGGATTGATGCAAATAACGCAAATGCTTACCAGATGGGCCAAAATGAAAATGTTAACGTCGACATCATCGACGAAGAAAAAGAGGAGGTATAAAATGCCGAATGACAATGAAGGAGTAGTATATACAAATCCTCCGCAGAGCAGAAACGAAGCAATACTGGAAGCAGGATTATCGGGCACACCTTATACAGATCCTCCGCAAAGCAGGATGGAAGACTTATTAATCCAGTGGATTAATAAAGGCGGAGGCGGAACAGATACCGTTTATGAAGATGTAGAAATCACAATCAACGAAGGAGCTTATTGGGACACAACGCAAAATGTTGTCGAATATACAGAAGCGCCCCAATATCCGCAATATAAAGCAATTTCGGCAATTCCGCTCAAACTTGGAGAAGAATATCACATCGAGATAATGGTGGGCTCCAGCTCGAAAACTTCCTTTGTGACCATTGTTGATGAAAATTACGAGATAGTCGAAAACATAACCCGGTACGCTGCTAACTCATTTGTGTCTCGATTTATGAGAGACATTCGCGTCACAAGCGAAAATATGAAATATATGCTGCTTACCATTAACGGAGCCGAAACTCCCATTGTAAAAAGAAAAGTTTTTCGGACTGCTAACATTCTTGAAGGAAAAAATGTCTCTATCTTAGGGGATAGCTTCAGCGCAATGGCTGGTACAATACCGGCAGGGAACCAGAGATATTACGACGGCAACCATTACGGAGTAGCATGCAAAGAACAGGTGTGGTGGAACATAGTGGCGAATGCATTCGACATGAATGTTCTTGTAAACAACTCATGGAGCGGATCTATTATAGCTGCAGACAGCAGACCGGAATACATTTCCGGAAGTGATGTGCGAAGATGCCAGGCACTTCACAATTCTTCACACAATCCCGACGTGGTACTGGTGGCAATGGGCGGCAACGATTTCAGCAGAGACATAACGCTTGGAGATTACGCAGGAATCACTGAACTTAACGACGACGTGACAACATACCGCGCCGCATATACGACAATGATTAAGCGCATCAAAACAAAGTATCCCAACGCGCTGGTTGTTTGTCTCACTCCGTGGTTTATGCAAAGAGGCACTGACACAGGATTCACATACATAAACACAAACAACAACACGCTTTTTGAATTTGTGAAGGCATCTAAAGAAATCGCAGAAATGTGCAATTGCCGTACAATAGACGTTTATTCATTATTCAGTAAAACGAACTACTACCCGACTTATTGTCAGGACAATGAAGAACGTCCCACACACCCCAACTCACTGGGCCAGATTGTTATTGCGAACGCGGTTATTAATGCGTTAAAAAACATCGCAAATGAATCCACACTGAACGCATAAGAAGGAGATTCAACATGCCTGAAAAGAACAAGAAAATCATAAAACGAGGTTATAATTTCGAAATACGGTCAGAAACTACTGAGGGCGGCGCCATTATAACGGGCCGCCCTATTGTATACGGTTCAAAGACCGACATGGGACTGTTTGACGAAATCATAGACGCCGGAGCGTTGAACGAGACAGATTTGACAGATGTGCGATTCTTGGTAAATCACAACACCGACATGATCCCGCTCGCAAGGTCTCGGCGCAATAACGGAAACAGCACCATGAAATTAAGCGTTGACATGCAGGGCTTATTGATTGATTTTGTAAAGCTCGATGTAGAAAACAACGCAGACGCCCGCGCTTTATATAGCGCAGTAGAAAGAGGCGACATCACCGGCATGTCGTTTATGTTCACCATAGACGACGAAGAGTGGCAGGACCTCGACACAGAGAGACCTCTCCGCCGCATAAAGAAAATCGGTCAGGTATACGAAGTAAGTGCCGTTACTTGGCCCGCTTATGAGGCTACAGAGATAAATGCACGAGACAAGGAAGCGCTGGACAGCGCCCGGGCTGCATTGGACAATGCTCGCCAGTCAAGAGCAAAAGCGCTGGATAGCGATTTAGAACTTTTAAAACTCAAAACAGAAACACTTTCCATGTAAGGAGGAAAAAAGACATGAGAAAAGCCATTCTCGAGAAGAGAAAAGCACGTCTTGAGGCTAAGAGAACCAGCCTTATTGCAAAGGCTAAGGCTTCCCAGGACGCGAACGAAGTAAGATCTATCAACGAACAGCTTGAAGAACTCAACGACGACATTGCAGAAGTTAATGCAGAACTTGAAGCAATCGCTGAAGAAGAGAGAGCAGCTGCGTTAGCAGCTGAAGAGAGAGGCGCTGCAATCCCTGCAAACGCTCAGCTCGTTAATCCTACGACAAGAGGATCTTATCCTGCACAGGTTGAGGAAGAAGAGCCCACCAACAAGGTAGAATACCGCAAGGCCTTCATGGCATATGTACAGAGAGGCGTTGCAATCCCTGCAGAACTCAGAGCAGGCTCCGCAAACAGCACCGAATCAGCAGGCGCTGCTATTCCCATGACCGTAATGAACGAAGTAATCAACACCGTTCGCAAGCGTTACGGCAACATTTATTCCAAGGTTAGAAAGACCCAGGTTCAGGGCGGCGTTAAGTACCCTGTAGGAGCTCTTCAGGCTACCTTTAAGTGGGTAGGCGAGAAGACTGTTAGCCCTCGTCAGAAGGCCGGCAATCTTGGAGATGTAACCTTCGCTTATCACGTAGGTGAAATCAGAATCGCAACCACATTCTTGGCAAGCATCACCACACTTGCAGCATTCGAAGCAGAACTCACAAGAGTTATTGCTATCGCATACGTGCAGGCAATGGACCTTGCAATCGTTAATGGTTCCGGCGACGGCGCTCCTCTTGGTATCTTAAACGATCCCAGAGTTACCAACACCGTAACAATGACAGCTGCAGACTTCTCCAACTGGCAGAAGTGGCGCGAAAAATTCTTCGCAAAGCTCCCTCTTGGATACAAAGCCGGCGACTTCATTTTCACTTCTTCCACAGTAGAGTCAAAGCTTGAAACAATGGCAGACTCCAACGGAAATCCTATCTTCAGACAGGCAACCGGTCTTGAAGTTAACGACGGCGACGCTTACGAGCCTAACGGAAGATTCTTCGGCCGTGAGATCGAAATCGTTGAGCCCGACGTTATCGCAGACTTTGACACAGCATCAGCTGGCGATGTAGTAGGTATCTTCTGGCAGCCTGACCAGTACGCTCTCAACGAAAACTTTGGATTCACCATGAGACGCTACTTCGACGAAGAGACCAACGAATGGGTAGACAAGGCTCTTGTAGTAGCAGACGGCAAGACACTCAATCCTACCGGCTTCTACAAGATTATCAAGGGCTAAAAAGGAGGTAACACATGAGCAACCTCGACGCTTTAAAGGCGTTATATGTGGCAGTAGGCGGCGCGCTTACTGATACACACGCCGACATTAACGACGGCTCACCGGTTTCCGATTACACCCTTCTTTCGGATGTAATCGCAGCAACCGCAGCAAAAATCGCAGCAGGATCTATGAACGAGCTGCCCAAGGTAACTTCAAGCGATAACGGCGATATTTTAAAAGTCGTATCCGGTAAGTGGGCCAAGGCATCCAGCTAATTTTGAAGGAGGATAAAAAATGATTAACACCAACAGAATCGTGCCCGTTACCAGGACCGATTTATTATCACTCATTGGTACCGCTATGAAGTTAGCAGGTACCACAGTAAGCGCACTTGAAGCAACAGCTGAGGGCGTGTTTGAAGTTTCCGGCACCGGCAACGTGGGCAACTTGCTTGCAAACGAGCCTGTTGAATCCGTAGACTTCAAGACCGGAGTAACAGCTGCAGTCGTTTACTTCATCCCCGATTTTGATTACAAGGGCTTTAAGGTAGCAGGCGCTGACGTTACTGCATCCGGTGCAGAAGTAGACGCTGATGGCGTTACCCTTTACACCGCAACACTTGCAAGCGGCGCTGTTACAATCGCAAAAGTAGGATTCTAAAAGGAGAGATAACCATGCCGGAGGCAACAATGCTTGAGAAAGTTAAAAATTCACTGGGAATAACAGGAAATTACCAGGACGACACACTCACCGAGTATATAGACGAAGTGGTGGCCTTCCTTAAGGACGCAGGCGTGACCGAATCAAACATTACCTCCGGCGTAGTAGCTCGAGGAGTATCGGATTTGTGGAATTACGGAGCCGGCAAAGGTGAGTTTTCCCATTATTTCATGATTAGAGCCACACAGCTGGCATATAAGAGGTGAGACAATGGCATCAAATTACAGACCGGGGCCGTTTACCACAGCCGCGATGCTTTACAATCCGACATACACCACCACCAAAGGCGTCAGAACGAAGACCTGGCCCGCCCAGGGCGAGCGCATAAACATCAGCCTCAAGACCTACATGGGAACCGAGACGGTTAACAACGACGTGATCACCGTACAAAACACGGCAATTATAGAGACTTGGTACCGGCCCGACATCACTCCCGAAAGCAGGATCGAAGTGGTTGAATCCGGTCAGGCTTACGAAGTCCTTGGGGTACCCGAAGACATCGAACTTCGTCACCAGTTTTTGAAATTCAGAGTGCAGGCGATAAAGGGAGGCGGCTAATGGCACACAACACTTTAAAACTTGATATCTCCGGATTTAATGAACTGGCCAAAAGATATGAAGCGCTTGGTGGAGATGTAAAAGCGATTACACAGAAGGCGCTGGAGAGAGCCGGCGCAAAGATTGAAAAAGACACAATCGACGCAGTGCAAAAGAAGAATCTCCCACAAAAAGGTAAATTCTCTCAAGGCTACACAGAGCAGTCGATTGTTCGAAATTCAAGAGTAACATGGAGCGGTACCCAAGCAGAAATAAACGTCGGATTTGATTATTCAAAGCCAGGCGCCGGAGGCTTCCTTATAACAGGAACCCCGAAAATGCAGCCGGACCGCGAACTTCATAAAATGTATAAGCAAAAAGCTTATATGAGGAGCGTGCAAAACGAAATGATTGAAGAGGTACAGACCGCAATCGCCGAAAAGATGGAGGGACAAAATGGAAGATAATCTCATACAGTTACTCGAGTCTTTAGGCTATCCGGTATTTAGACAGGGCTCACTCACAAAGCCCGACGAGTACCCGGAAACATTTATCACGTTCTGGAACGATGAAGAGCTCGGCCAAAGCTTTTATGACAACGACGTGGCTTTAACGACTCACGCCTTTTCTGTCAATGTATATAGTACCAACCCCGACACAGCCTACATGGTACAGAGACAGGCACGAGACACGCTTAAAGCTAACGAATGGACCATAACAGTCAGAGGCTACGACGTACAAAGCGACGACGAGGCCCACATCGGCCGAGGCTTTGAAGTCGTTTACTTGAAAAACGAATAGGAGGAAATTGAGATGCCTGAACAGACACAGCAGATTTTCGAGTTTCGTGGCGTAGATAAATTCTACTTCGCAGAAGTCCTCGAAGACAGCGAGACTGCATACAGATGTGACACCCCTGTGCACATTCCTGTACAGGAAGTCGGCAAGTCGGTTGATTCCAACAGTGAAGCGCATTATTACGACAATAAGGCGATGATTGTAATCAACTCCGAGTCTGCAGACACTATCACCTTAGTGGTAGCGCCTCCTGCACTCGCAGACCTTGCAAAACTTATCGGAAAGAGCTTCGATACAACCACAGGAATGATGGTTGATTCACCGAAGCAGAATAAATACTTCGCTATCATGTACCGTACAAAGGGCACAGACGGCGGCTACCGTTACGTTTCAAGACTTAAAGGACAGTTTGGTGTTCCTGAAGAGACTTCTGCAACAGAAGACGACGGAACCGAGACAAACAACACCACATTAACCTTTACCGGTATTTATACCGAGCACGAGTTTACCAAGGGCGTTTATAGAAACGGCGCTTGGGAGCCCGCCGGAGTAAAGGGCATTGTTGTCGACGAACGTTATGGCCTTGCCGACGTTTCAGAATTCTTCGAGAGCATTCAGACACCTGACACCATCGAAGTAGCAAGCACCAGCGAACAGCCTGCAGGCTGATAGCAAGAAACACACAAGGGAGCGCTCACAAGGCGCTCCCGTTTTTTAGGAGGGAAACATGCAGATCACACTTAACATTTATAACAAGCAGAAAGAAATTGTTAAAACCCACACAGCCGAAGGTTACGACTTGATGATGGGTACAATCGAGGACTTCATGGACATTATCGACGTGGAGGCCATAAACGACACCACCGCACTGGCGAAGATGGTAATCAAAGGCTACAAGCAGATTAAGCCTCTGATGCAGGACATATTCCCCGAACTTACCGACGAGGAATTCAAGGGAATCAAGCTTGCGGACCTTGTAACGGTAATCGCAAACACCGGCGCGGCAGTGATTGAGAACTTGAACATTTTAAAACAGGGAAACTCAACGAGGGCGTGAGTGGAAACGACACGCCCCTGAGCGATCTGTTATTTGAAATAGAAATCCTCTTAAGCGACAGATTTCCGAGCATGAATCCCTTAATCATAAGGGCGGCAAGAGCCCGGGACATTTTTAAGATGATAACAAAGCTTAATAAGTACGTTAAGAGAGAAAAGAAAGAACAGGCACAGAAGAGCTCAAGAAAGCACATCATTAAGAGACCGGCAAGCGACACATGGTTTTAAGGAGATAACAGAATGCCAAACGAAACCACGACAAAATTCAAAGTCGATATATCAGACTTAAAAAAGAGTATAAGCGAAGCCAATCGACAGATTAAACTGGCCAATGCCGAATTTAAAGCAGCGGCGGCAGGAATGGACGACTGGAGCAAGTCGACCGACGGCACCAGCGCCAAGCTCAAACAACTTAAATCGGTCCTTAATTCGCAGAAGACAATCCTGGCAGCTTATGAAAAGCAGCTTGCCGCAGTCGTAGCCGAAGAAGGCGAGGGCTCCAAGGGTGCCGACAATTTACGAATCAAGATTGCAAACCAGCAGGCAGCAATCGCAAGCACCGAGGCTGAATTAAGCGACCTTGCAAAGACACTGGCCAAAACGAACGACGAAGCAAAAGAAACCGCGAGCGGAGGCTTCACCGTCTTAAAAGGCGCAATGGCCGATCTTGTGGCAAACGGAATCAACGCCGCAATCGAGGGCCTTAAGAAGCTGGGAGCCGCAGTCATAGACTTAGGCAAGCAGAGCGTGGCCGGATTTGCTGATTATGAACAGCTGGCCGGAGGCATTGAGACTTTATTCGGCTCGAGCTATAAGACTGTAGAAGAGTATGCTGAGGGCCTTGGCCTTGATATGAAGTACGCGACCTCAACATTTGAAGACTACCAGAACCGACAGGCTCAAGTGTTGAAAAACGCAAATGAAGCATACAAAACAGCCGGCATGTCTGCAAACGAGTACATGGAGACGGTTACCGGATTCGCTGCGGCGTTGAACAGTGGCCTCGACGAAATGGGAGCACAGTGGCAGGCTGCAAATTATGCTGATTCGGCCGTTAGGAACATGGCCGACAATGCGAACAAGATGGGCTCTTCAATGGAGTCCATTGTTCATGCATATCAGGGCTTTGCAAAGCAGAACTTTACCATGCTCGATAACTTAAAGCTCGGATATGGCGGAACAAAAGAAGAGATGGAGCGCCTCATGCGAGACGCGGAGGAATTCGAAGGCCTCGAAATCGGATCACTTGACATGAATAATTTCGCCGACGTAATCAACGCAATCGAAATTATCCAGGACAAGCTCGGAATCACCGGCACCACGGCGAAAGAAGCAAGCTCGACCATATCGGGCTCCGTCGCCTCGATGAAGAGTGCTTGGCAAAACTTCGTTTCCGGTCTTGCGAATCCCGACCAAAATCCCGAGGAACTGTTCGACACGGTAATTGAAGCGGCTTCTCAGGTATGGGAAAACTTAAAACCTGTACTTCAGAGGCTCGTCGAGAATGCAATCGAACTTGTTAAAACCGAGATGCAGAAACGCTTCCCGGAGGTATACAAGAAGCTCACGGAAGTCAAAGACGCAATCAAGGGCGCTTTTGACTGGATTCTTCAAAATAAGAACAAGATTGTGGCCGCAATCGGAGCAATCGCCGCCGGCATGGCCGCCTTTAACGTGGTCAGCACAATAATGAATCTTATTAAAGCATTCAAAGCTTGGAAAGCGGCAACCGAGGGAATGACGCTTGCACAGCAGCTCTTAAACGCAGTAATGGCTGCCAATCCTATCGGCTTAATTATTGCCGCAATAACAGCACTCGTGGCAGCCTTCGTGATTTTGTGGAACACGAGCGAAGACTTCCGCCAGTTTTGGATTGATTTGTGGGGAAACATCAAAGACGCAGCCGGAGCAGCGTGGGATTGGATCAAAGGAGTATTCGAAGGCGCTTGGACCGCAATAAAAACCGTTTGGAACGGAGCGAAGAGCTTCTTTTCGGGAGTATGGGACGGAATTAAGAGCATTTTCTCAGGCGTAAAAGACTGGTTTTCAAGTGTATTTAAGGGCGCAGCCGATGCAATATCAACGATATTCAACGGCATCGTCGGAGTGATTAAAGCGCCGATTAACTTCCTCATTAATGCATTGAACACGGTTATCAGTGGCATTAATAAGATTCAGATTCCTGATTGGGTACCGCTTATAGGTGGCAGAGGAATAAACATCCCGAAGATACCAAACCTTGCCCGTGGTGGTGTCCTTAAAAAAGGACAGATGGGACTTTTGGAAGGTAACGGAGCCGAGGCAGTCGTTCCGCTTGAAAATAATAAAAAGTGGATTGCAGCGACGGCGAGACAGCTGAAGGCTTCACTTGCTTCCGAAGGAATCGTCAACAACACCACGAACAACGCAGGAGTTACAAATTATAACTTCTATCAGACCAATAACAGCCCGAAGCCTTTAAGTCGGTTAGACATTTACCGGCAGACAAGAAACCAGTTAGCATTCGTGAAGGGAGGCCCGCTTAATGCCTAAGCTTATTGTAGAAAACGAAAGAGGCGAACGCTTGCAGCTTTCGCAAAATACAAATTATAAGATTACGAGCATCGACGGGCTGGACCCGCCAATGGCCAACGTTAACATTGCGGAGAATGCAAACTTCGACGGAGGCACCGAGAAAAACAGCCGGTTAAACGTCAGAAACATCGTGCTCACGATAGTCATTGAATACCCCGTCGAACAGAACCGCATCGCGTTATATAAGTATTTCAGAGCAAAGAAACACTGCACTCTTTACTTTTCAAATGGCACGAGAAACGTGCGAACCGAGGGCATTGTAGAAAGCTTCGAGTGTAACGCGTGGAGCAGGCGGGAGCTTGCACAGATAAGCATCCTGTGCCCGAATCCTTATCTGATAGATACAGAGCAGCAGGACGTAAGCTTCTCTGTAGTCGAGGCACTCTTCGAGTTTCCTTTTTCCATTCCTGCAGAGGGAATCGAATTTTCAAGGATGGAATACAACAAAGAAGAGACAATCATTGCCGGCGATATCGAAACGGGAATGGATATACAGTTTATTGCTGTGGGATCTGCGACAAACCCGACACTCTACAACACTGAAACGCTTGAGAGCCTGAAGGTTAACATCTCCCTTGTAAAAGGTGATGTTTTAAGAATTAACACCACAAAGGGACAGAAAGCCATCACTCTCACTCACGAAGGCGTGACAACGAACGTAATCAACGACCTGGAGCCCGGCAGCTCATGGCTGCAGCTTGAAGCGGGAGAAAACAAACTCTTGTATACAGCTGACGCAAACGCAGAAAACTTAATCGTAAGAATCGATTATAACAACCTATATGAAGGAGTCTAAAGCATGGACATATACGTTTTAAACTCAAGTTTTGAAAAAATAGGCATAATCGACGATTATCAGAGCGTTATCTGGACGATTCGATATTTTACTCCGGGAGATTTTGAAGTTTACATCCCGGCCAAGAAGGAACTGCTCGACTTAATGAAAGTCGATTACATGCTTGTGAGAGACGAGGACTGCATAGAGGACGAGTATCACAATGTAATGCTTATCAGAAACATTGAGATTCAATCCGATGCAGAAACGGGCGACAACCTGATTATAACGGGCCAGTGCTTAAAGAGCATCGTGGCCCGTCGTGTTGTGGCCAATCAAACAAACTTGAGCGGCACCGTCGAAAGCTGCCTCAGAACACTTATAACACAAAACCTTATTAGCCCGACGGATTCCGACCGGGCTATTAATAATTTTATCCTCGGTACCGACGGAGAACTCACGGCGGCCAGCATGACAATGCAGATTACCGGCGCGAACTTGGCCGAGGCAATAGCTGAGATATGTGCTACATACGGATACGGTTGGGACGTATTTATTAAGGGCTCGAACTTAGTCTTCTACCTTTACGAAGGAAAGAATCGAAGCTTTGACCAGAGCACGAATCCCCATGTGGTGTTTAGCACCGAGTACGACAACTTACTCAGCTCCGACTATAAAGAAAACCGGGACGAATTCGCAAACGTGGCTATTGTGGCAGGCGAAGGCGAAGGAACCGCAAGAAAGAAGGCTGTAGTCGGTACCGCGAGCGGATTGAGTCGTTTTGAAATCTGGGTGGACGAAAGAAACACATCATCGAATGATGGCGAGATCACTCCGACGGAGTACCAGGAGCTACTTGAACAGGCAGGCGCCGAGAAATTGGCCGAGACGGGAATAACGACGGAATTCAGTGGAGAAGTGCTCCCTGATGTTAACTTCGTTTATAAAAGAGACTACTTCCTCGGAGACATCGTTCAAATCGAGAACGATTACGGCATATCAAAGCCCGCGAGAATTACGGAAATCATAGCGAGCGCCGACGAAAACGGTTTAACAGTAATCCCGACATTTGAAGAAGGAGGCATCATCTAATGCTTACATATGGATTTTTCAACTCCTTAAACGGAGACAGAACTTACAACGCCGACCAGATAAGCTCCATGTTTGAAGGGCTTCTCTCGGACGGCGTTTTTAATGGAGTGGGCTCTTCGTTCCAGGTAACAAACGGAACGGGCTTAAGCGTTAACGTCGGAACAGGTAGAGCATGGCTCGAGGACAGATGGGCCAAGAACGACGCAATCGTAGCAGTACCAATCAGCGCAGCGAGCGTTACACTCTCGAGGTATACGGCCGTGGTGCTTCGTAAGAACATCACCACGAGAACTGTTGAATTAACAACCATCGACGGAGAAGCAGCTGAAACACCCACGAGGCCCTCAATCGTAAGAGCGGGCGATATATACGACCTCTGTCTTGCTTACGTTTTGGTAGGCCCGAACGCGACAAGCATTTCGCAGTCAGACATCACAGACACAAGATCAGATTCAAGCGTTTGCGGATGGGTTACCGGAATTATTGAACAGGTAGACGTCAGCACTCTTTTCGCTCAGTGGGAAACTGCATACAACGAATCGATTGCAAACATGGAAGACTTCGAGCAGGGCCTCGAAAGCGAAATGGAGCAGTGGCAGGAAGGCATTCAGGCAGAAATGTCTGCGTGGGAACTTCAACAGAAGAATAACTTCGATGCATGGCTCGATACACTGACCGAAGAGTTAAACGTTAACACTTACGTCGAGGATTACTGGAAGACACAGTCCTTCACAAGCGGCACGACCCACACAGTAACGCTCGACATGACAAATTACACATACGCCGCTGAGGACGTTATCACTGTGTGGATTAACGGACTCATAGCTGTAGCTGGTACCGATTACACAATCGACACAACCGGCGCAGCTCCGGTCCTTACATTTACACAGTTTAAGGCAGCAACCGCAGGCGAGCCCTACAGCGTAGTCGTTCAGGTGATTAAATCCAGAATTGGATTTGCATCATAAAAACCCTCCTGGTGCGCGGGGAGCATAGTCTCCCCGCAAAACAGCGAAATTGCACCGGTGCAACATTAAAATTAATAATATAAAGGAGACAGAAATGGGAAGAAATTTAACAGCCTTCGGCGCCACGGTATATTTGACCGTCGCCACGGCCGGAGGAGTATGCACGTACTTGTTCGGCGCATGGAACAAATCAATCCAGATCCTGCTCATACTCATGGTATTAGATTATGCGACAGGAATGTTACTCGGAGCGATTCACAAATCGCCAAAGACAGAGAACGGAGCACTCAGCTCAAAAGCAGGCCTTGAGGGAATCATCAAAAAGGCCGGAATGCTTGTCGTGGTGATGATAGCGAATCTCTTTGGCACTTTATTCATGGGTGAAGGCGATGCGACATTGAGAGAGGCAGCAATAATTGCCCTTGTGGTTAACGAAGGCTTAAGCATCATAGAGAACCTTAAAGCTATGGGCGTACCCATTCCGAACGTAGTTATTAATTTTATTAACGCATTAAAGAAAAAGAAGGATGAACCCATCAACCCGGAAAATGAGCCGTTAAGCGGCGAGGCAGAGCACGATGAAAACTCAAAAGAAGAAGTCGAAATGCTCGACCTGGGAAAAGGCAAAACTGGCGTTAAATAGGGTGAGCGCCGTAATCTACGCAATCATAAGGCTGATAGAAATATTTTGGTAATAATATAAGGGAAATCTTTCAGGAGGAAAAATACATGCCTAACATCATACCCAGACCGACCGGAAACACCGGCCACAATAGCGGAAGCGGCGGAAACCACGGAGGCGGAGGAGCCGGAAGAGACGGAAGCGGAAACAACGAGCACAACAAAGACAATGGCGGAAGCAAGGTTGACAATGGTGGCAACAAGAAAAAGGGAAAAGGGTAAAAAGATAGGGCTCCTCAGTGGAGCCCTTATTTTTGTGCATAAGTTTAGGCGGCCCACATTCCCGAAAAGGAGCCGCCCAGTAACTTATTGCTGCATTCGATTGAAAGGAGCCACCGAATGCAAGAAAAAGAGTATCATTTAAGAGGCAACGAAAAAGCAAAAGCCCATGCAAAAGCCCATGAGCCTGTAAAAACCGCATAAAACGGCCATATTAAAAGCAAGGCAAAATGTTCAAGTCTTGTCACTCCGATTCGAAGAAAAAGCCTTATTTCAAGGGAAAAACCCAAGAAATGAGGCTTTTTTATTTTGCTTTTTCACAACGTAAAATCAAGGTTTACAACGCACAAATGTAAAATAAAGCCCACGGGAAAACCCATGAGCTCTATTAATCCATAAAGGACGATATATCGGAGGCTATCTTCCGACGCTGCTCCTCGTCCTTGAGCTTCAGCGAGTGAAGATACACACTCATAACGGTTTCAGAACCTTGCCAGCCTCCGAGCTCCTGAATAGTCTTCAGATCGTAGCCTTTATCGAGCAGAATCGAAGAGAACAAGTGACGAAGCTTATGAACCGAGAAGTGTTCAAGGCCAAGCTTCGCTTGAGTACGTGCGAGAAAATTGGAAATCGTACCGGGAAAACCTTTAAAGATGTATCCCTGTGCCCGAATCTCCTCGGCGAGTGCGTGGTCAATCGGAACGTCCCTCACGCTTCCGGGAGTCTTGGGCGGCTTCTTTACCCAGGTACCCGAGGAATCCTGCACGAGATCCTTCGTGACATGAATCACGTCCGAAGCATCAAGGTCCGACAATTCCAAAGCACATATCTCGCCGCGCCTGAGCCCGTAGCAGGCGAGTTTTATCGGGATGCTGTATTGCGTGCCCTCCGCTTCTTTAAGTATGGCCTGCAAGTCTTCCCTGCGTGGTATATAGGGCTCCTTCTTCTGCAAACGTGGGAGTGTAGTGTTAAGCATTAAGTGAGGACGTGCACGTTTAAGAACGGCCGAAATGAAACCGTGAAGCGAGCGGACCGTTTTGGCCGAACAGATACCGGCAAGCTCATTGATGCATTGCTGGACCGTATCAGCTGTAATTTGATTCACATTAATCTTCTGGAACCATTCCGGGAGCCTTGCAGGGAGCAGTTTATATTCCCGGATAGTCCGAGGGCTTAAGATGTTAGCCTTTAACTGAATGTAGCGCTCGGCAGCAGAACTGAATGAGGCCTTATCAACTACGACGTCCTTCATCACTTCCCCAAGAAGCTCCAGCGCTTCCTTCTGGGTGGGCTTATGGTCCACGACTACATCATAGCGTTTTTTGTTGTACTGTTGGCGGATTCTGTAGGAACCGCTTGGGAGTTTTTCTATTTGCATTATTTCCTCCGTTTATAATTCACCAAGAAGAACAAACCAAAGGCAATTATGGCCAAACCAAGCGGCCAAGCCACAATCAAAAACAAGAGTCCAAGAAGAACCAGGGCAATCCCGACAATGAGAAGTGACGCAGTATTTTGTTTGGGCTTTTCAATGGCCGGAGCAGGCGCTTCTTCAGAGCCTACGCTTAACCACAATGTCGCAAAGTAGCCCCAAGACTTCTCCACAACCTTCCCGTCGACAATTTCCTTATAAGGTCCGCCGCATATCTCAAGAGTGGCTTTGCAGGGCTCCTCGAGAAGCTTCCGAGCGGCAGCAGTCTCTGTCTTCTTAATATAACCGATAACATGGCCGTCCGCGTCGATGCGAACAGCGTTAGAGTCGTAAGGATTACTATCTTCCCGGATTATTTCAACCTCCGAAAAGGCGAAATCATACATAAATATCTTGTCCCCATCAGAATAGAGCTCTTTAATCTCAGAAAGAGGAAGATTATAGTCCTCGTTCTCATAAGAAAGAGCGCTGAAAAACTCGTCGACGTGATGCGGAACGCCGGCAAGCTCAAACTTGTACCTTCTCATAATATTATTCTCCATTATTCTGTGCTACTAAAAACGCTTTAACAATATCGTCGACCTTTTCTTTATTTGCTTCGGACAGAAGCGAATAATAATAAAGGAGTCTCTTTTCCTGGTCTTTCATCATTTCGGCAGGGTTGTGTGTCTCGAGAAGTAAATCAGACCGGTTACATTTCAGAAACTCGCAAATTTTATCTATTTTATCCATGCGAGGAATCTTTACACCATTTACCCAGTTAGAGACAGAAGCCTGCGACGTATTCATGTAGACGGCGAGATCGACTTGTGATTTACCGGCTATGGCAAGCCTGCGGGCCAATCGTTCGCCTATTTCTTTATTGATATCTGTCATTTTCCGTACCTCCTGATGCTATTATAATACACCAAAATTAACTTTTTGTAAAAAAATATAACTTTAGTATTGACATATAACTTTAAGTTAAGTATAATACGAAACATAGGAGGTCAAAAAAACATGGACGAATACAAAATCACAATGGAAGCGGCAAGGGTTAACGTAGGCCTCACGCAGCAGGCAATAGCCGACAAAATGGCCGTTACCCGCCAGACAATAGCCGCATGGGAAAATGGGAAAATAACTCCTAAGCCCGCCGAATTCAAGATGTTCTGTGAACTCTGTAAGGCGCCCATCGATATTGTTATTTTGCCCAAGACTTAACTTTAAGTTAAGCGGAAGGCAGGGGAAAAGATGAAGCGAAAAATCTTTATCACAAAAACAAGGAAAAAGTTATACAAGGTATCCGATCACATCCGAGGCTCCATGAAGCGACAGCACATGACACAAACCCAAATGTCAGACAAGCTCGGAATCAAACAGCAAACACTTTCAAAATGGCTCGAGGATCCGACGAGAATTACACTCGAAAACTTCTTTGACATTATGGACATCCTCGGAGAAGGAGAAAAGGAGGTTTCAGAAATCTTATGCGAATGAGAAAGATTAAAAGAGCTGCAATCGTAGCAGCGACACTTGCAACAATCGGGATTATCTGGGGAATGAACTCTTCGGCCAAGGTACCGCAGGAGCAGGCACTTAAAGAAATTCACGCGGCCGTGATGCTTGAAAGCCCTGCCGAGGTGGTGGACTTAAGAAAGAACCCCGAGAAGGAACCTAAAAAAGAAGAACTTGCACCGGTGCAATACGAGTACGTACCCGTTTATGTGGCTCCCGGAATCACGGAAGACGATGCAGTCCTGATTTACTACACAATCGAGTTTGAAGCCGGCGGCGAATCGGAACTCGGAAAGAGACTGGCGACGGACGTAATCCTTAACCGCAAGGACGATCCCGACTGGCCCGACACCATAATCGGAGTAATCAGTCAGGATGGACAGTTTTCAGCGTGGGACAAGGGCAGACTCTTCAAAATGATTCCAAGTGAGGACACTATAGCAGCTGTGAACAAGGAACTTGAAAGCAGAATCAACTATGAAATAGTTTATTTCAACTCAATCGATTACATGTACGGCACACCCTACGAGAAAGTAGGCGGCCATTACTTCAGCACAAAGTAGGAGGGAGAAATGCAAATGATGATGACAGACAAGGACTGGACAGAAAGAGCGAGCCTTCTCGGTACCGAAAGCCAGCTGGCCTTCTTAAGAGGGATTCCGACGGAAGTCCTCATGACAGAGCTCACTCGAAGAGTGACGAAGCAGGAGAAGCTTATCGAGACAATGGAGCAGGAAATTCAGAAGGCAAAAAGAAACCCCTGAGCGGCTAACTCAGAGGCATCAAAGTCGGTTTGATATAAAACCTTAATTCGTATCTTTATTATATCAAAACCGACCGAAAAAGTCAATAAAATAGGGGCTTTTCGGAGCCCATGCGTTCTTGCTCAAGGTATTACCCATTCAACCAAATTAAATTCAAAAAGGAACTTAACACCATGCCTTATATCGAAGAAATATGTGAGGCAGGGCTAACGATAGAAGTACAGAAGTATTACACATACAGATATCACTCAAAGGGGATACCAAGATCCCCGAACATGGATAAGACATCCGAGACCGTCAAGAAGATAAATCAGAGGAGAGCAGCCACAAGGCTCCGCAGACTCATGAACGCAAATTATAGGGACGGAGATTTCCTGGTCCGCTTGGACTTCAGTAAGGACAGGCCAAAGGACTCCGAGGACATGCAAAGGATAATTGCGACAGAGCTCCGGAGGCTCAAGAGGATTTATCAGAAGGATGGCAATAGCCTCAAGTACATCTACACGAAGGAGGTAGGACCAAGAGGCGGCAGACATATCCACATGCTTATCAACAAAACCGACACCGACAATCTGGTGAAGTGGTGGAAACACGGAGGCATCCATATCGATCCTCTTCACAGCGGCGGCCAATACAAACTGATTGCGGATTACTTCATCAAGTACGCACTCATTACCGAGAACACGGAAGGCCAGCTGGTAGGTAAGCGCTGGTATGCATCAAGAAACTTAATAGAGCCCAAGATTCGAAAACGAGTGATAAAGGCCGCAACTTTCAAACAGAGAATCAAAAAGAAGGACGGATATAACCTGGATAAGAACTCCGTACACTATGGAATCTCAGAAGAGACAGGTTACGAATATTTCACTTATACGTTAGTCCGCCGTGAGGGATTAAGCGATGATAGTTAGAATTTACGTTTACACGACGGCCAAACCTCCGAAGAAGCATAAGACCGGTTATGCATACGTCCTTGAGACGGTACCGCATGACAAGCCGGTGACACTTACGTCCCAGGGAGTCCTTGAGGACTATACAAAGAATGAGGCCGAGCTGGCAGCAGTCCTGAAAGCTTTGGAGCATTTAAGAAAACCGTCAGAGTTAATAATTTACACCACACCGTTTATGGTGAGCACAATCAACAACTGGCTTAAGAAGTGGGAAGCCGCCGGATGGAAGACAATGGCAGGCACCGACATCGGAGAGAACTACAAAAGACTTGCTGAACTTCTTAAACCGCACACTTACAAAGCTGTGACCGAAATGAGCACGTACTCCCAATGGTTACAGCGCACAGCACAGGAGGAAGAAAACAAATGAGTTACCCGTATTCAAGCCCCGAAGAAATCATCGAGGCAATCAAAGCAAGCGAAGACATGAAACCTATTGCAGAAGCTTCCGGTCTTGACATTCTCGATCTTGAGGATGCAAAGGCAGCCACAGAGGAAGGCATCGAACCTTTAACCATCATCACACCTTATTTTGTGGCAGAAGCAAAGCTGAAAGTCGAAAGTGCAAAATACAACCTGAATATGCAGGCTTCAATCCTTCAGGATTGGATTGAATACACCAAGAAAATAGCACTGGAATCCGAGGACGTAGCAAGAAAGATTTGCGACAAGAGCAAAAACCTTGATGATTGCTTGGCAAAGCTCATTGAGTACAGTTTCACCAATGCTTTTGCAATCCCTCCGGAAATTGCTAAAAAAGCAATACCAAACGCACCCGGAAAGATTACTCTCGGAATCCCAAACATGCTTGAAGCAAAGCGGATTATAACCGCATATTACACAGAATAAAAACGGCAGTATTTGGCACCCTATAAAAAGGAGCAGTGGAAAATGATTACTTTTAAGGGCTTTAAGCCCGACATGCGTGCCCTGTACTGCGGAGGAGATATCAAGTACGAGATAGGAAAGACATACATCGAAGAGGACGCCGAATGCGCCCACAGCGGATACCACAGCTGTAACGAACCGCTTCAGGTCCTTGAATGGTCCGGAATGGGATGCGGCAGGTTTGTTGTCTGCGAAGCAGGCGGCGACATTCACGAAGACGGTACCAACCGAGTGGCAAGCACAGAGTTAACGCTTTTGAGAGAAGTCTCACTCAGGGAGCTCGCAATTATCGAAGCGAAATGGATTGAAAAGCATCCGCTCCGAGAAAACACGCGCTTCGTAGAGAAAGAGATCGGCAGCACGAAAAACGGAATCTGTGTCGTGAGAGGCAAGAACCCAAAGGCCAGAGGCTACAAAGGCGATCTGATTGTACTTGTGCAGGAACAGAAGACCTCGAAGAAAATTAAGAACATCGTAATCCACGAGGTAAAGAAAAAAGGCGTGTATGGCACGCAGGGGATGGAAAAAGAAAATGCGAAAACAGGAACTAAGAAAACTCCGGAGCCTTCCGCCCACAAAGGAAATGATTGAGAAGGCGAAGAACAACAAAATCCACGAGTTAATCAAGGACAATTACTACAAATCGTACTACACACGGAGGTATAAGTTTTTCCTCAGAGTGCAGAATCTCAGCTGTTACATAAAGATTGCAATTTACTCAGCCGAGAACCTTGCAGCGAACATCACAACACCGAAGTTTGAAATCTTTATCAATAAGGCCGAAGAGGAATGCATCACCCGAATTTTTAAAGATAACGGCGAAGAAGAAAGATGGAGCAATGCAATGCTCTACAATTTACTCGGGATTTACTCATGGTACTCAACAGAGAAGTACAAAAAGACATTCTGGCTCAACAGAGACGCCTCGAGAACCTTGAAAAGCTTAACCGACGACTGTCGAAGTGTATGGAGAAACGAAGACGACGCAATAGCCTGTTTGAGAAACTGGCAGCAGTCGTTGAAGGATAAGGAGCGAGCGCTCCGGGAGAAGAAAGAAACAGCCCCCTGGGACGAAGACATGAAACTCACTCCCGAGCTTCCGAAAGACTTCGACAAGTGGCTTAAATACTCGGTACCGACAGAAGAGTGGGGAATCTACAAAGGCGGAGAAAAAACAACCTTCTGCACGCACTGCGAAAAAGAAGTCGTGCTCACCGGTACCCGAAAGATGGGAAGGAAGATGATTTGCCCTTCTTGCAAAAAGGAGCTTGAAATCATCCAGGGCGAACGCTACAAGAACCACATCCAAAGCGTAAACATCACCACACAGATTTTACAGCCCATTAAGGACGGCTACATGATTCGGGAATTCTTCTCAGCGAGAAAGATCTTTCCCAAGGACCGCAAGGTGAGCATATACAAGCAGGAAACAAGACGTATCGTCACCCAAAACGGCAACGTCAAAACGTATTGGTACACACGCTATAAAAACAGAGATCTGCGCTGGTGCCTCGGAGATAACAGGACATATTGGTGGAACAAAGCCAAGGTTTACACGAAGAACTTGAACGCAATCTCAAAGGCAGTCGGTCCCGGTACCGCGTTACCGTTAGCCTTAAAGGCCGGCATCAACGTTCCGATAGACGAATATCTTTATACCGAACAGGGTAATCCACTGATTGAGAAGCTTGTAAAGGTTGGATTGATAAGACTTGCAAAGGACTTTATCGAAGAAAAATACAACTGCATGGAGAATTTTATCAATCAGGATGCCACAGAGCTCACGAAGATGTTGAAAATCGACAAGATGCGCCTTAAGAGGCTTCAGGAAATGGAAGACGCAAACGTGACAGCCTTGGCATGGATGCAGCAGGAGAAGAACACAGACACCGTTTGGCCGGAAGAGTTAATCAAATTCTTCACCGAGTTATGCAAATATCCCGATGATTTGTACTTCAAACCCAAGAAGATGGGATTCGTAGAATTCAAAAACTACATCGAAAAACAGACAGTACACGAAGATTGCAAGTACAACATCATAAAGAATCACGCCGATTGGATTCGAGCACTTAACGACACAATCGGCAGATACAGAGACTATCTGAACATGGCCTCAAAGCTCAAGATGCGGGTGGAACTCGAATACATCTATAAGCCCAAGGACTTAAGAGAAGCCCACGACAGGGCCGTGGAGCTCTCTAAAGTGGACGACATGATGAAGAAGGCCAAGGAAATGGCGAAGCGCTTCAAGGGCGTAGAGAAGAACCTAAAGGACCTCGGAAAGTACGAATATGAAGACGGATGTTACAAAATCGTGGCACCGAAGAACATTTTCGACATCGTAAGAGAGGGCACAATCCTCGGGCACTGCATTCACACATGTGACTACTACTTCGAGCGGATACAGACGAAAGAGAGCTTCATTCTCTTCCTGAGAAAGGCATCATCACCGGAAAGCCCCTGGTACACGATAGAGATCGAACCCGGAGGCAACATCAGACAGAAGAGAACCACCGGCGACAAGCAGGGCCCTGAACTCGAAGAGGCGCTTCCATTCCTCAAGAAGTATCAGAAGCAGCTGCAGAAGAAACTCACAGCCGAGGATAAGAAACTGGCACAGGCAGCAGACGTGAAGAGAAAAACAAATTATAAAAACATCCGCAAGGAAGACAAGCGAGTATGGCATGGAATCCACAAAGGAGAACTTCTGGCGGACGTTTTAGAGGCCGATTTCATGGCGGCGATATAGGAGGGTAAACATGGACGAATTAATCATCACGAAAGACTATCAGGCGTTTAAAGCGGAGCTTGACAGTGAAATCAAGAGAGAGGCCGAAGGCTTCGTCAAAATCGGGTACCTGTTAAGACTCGCAAGAGAGACAAACATCCTTGAACAGTCCGAATATGCAAACGTTAACGACTTTGCAAAGAAAGAATATGGACTCGATCCTTCACAGGTTTCAAGATTCATCAGCATCAACGAGAGATTTTCCGAGGGCGGATACAGCGCAAAGCTCGAAGACAAATACGAAGGCTTTGGAGTGGCCAAGCTCAGCATTATGCTTCAGCTCCCGGATGCAATCAACGAGGAACTTACACCCGAGTACACAAAGGCAGAGATTAACACACTCCGGGAAGAGGTAAAGGAAGAGGCGAAGACCTCGGACCTTGAAATCATGATGGAGCAGCAGGCAGACGATCCCATTGAAGCAGCCATCACCGAAATGTTAAGCCTCGACGACTATTTGGAAAAGAATCTTGCCAGAGAATGGAAGGCAGGAAACAAGGGTTACAAAGACATCATCGCACCCAGCGGGACCGCAATCAAAAGCGTGAGAGTCGAAGGACTCGGCCGTGTAATGCTGAAATTTGACGAGACTTCAGCTATTAAGTTTATCAACGTAAGACAGAACACTACAGAGACGTTTTCCGAGGAGAAGCTGGCAGCAGTCCTTGACAAGATATTCAAGAACAAGCCGGAATGGCTGATGCCCGGCGCTACTGAGCCCTGGAAGGATGTACCACCGGTAAAAAGCACAGTCGTAGACATGAGCAAAATTGCACCGGTGCAAAAAGAATCCAAGGTTACAAAAGCGGAGCCTAAGAAGGCAGAAAAGCCCATTCAGAAGATTGAAGAACATCAGGCAGAAGTTATTCCACCCGAGGACCGATTTGAACGAGTAAACAACACGGCGGAAACGCCTTCGGCAATGCCCGAGCCCGAAGAAGACGACGAGACAGAGACCGGATGGTCCCAGCCTGATCCCGAGGACGACAAGACGGCAATGGAAGACGTTCTCTCCAAGCTTGAGCCCTGTGAGGAAGTAAAGGCTAAATGCGAGGAAATTATAGACTTCTTCGAGCACGACATTCAGGGAATTAAGCCTTTTCTCAGACTCAACCCGACAATCGACTACCTGGAGAGTGCTGTGGCCCGCGGCTTAAAACTTGTAGACATGCTCAAAGAGCTGATTTACATCAAGCGAAGCCATGAATGAGTTTTTTGAACTCTTTGAAAGACAGGCACACCGTTTAAAAGGACTTGTGGCAATTATCACGATAGCTCCGAATGGGCACTGGAGAGTCCAAGTCAATATAACGGAGGCCTGCAAGCGCGGAGGCGACATGATAATCGCCTTCGCGGAAGAACCGGACAGAGAGGAAGCCTACAAGGCGGCCTATGAAAGATTAAACAAATGGATTGAAACACATTAGGAGGAAAAACAATGAAAGAATTTGGTACATGCAGATTTTGCGGACAGCAGGTAATGACATCAGTCGGAGACAGCTGCACCCAGGCAGAGATTGACGAGGCAGCGACAAGAGAGTGCACTTGCGAGTCGGCGAAAGCATATAAAACGAAATGCTGTGATGCAGAAGTTTGTGAAGCGAACATCAAGAAGGTGATCGGAGAAGAGAGCGCAGTTTCTCAGCTGTTAATCAGCTGCATTCCCTTGATTCAGGACGATGTAATCACACAGATTAACGTCAAGATTAAAGCCGGCGTGAACGCACGTCTCGGATATAACAGCAAAGGAAACCTGGTTATCCAGAAGACAACCACGAATGTGGAGACGGAGGAAACCTGATGAAAAGCATTATGATGCCGGAATCGGCAGAATACTGCTGGATGTGTAAATACTTGGACGGCGACGACTTTCCAAAGACGACGGAAGAGCATCACGCCATCGGAGGAAGGGGAAAAAGACAACTTAGTGAAAAATATAAGTTAAAAGTTAAGCTTTGCATCTGGCACCACAGAATCGGACGAATGGCAGTGCATAACAACATCACACTTAATCGGATTCTGCAGCGTGCAGCACAGGAGGCTTTTGAAAAGGAGCATCCGGAGCTTGATTTTATAGAAATATTCGGGAGGAGTTACAAATAAATGCAGGACTATAAAGACATTGACGAATGGAGTGAGGAAGAACTCGAGAATTACAGACAAAGGTTTGGAAAGAAAAAGAAAAAGGAATTGTCGAAGGTAATCATCGACGGCAAGGTCTACACAGACATCACGAGCTTAATCGTAGATTGCGGGGAGGCATAAATGAACGAAAGAGAAATGTATACAAGATATTTGAACATGCAGGGCGACTCCGAGGATAGAATTGCATATCTGGCCAACCTGTACGGAGTAAAGGTTAAAGACATAAGAGACGCTTTGCAAAGATGTGCAGCGAACCCGAGCCCAATGAAGGCAGTAACACCTGAGCAGCACATGACAGAATGCCATCCGGGAATGAATGTTTACCATCCCGACGAGAATCCCTTCTGCAAAATCCGTGTGATGGCTCCTGAATCGAATAAGATCGCAACGAATGCCATCTACACACGTCTCGACGAACTCGACAGAGAAATCAAGACGCTGGACGAGAAGAAGAAGCTCCTTGAGATTGAATATCAGGCTCTTGTGGGCCATATGGAGGGCAAAGCATGAACAAAGTAATTTTGATGGGCCGTCTCGTCAGAGACCCCGAAATAAGGCAGACAAACGCCGGAGCAGTCGGACGGTATAGCCTCGCTGTAGACCGCAGGCACGTGGCAGAAGGCCAGACGCAGACAGCCGACTTCGTGAACATTGTAACTTTCGGCAAGGCGGCAGAATTCGCCGAGAAATATCTTCACAAAGGCACGAAGGTTCTTGTCACCGGCAGGATTCAGACAGGCTCCTACACAAACAAGGACAATCAGAAGATATACACCACGGACGTGGTAGCAGAGGACCAGGAGTTTTGCGAGAGAAAGACCGAAGGCACCGCACAGAGCAATCAGAGCCCGACAGACGGCTTTATGAACTTCCCGGACGGGGACGGAATCGAGGACGACTTACCGTTCGGACCGGTAACGAGGTAAAGAGACATGACCAAAGCGCAGCTTAATAACATTTATTACTTGCAAGTCGAACTTGAGGCAATGAAAGAGAGACTCAAGGAGCTTAACGCAGATATAGCACTGGCTCCGAAGGTTTACGACGGAATGCCTCACAGTCAGACTAACACTGTTAAATCTCCGACCGAGGACAAGGCCATTAAGCTCGCAGAGCTTTCGAAGAAAATCGAAGAGAGAATCAAAGAGATCGAAGCGGCGAAAGTCGAAATGGAGATTATGATTGCCGACATGACCGACCCGATTCTCAAGATGGCAATCTTTTATCACTGCATCAACCTCTGCTCATGGAACGACACAGCGGCCAAAATCGGAGGAAATCAGACCTCGGAAGGACTCCGGAAGATGTACTCACGATTTACACAGACACTGGAGGAGGACGAGAAATGATGATTCATTTGATAGACAACGACACGAAGGAAACCTTCAAGAGTTTCGGAGATAACGAAGTGCAGGCGGCAATCGCCGCTGCGAGGGCTTCAGGCAAAATCGTAACAATGGACCTTGACGAGAACAATGAGCACTGTCGAATTTTCATAACAAGCGACACGAAAGCAGACTTGATAACAAAATTGGCAGGCGAAGAGCACAAAGTTACGGTTTTGATAACAGAAACGGCCAAAACGATAACAGAAACGCTCAAAGAAATAACGCCGATATTAACCGAGGCGGCCCAACAGATGGCGGCAGCCATTCAGCCTATAGTCGAGTTTACAGTCAGAGAACTGGAGCCACTTACAGCCGGAAGAGCTCCTTCGGAAATCAAGAAAGAAATCAAACACACCAAGAACCCGATGCGATTGAGCCAGCTGTATAAAGAACTCAATGCATCATACAAAATATACGGGAGGAAGCACAAATGACATTCAGTAATTTGACAGATTTCACCAATATAAGCCCAAACAATTCCGGGCAGAGAACTCAGCCGATTATTTATAACATTCCGCATTGCACAGCTGTATCAATCACGGCAAAGCGAATCGGAGAAATATTTGAGAAGCCAAGCAGAAATGCTTCTTGCAATTACGGCCTCGGAAATGACGGAAAAATTGTCGGAGTTTGTCCAGAAGAGTGGCGCTCATGGTGCACATCGTCAAACTGGGTGGACCAAAGAGGTATAACTTTTGAAATATCCTCGGCAGGTTTGGCACCGTATGCGCTCGACAAAGTGGCCTTCGAAAACTGGAAGACATTATCCGTCGACATCATGAAGCGCTACAACAAGACAAAGCTTATCTACATACCCGACAAAGAGAAAGCCAAGGCATACAAGCCCAAGGATAACGAAATGGTAATCATGCTCCATAGATGGTTTGCATCCAAAGCTTGTCCGGGACAGTGGCTGGTAGACAGACTTCCTGCAGCTGTAGAGGAAATTAATCGCAGAGTTAACCAAATTGCACCGGTGCAACCCAACAACATTGACGAATGGGACAACATTGACGAATGGCCGTTACCACCCAACAACGATGAAGAATACACGGTGAAAAGCGGAGACAGACTTTCGAAAATCGGAGCCCTTTACGGATACACGGCGGACGAGCTTGCGGCTTACAACGGAATCGAAAACCCGAATTTTATCAAGCCCGGATGGGTAATCAAAATCCCTCCGAAAGAAAAGAAGTCTTTAACGCCGGCACAGGCAGCAGACGTCCTTCAGAAAGTGAAAGACAACACTCCGGGAGGACTCACGGCCAGCGAGATCAACGAGGCTTTCGACATGGCCATCAAGCTCCTGAGGGAACAGAAATGAAAATTGCGGACGCAATGAAGTATATCCAGGACATTCCATACAACCGAAAGAATCACGACTCTTGGATGGAGCTCTGGAAGAAAGACAGCCAATTCAGATATGCGGCTTGTATCATCCTGCAGGCCGTATGTGAGGAACAACTGGAGGAGAAACATGTTGAAAGATGCGATTGAAGTGGTAGGGACAATGATAGTAATATTTCTCGGATTAGGCATCATGCTGGCAATTTTGACGGCAACTGGTTCATTCATAAGCTGGATATTGAGCCCAACAGACTGGACCGGCAAGAAGAAGGAGAAGGAAAAAGATGAATCAGCCGAAGATACAAATCCGCAAGGATAAGTGCTACAAATGCGGGAAGCCTTTAAACATGAAATATCATTATGATCGACGCCTCTCAGATTGGGTCTGTTATGAAGTGCCGATATGCGAAGGCTGCCGGAATGAACGGGTATACATTTATGTGAATGAAAGAACTGGAGAACAAAAGACAATATCGAATGCCCAAATGGAACAGGCCCGCATAAATCTTCACGAATGGCTTCAAAATCAGGGATTCGAATTGCTTAGAACAGAAACGTGGAAAGACAGGGGAAAATACAATGCAGATATTACTAAAAATCAGTGATGTATTAGGGGATGTCATAATTGCATCCGGAATGTTTATAACGATAACGTGGCTGGTAGAAGAATTTATATCTCTTATACAATCGGCGGGAAGGAAAAAAGATGAAAAACAAAGAAAAGTTTAAAGAGGTATTCGGACACGATGTAGAAACGAATGCTTGCCCACGAAAGGATGTCGAATGCGAACAATGCGAGCTTTTTAATGATTCCAAATGTACGGAAACCTTTTGGAATTCTGAATACATAGCGCCACCGGTTGAGGTAGAAACGGACGTGAACGGATTTAGTGATTATGAGGAATTTGATGGAGCGTAAGGAGGTAAAGGAAAAAGATGGAAGTAATACAGAAGAGCGAGCTCCTGATAAGAATGAAAGAAAAATGCCCGACGACAGGAGCGGACGGAAGCAAGGAAAGATATAGATACTTACAACACGCTGCTGACATGCATTGCATCAACCAGTGCAAAGTATACGAAGTAAAAGAGCAGGAACTCAAAGAAATTACAGGGAAGGGCTTTGAAATAAAGTTTCGCAAATTGCACTACTTAAAGATCCTTGAGGAATTTGCAGATGCAGTCTTAAACGGAGACAAAACCTTCGAACTTCGATACAACGACAGAAATTATAAGACGGGCGATTTAATAATATTCCAAGTTATCAATGATGATGGCCAAAACGTGCCAAATCACAAGCTTAACGGCATAAGATTCCAAATAACGTACATGTTGGCCGATTGGGGACTGCAACACGGATATGTAGCACTGGGAATCAAGCGAATAGAAGAAGAAATCAGACATAAACCCGATTTTATTAAAGGCTACAAATGCGATCCCGAGAAAAACAAGGAGTGCAAGAAAAAGGCCTGTTATGCAAAAGGCGGACCGTGTAGCCTGACACTCAATCCGGAATATGCGAAGGAGGACTGACAATGGTAAAAAAGAAAATCGACTTGAAACCGTGCCCGTTTTGCGGAGGCAAAGCAAATGTTTACGAATACACCCGGGCAGAAGCCAAGGACCTCGTGATGAAAATGCATTACGGCGAAAACGAGAAGAAAGAAGCAATCCAGCAGGTCATGAAGATGCCGGTTGATACCTGGGCAATAATAGGCTGTGAAACAGAGGACTGTATATTGTACGCCAACAAGAAAAAGCATGTATCAAGCTTGTTCTTCAGAGAGACAAGCGCTGAAAGAATCGCGGAAAAGTGGAATAAAAGGCCAGAGCTGATTATATCCATTCCCAAGATGGCAAGCGTTAAGACGGCAATGGTTAACCAAATTGAAAGCGCAAGAAAAGGATTAATCACTGCGCCGATGATTGAAATCAAGTAAACAGTACAGAAAGGAGAGCACAATGGCACTTATAAAGTTTATAGACCTGATTCCCCAGGGAGAAGAAAAGGCAATCAAGAGAGCGGAGCTCGTGAAGCTGGCAGACTCTTACGGATTCATTCCGGAGCATACGAAAGATAAAGATCGCTTCGTCAGAAGCCTTATAGAAAACGCAAGACAGAAAAACGTTATCATATGCAAGCCACAGGGCGGCTATTACGTGCCGACGGTAAACGATAAAAAGGCCTTACGGACATACATAGCCGGCGAGAGACGCCGAGCACAGTCAATTTACGCAGGAATCAAGATGGCGACCAATGTGCTCGAAGATTTAGAGCATGGAAGGCTCCAGGAGGTAAAGAAAGCATGATAGGATTAACTCTTTTGTTATTGATGGTGATATTTGTAGTGAGCGTGGACAAGGAGGAAGAAGACCTGGCCATCTCCGTGGGTTTTGCCGGAGCATTTACGCTTGTAATAGTAATCGTCATGAGCGCCATATTATTTCATAACACAAAAGTTTTACCGAAAAAAATCGAGATGTACCAGGAGGAAAACACTCGGACAGAGCAAAAAATAGCCAACACTGTAGAGAAGTACATGCAGTATGAAAAAGAGATAATGATTGAAGTCTCACCGGAAGACGACGTGATCACACTCATAGCACTATATCCGGAACTCAAGGCAGACGAGCTTGTCAAAGAAGAAATGAATGTATACATCGAAAACAGTAAGAAAATCAAAGAGATGAAGGCCGATGTACTCAGGGCGCCGTTATATAAATTCTTGCTATTCTTTGGACATTAAGAAGGAGGCAAAAAGCATGATAGAAAAAGACATATTCTTCGATCCGCTGAAAACAGAAGAAGACATGATTTATGAATCTTTTGAAAGGCTAAGATTCACAGCCAAGTGCGAAGAGAAGAAGCTGGGGCTCAGCAATTGCGAGTACACCTGGGAGATAGGAGCAAAAGTCATTGATAAGGTTTACAAGAATGTTATAGTGGGAAGAACGAAGCCTACGCTCTTCGGCCAAAAGGTAAACGTAAACTACGAAGACAAGACAATAATCAAGCTGTGGCGCTGCATACAGTAAGGAGGATAACATGATAACACGCGAAGGATACGAAATCGAAGAAATGAGAAGCATTAATCACATTATGACAGTAGAGCTGCAGTTTGATAAGCCTGTAACACAGAAAGAGGCTCGGGACTATTTGTCCCGAGTCCTCACCAGGGCAAACGAGATGGAGGCACAGGCTGAGAAAGAACTCTGTAAAAAGATATTCAACGCAGATGAAATTGTTATAACCAAGGAGCCTCAACCGGAAGGCACAATTTTCTGTGCAGCACCCAAAGACGAGGACCTCCACGAATACTTGATGAAATCCGATAAAAGACTGAATGAGTTAAGCTTTAATTTTCCTCAGGAAGAGGAGACTGCGAACGAAAGCCTCGAAATCGCGGACGAGAATCCCGAAATCGTGAACAAAGAGACCGAGAACGCGAACGATGAGGCCTTTGACGCGGCAGTAAGGGCAGAATTTCAGAAGGCTAAGAAGCCCAAGGAAGAAAAGAGTAAGCCTGGTCCCAAAAGAAGCAAAATAGATTGGGATAAGGCCTGCGCCCTCAAGAAAGCCGGATGGTCAAACAATGAGATCGCCACAGAAGTACATGCTCCGGTTGGAACAATCAACTCAATGATATACCAGCGTATGAAAGAGTATAACGAGGGAAAGCGGGTGAATAGATGTGAAGAAGTCGAGACCGAAGAAGTTTAAATATAGCCTCTGGGAAAAGCTGGACTTCATCACCGGGAAGAAGTTTGTAGTATGTAATCATCCCGACGACATAAAGATGCTTAAGCCCTATTTCCCGATAGGCACCAAGATAGTTTCAAAGGCGGGTGGTCCTCGTGGCGCATATTATGTCATGGACATGGAATCCATTAAAAGAATGTCAAAGAGCATGGCGAAAGACTTCGTGATTCCAAAACCTGAGCCGGAGAAATGGAACAAAGGGCCGAAGTTACTCGACGGGAAGATATACCTCAACGCAGTGGTGAAATACAAGAAGTAGAGCAACCTGTCACATATGACACAAGATGAAGTGGTAAAGTGTAAATAGAGATAATCCCCATAAAGATCTCATTTGTAATCTTTTTCCACAGATAAGGGCCGCTACATGCGGCCCAACTCCCCGAAAGGAATGGGAAAGATGGCAAAAAAGAAAAGCAAAGCGCACCTGTTAAAGAAGGGCAGGCCGGCGCTATATGATACAAAAGTACGCCCTCATTTGAAAAAGATCGAGCAGATGCGTCTGCAGATGAGTGAGGAGCAAATTGCTAAAGTATTGGGCGTGGCTTACTCCACGTTTAGAAATTATAAGAATAACTACAAGGAGCTCGAGGACGCCTTAGAAAGAGGCACAGCCGAGCTTGTTTGTGATTTAAAAAGCACAATGATTATGAAGGCCAAGGGCTTCGAGTACGAAGAGCGAAAGATAATCAAGAACAAGAATGGCCAAGTAATCAGAGAAGAGATATACAAGAAGCAAGCGCTGCCGGACTTGGGCTCGCTTAACTTGTTGCTTAAGAACTACGACCCGGAGCACTGGGCGAATGATCCGCAGGCGCTCGCAGTCCAGAGAGAGCTTCTCGAACTCAAGAAGAAGCAGACAGAAGACAATGATTGGTAAGTGGACACTTGACAGTTTCTATCATAGCAAAGAGTGGGAGGACTTCTGCAGAATCATCACAGCAGAACGAACCGACGAAGACGGCAATGTCACATGTGCATATTGTGGCAAGCCTATAGTGAGAAAGTACGATGTCATAAGGCACCACAAGATCCCGCTCACTGAAGAGAACGTCAACGATGTGATGATAAGTTTAAACCCGGACAACATCGACCTGGTACATCATCGCTGTCACAATCTGATACATGACAAGTTTGGATACAAGCGGAAAGAAATTTTCCTTGTGTACGGCTCACCGATGGCCGGGAAGACGACATGGGTGAACAATAATAAAACTCAGGGCGATTTAATCGTCGATATGGATTCCATCTGGCAGTGCATAAGTGGGTGCGACAGATATGTGAAGCCTCAAAGGCTTAACGCTGTAGCATTTGCGACGAGAGACTTCCTGATGGAGCAGGTGAAGATTCGAAACGGAAAATGGAACAACGCCTATATAGTAGGCGGATTTCCTTTGACCAGTGAACGCGAGAGACTCGTCAAGCTTCACGGA
>JAEEGL010847071.1_pt1 | contig 31366 bp, 34 predicted proteins | sample 9134231 | NCBI WGS metagenome assembly JAEEGL01 (sample SAMN16246548, study PRJNA631951) | gut metagenome | biome: gut microbiome; feature: rumen; material: fiber-attached | host: Bos | place: Iran: Karaj | collected 2018-10
AGCCAGGGCATACGCTTGCCCCATATCTCAAATACACTGGTCCTCATATAAGGCTTATCGGAGGGAACGATAGCTGCCATCTTTTCCATATCCTCCGTAGCCTCTTCTTCGATGATGTCCACGACGTCGTCGACGGTGATGATACCAACAAGTCTGTCTTCGTTATCAACTACGGGCATGGAAGTAAAGTCGTACTTCTGGAAGGTCCTGGCCACTTCCTCCTGGTCCATCAGTGTATTTATGCTGACGACATTCTCGTGCATTATCTCGCCGATTATATCGTCATCTTTGGATAACAGCAGGTATCGCAGGGCCACCGTTCCCTTAAGCTTGCGGGTGCTGTCCAGCACATAGCAGATATTTATGGTCTCTGAATCAATACCTATGCTGCGTATACGGTCTATGGCCTGCTTTACAGTAAGATCCTCATTAAGATCCACATACTCCACGGTCATGACCGATCCCGCAGAGTCTTCAGGATAGCGCAGCAGATGATTTATATCACGCCTGGTCTCCGGACTGGCGTTTGCCAGCAGCTTCTTTACCACGTTTGCCGGCATCTCTTCTATAAGGTCGGTAGCATCATCAGCCATCAGGTTATCGATGATGTTTGCCGCATCTTTTTCGGAAAGTGATGTGATAATGGATGACTGGTTTTCGAATTCAAGGTACGAGAAAACATCGGCAGCCATGGATTTAGGCAGGATGCGGAATATCTTCAGCATCTTCTCATCGTCCATCTGCTCAAGGAAGGCTGCTATATCCGCGTCGTTCATATCAGCCAGTTCCTGGCGCAGGCGCGTATACTGCTTGGTCTCTATCAGTTCGTTTAATTCTTCAAAGTCTTCCATTTAGATATTTTCCAAAAATGTACAGTTTCCCAGTTCTTCGATGTATATGCGGCCGGCGGTCAGCTCCGTCAGAGCTTTCTTTAAGGCTTCTTTCTTTTCAACGGCGCATATCACTTCCATCGTGACATCCGTTCCGTAATCAGACTTATCAATATTCTGTCCCGCATTTTTCAGGTGATTGAGCACTCTGTCAACATCGGGATAATCCATAGCCAGAAGAAGACGTTCCCCTTCCCGCTCCGTAGCCAGGACACTGTTGGCGATACCTTCCTGTACCGCTTTAGTATATGCCCTTACCAGACCACCTGTGCCCAGCAGCACTCCGCCGAAATAGCGCGTAACCACCACTGCAGCGTTATGCACCTCAGCGCCTGTCAGCACTTCCAGCATAGGACGTCCGGCTGTTCCGGAAGGTTCCCCGTCATCAGAGCAGCGGCTGTATTCATTATTCCTGCCTATCACACAGGCGCTGCAGTTATGTCTGGCATCCCAGTATTTCTTTTTCATCTCATCAAAAAAGGATGCCGCTTCCTCCGGGGTGCTTACAGGCCGCAGCGTAGCTATGAATCTGGACTTCTTTTCCTCATATTCACCCACGCCGCCCGTGAGCAGAATCTTCATCTCTGACATAACGATTTATTCTAACACATTTTCCCCTGATATAATAGCTTAAATTAGAAACGCAGAAAAAAAGAAAAAAATCATAAATTTGCAAATAAATCATTTGACAAGAGCACATGAATCTGCTATTATACTTTTTGTTTGCGGGAATGCTGGAATTGGCAGACAGGCTAGACTAAGGATCTAGTGAATGTATTTTCGTGAGGGTTCAAGTCCCTTTTCCCGCACAAGAAACCGTGGAAGTAATTCCACGGTTTTTCTTTTTATTCAACCAGAATTACAGAACAGGAAATGCGAAGACAGGGGACGTACCTCTGTATTTACTTTTTCTGATAATAGGCTGAGCATGTGCTCATGCTTCGACACGTTCTCACTTGGATTTCGCTCGCAGCGGATGCTAAACTCAGCTATCGCTTCGTTAAGCACCGGCGGCGAAATACAGTCTCAGCATTGAGCACACGACTCAGCCTTTACATCAGGTGTTCTGATAAGACAGAGGTACGTCCCCTGTCTTCTGCGTGATTGCACAAAAAAACAGCCGCCGGTTTAACCGACGGCTGCTGTTTAATTCAGATCATTTAGCATAATCCACAACTCTTGATTCACGGATCACGTTGACTTTGATCATACCGGGATACTGCATTTCATCCTCTACTTTCCTGGATATATCCCTTGCAAGAATGACCATATCGTCATCTGATACCTGTTCCGGTACAACCATGACCCTGACTTCCCTGCCGGCCTGTATAGCAAAGGATCTTTCTACTCCCTTAAAGGAATTGGTTATCTCTTCAAGCTGTGACAGACGATTGGTATATGTGCCAAGTGTCTCGCGTCTTGCACCCGGCCTTGCTGCCGAGATAGCATCTGCTGCCTGTACCAGACAAGCGACCATCGACTGGGGCTCCACATCACCATGGTGTGCTTCTACCGCATTGATGACCACAGGAGATTCTTTATACTTGCGGCACAATTCCGTACCAAGCTGCACATGGGATCCTTCCATATCATGGTCAATGGCCTTGCCTATATCATGCAGTATACCTGCACGTCTGGCTGCCCTGGCATCAAGTCCCAGCTCTGATGCAAGATGACCTGCAAGCTGTGATACTTCAATGGAATGAGTAAGTGCATTCTGCCCGAAACTGGTGCGGAATTTAAGACGTCCGATAAGTTTGGTAAGCTCAGGATTAAGACCATGAACATTACATTCAAGTAATGCAGCTTCGCCCTCTTCTTTCATGATGCTGTCCACTTCCTTGCGGGCTTTATCAACCATCTCCTCGATGCGTGCGGGATGGATACGTCCATCCACGATAAGACGCTCAAGAGCGATCCTTGCCACCTCACGGCGTACAGGATCAAACGCTGAAAGCACTACAGCTTCGGGAGTATCATCAACGATCAGTTCAACTCCGGTCATTGTCTCCAATGTACGGATATTGCGACCTTCACGTCCGATGATCCTGCCTTTCATTTCATCACTGGGCAATTGCACTACCGAAATGGTAGTCTCGGATACGTGATCTGCGGCACATCTCTGAATAGCTGTTACCACACATTCCCTGGCCTTCTTATCGGCCTCTTCCTTTGCACGTATCTCCGCCTCTTTGATCTTCATGGCGGTCTCGTGCTTTACCTCTTCCTCAACGGATTTCAGTAAATACTCCTTTGCCTGGTCGGAGGATAACCCTGAGATCCGTTCCAGCTCCTGCAATCTCTGTGCACTGAGCTTTTCGACCTCCTCTCTCTTTTTGTTGAGGTTGTCTTCCCTCTGTGCCAGACTCTGTTCCCTTCTCTCGATCGCTTCAGTCTTCTTATCGATAGACTCTTCTTTCTGCTGTATCCTGCGCTCCGAACGTGCCTGTTCATTTCTGCGCTCTTTGAGCTCTCTATCCAGCTCGTTCTTAGCCTTGATCGTTTCTTCTTTTACTTCGATCATGCTCTCACGCTTCTTCTCTTCAGCAGTCTTCAAAGCCTCATCGATGATCGTCCTCGCTTTATCCTCCGCGTTACCTATCTTAGCCTCTTCGTCCCTCTTATATTTATCAACAGAAACTTTTGAAGTAACAGGTATGGCAATGAGGAGCGTGACAACCGCAGCGATCACTGCGCCTATAAGATATTCCATAGGTGCACCTCCTTTATTAAATTTTCATTGTGCAAACAAAAAAGCTGTTGAAACCACAACAGCTTTATTATAGTCTTTTGCCTGATACTATGTCAAGTCAAACATAACCGCCGATATATCATCAGACTTAAATCCCCTTCGGCTCAGATAGGCGTATAACCTTTGCTTCTCCTTACGGTCTGCCGCCTCCGGATCGTATCTTTTTTTATCAAGAAGGGATTTTATCAGTTCCCTTTCCTGCCCGGATAAGGCTTCCTTTTGTTCAGCCTCCTCAAATGTCTTTGCTATCAGTTCCCGGGATATGCCCTTACTCATCAGGGCCTGTCTGATACTGCCCATACTCTTTCGTCCCCGGTAGCATTCAACATATCTTCGGGCATATGAGGCATCATTTACATATCCGTATTCCTCCATGCGCCCCAGCGCATATTCACGTACTTCTTTCGGATATCTGCCTGCGATAAGCTTATCTTCAAGTTCCCTGTATGTCATATCCCTGCTTCCTAAAAGATACAGAAGCCTGTTTATGGCTCTGGGACACAGGACCTCTTTATAGATGCTTTGCAGTTCCTCCTCACTTAAACTCTTTCCGGGACTTATATCCAGACGGGATAGTTCTGCCTTGTACAGAATAAAGCTCCTCTCCCCGTCCAGCCATACTTCACTGCGCCCTTTGCCTGCTGCAGTGACATCCGTTATTTCTTTCATGCCATATACCTTTAAGAGGATCCTCAGGGGGTTAGCCTGAGGATCACATATGCTTTATTCGTTGCCGCCGTCAGAGGGATTCTCATCTTCAGATGCCTTTGACTTACGGGAAGTTTTTACCGGCTTGCCAACGGGCTTGATATCTATCTCAGAAGGAGAACCTCCGATATTGTAATGCTCTCTTACCTTGCGGTCTACCTCTGCACATACCTCGGGGTGATCCTGCAGATAAACCTTTGCATTCTCACGGCCCTGCCCTATCTTCTCTCCGTTATAAGAGTACCATGCACCGCTCTTTACAATGACATCTATATCGGTAGCCAGATCCAGGAGGTCGCCTTCATAGGAAATGCCCTGGCCGAACATTATATCGAATTCTGCCTCTTTGAAAGGAGGCGCCACCTTGTTCTTGACTATTTTTGCTCTTGTGCGGTTTCCGATGAATTCGCCGCCGTTCTTGAGCTGTTCAACGCGCTTGATCTCCATACGGACGGAAGCATAATACTTAAGGGCGTTACCACCTGTGGTAACCTGGGGATTGCCGTAGAATACACCGACTTTCTCACGCAGCTGGTTAATGAATACCACGGTGCAGTTTGATTTGCTTATCGCACCTGCCAGCTTACGCAGTGCCTGTGACATAAGTCTTGCCTGCAGACCCACATGCGCATCTCCCATGTCACCATCCAGTTCTGCCTTAGGTGTAAGGGCTGCAACAGAGTCGACTACCACGATATCCATAGCTCCGGATCTTACCATGGTCTCCGCTATCTCAAGTCCCTGCTCACCGTAATCCGGCTGGTTTATGTAAAGATTATCAACATCAACGCCTATATTGGCTGCATATACGGGATCCAGTGCATGCTCAGCATCTATAAAGCCCGCGATACCGCCTCTCTTCTGTACCTCTGCTATCATGTGCAGGGTAACGGTTGTTTTACCTGAAGATTCAGGTCCGTATATCTCTATTACACGGCCCTTGGGAATACCGCCAAGGCCAAGTGCTATATCAAGGCTTAATGAACCTGTGGGGATGGTCTCCACATTCATCTTTGAAGCGGGATCACCCAGCTTCATCATAGCCCCCTTACCGAACTGCTTCTCAACCTGAGAGATAGCAGCTTCCAATGCCTTTAATTTCTCTTCTCTTACCATTGTCTCTCCCATTTTCGATTCTCCTTTTCTCTCTGCGAACATTAGTTCGCTTTACACAATATAAAACATTTGTTCGATTTTGTCAACACCTGTTTTTCTTTTATGCTTTGTACTGACAAAAACTATATTAACAGTTGCAAAAAGAATATGAGTCCTATAAAACGCCCTCCATTAAAATATAAAATTGTTTGATTGGATCATGGATCGCGAACGATCCGCAGGGGTGACCAACCCCTATGACGCTGCTGCTTATCCAGCGTTCCGACAGGATCTCTCCTGAAGATGGGAGAATAATAACATGTAGCTGTGATAATTGCAAGGGGTATTTTGAAAAAGATCCTTCGTCGCTGCACTCCTCAGGATGACACGGACCGAAGTGTGCGTCCAGGATGACACGCTCTGTTATATGCGCTTAGAACGACTTATACCGAAAGGTACTCTGCGATCTGCTCTTCACATATCTTGTCAACATCCGCACCGCTTACATAGGCTGCAGACCACTCAACAGTCTTCTCCACTGCCATGGCGCTGTTCCAGCGGGGCTTTCTGCCAAGCACCGTGGTTATCTTTGTGCAGTCAAGCTTGAGCAGCTTTGCCTCATGGGGGCCTCCGTCAGGCCGGCACTCCACTTTTGCGGGATTCAGCCCGCCGTAGGACTCTGCCAGCTTATTCCACTGACTGCAGAAAAGCTCTGCCATCTCAATGGTCTTAAGACAGTCGCTCTCTTCCGGTCCCACATTATAATTACCTGCCAGACTTCTGTCTTCAAGCTGTGCAGCAGCAAGATAAAGATATGCATAAACAGGCTCCAGCACATGCTGATAGGGCCTTACCGAATCGGGATTCCGCAAGACTATTGGATTTCCTGCCGCAACCGCCCTCACGCAATCGGGGATCAGCCTGTCCTTCGCAAAGTCACCGCCGCCTATCACATTACCGGCGCGCATGGTGCTGACCGCTATATCCCTGTCCTTAAAGAAAGACTGTACGTAACTGTAGGTAACAAGCTCCGAGCAGGATTTGGAATTGGAATAGGGATCGTAGCCTTTGAGCTCTTCATCTTCCCTGTATCCCTCATCACGCTCCCTGTTAAGATATACTTTATCGGTAGTCACATTGACTACGGACTTTACAGAAGGGCACTGCCTTACGGCTTCTAAGATATTTACTGTGCCCATCACATTGGTCTCATAAGTCCCTACGGGATCCTGATACGAGGTACGCACTATGGGCTGGGCTGCCATATGGATCACTATCTCCGGCTTAATATCAGATATAAAAGCCGAAAGACTCTTAAGATCACGTATATCCGCGATACGGCTGCGTTCTCCCATCTTCTTATCCAGACCGATAAGCTTAAAGAGTGACGGATCCGTAGGCGCATCGAGGCTGTAACCGTATACATCTGCTCCAAGGCCGTAAAGAAGCCTGACCATCCAGCTGCCTTTAAAGCCGGTATGGCCTGTTATGAGAACTTTTCTGTTTTTATATGCGTCTTTATAGTTCATCCCTGCAGCCCTTTATGTATCTCTTCGATCATCACATCCATCATGCTCCGGGTCATGCCGGGATATACTCCTATCCAGAATCCGCTCTGCATGATCCTGTCCGTATTTTCCAGGCTTCCCGCCACACGGTATTTATCACCCTGTGCATCGCGCAGATGATCAAAGCAGGGGTGCTTTATAAGATTGCCCGAAAAGAGCATTCTGGTCTGTACACCTGCATCTTCGAGATGTCTTACCAGCCTGGTACGGTCCACGCCATCCCTGCAGCAGATCATAAAGCCGAACCAGGAAGGATCCGCATTGGCTGTGGCCACAGGCAAAACGAGCTTATCCGAAAGATCAGCCAGCCCTTCATACAGGTACGCATGATGCTCACGTCTTAAAGCCGTAAAGCTGTCTATCTTTTCCAGCTGGGCAACGCCCACTGCTGCCTGCATATCAGTTATCTTAAGATTATATCCCAGATGTGAATAGACATATTTGTGATCATAACCGGCGGGAAGCTGCCCGTACTGCCCGTCATAACGGTGTCCGCAGCGGTTATCCTGTCCGGGCTCGCACACGCAATCCCTGCCCCAGTCACGCAGCGAACGCACGATGCGGTGGAGCAGCGGATCGTCGGTATATACGGCACCGCCCTCTCCCATAGTCATATGATGGGGCGGATAGAAACTGGAAGTTCCTATATGTCCCACCGTACCTGTCTTAACTTTCTTACCGTTTAAAATATATTCGCTGCCAAGTGCATCGCAATTATCCTCTACCAGCCACAGGCCGTGCTTTTCGCAGAATGCCGATACAGCCGAAAGATCAAAAGGATTACCAAGTGTGTGTGCTATCATCACGGCCCTGGTCTTTCCTTCGCTGTAAGCCTCTTCCAGCTTAGCGGCATCGATATTGTATCCCGGGATCGTAACATCCACAAACACCGGCACAGCCCCGTACTGGACTATGGGTGATACTGTGGTAGGAAAACCTGCTGCCACAGTGATCACTTCATCACCGGGCTTTATCGCCCGCTCCTTAAGCAGCGGGGAAGTAAGCGCCATAAAAGCCAGAAGGTTTGCAGAAGATCCCGAATTTACCGTGGAACAGAACTTAACACCCAGCCACGCTGCGAATTTCTTTTCAAATTCCTGCACATATCTTCCTGCTGTAAGCCAGAACTCCAGGGACGAATCCACCAGATTCTCCATCTCACGTCTGTCATAGAAACGCCCGCCGTAAGAGATATGATCCCCGGGTTTATATTCTTTTCTTTTATGATAAAGCTCGCAGTAATCGCCCGCCAGCTCTGTTATCTTTTTCCGGGCTTCTTCCTCACTCAGCCCTTCAAAAAACGCCTTATCCATCATCAATACCCCTTAAGCTTCTGTCTTACTTTTGCCTCGGCCTCGTCCATGGTCTTCTCACCGCTGCCCATCATGCTCTGTATATCCATACAGCGGCGGTACAGCATGAACATTGCATTTATCTCCAGGCTGGCCTTCTGGTCGGTTCCCCACATATCATGTGAAAGCGTAACATGTCTCTCAATGACCTTTGCCCCAAGAGTCGCAGCCACAACGGTAGGCTCCAGGTTCTGCTCATGTCCGCTGTAACCCACTATACAGTGATAGCGCTCACGCAGGGTATTGATATAAGCCAGATTCAGGCTCTCCGGCGGAGCGGGATAAGTCGAATTGGTATGCAGAAGCACATAATCACCATTGCTGTAATCTTCCAGCCAGGATACTGCCTTATCCAGTTCCTCCTGTGTGCTCATACCGTCCGACATAATGATCGGCTTATTATATTTGCAGGCAGCCTTTACCAGCTCTTCGTTTCCGTTTGCCGCAGACGCCAGCTTTATAAAAGGCACATCATACTGCATAAGGAATTCAAGGCTGGGCATATCCCAGGGACTTGCCGTCCAGGCCAGAGGCTTTTCCCTGCAATAGCTGTCTATATAGTCATATTCCTTTTTGCCGAACTCCACATGCTTTTTATAATCCAGATAAGTCATCTGTCCCCAGGGAGTATCGCGCATCACGCTCTTCTGTGCTTCGGGAACCGCTATATCCGGCTCCCTCTTCTGGAACTTAACACAGTTCCATCCGATGGCAAAAGCCGCATCCATAAGGCGCTTGGCCACCTGCATATCACCATTGTGGTTTATGCCTATCTCTGCGATAAAATAGGGGACAGAATTATCCCCCAGTTCGAAATCTCCCAGCATTATCTTCTGATTAGCCATGATCTTCCCTCCATGTTTGTAAAGTATCCCTGAAAGATATCACCGGTTTCCATCCTGTGTCGTTCTTAAGCTTGTCTGCGGACACCGCCAGTGATACGAAGGGCTCCGGATCAGCCCCGAATGACAGCTCTGTCCCCGGTGCGTATATATCCCTTGCTTCTTCAACAAATTCCTTAAGCGGCCTGTATGCGCCGTTTGCTATATTATATATTTCCCCGGCACGGCCGTTCTGTGCCAGTGCCAGTATCGCTGCCGCGCAGTCCTTAGGGTCCAGATAATCCCAGTTCTGTCTGCAGCTGCTTAAAGAAAAAGCCTCTCCGGCCTTAAGTTTCCTTACCAGATCGGGCATCATCCGCCCTTCGGGCTCGAATTCACCCGTGAGTGAAAATATCCTGCCCCATATCCATTCGATCCCAAGCTCCTGTGCCAGCACGCGGCTTAAATGGCAGGCAGAAAGCTTGGCAGCCCCGTACGCGCTGAAAGGCAGTGTAGGACTCTCTTCCGTAATGATCCCCTTCACCACACCGTACTCGGCCTGTGAACCTATGCCCACGTAACGTCTGCATCCCATTAATGCAGCCGCTTTAAGGGAATCCAGACAGCGGTCGATATTTTCCTTCTGCGCGGGCATATCATTGCGTCCGCCGCCCCAGGCCAGATCAAAGAAGACATCCTGCCCTTCTCCGATCTCCCTTACATATTCCGTAAGACTGTGCTGTGCCCTGTCCACGTAAAGAGCGGTAATCTTCGCATCCTTATGCTCAGCCTTTAACAAATTCAGGCGCTCATCATGGGATGAGCCCGGTCTTAACAGGGCCGTAACCTCTATCCCCCGGGAAAGCAGAAGATCCGTAAGATGCACTCCCGCAAAGCCCAGAGCTCCGCTTACAACAGCCTTCTTAATCTCCATCCTTAGTCTCCTCAAAATTGAGGCGCCGTTCTTCCACCACCACAGGTCTGTGGATAACACGGGTATTTATATTCAGGATGTATTCTCCTATAAGTCCGATAAAGAATATCTGTATACCGCCCAGCACGAAAACACCTATCATGACCGGTGCCATACCCATGCTCATGGAATACCAGTGTGTGAGCTTAAGTACCAGATAAACAATAGCTATGATTATACTGACAAAACTGGTGAAAAAGCCAAGGAAAGTTGCCAGACGCAGTCCCACCTTCGTATATGAAGTGAAGGAAAGCATAGCCGCATCATAAAGGCTGTAGAAATTATTATGGGTCTTGCCGGCCCTGCGCTTTGCCTGCTCGTATCTTACTTCCGTCATATTGAAACCGCCGCCGTACTCTGCAACTATACCGCGCAGGAAAGGAACCGGATCATCCAGTTCGCGGAGCAGACGGATAAATGATCTGTCATAAAGACCAAAGCCCGTAAAATGCTCTATCATCTGCACATCCGACATATTACGGATCATATGGTAATATATGCTGCGGAACATATACATAAGGGGATTTTCCTTGCTGCTGGTCTTTATGCAGCTTACCACCTTATGTCCCTTCTCCCATTCAGCCACCAGCTGGGGGACCAGTTCCACCGGATCCTGGAAATCACAACACAATGAGACGGTACAATCTCCTGATGTCTGGCACAGACCGTGAAAAGGCGAATTGAACTGCCCGAAATTCGTCACGTTAAAGATCGCCTTGACCTTTTTATCCTTCGCGCAGATTTCCTCAAGCTTCTCCCTTGTCCCGTCCGTAGAAGCATTATCTATGAAGACGATCTCATAGTCATACGAAGAGAGATCCCTCTTAAGCATCTCTCTTACTGCGTCGGCCATGGCTTCCACATTCTCTATCTCGTTGTAACAGGGTATCATCACACTGATGGTCTTCATACATTCATTCCTTACCAAGGGAAAACCGGCTTCCCTCACTCATCCCCAAAGTGCCCATTTAACGCAAAATATTGTATCATATCCGCCGGTACTGTCAAGATTTAGTGCATGCTTCGGGTATTACCGCCGGTATATGAAGCGAGTTTCTTCCTCATCTTCTGTGCAAATACAGCACAGGGCACGGTCAGACTTACCCTTCCGTCATGATGTCCTACACGCTTTTCTTCAGGCGGAAGTTTCATATAATCACCGTATTCGGTCTTAAGATAGATATCCGTATCTGCCGGGAAGCGGACTGTTTCCCCTTCGAATTCCAGCTCATTGTATTTCTCAAAAACTTCGGCCGGAAAAGTCCTGTATCGTACTTTTGCATTCCATGCAAACAATATCTCCTTTGAACCTTTTACCGGATGCTTTCTCAATTCTGCCTCCCATTTTTCAAGGAAATAATGCTCCGGAAGGAAAAAGAAACATTTAAGTACAAGCCACGACAGCTTTTCACGCAACTCCTTATTATCCCTGAAAAGACACATGGTCTGCTGGGTGAGATAATCATACCATAAAGCTTTTTTCTCAAATATCTTTCCTGCTATTCCCGCAGGCTTTCCTGTCATAGGCATAACATCTATGAATACCCCATGGTATTCATCCGGATAATACTTCATATAATACTGGACATAAGAGGTTCGTTTGTCCGTCACCCTTGCAAACATTCGCGGAAAATGAGGATGATCATGATATGTAACTATCTCAAGATAGTCAGGCAGCTTTTCCTTTGCAAGTGCAAGGAAGCGGTCAAACTCTTCTATAGGCACCGAGATATCCAGATCGTCATCCCAGGGGATGAACCCTTTATGGCGGACTGCGCCAAGGCAGGTTCCGGCGATCCCGTAATAGGTAATGTCGTTCTCCTCACAGAGCTTCTTTACCTCAAGAAAAACACTGAATATAACTTTCTGTAATTCTGTCATTTTCTGCCTCCTTTAGCTTTCCCGCCTGCAAAAAAGCGCTTCTTTCCTTCCTGCAAAAGAATCCTGACTATTCTCCGTAAAGGCGGACGGCCATTCTTTTCCACTGCCTCATAAAAACTCTTTTTCTTTAACATTGAAAAAAAACGATCCCTGTTCTCGTGCATATATACAGGCTTTGATGTTATAGTCTGCGCCGTCAGAGCCTTATCTTTATCAATTGCGATCAGAGTTAGTTCTTCTTTAACATCATTTACCAGTTCTTTTCCCTTATCGGTCACGGCCATTATCAGTGAAGCACCTTTGGATACATCCAGACCCTTGCACTCTCCTTCAAGCCCCCAGTGATCGGATAGGGTAATATCCGCCACCCGCTCCCTTCTTGCAAAGCCGCATACTCCGCAGGACGGCCTGAGAAAAAGCCTTTTGTAATATCCTTTCAGATAAGGGTCTTCTTCCTTAAACAGGATCTTTTCCGATCCGTCATCAAATATCATCCGCGCAGATCTGATATCACCCTTTCCGCAGCCTTCACTTTTATTTCTGAATTCATATGAGCTTATTTTTTTTCCGTATTTTTTTTCTGTTTCACTTATATATCCGTCAAACAGTTTCTGCGGCGGGACTCCGCGGCACAAAACGGATATCAGCAGCAGGTCCTCACAGCGGCAGCGCTTCAGTTTAAGATATTTTTTCAATGCTGCACACTGACAGGGCAGGCCTGAAAAGGATATCTTTTTATCTTCTTTAAGCTGCATTTCTATATCTGCAAAACATGAGCTCATATCGCTCTGTACATATTTTGATTTTCTGAATTTACCGCATCCTTCATTATCATACGACGGGATATGCCTTACTTTCAGCTTTTCATCCATAGCAGCACCGTAAACCGTATACCCCCTGTCCGTCAGCTGCCTGCACAGAGCGCTGAAAGCTCCGCCCGAAGTGCTTTTCTCCACCACAGTCCTGTCTTTATTGACAGCGATGTATGCTTCTATCCCCTCTGGCTTATAAAAGTCCTTATACCCTTCAGGACATACTTTCTCACAGAGTCCGCATGATATGCACTTATCCTTATCAACCTGCGGATATAAAAAGCCTTCCTCATCTTCTTTCATGCTGATGCAGCCGGAAGGACATATCGAAGCGCAGGCGCTGCAGCCGCAGCATTCATTTTTTTTGCCATCTTTCAAAAAAGCCATTTGCCTGTCAGCCTATACTCCTGTATATATGCTCATCCTTCCTCAATCTTTCGCAGGACATCGGCAAGCATCGTTGATGATACCCCCTGTGTATGAGGAAGAAATACTACATCCACATTTACGCTTTGGAATTCCTCTATGATACGTGTATACATCTCACTGCCTTTCCAGTCGGATCCGTGAAAAAGCACATCAAATTTCAACCGTTCCCAGGCTTCCATCTTATTCATGCTTGTCTGTGGTACCACAACATCCGCGTAACGGATAGCTTTAACTATTTCTATCCTCTCTTCAAACGGTATTATGGGGCTTTTATGCTTATAGCTTTCAACAAGCTCATCGGTACTGACTCCGACTATCAGCGTCTCACACCGTTCTTTGGCCCGCTTGAGAATGTTCAGATGGCCTATATGAAACATATCAAACACCCCGGTCGTATACCCTGTTTTATATATTTTAAGAGGTTCCGAATCCGATACGATCACGTCTTTTCTCCCTTATACATTATTTGATGCGATATCATTTTTTATCTGGGTTGTACTTACCTCCGGAGTTCTGGGAAGATATACCACCTCAGCGCCTTCCTCTTTAAGGAAATCAAACTTGCCTTCCCAGTCATCTCCTATAACGAAAGTGTCAATATGATATTCATGGATATCACTACGCTTTTGTTCCCAGTTTTCCTCCGGTATCACCAGATCAACATATCTGATGGCTTCCAGAAGATTTTTTCTCTGCTCATAGGAAAAATAGCATACTTTATTCTTTTCAACACGGTTAAACTCATCCGTAGAAAGTGCCACAATAAGATAATCTCCCAGCTCTTTCGCCCTTTTCAGAAGAGCTATATGCCCGTAATGCAAAAGATCAAAAGTTCCGTATGTTATGACTCTTCTCATTTCGCTCCGTCCTTTCCCGCAAGCTCCATGGAAATAAAATGCTCCGGATAACGTTTATCCTCCGGCGGTAATGCCATATAATCGCCGTATATCATACGCAACTGGGCAGGGGTACCAATAGGACAGGGAAAGACCTTATCCCTGATCTGTCCATGAACTCTGCGCTTAAACCATTTTTTCTTATATATCTTTCCCCAATAAGGCTCTCTCTGCTGATCGTTAGATATGAAAAAACCACCGGAATTCTCACGTCCCATAGCCGATACACGGTCATACAGCCCGGCAAGCAGTTTCATAGGTATCAGCTTACCGATCGCAGGGAAAATATAAGACCCTATTTTATTTATGCCCTTATATTTATCATGATCCACCTGCGGTCTGTGTCCCATCGCAAGAGCATATATCAGGCGTAACGCTGCGAGCTGCAACGCAAAATGCGATGATACATTATCAAAAACAAAAAGATCTACTCCGGGGTGCGAATATCTGCCTCCGAAATAATCATCATCTGCCTTCAGATTGCTTACTGTGATATCTGTGTCCACGATCCTTGAGATAAAGTCAAAGAATTCCGGATAATCCCTGTGATCCACCAGCGCATACCGGCCAAAAGATCCTTTTTTAAACACCCTGATAAAACGCTCATAATCAGGTCTGGCAAAAACTATATCAACATCATCATCCCATGGTATAAAATCTTTATGTCTGACGGCCCCCAAAAGGGTACCTGCAAGCAGATAATAACGGATATCATTCTCTTTGCATATCCTGTCGATCTCACAAAGCAGCCCAAAATTTATATCATGAATACTGTCCAGATATTCCTTAACAGCTCTCCTGTCTTCTTCATTCATTGCCCCGGCTCACCTCTCGTTTTTTTACAAAAAACACAATATATTGTATCAGAAAAAACGCTGATTCGCAAATCAGCTTTTTTCCTTAAACATTTTCATCATGTCAATGATATCTCTGCGCTTTAATACCAGCACCAGCAAAAGTGCGGCAACTATTCCATATCTGATCAGGGCATAGCGGTAAAAGAATGTGATCAGCAGCCCTGCAATCGTGAATCCTCCCTGTATCATTATCAGTATCCGTCCGTCATATGGATATCTGCCGTCACAGCAGTCCCTGCAGATTATCATCATATATACATAATGGAACAGCGAATAAAAGATATAACATATCATGGTAGTATACCCTGCTGCTATAAATCCGAACCGGGGGATGAGGAGATGATTAAGTACAATATTAAGCACTGCACTTGAAAAAGTTGCTATTACCAGATATCCCTTCTTTTCGTAGTAAAATGCAAACTTTACGTACATGGAATAACAGAAGGTATAGAAAATACCTATTGTAACAGGCGGGATACACCATATTCCATCCTTATATTCATCGGGTGCAAATATAAAAACGATCTCCGGAGCCAGTACTATAAGCATTATACTGACCGCCGCAACGAACAGCATGAGCATATATACCGTTCTGGCAATTTCACGTTCTTTCTTTTCTTTTATCTTAACAAAGATCCACGGAGTCACGCTTTGATTAAGAGCTGTCACAAGAATAGACAATACCAGAGATACCGAATAAGCCAGACTGTAAACTCCGGCTTCTTCTTCCCCGAGAAGCTTTTTTATCTGGATCCTGTCAGCCTGATTTAGCAATGTCTGTGACAGATAATGCGGTACAAGTGGAATACAGAATCCCAGAGAATACTTCCAGATATCCGCCGAAAAGAAACAGGAGCCTTTCTTCAGCTTTTCGAAAAAAAGCCAGATATAGGTCACTAACTCAACTATAACCGTTCCATATACCTTAGCGGTAACCTTATCTTCAAAACTGCATACCATTAAGATCTCGACTATGGGTTTAGCCAGGGATGAGATAAGAGTGACAGCCACCAGAGCCTTATATCTGTATTCCACTCTCTCCGCATTTGCCCATAACGCAAAGACCGCACCTGTCCAGATATTGATAAGCAGCGCTATCATCTGCGGTGTAGTCAGTTCCAATAATCCGTTCCAGAAGGAAGCAAAGACAAAATAAACACCTGCCCATGCCACCACCAGTACGGTGGTCAGGCCAAGTATTGCCGAAGTAAAGGTATCTCTCTTATCACTGAATTTGACCAATCCCTGTAAATGCATCCCGTTAGCCATTCCAAGGGCTACCAGAATAGAGATGATTGTATACCAGGAATTATATACGTTCAGTTCTCCGTATTCCGGAGTTGTCAGAATTCTGGTAAAGATCGGGACCGTGATGACAGACATCCCCTTTTGAATAAAATTACAAAAAACAAACCATATGGAAGCCCTTACTGGAATACTAAGGGCCTCATACTTTTTCAGAAGCTTCAAGCTCTTACCCTCAGGCCGCCGGATACCGTTTTACCGGTTATTTCCTCCACAGCTGTTATCATCAATCCAAACTCTCTTTAAGAGGCTCGATATACATATTTTTTAAGAACTCTTCCCTGGAAAGGAAAGGTGCCAGATCCTCAAGGGGAGGGCTCACTATCTTTCCGTCCTCGGTCTTTCTGGCTGAGTTCTTGGGTTCAAAGAACTGCGCAGGAGATACAAAGATCTCGCACATTGCAGGCCCCTCCTGCCCATTCATGAAAGCAATTCCCTTATCCGTCTCCTCATTGGAATGGACCGACATATAAGGAATGCCGAAAGCTGCTGCCAGCTTTTCAAAAGAAGGGAATGAAAGGTCCCCGCTCTCAGGTCCTATACCCACCTTTGTATGATGGCCGAACAGATTGGTCTGTGTCTGTCTGATGGAATGGTAACCTGCATTGTTGATCAGATAGATCTTAACCGGGAGCCTGTATGTTACGATCGTCTGCAGTTCCTGAAGGTTCATCATGATACTTCCGTCACCTTCAAGGCAGATAACTTCCTTAAGTCCGTTTGCATAGCAGGCACCTATTGCCGCCGGCAGACCGTATCCCATGCTGGCAATGGCATTGTTATTGAAAAAGCGTGTACCTTTCTTTATAAACCAGCTCTGATGTCCGGCTACACAGCAGGTTCCGTTGCTGGTCACCGTAAGCGAATCCTCGAGTAATGCCCGGCTTATTCTGTCAAAAGCATCATATGCATTGGCAAAGCCCGGCTGTCCCTTTTTGTGCCCTTCATGTACCACGGGATAATTCTTCTTCCAGTCACGGCATACTTCGCACCAGTCAAGTCCGTCCTTTGCCTTAAATGCCGGCAGATCTCCGGACGCATCCAGTATTTTTTCGGCTTTTGCAAGGAAATCCGCAGCATCGGCATGGATAGCTTTCTCCACATGGATCGTAGGCTTTCTAAGCTCTGCAGCATCTATATCCACCATGATGACCTTAGCTTCCCTGGCCCAGGTATCATAGTTATAACCTGTAACACGTATGGGCAGGCGGTTTCCTACTGCCAGGATCACATCGGCATTCTGTACCGCAAGGTTTCCGGCACGGTCACCCATATTTCCGGCTCTTCCGCAATAAAGGGGATGATCCGTTTCGATCATATCGACAGCATCCCAGTAGGTGCAGACCGGGATCCCCAGCTTATCCGCAACCCTTCTGAAACATTCAAATGCTCCGGAGAGCCTGATGCCCCAGCCTGCATAAAATACAGGGCGTTTGGCAGCCTTAAGCATATCTATTACTTCCCTGACGGTTTCTTCCGCTACAGGGTCAGGCGTATCCTGCAAATGAGCATCTTCTGCGGGATCGTATTCCTTAAGTCCTTCCGTTTCTATCTCCATGCCCTGGAAATTAACGGGTATATCCAGCCATACGGGGCCGGGACGGCCTGTAGTCATCAGATGCCAGGCCCTCTGCAGGTGATAGAGTATCTCTTCCGGCTTCTCTACCATCACCGCATATTTACACATATTTGAAACCGATTCGGTAATATCGTATTCCTGGTCTCCTACAGCACGGAGTTTCAATCCGCCGATAAGCCCCTCACAATAACGTGAAGTGGTATCATAACGCACCTGTCCCGAAAGCACAAACATGGGGATTGAATCCAGCCAGGCTCCAACCACGCCTGTGATGGCATTGGTACCACCGGGGCCTGTGGTCACACACAAAAGTGCCGGTTTATTCTCCAGACGCGCATACCCTTCTGCTGCTATGGCGCTGGCCTGCTCATGATGCTGAAAGATGCAGTGAAGTCCCTCTTTATGGCCGAGAGCATCATTCAGATGCATGGCACCTCCGCCCACAACCATAAAACAATGGCTGATCCCTTTTTCTACCAAAAAATCTGCCACATAATCTGCAAGTCTTATCTTCATCTTCCCTATTTGAACCTCCCCTTATACAGTATCCCCTGCTCTGTCAGCATTTTTCCCACTTCATCCAGGGTGCCTTACCCTCCGCAACCATCTTGTCCAGTTTTTCCATCTCGCGCTTGGTATCCATACAGCCCCAATAGCCGTCATACTTATAAGCCTGAAGCTGTCCTGCGTCGGCAAGACGGTTCAGTGTATCTTTCTCGAGTATGGTATCATCACCATCGATATAATCAAATATCTCCGGCTCGAATACCATATAGCCCACATTGATACGTGAAGAATCCTCAACATCCTTCTCACGGAAGCTGCTGACTATGCTGCTCTCTTCCTCTATATCCAGCACACCGAAACGCTGTCCTATAGCCACAGCCGTAAGGGTTGCTATCTTTCCTTTCTGTCGGTGATATTCAAGAAGCTTATTGATATCCAGATCGCTGACCCCGTCACCATAAGTCATGAAAAAGGTTTTATTGCCAACGTAAGGTTTAATACGTTTGATACGGCCTCCTGTCATGGTATCCAGACCGGTATCCACTATGGTAACCTTCCAGGGTTCCGCCACATTGGTGTGGACCTCCATCCTTCCGCCGTCTGTAAAATCAAATGTCACATCCGAATTATGGAGATAGTAATTCGCAAACCATTCTTTTATCACATGCTGCTTATAGCCTGCGCATATAATAAAATCATTAAAGCCGTGATAAGAATACTCCTTCATTATATGCCATAAGATGGGCTTACCGCCTATCTCTATCATGGGCTTGGGTTTTAAATGGCTCTCTTCACTTATCCTGGTGCCGTATCCGCCGGCCAGGATCACTACTTTTATATCGTTTCCAGACATATATCCGTCTCCACTCATCGTTTACATCCTAAAGGTATCTGCTGATATCCAGCCAGCTTCCCCATTCTTCAATTGCACTTTCCGGTTCTAAATGTATGAAACCTCCCGAAGGCACAAAAGTAAGTTCCGAAAAATACACCTTATCCGGAAGATCATAAAGATCTACCCTCACAAAAGGAAAATCCTCCGATAATTTAGCTGCTATTTCAATCATCTGTGACAGGTGCGCAGGCTTCCTAATGTTCTGCCAGTCTTTCCTTCCTCCCCTGTCCGTACGGTGCACATCCATATGCTGCCAGTTCGTATCAAAGAAATCAATAAACTTCTCATCTCCTACAGCAGTAGATACATGTATCACTTTGGGTACGCCATTAAAACAAAAGAAGCGGTAATTTTCAATATCATCTCCAAGGAATTCTTCTACAGTTATCCTCTTCTTTACTTTTTTATACTGAACCTCGCAATACTCTTTCCAGTAATCGGATTTCATCCACTTGTCAAGCTTTTTAACCGCATCTTTTATATCCAGTTTTGACTTGTCATTGCAGATAATATTATACCCGCATCCATGATTACACTTTACCACAAAAGAATCCGGCAGGGCATCCCAGTCTATGTCCCGGGCCCTCTCATAATCCGCAAGCATCTTAGGTTCTATATCCTCAAGCCCCTTCTCCTTAAGGTAGCTTCCGGACCGGTATTTATCCACGCATATAGTGACCTTTTCATTATCGCAGTATTCACCAAGCTTTAAGATCTGGATCTTTTCATTCAGGGATTTCGGATTTTTAAAATCCAGTTCCTTCCCAAACATCGTTCTGTAATAGGACGCTGTTTCCGCTTTCGGTGCTATCACGCACATCAATCTGTGCTTGCAGCGCCTCAACGCATCAATGATACCACTCAATTTAGCTCCTCCCCGAATGTAAGACGGCTGTAATATTCCAAAATACACTGCCTCATTAATATCAATGCATTTGCCACCGAACTCTCTCTGACTTTTGCCCTGTTACCGCTGAAATGAAAATCCTTTACCGTAACATGCCCGCACACATTAACACCTATATAAACAAGTCCCACAGGCTTTTCCGGCGTTCCTCCGTCGGGTCCCGCAATGCCTGATACCGCAACGGCCACATCGGATTTGGTAAAGAAAGCCACTCCTTCAACCATCTCCTTTACCACCTGTGCGCTGACGGCTCCGTATTTCTCAAGACTCTTGCGCTTTACGCCTATGATCTTTCTCTTTGCCTTGTTCGAATAGGTGATATAACCGGACTTGAAGATCTCCGATACCCCGGGCACATTGATAAGCCTTCCGGCAATAAGACCTCCGGTACAGGACTCTGCCGTAGTAACTGTAAGCCCGTTTGCCAGAAGCAGTTCTACTACCGCCTGTTCAAGCGTGGTATCCTCATCAGTTGTATAAACACTGTCCCCAAGCCTGTTCTTTATCTCCTTGATCACAGGCTTGACCAGTTTCTTGGCACTTTTTTCATCTTCCGCACTGGCGGTTACACGAAGATGCACTTCGCCGGTCTTTGCATAAGGCGCAACCGTCACTTCCCCGCTGCTTTGGATCAGATCGTCCAAAAGCTCCGCCACTTCACTCTCTGTACGTCCGCATATCTTAACCATGGCAGAATAGATGACCTGTCCGGTATACTTCTGCAGAATGCCTGCCACAGAACTTTCCCACATTGCGGTAAGTTCCTCGGGCGGGCCGGGGAGCATCAGTATCATGGGAGCTGTCTTTGCATTCTTTCCAAACTTTGCCGCTTCCTTAGCGTTAAGTTCTATCAGCACGCCGGGAGCCAGTCCGTTATTATTGTCTATGATCCGGGCGCCTTCAGGTATCATTGCCTGGCGTATATTATTCTTGCTCATCTTCTTGCCGCGCTTGTCAAAGTAGAGCTTGATACGCTTTGCCGATGTATCGTCAACATCCATCTTCCTTCCCAGAAGTTCCGACACGGCTTCCTTTGTCAGATCATCCTGTGTAGGCCCAAGGCCTCCGCTTATGACCAGCAGATCGGATCTGGAAAGAGCCATGCTAACGCATTCCTTTATGCGTTCTGCATTATCCCCGACTACCGTCTGGTAATATGATGTGATACCAAGCTTTGCATACTGTGATGCCAGATATGCGGCATTGGTATTAACGATATTACCCAGAAGTATCTCTGTACCCACACACAGTGTTTCAGCCGTCATTCTTATCACCTTCCTTCAGAACATCACGGTTCCTGATCAGATAATCCAGCAGCGATATTATAGTAAGCGCCAGTGAGATATACATAAGCGCTATAGTCACATACTTAAGTTCTTCCATATTTATTGTCATGAATATCACCATGAACATGGTAAAAGCAGTCTTGAACTTGCCCCACCAGCCGGCGGCAATGACCCTGCCCTGTTCCACAGCCACCAGGCGGAAACCGCTGATGACAAATTCCCTGGCGATGATTATCACGACTATCCACGACGGCATACGCTCCAGCTCCACAAAACATATCATGGCCGAACATACCAGAAGCTTATCCGCCAGCGGATCCATGAACTTTCCGAAATTGCTGATCATATTGTATTTCCTTGCGATATACCCATCAAGGAAATCCGTCAGGGATGCGACAACAAAAATGGCGAGGGCTATCCATTTGGAAGCATCACCCGCCAGATCCGTCATAAGAAATAAAATATAAAAAGGTATAAGTAAAACTCTTAAAATGGTAAGCTTATTGGGAAGATTCATCTTCACTGCACTATCTCTCCGATCAGGTCATATTCTTCACTGCCGCTTATCTTAAGCTTCAGAATGCTGCCGCTCATGTATTCCCTGTCCGTATCCGTAAATACATATCCGTCTACCTCGGGTGCATCACGGTAGCTTCGCAGCACCAGTACATGCTCTCCGGGAATGGTTCCTTCAACGATACATTCAAGGATGCTGCCTTTCAGCTCTTCTGCCTTCTTATAGGCTATATCCTGCTGCAGGGCCATGATCTCATCACGGCGCTGTTCTTTTATCTCATCATCTATCTGATCCGGCATTGCTGCTGCCGCCGTATTTTCTTCAGGTGAATAAGCAAACGCTCCCAGACGGTCAAAAGCCATTTCCTTCACAAAACCGCACAGAGCCTTGAATTCCTCTTCGGTCTCTCCCGGAAAGCCCGCAATCAGCGTGGTCCGCAGGCAGATATCCGGTATCCTGCTGCGAAGCTTTCTGATCACCGCCTTTATCTCTTCCTTGCGTGTTGCCCGTCCCATCAGCTTAAGTATCCTGTCCTCACAGTGCTGAACAGGCATATCCAGATAATGGCACACTTTAGGCAGCGTAGCGATCGCCTCGATCAGCTCATCATCTATCTCTTCAGGATAGCAGTACAATATGCGTATCCATTCCAGTTCTTCTATATCTGAGAGTTCTTTTAAAAGCCGGCTCAGGCTCTTCTTTCCGTACAGGTCGATCCCATAACGGGTGGTCTCCTGGGCCACCAGGATCAGCTCCCTGACTCCGCCCTGAACAAGAGATTTTGCCTCTTCGGTAAGCACCTCTATGGGAACACTCCTGTAATGCCCCCTGAAAGAAGGAATCGCACAATAACTGCATCTCTTATCGCAGCCTTCGGCAATCTTAAGATGAGCATAATGTCCGCCGGTGGAAAGTATACGCTTTTTGCCGTATACCGCCCTGGACATATCCTCAAGAGCATCCTTCGGCGCTTTGTCCAGACAGGATTTAAGTACTTCCGCTATATGGTCGAAAGAAGCCGTGCCGACTATGGCATCCACCTCCGGGATCTCCTGATGGATCTCCCCGGCATAGCGCTGAGCCAGGCAGCCTGTGGCTATAAGCACACGGCATTTGCCCTCTTCCTTAAGTCTCCCGTAAGATATCAGGCTGTTGATGCTCTCTTCTTTCGCATCCATAATAAAACAGCAGGTGTTCACGATGATAGCCTCGGCCTGCTCTTCGTCATCGGTCAGTTCGTAACCGGCCTCTGCCAAAAGCCCCAGCATCATCTCCGCATCCACCAGGTTTTTATCGCACCCCAGGGATGTCAGCAGAACTTTAACCTGCCGCTCCATTACTTAATATCACTCCTCAGAACCAAGAATACGGATCTTTGAACCGTAAAGCTCCTCTACTGCCATGGAAAGGGGCTTCTTGCTCTTTCCGTCCTTTGCTACAGAGCTTACCAGAGGGATATCCCCTGCTACTATCTGTCTTGCTCTCTTAGCTGTAGCCATAACGATGGAATAACGGGAATTAACCACTGCGTTTTCGGAGCTCTCCTCCGTATCGTCCTGGCCTATCTTCCTCTGGTTTACCACTTCCATCAGATCTGTGTATGAAGGCTGAAGCATCATAATTTTGTTCCTCCCTATATATAAATATAAATGGTTATCGTAATAAAGATCCTTCGTCGCTGCGCTCCTCAGGATGACACCACATCGCGCTCCTCAGGATGATATTAATTCTCAGCTGCCATCTTATCCAGCGCGTCATTGATGGACTTCATCAATTCGGCATTGCGCGAAGGTCTGGCATGTGCTGCGGTTATGATCGCATGGGCATCGCTTATGGCCTTTTCCACAGTGTCGTTCACCAGGATGTAATCATATTCACCCATCCCGTCGGCTTCCTGCGCAGCCCTGTCCATACGCTTTTTAACAACTTCCGGTGTTTCCGTCCCCCTGCCTATGAGTCTGTTCTTTAATTCTTCGGCACTGGGCGGTGTTACGAATATCAAAAGTGCTGTCGGGAATAATTTCCTTATCTGCAGCGCTCCCTGTATCTCTATCTCAAGGATCACATCTTTGCCGTTCTTAAGCTGCTCTTCAACGTAAGCCTTGGGGGTACCGTAATAATTATCGCAATACTGTGCATATTCGATCAGCCCGCCGGCAGCTATGGTTTCCTCAAATTTCTGCTTATCCACGAAGAAATATGACTTGCCATCCACCTCACCAGGCCTCGGGGCCCTGGTGGTCATTGAAACCGAAAGGGCATAGTCATCATAATTATCCATCAGTCCCTTTACGACCGTGCCTTTGCCGGCACCCGCAAATCCGGAGATCACTACCAGTATACCTTCCCTGTTCATAAGGTTCCTCCTTGTCTTCCGTATCCTCTGCCGCGGTATAAGCCTTCCCGGCCCTGTTTATCTGCTATTCCAGATTCTGTACCTGCTCTCTTATCTTTTCGATCATGGTCTTCAATTCTATGGCAGCATCCGCAACGCTTAAGTCGCTGGATTTGGAAAGGGTGGTATTTGCTTCCCTGTTCATCTCCTGCGCCAGGAAATCAAGCTTTCTGCCCACTGCGCCGCCCTTTTGAAGTTCATTCTTCATGGCCTGGATATGGCTCTTGAGCCTTACCATCTCCTCATCCACGCATATCTTATCCGCATAGATGGTAGCCTCGGTAACTATACGGTTTTCATCCACCGCATTGTCGGCAAGTACTTCCTTGAGCTTTGCCAGCAGACGTTCACGGTATTCCCCTATAAGCTGGGGCATTCGCTCTTCTATCAGCGACTGGGCGTCTTTCATTATATCAAGTTTTTCCAGCAGATCCTGCTTGAGCAGCTCGCCTTCATGCTCACGGCTGGCTTTAAATGCTTCCGCCGCTCCTCTTATAGCCTGTTCAAGATCCTGCCAGATCTCTGCTTCGTCGCCTTCCTCCTGTTCCATAGTGAACACTTCCGGAAAACGTGCCAGCGTGGACGCCCTCACATCCGTTTCAAGTCCGAATTCCTCCGCCATCTGTCTTATATAGCCCAGATAGCCTTTCGCCAGTTCCTTATTATACTTAAGGCTTAAGCGGTCCTCGCCCAGCTCCTCACAGCTTATATATATATCAGTCTTTCCGCGTTCAACATAATCCCTGATAACATTGCGGATCTTTGATTCAAAGGCATTAAAACTGCGGGGCATCTTGATGGAAAGATCCAGATACCTGTGGTTCACAGCCTTTATCTCAACGCTTATCCTGCGGTCGTGAGCTTCCAGTTCATAACGGCCGAAGCCGGTCATACTTCTTATCATACTAACCCCCTGTGCACATCAGAACATACAAGGTTGATTATAATTCATTAGCACGCCTGAGTCAAGCTGAGGCCATTTGCGTCCGTTATTTCTTCTTCAGCAGCAGATCCCCGAAATATGTATCATATAAAAACCAGATATGCTCATGACGGGACTTCTCTACCAGCTTTGCCAGGTCTTTGGATTCACACATGGTGGACATGATAACATCACCCAGCCGCCTCCCCGGGAAACGGTCTGTCTCAGTCAGTTCAAAATAACGGTTCCACAGCTCTTTCTTCTCGCCCGAAAAATAAATGCTCTTTACTCCGGCATCTATCAGATTACGGCATAATGCTATGATAAACTCGCTGTCATCTATCTTGTCTACGGAAAAATAAACCTCCGCCCCTTTTTCGATCTTAGGCAGCACTTCCCCGACCCTGAGCTGGTGATAAGTTAACACTTCATCTCCGATCATATATCCTCTCCTCTCATTTCGTCAAAATTTCTGATGGTTCTTAAAATAATCTTCCCTGCGCTTTCCGTCAACTTCGATCCACTCATCAAGGGTAAGCGGAACATAATCAGAGAACATGCAGAAGCAGTTGATCATCCGGCATGGTATTGATACAAGTCCTTCCGCTCCCCGTACCGTTCTTTTATACTGAGCCATATTCCTCATATAGTCATTTATCAGATACTCATCAAAAGTATCATGTACATGGCCATACAGCATATATGTCACGGGATTACCTTCCGCATCCAGACGATACTGGCCGTTATAACACATAATAGGATAATGTGACAGTATCACCTTTCTCTTATTATCGTTGAGCTCCATATAGTGCCCCATCCACACAAAATGACTGCGGTCAAACAGCCTGCTATCAATATACTTATCATGATTTCCTATAATAAGATATTTCTTTCCGTTAAGCACCGACAGCAGTTCATTAACCTCTTCCGGCTTCTTTGACAGGCACAAGTCGCCAAGTATCACAACATCATCATTGTTTCTTACGCGGGAATTCCATTGTTTTATCATGTATTCATTCATTGCTTCGCCGCTTTCAAAACCACGATGATCCATCTGTCCGTTTAATCTTTCGTGGAAGAAATGCAGGTCAGCAATATAATACCGCATTTTATTTTTTCTCCCTTTATACCGTTTCTGTTGTTATAACGACTCCAGCATCTCCCGGGGATTATCTGCCGCCTTGACCTTATCCATGGCTTTAATGATGATCCCCTCTTCGTCGATCAGATATGTGGTTCTCACCACTCCCATACTGACCTTTCCGTAATTATTCTTTTCTTTCCATACATCATATGCCTTGATCGCTGTAAGCTCCGTATCCGAAAGAAGCGTAAACGGCAGGCCATACTTCTCCTCAAATTTCTTGTGGGAAGCCACAGAATCTTTGCTCACTCCCAGTACCACAGCACCTTTCTCCCTGAACTGGGGATATCTGTCGCCAAACCCGCAGGCCTGTTTAGTGCAGCCGGGAGTATTATCCTTAGGATAAAAATACAGGATCACTTTATGTCCTCTGTAATCCGACAGCTTGTGCATTTCCCCGTTCTGATCCGGCAGTGAGAACTCCGGCGCTTTTGTTCCGACAGCTAACATAATACCTCCTCCTTTAACGCTTCAAACCGATACCTGTTTTTCTTTTTATCCGCATTCATGTCCATAAAGATGTAATGCACATGGCCGAAGTGTCTTTATTCTTCTCAAAGCCGCAGGCTTCATAAAAATGTGCCTCATTATCATAAGCGACCAGTATTATACGCATATAGTCCTTATAGTGCTGCTTCATCATATCTACCAGTGTTCTTCCTATCTTACGGCCATGATAGACGGGATCAACAAGCAGATAATGAATGTATGCATTCATGATGCCGTCGTCCATAGCGCATATCAATCCTACAAGCTTATCTTCATCCCATGCAGAAAAGACCGTTTCATAATTCTTCATCGCTATCACGAGCTTATCCGGGAAATGTCCCGAAGACCATTCCACGGAAAGGAACAGATCTTCGAGCTCTTCTTTTGTAAATTCATGAATATCTTTATAGATTATTGCCATCTTTTCCTCCCAACCGCGGTAAACTCTCCCGGAAGCTTATCATTCTCCCATGAAGACGACCGGCTCCTCTTTTACCGTTTTTTCTTCTGTTTTCCTGTGCCGGAATTATACCACTTCTGCGTCCCTTACACAACGATGACAGCCCTTTGTTAAAACCTGTATTCCCTTATCTCACAGTTTCTTATACCAAAAGCAGCATACTCATCATTGGTCATCTCATAGAAATATGACTGTACCACCCTGGCTATTCCGTTATGTGCCACAAGTATATAATCTCCGCCATCGGCCTTAAGTTCATCAAGAAGATTGTATATTCTCTGCGCCAGCTGAAACATGGATTCTCCGCCGTCATAACGGTTCAGGAACTGTTTCTTTGCCTCAAGGAATTCCTCCCCGTTACGCGGCGTAGATTCATACTTCCCGAAATTCTGCTCAAACAGCCTCTTTTCCTCCCTCATAGGGATACCGCATATTTCAGAAATATGTATGGCCGTATCTTTTGCCCTGGATAAAGGTGAGTACAGTATCAGGTCTGCCTTGATCCCCATATCCTTGATCTTCTCAGCTGTCTCTACAGCCTGTCTGTGGCCAAGTTCTGTCAGGGGACTGTCCGTAGCACCGCAGATCTTGTTTTTAACATTCCATACGGTTTCACCGTGCCTTACAAAATATATCATAGCTTATATCCTTTTCTTCAAAAAATATTACCGAAACCTTATAACATAACAGGATTCGTTTGCATATCTAACACCTATGACCACCTTATGTTTATTGAGCCTGTTTTCTGAGCTGCCGGATAAATTCCAGCATATTCTTCTCATCTTCTTCCGGATAACGGAAACCCCTGTTTTCTGCCACTGCTTTTCCGGCATAGCTCCATAATTCTGTCACCGCATCATACGCCTGCCTGATATGTTCGTAGTCTGCATCCGGATATGTCTTCTTATAGAGTATAAACAGTTTTTCGTCCAGCAGTTTTTCAAGATTGCTGTCCAGTATCCCCATATCCACGGGCTTACCATAATCCAGGTAAATAAACCAGCGCAGCATTCTGTTAAGCAGATCCCTGACTGCAGTATTCAGATAAAACATCGCCGCCGGCAGTTCTTTACGCAGCGTATATTCCGCAAAGGTCTTCAATACCCACCAGAATTCATTGCAGGTGCCGGTAAATTCTTCTTCCGCCGGTGCATCTGCAAAGATCGTCTGCGTCTCTTCCAGCCGCTCTATCTCCGGCAGGAACCCATCTTTATCCAGGATCTTTTTATAAGTATCGCCGATCCAGACATTATCATGTGCCTCTTCCCCGTTATACTTTCGGAGAAAGGTTTCCCTGTCCATGGCATTGATCACAAGCGTTATGCCGTCACGATACACCATCAGATGTGCTTTAATGCCTTGAAACATATCCGGATAGTTTTTATCACCGCGGAACAAAAGTATCCTTTCCCCAAAACAGCTTTCAAAAACTGCATCATCATCGTATTTCTCTACATCATTTACGATGAAATAAAACTGGTAAGAATAAAGATACTCCCTTACCGGCATAAGCTCAGTCCGTATCACCGCCCGAACATTATCATCCGAACCGGCATATTCCAATATGTTTTGAACAATTTCATTTTCTGTTCTCATATATACACTCGTTTTATCCGTTGTTTACGGCATGTCAAGCAGTGACAGATCACCGATACACACATCACCGTCAACGTATTGTTCGTCTCCGTTCACTCCGTCAAGCTTAAGCTTATCGCAGTATTGCCAGATAACCCACTCCTGTGCCGGCGGCAGATAGACATTCCTGATCCATAAGGGATATTCATCATAATATCCTTCAAGATATTTATGATAGAAGCTTTGGGTTGAATATATCAGCGGCTTGCATCCATAGTGTTCTTCCAGGATATACAGCATAGCCGACAATTCTCTTCTGAGCTCCTGCCCATCGGGAGGATTCTTCTTTTTATCCCCATAATACTCAACATCTACAGCCGGTATAAGCATTCCGTCCTGCTGTCCTATGGTTTCAATAAAATGACCGGCCTGCGTCTCTCCCTTACTGTCAAAGCTGAAGAAATGATACGCTCCGACGCTGATCCCATTCTCCACAGCTTCGGAATGATTCTGATGAAAATATTCATCCGTATAGGTGCTTCCTTCTGTTGCTTTAATATATGCAAACTGTATACCCTGATCTTTTATGATATTCCAATCGATATCCCCCTGATAATGCGAAACATCAATCCCCTTCACAGGATAGCTGCCTGCAGAAAATCTGCAAGGGATCTGAAAGAAAAAAAGTATGCATGCTGCAGCTATAATAAAGCCTGACAACAATACTGTTATCGTTATTATTTTTTTCCGTTTATTTGTCATCATCTCTTCATAGCGTTTTAAACCCGTATTCATCTTCCAGCGGCTCCATGTCCTCAACCTCCATATCGGTTATCCTGATATAAAGATCGTTCTCCAAAGCAGCCAGTACTTCATCAATGTCTTCTTCCCGGCCCTGGATCTCCATAAGTACACTGCCATCGTATTCATTCTTTACCCAGCCTGTGCAGTTATTATTTGACGCTGCATACTGAGCTGTGTATCTGAAACCCACTCTCTGTACACGGCCATAGAAGGTTATGTGTCTGCGGATCATATCACTCATTATTGCTGTGTATCCTGACCGGATCGGACATATTCATCCGAAACGGTTTCATCCTGCTCATTTTCACTTGCAGTAATGATACTGTCTTCATACATATCCTGAACACCCTGCGGAGGTCCGTATACGCAGCCATTAAGGTTTAATGAAGCCGAAAAATCATTGTTGCTGCCAGGGATACTCCATAAAGATGCGCTATAGCAGATGTACGCTTATCCGCGTCTTCCATCCTGTTGATCTCTGTATCCACATACATACCAGAAGTCAAAAGCCCCTTTAAAATAATCCATCTGCGCCTCAGAATACTGGAATGCCTGCAGCCAGCCATCCTCTGTATCCTTAAAACTATAGGCTCCGAAATAGTATTTCTTTAACTCCTCGTTTGTCATAGTATTCCTCCTTCTTCTCATTCGATTTCATTTCTCAATTCAGCAAGATAGTTTTCCAGGAATAAATGCCTCTTTTCTGCAATTTCCTTTGCAGTTTCGGTATTCATCTCATCCTTTAACAACAACAATTTATCATAAAAATGCTGCACCGACTGTTCCAACGCCCGCCCATGTTCTCCGCCATAAGCAAAGGTCCTTGCTATTCCTATAGCCCCCATCGCATCAAGGCGATCTGCATCCTGTACTATCATACCTTCAATGGTATCCGGTGATCTATCACGGTTCTTACTAAATGACACGGAGTTGATCACATTACATATCAGGTCTGTCTGTTCATCCGGAACATCATGACTTTGAAGGAAGCTTCTGGCATTCTCATTATCTTTCGTATCAAAAAGCTTATAATCATCAGCATCATGCAGAAGTGCTGCCAAGGCAACTATCCTACTGTCACACCCGTTTTCCCGCTCAGCTATCTGCATGGCTTTTCTGTATACACGTATGGTATGCCCTGTATCATGCCCGCCTGCATTCCCGTCAAATAAAGCTTCTATATATGCTATTGCATCTTTAATGATCTTATCTTCCATAGTGTCATATATTATACTTCATATTTATAGCCTTCTCCCGAAAAACTCTGTCTCTTGCCGATCCCAAAGGCCGGATCATCATGATATTGAACTACGGCAAAGATTATAACATATCAAAGACACAGAGACCACCCATGGTCAACATACAACAAAAAACCCCTCAAGCCTTATGCTTAAGGGGTTTCCTTCAGTCGAGGTGACTGGATTCGAACCAGCGGCCCCCGCGTCCCTAACACGGTGCTCTAGCCAAACTGAGCCACACCTCGAAGTGAAAGCTGCCTAGCAGATTTGAACTGCCGACCTCATCCTTACCAAGGATGCGCGCTACCA
>JAEEGL011513952.1_pt1 | contig 31362 bp, 25 predicted proteins | sample 9134231 | NCBI WGS metagenome assembly JAEEGL01 (sample SAMN16246548, study PRJNA631951) | gut metagenome | biome: gut microbiome; feature: rumen; material: fiber-attached | host: Bos | place: Iran: Karaj | collected 2018-10
AGTTTCAAGGCATCCTTCACATCTCCGATGGGAGTGGGATCTTCCACCTTCTGTTCCACGGAAAAAGAAAAAGTGGAGCCGACACCGTATTCACTTTTGACTTTAAGTTTCGAGCCCATCATGGCAAGGAGTTTCTGGGAAATGGCAAGACCAAGTCCCGTTCCTTCAACGTGACGGTTTCTCACTTCATCAAGGCGTTCAAAAGGGATAAAGAGCTTTTCAAGGGCTTCCTCCTTCATTCCGATACCGGTATCGGATACGGAGAAATCGATCTTTACCGCGGATTCTCCCGCGGAGGCGAAGCCCACGTTCAGCGTAACGCTTCCCTGCTCCGTATACTTAACCGCATTGATGAGGATATTCATCGCGATCTGCTTAATTCTCACTTCATCGCCAAAAAGCTTGACGGGAAGGTTCGGATCCACATTTACAATGAACTCAAGATTCTTCTCCTTCGCCCTTATTCCCGTCATATTTATGATGTCATTGAGCATTGAAGACGATTCGTAGCTTGTGGGAACAAGCTCCATCTTTCCCGCTTCGATCTTTGACATATCAAGAAGATCGTTGATAAGGCTTAACAGCGTAGCGCCTGCGCCTTCGATATCCCTTGCGTAGCCCTTGATGCTGTCCTGATCCGTCTCACGGATGACCATTTCGTTAAGGCCCAGGACCGCATTGATGGGAGTACGTATCTCGTGAGAGATATTTGAAAGGAACTCACTCTTTGCGGTGTTGGCGGCATCTGCTCGTTTCGCCATCTCTTCGAGTTTCCTGTTTGCCTCTTTTAGTTCCCTGATGTAGGTCTGTGTCTTCGTATCGTCAACGATCTCCAGCATAAAGCCCGTAAGACTTCCGCCCTTTTTATGGTAGAAGGGCTTTACCATGACCTTAAGGTCCTTATCTCCGCGATGCAGATACTTTGGTTCCACTTCATGATCGGCGGATTCTCCGATCCAGTGACCGAATTCCTTTCTTAACAGAGGCTGCATTATAGGTCTGTCCAGAGACAGTTCGTTAAGTTCAGGGAAAAACTTCCTTGCCACATCGTCGGCACCCACAAAATTGCGGTTTCCGTCCAGAATGGCATAGCCGTGATCGTCCCTGTTTTCAAGATAGAACCGGACATTGGCCGCCACATCGTATATGGCTATCCTTCGAAGGATTATGAGGATGATGAACTGGTAAAAGACATAGCCGAAGGGTAAAAGCTCCAGCCTAAGATGCAGCGCCCTCTCCGCAAAATAACTTATTATGACCAGGATCTCTCCCGCTCCGAGTAAAGCTACATATATCCAGGACGCTTTGTTTCTATGGTAGATGGAATAGATGACTATGGCGATGGGAATGATCATGTACATGATCAGGATCACCATATAAAACTTATGATGAGGACCGTATTCCTTTGCAAGATAGGCTATACCGCCCTCATCTCTAAGTTCATATTCAGAATAATGCCAGGGAAGATACCCCGCGGTAAATACGGAAACAAGGATCTCGATGTTGATAAGAACAATACTGACCGTCCACCAGCGTCTGATACGGATGCCGCAGATCTGACACATGCCAAGCATCAAAAAAAACGTAAGGAAGGTTCCCCCGAAATAGGACAGCTTCGTGGCAAGCAGTGCTTCATCCGAGTTCTTTGCCATACTTACGGCTACATATGTGACCGACACAAAGACGGTGGTTACAAATAACAGTATGAAATATGTGGACTTCTGATACTTTGTGATCTTTAACAGCGCCACAAATTCCACCACTGCCACTGCCAGAACGGCTATGTAAGCAACATTATCAAACATCCGTATTCCTCTCCGTAAAAGCGGGGCACAGAATTATCAGCAGCTTTCAAGAGCCTGCTTAAGATCCTCAATGATGTCGTCCGCATTTTCGATACCTACGGAAAGTCTCACCATGTCGGGCCTTACGCCGCCGGCCATCAGTTCCTCATCCGTAAGCTGACGGTGGGTTGAGGAGGCGGGATGAAGAACACAGGTATGCGCATCCGCAACGTGGGTCGCGATGATGGCAAGCTTTAAGTGCTTCATGAACTCCTCGGCAGCCTTTCTTCCGCCCTTGATACCAAAGGAGATGACTCCGCAGGTACCGTTGGGAAGATATTTCTTTGCCCTTTCGTAATATTTGTCTCCCTCAAGACCGGGATATGTTACATATTCAACCTTCGGATTCTCCGAAAGGAATTTTGCTACATTTGCTGCGTTTTCGCAATGTCTCTGTACCCTTACCGCCAGGGATTCAAGACCAAGGTTAAGAAGGTAAGCGTTCATGGGAGCCTGGATGGAACCAAGGTCTCTCATAAGCTGAGCCGTAGCCTTTGTGATATATGCTCCGGCATTTCCGAACTTCTCGGCATAGGTAATGCCGTGATAAGAATCATCCGGTGTGCAGAGTCCGGGGAACTTATCCTTATGTGCCATCCAGTCAAACTTGCCGGAATCAACGATTACACCGCCTACGGAAGCATCGTGTCCGTCCATGTACTTTGTTGTTGAATGGATAACGATATCTGCGCCCCACTCAAAAGGTCTGCAGTTGATGGGGGTTGCGAAGGTATTGTCAACGATGAGCGGAACACCGTGAGCATGTGCTGCCTTAGCGAATCTTTCGATATCAAGAACGATAAGCGCGGGATTTGCGATGGTCTCACCGAATACGCACTTGGTGTTGTCCTTAAATGCTGCCTCAAGCTCCTCGTCGCTGCACTCGGGATCGACGAAGGTAAACTCAATGCCCATCTTTCTCATAGTAACGTTAAAGAGATTGAAGGTTCCTCCGTAAATGGAAGAAGAAACAACCACATGATCTCCGCAGCCCGCAAGGTTAAATACCGAGAAGAAGCTTGCCGCCTGTCCCGAACTGGTAAGCATTGCTGCGGTACCGCCTTCGAGTTCTGCGATCTTTGCGGCTACAAGATCGTTGGTGGGATTCTGAAGCCTTGTGTAGAAATAACCGGAAGCTTCAAGGTCAAAGAGCTTGCCCATATCCTCGCTGGTATCATATTTGAATGTGGTGCTCTGGATAATGGGAATAAGCCTGGGCTCGCCGTTTTTAGGCGTATAACCGCCCTCTATACATTTTGTTTCCTGTCTCATTTTATGCTCCTTTGCGTAATAATTTATTAACAACTAAAATCCGAGCTTCTTAACGGTTTCTTCCGCATCGTCAAGGATGCGTCCGAACTTCGTAAGGGCACGCTCAACCGGTGCGGAGGTGGTGAAGTCAACACCTGCATGCTTAAGCTCATCGATGGGATATGCGCTTCCGCCCATGGAGAGGAACTCAAGATACTTCTTAACCGCTGCGTCACCGTCCTTTAAGATAGCTTCGGACAAAGCGATGGATGCGGAATAGCTGGTTGCGTACTTATATACATAGAAAGGTGAGTAGAAGTGAGGGATCCTTGCCCACTCATACTGAACCTCGTCATCGATCACAAGCTCGGGTCCGAAATAATCTGCGATGAGACCTTTATAAAGAGCATTGAGTGAATCGGGAGTAAGAGCCTCACCGTCTTCTGCCATCTTGTGTGCGGCACGTTCGAACTCCGCAAACATTGTCTGGCGGTATACGGTTCCCTTGAAGCCTTCGAGATACTCGTTAAGAAGCGCAAGTCTCTCGGCGGGATCCGTTGTTTTTGTAAGTAGCTGCTCAACTAAGAGGTTCTCGTTACAGGTGGAAGCTACCTCGGCTACAAAGAGGGTGTAATCCGCATTCTGAGGCTCCTGGGTGTGAGCAGAAAGCCATGTGTGCTGGGAATGACCCATCTCATGAGCAAGGGTGGAAACACTGTCGAGGGTTCCCGTAAAGTTTGTAAGGATAAAAGGATTTGATCTGTATGTACCGGAGGAGAAAGCACCGCCTCTCTTACCCTTGTTGGGATATACATCGATCCATCTGTCCTTATATGCCTGTGCTACGCGATCCACATATTCCTTACCGAGAGGAGCAACGGCGTCAAGCACCATCTGCTGAGCCTCTTCGTAGGTATAGATCTTTGTGCTTCCCTTTGATAAGGGAGTGTAAACATCGTAATAGTGAAGCTCGTCCACGCCCAGTATTCTTTTTCTCAATGCCACGTATCTGTACATCTCGGGCATGAACTTTCTTACGGTATCAACAAGTCCGTCGTAAACCGAAGCGGGGATATGCTCGTGAGCCATTGACATTGCCCTTGAGCTTTCAAACTTGCGGACGCTTGCGGAAGCAACCGCTTCCTTTACACAGCCGTTGTATGCAGCCGCAAAGGTATTGATGTGCTCCCTGTATCCCTTGTAGTAGCTTCTGAAGGCATTCTCACGAAGCACACGGTCGTCGGAATTCTGAAGGAAGATGAAGTTGGAATCCGTAACTTCATGTTCTTCGCCCTTTGAATCCTTTACGCTGTCGAATTTAAGATCCGCATTCTGAAGATTGCTTGCAACCTTATCGGGAGTACTGAGTGCTTCAAGGAAGTTCGCGATGAGTTCCTCGCACTCTGCGGAAAGAACGTGGGGCTTTCTGTCAAGAAGCTTCTGCATGCGGAATGCATAGGGCTCAAGCACGGGATCCTTTACTGCCTTTGCAAGCTCCTCATTCGATAAAGATAAGATCTCGGGCTCGGAAAAAGAAACCGCCTGCATGAACTCGGCGTATGTCTGCATAGCCTTCGCTTCCATTGCCTGGGCATCGCCCTTTCTTGTATCCTCGGTAAGTCTTAAATTTGCATAACAATAAAAGTTATCAAGCTTTAACGAAACCTCTGTCTCGTAATCAAGATATTTGCGTATGGAAGCCGCATCCTTAAGCGTACCCTTAAAGGATCCCGCCTTTGCGATAAGCTCCTTTAACGGTGCAAGGGATGCTTCCCATTCCTCATCGTTTTTATAAAGGGTCTGTAAGTCCCACTTATACTTTTCCTCGATGTCTTTTCTTTCTTTGTTCTCTGTTGCCATTCTCATATTTCCTTTCTTTTTGGGTGCTTTGTTTCTTTTTCGCACTATTATACTATATTTTTGTAACTATTTTCATTAAATTCGTGTAAAATGGATTTAAAAATAAAAAGGACGGTATCAACATGCGGATCTGGCTTACGAGACACGGTCAGACAGACTTAAATAAAGCACACCTGATGCAGGGCCTTACGGACGAACCCTTAAACGAGACCGGCAGACGCCAGGCCATGGAGGCAAGAAAGCGTATCGGAGACATAAAATTCGATGCTGTCTATTCAAGTCCCCTTTCAAGGGCGGTGGAAACCGCCTCCGTCATCGGCGGAGTGGACATTTCCGAAGTCATAAAGGATCCAAGGCTTATCGAAGTGGATTTCGGAAAATACGAGAAGCGCAAATACTGGCTTCTTGGGCTGATAATGTCCCTGTACTGGGCTCTTCCGGAGGTTTTTCCCTGTCCCCGGACTGTCGAGAATGTCGAATCCATGGTAGCAAGGAGTTCTTCTTTCCTAAAGGAGCTTGAGGAAAAAGAATATGAAAACGTCCTCATCTCCTGCCACGGCGGGATAATAAGGGCGCTGACGGGATATTTAAGCGATGCAAAAAACGGTATCGTCTGGCGTCCCAAGCCTCACAACTGTGAGATAAGGATATTTGAGTCGGAGAACGGAAAACACACTTTTGTAAAAACCATTCAGGCAGAAAATAAATAATACATTGGAGGATCAGGATGAATAATTATCTTGTGGCAATTGATATCCAGAAGGACTTCGTAACGGGTGCTCTGGGAACAAAGGAGGCTGCCGGCATGATGAGCGCAGCCATCGACTATGTCAAAAATTTTGACGGAAAGGTTGTTTATACTCTCGATACACATCAGGATGATTACATGCAGACCCAGGAAGGTTCCAACCTCCCCGTTCCCCACTGCATAAAGGGAACCCCCGGCTGGGAGATCGAGACAGGTCTTAAGGAAGTACTTGAGGCTGTGGCTGTAAAGGCTTTCGAAAAGCCCACTTTCCCTTCAAAGGAACTGGCTTCCTGGCTTTACGAAGAAAATAAAAAGGAAAAGATCGATTCCATCGTTTTGATCGGCCTTTGCACCGATATATGCGTGATCGCAAACGCACTTACCATCAAGGCATTCCTTCCCGAGACTCCCATAAGTGTTGTCGAGTCCTTAACGGAAGCAACCAGCCGTGAAATGAAGGCCAAAACCCTTGACGTTATGCGCTGCTGCCAGATAAAGATCATTTAAGGAGTTTACTATGGAAAGAATAATCAACAGTCTTCTCGAAACCGATATGTACAAATTCTCCATGGGACAGGCCATCTATCACCAGTTCAGTGATTACAAGACCACCTGGAGCTTCAGATGCCGAAACGAGGATGTGTTCTTCACCCACGAAATGGTGGAGGAGATCCGCAACCAGATAAAGATGTACTGCGACCTTCGTTTCACCGAGGACGAGCTTGAGTACCTCAACAACATCAAATGGATCAAGGGCTCCTATGTTGACTTCTTAAGACTCTGGAAGCCCAGATATGCAGACTTTGAGATAACCGAGGACGCGGATTGCGGCCTTGCATTAAAAACAAGGGGAACCTGGCTTAACACCAGCATGTACGAGATCCCCACCCTTGCCATCATCAACGAAGTCTACTTCAGGATGCAGTATGAATACGACGGGCTGCTTGCTTCCTTTAAGGAGAAGCTTGATGAAAAGATCGACAAGCTCATAAGCGGTGAATGGGACATCGGCGTTTTCAGCGAATTCGGCTTAAGACGCCGCTTATCGGGAGAAGCTCAGGCAATGGCAGTCAAGGCCCTCTGCGAAAACAATCCCTTCTATCACGATTCCAAATGCGTCGGAACCTCAAATGTTTACCTCGCAAAGAAATTCGGCGTAATGCCTTCGGGAACTATGGCTCATGAGTGGATCATGTGCGTAGGCCAGGGAAATCACAAGCACAATCCCGCTTATTCCAACTGGTACGCCCTGGATGCATGGGTCAAGGAATACGGTGTCTTAAACGGAACCGCTTTAACCGATGCCATCACCACCGACTGCTTCCTTCGGGACTTCCAGTTAACCTATGCCACCCTCTTCTCCGGCGTTCGTCACGACAGCGGCGATCCATACGAGTGGGGCGAAAAGATGATCGCTCACTATGAGTCCCTGGGCATCGATCCTTCAACGAAGACTCTTCTCTTCAGCGACAGCCTCAACTTTGAGAAGGCCGCAAAGCTTTATTCTTACTTCAAAGGAAAAACAAAGGTGGCCTTCGGTATCGGAACCTATCTTTCAAACGATACCTACGCACCGGCTCTTAACATAGTCATGAAGACCACCGCCTGCAACGGAATGGATGTGGCAAAGATCTCAGATGTTGCGGGAAAGAGCATCTGTGAGAATGCGGATTATCTCAAGTACTTAAACCGCTGTATCAACTGGCGCATGAACAATCAGACCAACTAATACCATGGAAAGCATCGTACTCATCTTCGGGACCTTCAATCCCGTTACAAACGCACATATAAGGATGGGCATTCTGGCAAAAGAAAAAGTCCCCGGCGCAGCCGTCATCTACGTTCCTTCAAAGGACAGATTTTTACGCGGATGGAAAGGCCTTGACGAGGCTTCCGTCATGACGGCCGAAACAAGGCTTAAGCTTATGCGGGATGCTCTGAAGCCTCTGGGCTTTATTGTCGATGATATCGAAATATCCACGGATATAAGCGGAAAGACCTATGATACCATCGCGGCTCTCAGGAAAAAATATTCTCCGGAGAATGTCTATATATGCATGGGTACGGACAAACTGCGTGAGATACACACATGGTACAAAGGCCCTGAACTGATATCTGAAAACAAATGGCTCATCATAAAGCGTGACGGACACTCCGTCCTTGATGAGGCTTCTGATGAAATACTGGCCCATATCGAGAATTTTACCGAAATAGAGAATGATTCCTTTGAGACCGTAAGTGCCTCGGAAATAAGGGAAGCTTACAAAGAGGGCCGTCTTGAACGCATAAAAGGGGACATTCCCGAAAATGTTTACGGATTTTTGTCCCAAAACGGGGAGGTATATAAATAATGGATCACGGATTTCGTAAAGTCGTATGTGCGACCTTCGATCTTAAGATCGGAGATGTGAATGCAAACAAGTTAAGCATACTTAAAGTCCTTTGGGACGAGAGGTGTCAAAATGCCGATATCGTTGTTTTTCCCGAGCTTTGCTTAACGGGATATACCTGTGCCGACATGTTCTTAAGAAAAGAGCTGACGGATAGAGCCCTGACGGCCCTTTTCGAGATAGCGGCCACCACCGACGATCGTGTTGTTGTCATCGGCCTTCCCCTAAGGAGTGAAGGAAAGCTCTTTAACTGTGCAGCATTTCTCTGCAACGGGAAGATCCTTGCCGTCATTCCTAAGACATACCTTCCCAACTACAACGAATTCTATGAAAAGCGGTGGTTTTCTTCTTCCGTGGATGCCACCGTCGATACGGCAGAGATCTGCGGCGAAGAGATTCCCTTCGGAACGGATATCATCCTTGAGACCTCCGACGGAATGAGGATCGGCTGTGAGATCTGCGAAGACCTTTGGGTAGCGGAGCCTCCCAGCGGAAAGCTTTCTTACGCAGGCGCAAACATCATCGTCAATCCTTCCGCCAGCAACGAGCTCATCTGTAAACGGGAATACCGCAGAAACCTTGTGGCCATGCAGTCTGCCCGCTGCAATCTTGCTTATGTATATGCTTCCGCCGGAAGCGGCGAAAGCACGACGGATGTGGTCTATTCAGGCCATCATATAATCGCTGAGTGCGGATCTGTTAAGGCCGAGGATTCTTCCTGCTTCCTTTCCGCCGCCATGATCACCGAAGGTGTGATAGACATTGAAAAGATTGAAAACGATCAGATAAAGATAAACAGTTTCAAGCCCGAAGACATTCCCTTCATCCGCTATATCCGCGTTGAACGCAAGGCTTACGATACCCTGCCCGGATATGTGAATGCCTATCCCTTCGTTCCTTCCGATGTGTCCGAACGTAAGGCCCGCTGTGAAGAGATCTTAAACCTTCAGGCTTCGGGACTTGCAACCAGGCTTAAAAAGACAGGCATGAAAAAAGCCGTCATCGGTATCTCCGGCGGCCTTGATTCAACCCTTGCCCTTCTTGTTACAAGGGAAGCCTTTAAGCTCCTTGACTATCCCGCAAGCAACATCATAGCCATCACAATGCCCGGTTTCGGAACAACAAAACAGACGAAGACCTCCGCAGATTCCCTGATGGAGCTGGTGGGAGCGGATGCCCGTACCATCGACATCACCGAGGCCTGCAGGCTTCACATGAAGGACATCGGACAGCCCGAAGGAGTTTATGACGTAACCTACGAAAACATCCAGGCCCGTGAGCGCACGAAGATCTTAATGAACGTTGCCAACAAAGAAGGGGGCCTTGTCATAGGAACCGGCGATCTCTCGGAGCTGGCCCTTGGCTGGTGCACCTACAACGGAGACCATATGTCCATGTACGCAGTGAACGTTTCCGTTCCCAAGACACTGGTCAGATTCGTGATCGAAACCTATGCCTTCGAAAAGGCCACTCCCGAAATGAAGGAAGTTCTCCTTGGAGTATGCAACACCATAATCAGTCCCGAACTTCTTCCTCCCGATGAAAACGGAAACATCCGCCAGTCCACGGAGGCTGCCATCGGCAAGTACGATCTTCATGATTTCTTCCTGTATAATTACGTAAGATGCGGATTCTCAAAAGAAAAGATCAGAGAGCTTGGTTATATCGCATTTCCGAAGCTCCCCAAGGAGCAGATAGATCAGACTCTTGAAACCTTTATCAGAAGATTTCGTACCAACCAGTTCAAACGAAGCTGCATCCCCGACGGTCCAAAAGTGGGTAGTGTTGCTCTCTCCCCTCGCGGAGACTGGAGAATGCCTTCCGATTACGAAGGTTGATACAATTACAATACTCCCCGTCTTCGTACCGTTATTGACGGGTGGCTCTGATCAGGTGTCACCAAGGGAGTTGAGAGCGGTTGGTTTTCAAACCGTGAACTTGTCTGACCGACTGGCACCTGTCAGAGACAGGACCCGTGTACACAACCTGAATTACGAAAAAACAGGCTCCGCATTTGCGGAGCCTGCTGTATTTAAAGAATTAAATGAGCGAATATCCAAAACCGTTACAAAGTGCATCAACAGGCTGCTTTGCACGGCACATGGGACAATCGTCGGGCTTGTAGTTGAAATAGTCCGGAAGGTCCTTAGGGCCGTAAAGACTGTTCACGGGAATGTCCACAACCTTTGTTGCAGCGGAAAAGATCGCTGAAATACCCATTACGCGACCGCCATAGTAGTTAATGGACTGTAACGCATTCTGGATCGTATTTCCGGTGGAAACCGTTGCAAGCAGAAGCAGTACGTTCTTGCCCTTTACCATGTGTTTGCTGTTCTCACGGAAGATGATCTGTCCGCTGGAATCGTACTCGGGAGTGGCAATATAAATGGTCTGGTGCGAATTCATTGAGTGAACACCGGCCTTGGTAAGCTTGTTGGCAAGATAAGCTCCGACCACTTCCATATTGTCAAGGCAGAGGATGGTATCAACGATATCCGTGATCATATAATGCTGTGCAAGTTCTTCACCCGTTGCACGTGCTTCACGCTGACGTGATTTCATATCCGTCAGGTCCATGTAGTAATTAACATGGGAATGGGGTGTAATGAAATGTCCCGGAATGTATCTTAATACCACGTCCTTGTTTGTCGCAAAATCAATCTTTTTGTAAGCCTGCATAGAACTCCTCCTCGCAAATGATTTTATATTTATATTATACAAAATTTTTGCAAAAAACGGAACTGTTTTATGAAATTTGATAATATTTCCCGGTATTATTCGAAAATGGCCACTTCCGTTTCAAGTTCTCCGACATTTGTGGTGTTGTTGTCGGTCATGTTCTTGATGTCGGTAATGACTTCAACCAGCTTGGTTATGCTGACTGCAACTTCGGCAACACCGTTGTTGCACTCGCCGATGGTGGTGGAGATTCCCTGAACACCGGCGGTCATGGAGGTGGAAGATTCTCTAAAGCTGTCAGCCTGCGCTGAGAAGCTTGCAAAGAGCTCACCCATCTGTGTTGCATCATCGAAGTAGGAATTGCCGGATTCGGCAAATCTTGTATAGTCCTCTCTTATTGACTCTGCCATGAAATCCATAACTTCATTTGCATTGCCCATAAGGTCTTCAACCGCATCCACAACCTCTGCGCTGATGTTCTGGATATTTGATGCGGTAGCACGGCTGTTTTCAGCAAGCTGTCTGATCTCATCCGCAACAACCGCAAAGCCTCTTCCGGCTTCGCCCGCTCTTGCAGCCTCGATGGATGCATTAAGGGCAAGCAGGTTGGTCTGACTTGCGATATTTAAGATGTCGTTTGTAAGCTTGGTGATCTCATCAACCTTACGCGCATTGCTGATAGCCTCTTCAAGGCTTTCTTTCTTCTGAGCAAGGTTTTCGGTAATGGCTGCCTGCTTGGTAGCACAAAGCTTCTTAACATCCGTTGCTCTGTCCTTCATGCCCGCAACAACCTCGTTACCGGTCCTGATCTCCATATTGAAGTTTCCGAGAACATCCATGAATTCATCCGAAGATGCGCTGAGTTCCTGAGTCGTAGCTGCAACATTTTCCATGCTGGCCGAAAGTTCTTCCGCAACAGCACTTATGTTGGTAGCGGAATCGTTGGAATCCGTGATTCCGGAATTGATGCTGTCGTTTGCATTTACGATATCCCCCGATACATTGTGTATCTTGTCAATGACTCCCTGAAGAGTCTCGATAAATACATTTATATTTGCGGACAGTGAAGTTACCTCATCTTTATACCTGCTGACAGGCATTCTGTCGTTTAAATTTCCATGTCCGTTTTTGATATCCTCTACCATCTTTCCAAGAGAATTCTGTGTTCTTCTTATGGGGCCTACGATGGTCTGGATCAGTGCGATGAGTATCACCCCGATCACAACCACGATGAGTGCCGTAAGGATTATGAGCTGCTTAAGAAGGCTTGTTCCGTCTTTATAAAGAACGGATTCGGGAATCTGGATAACGATGGTCCATGCCACGTTCTTAAGGGTCGCCCAATAGACATGTGTCTTGACACCATTTACTTTTGCCACTGTATATCCCGAACCGGATGTAACTGCGCTTGCTATGGCAGTATCGTTTCCCGCGATTATGGTTCCTGCGGAATCGATCAGTGAAAGAGTTCCACCCTCTACCTTGAAATCCGATACCGCCTGCTGAATGGTAGTAAGGTCCATGTCAACGGTTACACATCCGATGAACCTGGAGCCGTTATATAAAGGAGCCACGCAGGAAGACATTGTTATTCCTGTGGTCTCATCGTAATAAGGATCCGTGAACTGAGGCTTTTCTGAAGTCTGGCTCAGCAGATAATATTCCTGATTGAAATAATCATAATCCGCATTGCTGTATTCATATGTTATCCTGATCCTTCCACCGTCCTTGTAGGCATAAGGTCCGAAATAAGTATCGTCACCGTGAAGTCCGGGTTCCATCCAGAGTCCGCATCCCAGCGTCATCTCGTTATCGTCCGCAACGGCACTTAAGATATTCTCTATCCTTTCATCCGAAAGAGTAAGATAAGTAGCGGAAATAATGCTTGAATTTGTGGTAGCCTGTACCGAAACCGAATCGAGATACTCGTTAACGGTACCTTCAACAGCCGCCATATAATTGACATTTATGTCCTGTGCATTTTTAAGGATAATGGAATTTGCCCTTGAAAATGAGATGGCAGTGAACGCTCCGAAAGCAACAAGAAGCACCGGAATACCGATACATAAGAAGCGTGTTCTGATGTTCATATAATTCTCCCTCTGTGTGCAAAGATAGCAGATACATGCCCATTAAACCACACCGGGATTAATGATTTGTTTACACAAAAAACGTACAGAACTCAGTAAGTCTGTACGTTTCGAAAGCTACTTTATGGTATTTTCAAATTTAAGCCGCCTGTAGAAAATGAGCATCGCCGTGGAGCTCAGTACCCAGGTGATGGGATATACCCAGTAGGTTGTATAGATGGTATGAATAAACTGATCCGTAACCGTAAGTATCGTGATCCTGGCAACGCACCAGCAGAACAAAAACACCATCATCGGTATCAGCGGTTTTCCCGCTCCTCTCATGACTGCTGCCATAAAATGGGTAAGCCCGCAGAGGAAGAAGAAAAAGGTAACGATCTGCGCCCTTTGGACTCCATAGAATACAACATCAGGTTCATTACAGAAGAGTTTGATGAGAGGTTGTGCAAAGAAGAACAGTATTACTCCCAGCGTCTCGGCAGAAATAAGTGCACAGGCAAGTCCGAACCTTATGCCCTTCTTTGTTCTTTCATATTCTCCCGCTCCGATATTCTGACTTACAAAGGTGGTGATGGCCATTGCAAAGCTGGTTATGGGAATGAAGATGAATCCCTCAACCTTTACATATGCTCCGATACCTGCCATTGCAGCCTCTCCGTAGGAATTGATGTAAGACTGGATCACCACGTTTGAAAAGGACATGATGGAATTCTGAAGTCCCGAGGGAAGTCCGTAACGTATGACCGACTGTACCATTTTCATGTCAAAGCGGATATGTGACAAAACGATCTTTACGTCCGTATCCGTGCGCACAAGCCTTATGAGACACAGGATCGCGCTGAACACCTGCGAAAAAGCCGTGGCAAATGCCGCTGCACTTACTCCGAATCCAAGTCCTGCGATGAGGATCAGATCCAGTGCCACATTTATGCAGGAAGACATTATCAGATAATGAAGGGGATGTCTTGAATCCCCCGAGGCCTGCATGATACCCACAAGGCAGTTATACATGATAAAGCCCGTGGAACCCGCAAAATAAACCCTGAAATAGGATATGGATTCAGGCAATACATTCTCCGGAGTTGACATCAGAACCAGGATCTTCGGAGTAAAGATGATACCGATGGCAGTCATCAGCACTGAGAACAAAAGTCCCAGAGCCACCGTAGTATGAACGGAACGTTCCGTGTTTTCTTTATCCCTTGCACCTATGAACCTTGCGATGATCACACCTGCACCTACAAAGATACCGTTAAAGAAGCCGATCAGCATAAAGATCAGGTTTCCCGCGGTGCTTACCGCCGCAAGTGCATTCTTGCCCACGAAATTGCCGACTATCAATGAATCGGCGGTATTGTAAAGCTGCTGGAAGAGATTTCCGAGAAACAGCGGAAGTGCAAAGCTTATGAGTTTTTTCCTTATTGACCCTGTGGTCATCAGATCTTTGTTGTTCATATTACTAAAATATCCTAAGGTATTGAGCATACCATTTCAATTTGCTAAAATTAAGCCGTATTATCTATAATACACATTTTTAAGGGGGATACAATGAAAAATCTGAAAAAATTAACTCTTTTGCACTCAAATGACATGCACGGCGACTTTCTTGCGGAGGATGTGGACGAGAAATTGGTGGGCGGTGTCTCAATGCTTTCAGGCTACATCAGCAAAGTCCGTCAGGAAGAAGAAAACGTGATCTACGCCATCGCAGGCGACATGTTCCGCGGTTCCATCATCGATTCCGAGTATCAGGGAATTTCCACCGTGGAGATCATGAACATGTTAGCTCCCGATATCGTTACCCTCGGAAACCATGAGGTGGATTACGGTGTCGCTCATCTTCTTTTTCTGGAAAAATGTGCGGATTTCCCGATAATCAACGCAAACTTACATATTTCCACAAACAACGCAAGGCTTTTCGAGCCCTGTCACATCATAAGCATCGGCGGAATGAAGATACTCTTCATCGGTATCCTTACACAGGATGTACTTTCCCAGTGTAAGAATGACGGTATCATCGGTACCTTCGTAGACGTTCAGGATGCTGCCGACGAGATCGGAAGGATCTGTAACACCTACAACGCCATCGATATCGATTTCACCGTTCTTTTAACTCACATCGGCTTCGAAGAGGACAAGAAGCTTGCGGCTTTACTGGATCCCGCATGGGGTGTTGATGTGATCATCGGCGGACATTCCCATACCTTCCTTGAGGAGCCCTTCGAAGTGAACGGTATCCCCATCGTTCAGGCAGGAACCGGAACGGATCAGATCGGACGATTCGACATTCTCATCGATACCGACAACAACTGCATCGACAGTTACCGCTGGTGTCCCATCCCCATTAACGCAGAGTACTGCCCCAGAGACTTAGCCATTGAAGAAGTCCTGGGAACCTATAAATCAAGGACCGACGCCAAGTACGGAAAGATCCTTACAAAGTTTGTCCGTCAGCTGACTCATCCCTCAAGAACTCAGGAAACGGAACTTGGTGATCTTTTCAGCGACATCTTAAAGGATGCCATCGGCGTAGACATCTTCCTGTTAGGATCGGGCAGCATCAGAAACGAGCAGTTAGGTCCCGTTGTCACAAAGGGCGACTTAAACGAATGTTACCCCTATGACGGGCCCATACATATGATATATGCTACCGGAGCGCAGCTTAAGACCATGCTTCTTTACATGCTGCGTGACGAGGTATTCACCGGGGTTCACTGTGAATTCTATCAGCTCTCCCACGGAATGGTGGTGGAATACGATCAGGCAACCCACTCCTTCTTAAGATTTGAACTCAATGGTGAGCCCATTAAAGACAGCATGGTTTATTCCGTCGGTCTTGAGCATTTCCACTATCTCAATACCGAGGAAGCCTTTACCATCGGCCTTGATGACTTTAAGGCTAACCATCCCGACCGTGTGGTTTCCACCTCCTGCACACAGATCATCGAAGAATCACTGCAGACGGGTCTCCACCAGAATGCCAAAGGCGAGGGAAGACTCATCCTTCATCTTGTATAAGACCGATCATAAAAAGAAAACGCGCTTTGCAGTTTTAAGCTGCAGGGCGCGTTCTTTTTTTATTCTTTTGAAGCACCTGTCTACAGGGACTAAGATCAGTTTATCACGCCGATGCCTGATGCTGTGGGAACGGGTTCGTCATCAAAGTGAACCACCGTTCTTCCCGTTTCTTCGTCATACTCGATCCATGCGGTTCCGTTTCCTTCCGGCTCTCCGCATACTTCGCTTACGAAGGATAAAGAAACCGATACCGTATCGTACTGCCAGCCGCTCTTTTTCTGGGTAAGTTTAACGGTCCTGTCAACCTCGTCCGCATTTCCGTTTGCGGCTGCGATCATTATCGCATCACATCTTGACTTAACGTTTGATGCGTCCATGGCTTCTTTTGCATTCTCACGATATTTGAAATAAATCGGGATCAGAACCCCGATCAATAAAACAATGATCGCAATGGCGATCATGATCTCAAGAAGTGTAAATCCCTTGTTGTTTTTCTTCATATGTCTGTCTCCTCTCTCTTTGATAAATATATCGAGAGGTTTGTCAAAAGACTGTAGACATATGTAAGTTAATATTCGGATAATATTATCTTGAGCATATTATTGCACTATCTTGATGAAGCCTTATAAGAATGGGACAGGCCTTCTGCCAGGCTGATGTGCCTTACCCCCAGGGAGCGGGCGAGGTCCCCTGCGTATAACTGGGATTCGTTTTCCGTAAGAGGAAAGGGAAGGGGAATGCCTCGGGATATTATGTCCTTCACCGGAAGCCTGAGTTCCTTAAAGTCGACGCCCGTAGCTTCACGAAGGGCATTTGCCAGCACATCGTAATCATCTATCTCACAGGGACATAGGTTATATGCCTTCTTGGCGTACTGAAGGCCACAGATGCGAAGGATCATGTTTGCAGCTTCCTCCACATATATGAGCTGGAACTTGCCGTCGTCTTCTTCGGGAAGAACGATCTGTCCCGCTCCCCTGATCCAGTCGAAGAAAAGCGTCTCCCTGGGCGCATAATTGGCCGGTCCGTAAAGGATCGCAGGCCTTACTGAAACGTACTCCATCTCCGCTGCCTTGCACGCTTCAACAAGCTCGCTTTCAAGCTTTATCTTTCCGGTGATGTATTCGCCGACAGGTCCTTCAAGATGGGGATCCTCTATGAGCGCATCCTCACGAAGAAGTGGCGCCGTACCCTTTTTATATACATCCACGGTACTTACAAATATGTACCTCTTGCCCTTCTTTCCGATGGCATCGACGATGGTCTTTATATCCCCCTCTTCATACCCGCAGAAATCTACTATGCAGTCATAATCGATCTCCTTAAGCTTTAAAAGGGCGTCTGCGTCGTGCCTGTCCGCCACGACTTCCCTTACGGTCTCAAGCCCGATGGGCACATTGCCGCGGTTAACAACGGTCACTTCGTTTTCTTTTTGCGCATACTGCACGAACCATCTTCCGAAGAAGTAGCTCCCGCCTATAACAAGGATCTTCATTCCTGATTTTCCCTTTCGTCCTTATGATTGTCATGACAGTTTCTGATCAGCACCTTTGCGGCATGAGCGCTTTTTGTGCCGCAGTTTATACAGGCTCTGGAGAAGCCCAAAGTACAGTTTTCGATGACGATCCTCTCGGAAGCCTGCGCTCCCGCAATTTCCGGACCGTTCTTCATAACAACCGCATCGTCGCTTACGCTCATATAGCAGTTCTTGATCAGTATATCGCTGCTCTCGTCTATATTGATGGCATCCGTTCCCGGAGCGGGTACGGGAGATACGGGTGCGGTTATCTTGCAATCAAGGTACTTTATGTGGTCACTCTTATAAATGTGGTTCGTACCATATTGGGCATTCTGTATATGAAGGCCTGCTAAGGTTATGTTCTTACTGTTTGAGATATATATGAGTTTCGCTCTCTGCTCGTCTTTGTTGGAGCAATCGGGATTCCATTCACGGCGTTTCCAGAAACCGTTCCAGGAGCGAATACCGTTTCCGTCTATGGCACCGTTTCCGCAGATGGTAAGCCCGTCGATCCCGTCAAGATTTATCAAAGCCGCAAAATATCTGCAGTTTTCACCCTCGATCCTGGTATCCACGATGGCATAATCGGATATGTCGTCGCTTCCCTTTATCATGCCTCTTGAGGAAACATACAGGTTTACCCCCTGCTTAAAGAACAATGATCCCGTCATATAGATCCCTTCGGGAACAACAATAAGTCCGCCGCCTTTATCGTGTATAAGATCGATAAGTGCCTGGAATTCCCCGGTATGAACCTTTCCGTCGTCCTTCACTCCATATTCGGTGATCAGGTAATGCTCCCCCAGTTCGTCAAGCGAGGGCACCTTGTCATCACGAAACCATTCATCCACCGGTGTTCCGTCCGGAAACAATTCTGTCTGTGCCATTGTCAGACCTCCCCCTGAAATGTATTTTGTAAACACTCTCCGCCGTTCTTAATGACCGGCAGGTCATTGCCGTCAGTCGGCTTCCGCTTTCTTTTTCGCTTCGTTGCAGAAATACTCCTGCACGTTTAAAACCGAAGCGCCGTCCCTTATTTTTACATAATTTCTGTCCGCTCCCAGGCGCTTTGCCTTGGCATTGTCCTTAAGATAGACCTTGAAGATGTCGATTATCCTCTGCTTTATTTCTTTGTCATAGATCGGAGCCGCAACCTCTACCCTTCTTGTGGTATTTCGCGTCATCCAGTCGGCGGATGCTATGTAGACCTTCGGATCCTCTTTGCCGAATATGTAGATCCTTGAATGCTCAAGATACCGCCCCACGATACTTATGACACTTATATTGTCGGTGTAACCCGGCACTCCGGGAATGAGGCAGCAGATGCCCCTTATCACCATCTCGACCTTTACTCCCGCCCGGGAAGCCCGTACCAGCTCCTCCATAAGAACAAGGTCCGTAAGAGAATTCATCTTCAGGCCGATGTAGGCTTCCTCACCCTTCTCAGCTTTCTTTATCTCCTCGTCTATAAGCTTCATGAAACCGCTCTGAAGCCCTGTGGGCGCAACAAGAAGATGCTTCGTTTCCTCCACCTTCTCACCCATTGACAGAGCCTTGAATATATCGGATACATCCTTTCCTATACCTTCGTCTGCAGTCATGAAACAAAAGTCCGTATAGAGGGTTGCGGTGTTTTCGTTGTAATTGCCCGTTCCTATCTGGGTATAGTATTTAAGTCCGTCGTGTTCTTTTTTCGTTATAAGACAGATCTTTGAATGGACCTTAAGGCCGTTAACGCCGTAAACCACATGACAGCCCGCATCCTCCAGTTTTCTGGACCATTCGATATTGTTCTCCTCATCAAACCTGGCCTGCAGCTCCACCACCGCCAGGACTTCCTTGCCGTTTTCCGCCGCCTCGATAAGGGCATCGATGATCTTGCTGTTCTTGGCAAGACGGTAAAGGGTCATCTTTATGGATTCCACGTCGGGATCGCTTGCGGCCTGAAAAAGAAGCCACATAAAGGGCCTTATGCTGTCATAGGGATAGAACAAAAGCCTGTCCTCTTTATCGATCACATCCATAACTGCCCTGTCGGCCCTGTATTCCTTCGGAAGGATCGGTGAATACCTGGGATAGAAGAATTCCTGCCGGCTTCTGAACATATCCCGTATCTCATACAGGAAGGAAACGTCCAGAGGCTGATGGGACAAAAAGAACCTGTTTTCGTATATATTAAGTTCCCGGCAGAGCATTGCAACGACCTTTGGGTTTAATTCCCTTGTCATGTCAAGCCTTATGGGCGTCTGCTTGCTGCGGGCTTTGACCAGCTTATGCATCATATCCCGGTAGTCAAGTTCCTCATCGTCAAAGGTATCCACCTGAATGTCGGCGTTTCTCACGATCTTGACAAGGGATTTTGCGCGAACCTTATAGTTGCAGAACACTTCCGGCGCATAATGAAGGATAAGCTCCTCCACCAGCATAAAGCGACCGTTCTTCTCCTCGTTTACCGGAACAAGGCGCTTAAAGAGCTTGTTGTAGCAGGGGATTATCCCGACTCTTTCTTTTTCCCGATTGGTGCCCAGCACAACGACCGCGTATATCTCGTTACCGTGCATAAAAGGGAAAGGCTGCTTGGGACCGATCATCATTGGCGAAAGCAGGGGCTCGATCTCCCTGTGGAAGCAGTCCTTTACATACAGCTTCTCATCCCCCGTCAGGTCATCGTACATGCAGATCTTTATCCCGCAGTTTTCCACCCTGCGCATTACATTTTCATATATGGAGTCACGTTTCTTATATAATTCCACGGTTTCCGCCATTACGGCATCGATCTGCTGAAGAGGATCAAGACCGGTCTTGTTGTCCTTAAGATCCGGATCCACCAGCATCCGGTCATAAAGGCTTCCGACCCTGACCATATAGAATTCATCCAGATTGCTCTGGAATATAGACAAAAACGACAGTTTCTCACAAAGCGGAGTTGCCTCATCGTCCGCTTCATCGAGAATCCTTTCATTAAACTTTAGCCAGGACATCTCCCGGTTCTGGTAATACTTCTCACCGTTATTATCACTTGCCATTCCGATACCTTCTTACTCCCCCGAAAGAAAACATCACTACCTTATATTTTACAAACTTACCGGTTTGTTCGCAAGAGAATGTGTGGACAAATGAAAAACGGGTGGCACGATATGGTGCCACCCGAACAGATAGTTATTTTACAAGTCCCTTGTCAGTCTTCTTAACATGCTTGAAGACGTTCTCGAAGCGGTTGAGGGCTTCGTCGATGATCTCGGGAGTGTCGGCCATGGAGGTGTAGAGACGGGAGCCGGCAAGGGTAACTATGCCGTTTGCCATGTAGGCTGCGCCCATTCTTTCCATGGAGTCTTTGCGGACATACATCATGTCCTTGTTCTTTAAAAGTCCCACTGCGGACTTTATGAAGCTTAAGGAGGAGAAGTCGAAACTCATTGCGCCTGTGCATTCAAGGTGAACGATGGAGCCCTGGTTGTAGGCAACGAAAGGAAGTCCGTAGCGGTCAAGGAGTTCCTTTAAGCCATCGCAGAGGCGGTCACCCATCTTGCCGGCCTTTTCGCAGGCATTGGTCCTGTCGATCTCCTGAATGGCTGCGGTTCCGGCAACGCAGGAAAGAGGGTTGGCCGCAAGGGTACCGCCAACGTAAGCTCTGTGCTTACCGGTGGCAAGGCCTGCTGCCATGAGCTGAGCATACTCCTTCTTTCCGCCCACACCGCCGGCTGCGGGATATCCGCCGGCAACGATCTTACCAAAGATGGTAAGGTCGGGCACAACATCGAAGTATTCCTGTGCTCCGCCCATGCCTACACGGAAGCCCGTTACAACTTCGTCAAAGATCATCAGAGCGCCGTACTTGTCGCAAAGCTCACGAACATGTTTGTTGTAATCCCTTGCAACAGGTCTTGTTCCGCTTTCGGGACCGACGGGTTCTACCATTACCGCAGCGGTTCCGCCCTTCAAGCGGTTTCTCTTAAGGATAGATTCCAGCATGTTAAGATCGTTGGGTCTGCATTCATCCGTGAGGCGGTAATCCGCACCGGGAATACCGTGGGATTCAAGAAGTCCGCGGCTTCCGGGGATCTTTAGTCCGTAAACCAGCTGATCCGACCAGCCGTGATAAGCGCCTCCCATTTTAATGATGCGCTTTTTGTCTGTGGCGATACGTGCGATACGAAGGGCAGCCATACAGCTTTCGGTACCGGATCCAAGCATTCTGAACATCTCTACATTGGGCATATGCTTGTTGATCTCTTTTGCGATCATCAGCTCCGATTCATGTAAAAGACCGGTAACGGGTCCGCAGGTATTTAACAGTTCCAGAACCTTTTCTCTTACGGGTTCGTAATTGCTTCCCAGGATCGTAGGACCGCCTGCCTGAAGAAAGTCGATGTACTGATTTCCGTCTTTGTCGTAAAGGTAAGCACCTTCAGCCTTCGACATACACATGGGGAAGGGCTTGTTGAAAGCCAGGTTGTGCTGAACGCCGCCGGGGATGTAGTTTTTAGCCTCTTCGAATACCGCCTTGGAAGAAGCACACTTCTCATCAAAGTACTTCATAACCTCATCCTTGTAATACTCGTCCGAAACCTCCCATATGGGCTGACTTGTAAGGTTCTTAAGCCTTGCATTGATCTCAGCAGGATCGTCCCATCTTGAAATACCGCAATTGTTCATAATGTTTTCCCTCCGATCATTCTTTTATTGTCTTCTCGGCCGCCGCTTCTTTTTGCGCTGCCGCATTTGTATCAAGACTGTTTCCAAAAACAACAAATCTGTCAAACAGATATTCCGTTACAAAATTCAGTGCCATGTTTATACCCGTTACAAGGTACTCGTTCCACATCAGCGTGTCCGCAAGGTAGGAACCAAGCAGTGTTGACAACGGTGTGAACACGCAGTAAAAACCTGCGACCTTGAGCATCGCTATGGGAACATTTGACGCCGATTTGAAGGTAAAGTTACGGTTTAACGTAAAGTTCCACAGCACCGACAAAACAAGGGCTATTAAATAGCATGGCCAGTAGGGCCACTTTACAAGTTCGTTCAAAAGGCTGAAGGTGACTATCTCGATCACCCCGGCGGAGATTGAAAAGAACACGAACTTGATCATTCTTACGGCTTCTTTGTTCTTTACTTTGGCCATCCCCTCTCATGCCCCCTTCTTCTTCGAATATTTGCGCTTATAAACAAAATGCATCAATGCACAGTCAAATGCGGAAAGTCTGATATCCGAATGAAGAGCTTCCGTGTATAGTCTGCAGACGGCAGCCTTTTTAAGGAGAAGTTCCAAAGCATTCACATCCTCCCTGTCGGCAGCCTTCACCACACATCCCACACCCTTTACAAGCACGGCGTCCTGCTTCGATAACACCGAAAGCACCGCGCTCTCATCGGGCTCCACGCATTTAAGCTTTGTCCCCACCATCTGAGCCATATCATCGATCTGCGGACGTAGGGTTCCGATCTTCGAGAGGGCAACCATTTCCTTTGTGTCCATAAGCCTTGCATTGGGGTAAGCTTCCTTTATCCTGTCCATCGAAAATTCGATCTTTTCGCTTTCCTCTATGACACCGATCTTCTTATCCACCAGTCGTTTGCAGGCATTTTCAAGGATCTCGGCTCTGAGTATGGCATCGTCCCTGTCCTTTCCCGCAACAACAACACCGTGGTGTATCATAAGCACCGTATCGGCCCCGGCATTAAGTGCATCCACAACACCCTTTTTCAAGGTTTTTGTTCCCGGAAGTCCGTAGGAAGCGATCTTAACTTCGCCCACGATTTCTTTTTCCTCGGGTGTGAACCTGAGCTCGGAAAGGTCCCCGAGTCCCACGGCGGTTGCATAATCCTGATGAGTATGAATAACAAAATTCATTTCCGGGAAGTGCTCATACATTGCAGCATGTATCTTCTTCTCGCTTGAAGGCTTTCGGGGGCCTTCATAAGTACCATCCTCAGCGTTAAAGATGGGGACATCCTCCTCGGTTATGCGGTCATAACCCATGCCGCTTGGAGAAATGGCAAAATGGGTTGCATCCTTTCTTGCGCTTATGTTTCCCCAGGTGCGGGCCACCAGTTTCTTTTCCACCAGTACACGCCCCGTGTCCGCCACAAGCTTTTTTAATTCTCTGTCGTCCAAGCCCGTGCCCTCCTAATTCATTGCTCCGAAGAGCTTTTTATTTGAATAATAAAGCTTTTTGAATACCTCATAGCCCTTGTCGTAAACCCCGCGATTTTCGGGGTTCGGTTCATAAAGCCCGTTCACTTTTACATAATTTCCTATCTCGTCAACGCCTGCGATCTCACCGAGTCCCACGGCAGAGAGCATCGCAGCTCCCACGGCACCTACGTCCTGAGAATCGGCTACCGTCTCTATCCTGCGCCCCGTTATATCCGCCAGGATCTGACAGGTCACCGCGGAAAGAGCGCCTCCTCCGACAAAACGTATGGTATCGGAGGTCTTTACCTTCTTATCCTCACACTCAAGCATCCAGCGAAGGTGATAGCAGATGCCTTCAAGCACAGAGCGGATAAGCTCGGTCTTTCCCGTTTCCAGTTTTATATTAAAGAACATACCCGCCGCGTTTGAATCTTCAAAGGGACAGCGATTTCCGTGCAGCCAGGGAGTAAAGATCACACCTCCTGAACCGGGCAAAGCTTTCTTAACCGTATCGGACAGATAATCATAAAGGCTTATGTACAACGACTCGGAACATTCAGCCACATCCTGCTTGTTTAAATAAATTCCTATCTCATCAAGGGCAAGGTGCTCCTTGACCCATTCAAAGCATTTGCCCGCAGTTTCCATTTCGGCGAAATAGTTGAAGATCCCTTTCTTCGCTCCCACGGTCGCTGCGATCATAGAGACCACATCCACCACCTGCCTGTCGGTAACGGTGGAAACCCATCCGGAGGTTCCCGAATAGATATGGGTTTCACCCGGCTTTATGCAGCCTGCTCCCACTCCTATCAGGGTTGCGTCGCCGCCTCCGCCAAAGACCGCGGTCCCTTCAGCAAGTCCAAGGTCTTCTGCCGCTTTCTTCGTCATCTTCCCCGCCTCTTCGTGACAGTCTATGACTTTCGGAAGATGGTCCCTGTTTATCCCGAAGGTCCTGCAAAGGGAATCGCTCCATTCCCATTTGTTTTTCCTTGTATCATAAAGGAAGGTGGCATATGCCGAATCCTTGGTCATCACAAATCTGCCCGTGGACCTTAAGATCAGATATTCCTTAACGTCAAGCCACTTGTAAACCTTTTTGAACAGTTCAGGCTCGTTTTCTTCCACCCACTTATATTTCCAGAGAGGATCCTTTACACTGGTGGGAGCAGCGGTTGTGATGCGTAAGCTTTTTATAAGTTTTGGAAGGCTCAGCCCCGCCACTTTGATGCCCTTGCCGGAATGCGCTGCCATTGTCGCTTCCGCCCTCTGATCCATATAGCTCATGGGCCTTCTTACCGCATTTCCCTCTTTATCAACAAGAACAAGTCCCTGCATCTGGGAGCAGAAGCTTATACCCTTAACCTCCCCGGGATCGATGCCCGTTTTCTTTATAATTTCCTTCGTGGTGACGCACATGGCATTCCACCACTCCTCCGTATCCTGCTCGGCTCCGCCGTTTTCAAGGATATAAAGCCCGTACCCTGCGTAGGCACCGGCCACAAAATCAACCCCGCTCTCCAGTCTGAACAGACAGGTCTTGATCCCTGTGGTACCCACATCGTATGAAATGACATATCCCATACCCTTTCCTCCGTATCAAACCATAACCCCAAGTGCACCGGTAATGAATCGTATCAGTTCTGTTTCCATTCTTTCGTCGTCCTCAAAGATCGAGTCACCGCAATAGAGTTTAAGCCTTTCTCTGTAATACTCGCAGTTATATGAAAACTGGATCATCATAAAGATGTTATCGAAAAAGAACGCGAACAGAGAAGGATCCGCATCCTTTCTGCACATTCCTTCATCCATGGCTTTTCTGACAAGATCCGTATAGACCATTGCGGATATTTCCTCGATCTCCCGGGCCAGCATAACGGACATCTCACTGCGTCCCGAAACGATCTCGCTGTAAAGGCGGTTTTCTTCCTCATGTTCCCTGGAGTAAAGGATCAGCGTATGAACAAGGTCTTTTATACTATCCTTAAGGCTGTCACTTTCGGCAGCCACCTCCGTCAGTACATTGTTAAGATCTTTCAAGCTGTACCTGACACACTCAAGGAAGAAGCTTTCCTTGTCCTCGAAGTACTTATAGATCACCCCCACGCTTATCCCCGCTTTCCCTGCGATGGAAGAAAGGCTTGCTCCGCCAAACCCCTTGTCCGCAAACTCCGAGATACCGAACCGGAGCATGTCATTTATTTTTTCATCGCTGAGTTTTTTATACATAGCATCTCCACAGTCCTTATTCTCGTGAATGGTGATTCACGTCTTAATAAAAGAATATCACCTGAGTTTTTTTATTTCAACAAGCCCTTCTCAAATCGTAAATATGCACAAAAAAAGGCCCGTCGGACAACCCGACGGACCTTGTGTTTTGTTCAATTTATCAATCGATAAGGACTCTCTTAAGCATTGCAAAAAGCTGATCCTTTTCAAAGGGCTTCTCGGCAAAGTCATTCATGCCTGCCATCAATGCCTGCTCCTTGTCCTCCCTCATTATGCTGGCAGTCATTGCAACGATAGGAATGTGCGCCCTTGTCTTATTCGAAAGTTTTCTGATCTTCGTTGCTGCGGTTATACCGTCCATATTGGGCATCAGAAGATCCATGATGATGCAGTCGTAATAACCGGGCTTTGCGGATTCGACCATGGATACGCATACGGCACCGTCTTCGGCACATTCCACCTCGATACCCGCTTCCTTCATAAGTTCCACGGCAATATCACGGTTCATGTCATCATCTTCCGCAAGGAGGATACGATAACCTGCAAGACTCTTTCCGGCATCTGGGGATTCGGTCTCATTTTCGTCATCTGAATTCTCAGCTGCTTCAAATTCAAAGATAAGGGTTACCTTCGTTCCCGTGGATACCTTGCTTTCAACTTTGATCACGCCGTCCATAAGTTCGGTAAGACGCTTGGTGATGGCCATCCTCAGGCCGTTATCGGAAAACTCGGCGCTGTCGATCCTTGACTTGCCTCCGAGGATGTCATAAACATTTTTCACATCCCACCTGGACATTCCCACACCATTGTCTTCAAATACGAATTTTAAGCGCCTGCAGCCTTCATCGGCTCCTTCAAGCTCACGGCAGGTGATATTTATGACTCCGTCATCATTTGCGTACTTAACGGCATTTGTAAGGATATTCTCAAATATCTCCCCCAGTTTGTTCTTGTCCGCAAGAACAACCCCCTCCTCGATATCGATATCAACGAGGAAAGAAACGTTCCTTGCTTCCGCATCCGCGTTCTTGGCATTGATCACCGTGCGAAGTATTTTAACCGGATCGATCACTTCGGTCTGAACCATGGATTCGGCACTTTCAAAACGTGCAATGAGAAGGATGGTATCCAGAAGGGTAAGGATGCGCTTTCCGGAATCCCCTATCTTCTCGGCATATTCCTCAATCTTCGAAGGATCGTCTTTATATTTCCCAAGGATCTCGGAATAACCGAGAACCGCATTTAAGGAATTTCTTACATCATGTGAAAAGATAGAAAGAAGCCTCTTGTCTATCTCGCTGTTGTATTCATGGACATCAGCTTTCTTCTTAACGGGACGCGGAGCGCTGCCCGGCGCCATACGTTTGTCCTTCGGCCGTTTGGGATTTGAGGGTACAACCCAGAGCTTTCCTATCTTCTTCGCTCCCGGGATCTTTCCGTCCATGCAGAGCATCTGCAGACGTCTGACGGTGAGTCCCCACTCATCCGCAATCTCTTTGATCGGTCTGTATTCCATACTAAACTCCCCTATTGTGCGCGAAATTTCGCTGTATAAAGCCTATATTGAAAACCTATGCAAGTCAATAGAATAAATTACTATTTCTTCATTATTAACGAAAAAATAAAAAGACATTCCTCCTCAGGAATGCCTTAACACGCATCAATTCTTATTTCCACGCTTTAAAGCATAAAGCGCATCCTCAAATTCCTCCAGTGCATCGTAGCCCGCATCCGAAACACCGTACACTCCGGTTCCCTGCCTTACGAACCAGCCGTAGTAATTGCCGTATAGTATATTTCTTGCCTTTTCTATCCCCGACAGTTCTCTGATACTTTTTGTTTTTGCGGATCCACCCAAAGAAACCAGAGCATCAAGAACAAGAAGCGCTTCCTCTCTATAGCCCGTGACCAGCTTGGCATGCCTTACGCCGCCTTTGTTTACCTTGGCCTTGCGCCTTTGAAACTCAGCCGACAGTGCTTCCTTTTTCCCTTTATTGCGGATCTGGAAAGAAGAAAGCTCGCTCACCACCGGTTCATTGACTATCTCCACCCGGCCGCTTCTTTTTGAAACAATGATAAGGCCGATGCCCAGTCGTTTTAACAGATAAAGCTTTTCTTTGAATTCCCTTGAATTCATGTTTGAAGGCGTAAAGGTTCCGATAAACACATGGTCCGTGATCTTCTGCCTTAAGGCAGCCTGTCTGAAAGCCTTGAAATCCAGGGTAACCTTCAGTTCCACCGCAACCCTTTCTTCTCCCTTTTCCATGTAAAGATCTATGTCGTTGACCTCGCCGTCGCAGACATAGCCAAAGCCCTCAAAATATTCTTTTATGGGATCAAAAAGATCTTTTTCCATTTACTCGTCCTTTGTAAGGAGCATTCTGTCGTTATCAAGCGCCTTGCCGGATCTGTCCTTAAACATCTTTAGAAGATCCTCGACGCAAAGGTTCTCTCTATCATCCCCTGCGATGTCGTAGATGATGTTCCCGCCGTCCATCATAAGAGTCCTGTTTCCCTGGGAAAGGGCGGACTGCATGTTATGGGTGATTACAAGGCAGGTAAGCCTGTTTTCCGCCACGATCTTCTCCGTAAGCTCCAGCACCTTGGCGCTGGTAGCGGGATCGAGAGCTGCCGTATGCTCATCAAGAAGAAGAAGCTTCGGCGGATTGATGGTGGCCATCATAAGGGTAAGAGCCTGACGCTGTCCGCCTGAAAGAAGTCCAACGGGACTGTCCATGCGGTCCTCAAGACCCATGTTCAAAAGTGCCACCTTTTCACGAAGCATCTGCTTTTCCTTTCTCGAGATCCGTGAAAGCCAGCCGCCATGACCGGCAGCCAGGGCAAGATTCTCCTCAATGCTCATGTCAGGAGCTGTTCCCCTTAAAGGATCCTGGAAAAGACGGCCGATGGCCTTGGCCCTTATATGCTCCGGCATGAGAGTGATGTCCTCTCCGTCAAGCTCTATGCTACCTTCATCCGTGAAAAAGGAACCTGCAATGGCATTAAACAGTGTGGATTTACCCGCACCGTTTGCACCGATTATCGATATGAAATCTCCGTCGTTTACCGTAAGGGATAAATGGGACAGAGCGGTCTTTTCGTTTACCGTACCGGGGTTGAAGGTCTTTGAAATATCGGTTATCTTTAACATTTATTTACCCTCCCCCGCTGTTTGTTTTTTCGCGCCTGCGCGCTTAAATCTCCTTGCTATCATGGGGAATTTTGACTTGATGTAAGGTCCCGAGATGGCAATGATAACGATGATGGACGAAACGAGTTTTAACATGTATGCAGGCATGTGGAATCTGAGTGCCACGGTATAGACCAGTCTGAAAATGAAAGCTCCGAGAATGGTTCCCGCGATCTTAAATCCCATTCTTCTTGACCTGATAAAGGTCCTTCCGATAAGAAGGGATGCAAGGGCGATGGTGACCATACCCGAACCTATATCGATATTCACCGACTTCTGGGACTGTGCAAGAAGACAGCCCGAAAGGCCGGTAAATGCATTTGCTACGCAAAGACCCACGATGGTGGTCATCACGGGATTTATAGAAGAAGAACGTACCATGTCGGGATTGTTGCCCGTAGCCCTTATGGCAAGACCGATCTTTGTTTTTAAGAAAAGATATAAAAACAACGCAACCAGTCCCACTGCGATCAGCGCAACAACAAGCTTGTTAAACTTATCAAGGCCGATCCCCGCAAGCCATGCCTGCATCTTTGTAAATACGGTCTCCGACTTGTTGATGTTGACAAGGGAGCTTCCGCTCATTATGGCTATGTTGATGGAATAAAGGGCCGTATTTACGATGATACCCGCAAGGAGGCTGTCAACGCCCATCTTGGTCTGCAGGAATGCGGTCACAAAGCCCGAGAGAACACCCGCAAGCATTGCCGCGGGGATGGAAAGCCAGGGATGACCTGCCAGTGCCACCGTTGCACCCACAACGGCGCCAAGGGTAAAGCAGCCGTCGGTGGAAAGGTCACAGACATTCAGCATTGAATAGCTTAAAAACAAAGCAAGAACGGTCAGGGAACTGATAAGTCCCAGTTCTAACGCCGTCTGGAATAATGGTAACAGATTACTCATGGTACACTCCGAATCTCATAAATAGAAAAATCGCGCCTGCCCTACTGAGCAGGCGCCTTTATGATTATATCACATCTTTTACTATATCCACAGTCTTTGATCACTCAAAGCTTTCAGCGGTCTTGATCTCCTGAACTCTTAAGCAGTAAGGCTCGAATGCAGCCTTTACAGCCTCGAAGTCAAGTCCGAGAAGAGCACAGGTCTCAGTATTTACGGTTGCGGTACCGTTATCGAATGTCATAACGGGAGTAGTTGCGGGATCGTTTCCGTCAACAAGGATACCCTTGATCATGTTTGCGGTCTCGATACCGAGATTTGCATAGTCAACGCCATAACCTACGAAAGCGCCGTTAAGAGCGAAGGAATCGGCTCCGGTGTAGTGAGGGATACCTGCTGCGGCAAGTTCTTCATAGATGGAAAGCTCTGCAGTCATTACAGTGTTGTCGGTAGGTGTGAATACTGCATCAACGCCGTCGGCTATCATTGCCTGAGCGGCAAGGATGACTTCGTCAACATTTGTTCCGGTGTGCTCAACATACTCGATACCCTTTGCATCAAGATATTCCTTTGCTGCTGCGATGGGAGCGGTACTTGCATCCTGTCCCACATCGTAAAGAAGACCGATCTTTGCAGCATCGGGATCGTTTGCAAAGATAAGGTTCATTACTGCATTTGTGTCAAGGAAGTCGCTGGTTCCGGTGATGTTTGCGCCGGGTGCTGCGTTGGAAGCAACAAGGCCTGCGCCTTCGGGATCGGATACAGCCGCAAAAACAACGGGAGTATCGGTTCCTTCGGTAAGTGCCTGCATTGTCATTGCAACCGGAGTTGCAACACCTACCATAAGGTCAACGTCATCGGCGATGAAATTGGCAACGATCTGGTTAAGAACGTTTGCGTCTGCGTTACAGTTATCATATACGATCTCAAACTTGACATTGTTTTCGGTTCCCAGCTTCTCAAGCTGAGCCTTGATGTTGTCAACGATCTGGTTTAAGGAAGCATCGTCAACATAGTTGCAGATACCTACTTTAAAAGTCTTTTCTTCGTTTCCGGAGGTCTTTTCCTTTCCTCCGCATGCGCACAGTGAAAGTGCCATTACCGTTCCGAGTACAAGTGCTGCTGCTTTTCTTAAAATCTTCTTCATTTCTTTTCTCTCCTTTTTGTCCTTTAACTTTGCGTTGATAGGACATGGCACGGATCCTTTTATGGAATAAAAAAATCCTGTCCCATATCACTTTCGTGCTGGGACAGGATGTAAATTCTCCTGCGGTGCCACCCGGCTTGATGCTTGCGCATCCACTCAACGCATACCAACATATGCTGACCTTGTTTACGAAGTGTCTTCTCCGTCGCCCATACTAACCTTTCGGTATTCTGTTTGCCCTCGAAAGTCCATTCGGCTTTATTTTCAATGTCGCGATCCCACCGCCCGCGGCTCTCTGTGAATGAAGTGATAAAACTTACTACTCTTTCTCATCGGTTTAAAGATTTTATACCAAATAATA
>JAEEGL012442153.1_pt1 | contig 31361 bp, 49 predicted proteins | sample 9134231 | NCBI WGS metagenome assembly JAEEGL01 (sample SAMN16246548, study PRJNA631951) | gut metagenome | biome: gut microbiome; feature: rumen; material: fiber-attached | host: Bos | place: Iran: Karaj | collected 2018-10
GGCCGACAAAGATGTTACAGAGCTTGTATTTCAGGATAGAAACCGCAGAAACACCTTTTTCTTTGGTACCATTGCACTTTTTGAGAAGTGCTCCGATTTTATGCTTTGAGAAAAATTTCTGAATTCTACCAAAAAGTACTTTCTTTTCTGTAGCCTCCTGTGGTATAATGGACATGGCATAAATCCTCCTTTGGTTTTGGTTTTTGGACAACTCCATTATACCATATGGAACGCTTTTATGCCATTTTTATTTGGTTAAAATATTGAATTTTCAAGATTCAACACACCTTAACGATGTGGGAAGTTTTAGTAAATAACATTCCCTCGAGGTGGAAGGCGTTGGAAAAGTAAACAGCCTTCCCCTCAAGGGGAAGCCTTTGTCATGGCAGATACATATTTTTGGAGAAGGAAATACCCGCACAACCGCGGTATTCTTTATAAAATATCTTAGGTCGCTTGGGTTTAATGTGACAAACGAAGTATTTGCCGGAAATGCATGGTATTTCAGAAACGCTCTTGTAAGGGCGAATTATACCAATATACAAAAAGGAATCCATGAGGACAGGTCTTTTCTGGAGATATTCCTAAGGAACCTGCTTATGGGTGAAAATAATGAATTGAAGAACAGATTCATGCATATAGCATGGAATGAAACAACACATTCAGACACCAAACAACACATTGAACGACACATTGAACGACACATTCGGGAAAAGGATAACATTTTGAGTCTCCTGGATGAAAAGACAGTATCACCTAAAACAAAGGCAAACATCATTAAACTGTATGAGAGTTTCGGCTTGGAGAAGATATTCGGAAGGTCAGACGTAATTGAAATACTTGGTATAACTGAAAAGCCGGCGACAACACTTTTGGTGAAAATGTACTCTTTGAAACTGACTGAGAAGATTACCGGAGTAGGAAAAGGAAAATATCGTTTCATAGTGGAATGATGTATCGGGTACTTTCTTGAAAATCTTAATGAAAACACCAACTGGAGGTATCAATATGGAGCAGGAACTCAAAGATGACGAACTGAAAAAAGTTGTTGGGGGAATTGGGGAACCCGAGAAAGAAATAATTGGTAATAAATGCGCTAAAAGTAAAAATGGGAGACATTGTTGGGTAATAAACGATAGAAAAGGATCTGGAAAATGCTCATCAGTTATGTATTGTTTATATTGCAATATATCAATAAAAATATGAAACACACTTCCGCTGGGGTGAAGGTGTGTCAGGTGCCATAAACATTTAGAAATAAAGCTTCATATGAGGCTGTAAATGAAGCTGTAAATGATGCTTTGGTGAAAGAATGTCAGGTACCATACTCCCATGCCTGCCGGTATGCCCGGAAGGAGCTACATCATCAGGCAAAAAAAGAATAGCAAGGTTAGGATAATATTATGGTAAATGAAATACTATGCTCTATCGGTGCTCTGGTAGGAAGACCAAACGGTTGTGACTGGACTCTGTTAAGAAGCTTTACCCGTCAACTGAAATTTAAAGGTTATGAGTTTATGATGTCAAGTAAATGGTATGACCATGTTGACGAAATTGTAAAGTTTTTGAAAGATGAAGGAATTAAGACGCCGGTTTACCATTGTCAGAAAAGTATCGGAGAAGCGATAAGCAAAGGGGATCCCGATTCCTTAAAGGATGCATTTGACAGATATGAGATAAATGTAAAGATGGCACGTGACATAGGTGCTTCTAAATTGGTTATGCATCTGTGGGACGGGATAACTTCGGATGCATATTTTGATAATAATATTCGAGCCTACCCTATACTAAAGGAAATCGCAGATAGTTACAAGGTTGATCTTCTTGTTGAAAATGTAGTCTGTAATGTCAAAAATCCTTTGGAACGATGGTGCGAACTTGTAAAAAACTATCCTGATGTCGGTTTCATTTTTGATACAAAAATGGCTGCATTTCACGGACAACTGGAACTTCTATATACTACTGAATATGAATGGCTGTGGAAGGACGGTCATATTCGTCATTATCATGTGAATGATTACGGCGGAGGAATTATGGATTGGGAAAATTTAAAAACTCTCCCTATAGGAAAAGGTCATCTTGATTTTGACCGTTTCTTCCGTTTTATTGAAAGAATAGGATATACAGATTCTTTTACTCTGGAATCAACAGCATTTAATAAAGAAGGCAAAGTTGATCTGGAGATGCTTAACCGCCAGTGGGATATGCTCATGAAAAGATAGATTTATTTGGTTTTATCAAACGCATCGTGCCACATTTCTTCATTAATCAACCTTGGCATAAAAGAGTGTCAGGTACCATAAACACTATAAAGTAGACATTACCAAACGGGGGTATCAATATGGATAATAGACTTAAAGATGACGAACTGAAAAAAGTTGTTGGTGGGACAGGGGAAAACGAGGAAGATGAGGAAGATAAATGCCCTAATAGTCCCGATGGAAAACATAGCTGGGTGAAGAGTGGAGTTCTTGTCAGAGGTATGGAAAATAATTATTGCTGCTTCTATTGCAAAAAACCTAAAACATAATATACAGGCTTTCCCTGGGTTTAACGCATCACATTCTGTAAATTCTGTACATATGACGCAACACCCTATTTTAGGACCACCGATGCAGACTAGTGGTCCTATTTTTAGTGCTATAAAAAGTACCAAAATCTAACCAAACATTGTTGACTTATAACCCGTGCTTTGGTAAAATATATCCTAGGTTTTTGGTTTTAACTCTGCTTGAAAATGTACCGGAAAAGGTGACGGGTAATGACTGAATTTGATGCTTCAAAAATCGGATATGAGCTGAAAATAGATAAAGGGTACTACAGTTCTCTTTACTTGGAAGGCTTCTCACAGATGATGAAGGATCCCTCGTATTGCTACAAGTTTTATTGGCTGGAGGGCTTGGTTCAGCTTGTCTCCGAAGGGGTAACGGAGACCACATTCGACACCGTCATAAACGAGATGATATGTAACGCATGGTATTCGGTACGTGAGTTCCATATCCATCTGAGCGGTATGCAGGCTGACGGACAGGTGAGGGACGGACTTGAACGGGCGATAATCAGACTGTCGGAGCTCAGCAACCTTCCTGCGAATGCCTCAAAACTGGATATAAAGAACGCTATCGCAAAATATGATCCGGAGCTTAAGGCCTCCAAGGAACAGCTTACAAACATGGTCCCGTACAGGGCACTGGCAGGCTTCTTCTCAAGGTCGGATACACAAGCCGACTGGAACAGCATCAGGAGAATGGTAGCCTACATTGAAAAGATAAACAGTGAAGTGGTCACCCTGCCGTACACCTTGGGAAATTCAAGCAAACTGAAGAAGGAAATATATTTCCAGCCCGACTGGGTGAAGATGATACAGGACAACACGGTAGCTATTTTAGGCTGGATACAGTACGAAAAGCTAAAGTGGCTTCAGAATAATAATCCGGAGGTACCCGGACTCATATATAAGCTTGCCCCCATGGACGAAAAGATGCGAAAACTGAATAATGTCCATAAGCTTTGGGACGGGATACTAACCTTAAGTGAAGTGCATGATGTGTTTACCGGTAAAGCGGTTCTGTCCAAAATGTATGATGTGGATCATTTCGTTCCGTGGTCATTTGTAATGAATGATGAACTGTGGAATCTGATGCCGATGGACTCGTCGCTTAATTCTTCAAAGAGCAACAAGCTGCCGGAATGGAATCCGTTCTTTAAGCGATTTGCCGAAAACCAATATCTTATGTATGGTCTGATACATGAAAAACCCGGGATACATAAGCTTTTTGAAGCGTGCTACCGTGATAATCTGCACTCCATCTGGGCAGGACAGGAGCTTTACCGTAAGGGAAACTCCCGAGAAGAATTCTATAATATCCTACAGAAAAACATGCAGCCGGTTTATGATTCCGCAAGGAGACAGGGATATGAGGTTTGGAACTGGAAAGTGGGTATGAGTTCTTAATTAGGAGGGCGATTTGAAATGATAGATAAATATTTCAGAGGAATTGTTAAAACAGGTAAACGGCGGTGAATCCGGTGGCGCAAATGACGGATCGGACCCGGGAAGTGGAAATGGGGGAATCGTTATCGGCACCACTACTAAATACTGTCCCACATGTAGGAGAAAAACCGTTTTTAATGTTTATACGGGCGGCAGGACCAGTTGCACCGGGTGTTTCGTTGGTCATGAACGGTAGCACTAGGTAAGGTGTCATGGTTCAGACATTCGATAGATGGAAAAGTCATATCTGACAGAGGGGCGTGTTAGACTGTATTTGTTATGAGAAGCTACAGATACCCCAAAACATAAGAATAAAAAGGAAACAGTTATGAAAAATGAATATAAAGTTTACCGCATACTTTAATAAAAGAGAGAAGAACAATGACAGAAACAGAATTTCGAAGCATACATAGTGAAATTATTGAATATTATCAATATATCGAGATGCGTCTAAAATTTATATGTGCCGCACTTTTACCAGACGGAGAAAAAAGCTGGGTTGAAAGAATTGACGATTATGATTCTGATCCGTTTGGAACGTTACTTCATAAAATCAAGGAAGTTCAGACGCAAAGACGAGTCGAAGTACTGAAAGAAGATGATTTTTTATGCTTTAAATGAAATGCGAGAGAAAAGAAACTATTGGGTTCATCAGTGTTTTTCAAAACCTGTTCATGTAACTTTTCAGCGTGGTCAATTAAGGAATCCCGAATTTGCAAAGATGATTACTTCAGATTTCGATACGGTTGTTATGTGGGATGAAAAACTTGTTGAAATAGGGAAAAATCCCCATTTGAGTTATCGATAAATAATTTGATCTATAATTGAGAATACCGTGCACCTTTTCAGAAATATTAAGCTTTGTAATAATATCTTAAAGATACATGGTATATAGTTTCAAATATGTGAATTATGTGAATTAAAATGCTAAAAAGGTGATAGAAAACTATATTAATATATAAAAAATTGTTTAGTAAAAAATAGTTAGAATATATTTTTTAATTTGGAGGTTATTGAAATGAGAATTGATGAATTGATTGAAGATTATTATAACAAGTTTGTTGGTTTGCCTTCGGATAAACCTATTGTTCGTCAGAATCAAAAAAACGATGCGTTTGAAATCGTGGTTCTTGAGACTTTATATGGCAAAGAAAAAGGAATTAATATTAGCAAGAATGGGAAAAATAGTATAGATTTATTATCTAAACTCATAGTAGCACCTCCTGATGATGGTATTGATATAGTTATTGAAAGAGAAGAAATAGATGGTAATTCATATGATTTTGTTCAAGTAAAGAATAGTATTTTGTCTCAGCTTGATATTCAACAGACATTATCTTATATGGAAAAAACGATAAGCAATTATCTCAAAAAACCAACAAGCGTTAATACTAACCTTCGTGAAGTATTAAGTAATACCAGTTTTAGTGCTTCGGATAAATCTAATTGTAGATATATTTTGGTTCATAGGGGAGATAGAAATTTCTTTAAAAATCAAAATGAGAATAAGGAAATAGTTATTACTGGAACAGAACTGGAAATGATTAGGGAAGGTCTTAACAGTTCTGTTCCTAAAGTACCTATGGAATCATTTGATGCTGATGCTTTTAATAATTTTATTTTATATGAGGAATCACAAGATAATCCTGCTATTTTGATGAATATTTGCGGATATGATTTGGCAAGACTGGCACTTAAATATACAAATACTTCTTTGGGGAGAAATATACTTTTTGGGCAGAATTTGCGAGAAGCATTAGCTAAGTCAAATACTTATGAAGGAATGGCGAAAACAATTAGAACTGAACCAGAGAAATTTTGGTTTTATAATAATGGCATTACAGTAATTGCAGAAAACTATGATACAAAATATGAAGCGACAGGTAAAAAGGTAGATAAATTAGCTTTGAAAAATTTTTCTATTATTAACGGCGCTCAAACTACAAGTGCGTTAGGCAAGTTTTTAAAAGAAGCTACTATGGATGAAAATACAAATGATATAGATAAGCTTAAAAAGGTTTTTGTTTTAGCTCGTATTTTGAAAGTAACAGATGAAGATTTTAAGTCTAAAATAGCAATATATAATAATACTCAGAATCCTATAACAACAAGGGATATGGCTAGCAATAGGGAGGAACAATTACAATTATATAATGGTCTTATTAATGGAATGGCTCCCAATATTTATGTTGAAATAAGACGTGGCATGAAAGCACCTTCAGATGTAAGACTGTATAAGCATCAAAGCACTACTAATGTAGAATTGGCGCAATTAGCATTTGCAGGTTTTATGCTTGATCCGTATGTAGCTAAAGATAAGAAAACAGCAATTTTTGATACAGATTATAAACAAACAGAAGGATATTTACTGAATGAATTCTATCATAAATTGTTTCATTATGCCTCATCTGGGGAATCTAAAGGAATATTGTTTAAAAAATCGAAGGAAGAGATAAATGAATTACTTTTTGTCCATTACCTTTATAAATTGGCAAAAAATAGTTTGTTAAGCGAATATAAAACAAGGATAAATGATGCTAGAACTCAAATGGAGATTTGTGATGATACTCAAAAAAACAAATTTGAAAGTAGGATAGCGGATTATGAAAAACTAAAAGCAATATCAACTATATGTGTATTTTATTGTATCGCATATTATTATGGGTTTAAAGAAGAGTTCCCAAATGAAGATATTGACATGAAATATAGATATGAAGACTTTTATTCTGATAAGACGTTTCAGAATAAATTGATTAATTCTTTTAGAAATCTTTTTTTATCAGGTACTGTAGAAACAATTAAGGAATTAACGATTAATTCTGCTAATTTGAATACATGGGTTCGTGATAAGAAAAGTACAAAGATATTTATGGATAAGATTGAAGATAAGCTTCAGATTGATATGTCGTTAAGAGACAAATATAAGGAATTTGTTATTTCTTTTAAAATTATACAGTAATATAAATAGAGTCTGAGGTTTTGGATGTCCTGATTAGTGGGTACCTAATACCCCGGAAAAAAGCAACAAGTTACTTGAATGAAATCTTTACCTCATACTTATACAAGAGAGTGTGTGCCATATGTTTTATTCTCGGCTGTAAAGATATAATGTCCATTAACGCCAATCAAAGAAGTCTGAAAAAGTTGTAGTCGGTAAGAGCTTTTTTATGTGATGAAAAAATCTGCTTGTTGTAAAATCTAACACATATGTAAGTATATGGGTAAAGAAACATACATATTAGTCTGGTAAAGAGCTGGATGAGGAAAGACCTGGCGTATATTTGTGAGGGGTGGTGAAAACTATCGCTCTGAAAACTCGATTCATAAGCTTGAAAACGAAATGCGAGGTATAATCCATGCTACTGTCAAAGCTGAAGGTTACTCGGAAATGGTGACATATGTAGTTTTCAATAGGGACTTCTTTGAATGGAGATTTGTGATATGGAAGATTTTGTAATGGGTTTGAAAAGTTAATATAAAAAAATATGTTTAAGAAAGCCGGATGATGTTTTGCAAATTGAAAGAAAAAAATATCTTGCTATTGTTTACTCCATAGAATATAATAATACTGTATTGCGTTGTGGAGAAATGATGTGATTTATCAGGATATGTCAAGTTTCTGAAAGCTGGTGATTCTGTAACATCGAAAGATGGAGAAGCTTGGCAAAAATTGGGTTATTCCCAAATAAGTCCCTAAAGCAAGTGAAAAAAGGAGTGATGGAAAAACAGATGAAACGGTATAATGTAATAGATTTATTTTGCGGATGTGGAGGTTTTTCGAAAGGATTTGAAGAAGCAGGATATAACATTTGCTTTGGAATTGATATGTGGAAAGACGCAATAGTTACCTACAAAGAGAATTTCCCTAATGCTGTTGTTGTTAATCAAGATATAACGACGATTAGTGGAAATGATATATTAAAGGCAACAAATCTTGAAAAAGGTGATATTGATGTTATTATAGGCGGTCCGCCATGTCAAGGATTTTCAGTTTCTGGAAAGCGAATGATAGATGATGAAAGAAATAAGCTGTATAAATCCTATGTTCAGATTGTTTCAGAACTAAAGCCTAAAGTTTTTGTTATGGAAAACGTCCCTGGACTTGTAAGGTTGTTTGAGGGTAAAGTTGGAGAACAGGTAGTTGAAGATTTTTCAAATATAGGGTATGAAGTTCAAAAAAAGATTTTGTCCGCAGATAATTATGGGGTTCCACAGCAACGAAAAAGGGTCTTTTTTGTTGGCGTTAGAAATGACTTAGTTGAAAAAGGAATGAAATATAAATATCCTGTTGCATATATAGGAAAGGGAACGGATATACCTGCCTGGACTTGTAAGGATGCTATAGGTGATTTGGATTTCGTTCCTGATGATCGTGTGTTAGGTGAAGATATAGCGTATGAATTGGAGCCACAAAATAAGTATCAGGAAGAGATGAGGAGGGGGAGCAATCGAGTCCTGAATCATTCCATTACTATTCATAACGCTAAAACAAAGGAAATAATCGGAATGGTGCCAGATGGAGGTAACTATAAAGATCTTCCAGAGGAATTATGGAGTACAAGAAAAGTTCATATTGCTTGGACTCGTATGGATAGTTCTAAACCTTGCTTTACAATAGATACGGGACATAATCACCATTTCCATTATAAAGAAAATCGTGTTCCTACAGTTAGAGAATCTGCAAGAATACAATCCTTTCCCGATAGTTTTAAGTTTGTAGGAATAAAAACAAGTCAATTAAAACAAGTCGGCAATGCAGTTCCGCCTTTATTAGCTAAAGCAGTGGCGGAAAGTATAACAAATTTATTAGACGGAGGTAATTAATACATGGCTTATAATCCTAATCCACAATTCCGATGCGATATTGTTAGAACAAGGGCAAAATCATTTGTCGAAGATATCCTTTCTGCATACGCTAATATAATTCATGATTTGTGCCCTTGTTCAGAAGATGATTTTAAATATGAATTTGAGAAAGATTTGAGTACTTATTTAAAGAAACTTGGGAAAACTGTGAATAAAAAAGCACTAAAGAATCATAGAACTGAAACAGCAAAGACCTTATTTGGCATGTATTATGTTGATGATAAAAACATAGTATATGAAACAGAACGTACGCAGAAATTTTTAAAAGATAATGATCACCCTGCCTTTTTCAAAGATATTTGTTATAAATTACAGTTCCCTAATGGTATGACTGTTAATAGCAAATTAGATAATAGAATTTCTGCTTACATTAGCTGTCACCCTTGTCGTTTAATTTTAAGTGTTTTACAGGAGGCAGAAAATTCTAGTATTATACTCAAAATCAGAGATATTGGATATTATGTTTTAAACTCTCTTGATGCTCTTAGAGGTAAAGCGAATCCAAGTGAAATTGTAAAATATATAATTTCTGATAGAAGCAAAGGAATAATTCCAGATATTAGCACTGGTAAGAATGATCAGTGGGATTGGGAACATATATACGGCTTGTTAAACTATTTGTATTTGGCAAATCTTATAGATTTTTCAAAGGCAAAAAATAAAAGAGATATAGACCTGACTCTAAATGCACTTGAAAAAGATACTATTAAAATTTTTACTAAGAATTATTCCGAACCACTTGAGTTTGATGTATATGATACTAGAAAATATCCCAGAAAAACGATAAATGAACGAAAAAAGTTTCAAATCGATTGGGACGAGTATAATGGAAAATTAAGTAAGTATGCTACAAGCTTCAATACGCTACCTGGTAGTTTAGGAATTCCTACTGCATCGATTTCTGGGAGGAAGAAGCCTTCTAAAACCATGACTTCAATCATTGGGGCATCAGGCGAATCAATTGTCGAAGATTATGAAAAAGATTTGTTAGGAAAGATAAATCCGGCTTATGTATCGAAGGTGATAAACAAATCTAACAAAAGAGGATTAGGGTATGATATAGAGTCTGCAGAAATTATTGGTGGAAAAAAGTTGGGTAGTGTAAAATATATTGAGGTAAAAACCACCTCAAGAGTCACCGCGCCTTCTGCGGCGTCGGTTATGGATTTTGTCCAGCTCACAAGAAATGAATGGAGAGCTGCCCTAAAACACAAAGCTAAGTTTTACGTTTATAGGGTATATCTTACAAGAGGAAAGACATATATATATATGCTGAAAAATATTTGTAAAAAGCATAAATCTAATGATATTGAGGTCGAAGCCCCTAAGTATAATATGCGGTTTGATTTAATGAAACCGGGAGTTGTAGATAAAAAAGAAATTATTTGAGGAATAGAAAATGTACAATCATAATAGACAATATAGATGTACTATTATCAGAGGTAAATCGCAGAAAGAGATGGATGATTTACTTCCGGCATATGCTTTGGTAATTGATGGAGTTTGTCCATGTTCGGTTGAGGATTTTGATGAACTGTTTAATGAATCATTTAAGCGATTTTTGCCGGAATCGGATAGAATAAAGAAAACGCTTGATAATCATCGTACGGAGATCTCAGGAAAGCTTTTTGGAATGTATTATCGTTCTGATGATGGTTTGGTTTACGAATCTCAAAGGACAATGAAATATCTTGAAGATAATGATCAACCGGCATTTTTTAAAGATGTCTGTTATAAAATGCAATTCCCTAACGGAATGGATTCTACTCATACTTTAAGAGAGCGTGTTTCAGATGATATTTGCATTAGACCTAATGCATTTGTTTTAAAAGTGCTACAATTAGCAAGCAATGCTAGACAATATGTTTCGGTTAAGGATATTGGATATTATATTTTGAATTCTTTAGACGTTCTTCAAGGAAAGGCTACCCCTTATGAAGTGCTTGAAGCTATTGTTGAAGATCATAAAGCAGGTGTACAAAGAGAAGTAAAGGCATATAATGAGGATGGTACTTTGAAAGCTTCGTCATATACTATGCAGCATATAAGAGAACAACTGAACTATCTTGAATTAGCTAACTTAATACGAATAACAAATGATAAAAAAGTTGTATTAAACAAGAATGAAATGGAAACAATAGATCTCTTTGCTAGGGATTTTGATAAGGCACCGGAGTTTAATATATATTCATATGATATAGGAGATATAGAAGTTCGAAGACAGCTTCAGTTTGATTGGGATGCTTATTTTGGCAGGCTTTCAGCATATGCAAGTAAGTTTACAACAAATTCTGACGCGATAAAGTATAAACCAGACAAGCCGGATTTGGGAACTCAAGATAAGCCTAAAAAAGATGGAGTAAACCTTACCGAGTTTGGAGACGAAGGCGAGGCACTGGTATACGAGTTTGAGAAAGCAAGAGTATCAGCGTTTAGTGCTAGGCTTGCTAATAAAGTTCTATCTCTGGGTAAAACTAAAGGTATAGGTTATGATATTCAATCGGTAATAGCTGAAGCTGGTGATGAAGCAGAATTTGTTAAGTACATTGAAGTAAAATCGACAAAAAGATTAACTTGTCCAGATATGAATGATTCGTTGTGGATAGATACTCTTCACGTCACAAGAAATGAATATGTGGCTGCTCATCAACATAAGGAGTATTATTCAATTTTTAGAGTTTTTTTTACTAGAGATGGGATTTTTATTTTTGTAATTAATAATGTTGCCGAAAAGATTAACGATGGAAGGATTCAGGTAACACCTATGACATATAGAGTTGATTATTCTTCAAATTCTGTAAAAAGTGTTATTGCTTTGAAGGGAGAAGAAACAAATGTATAATGTAGTATCACTTTTTGCGGGGTGTGGCGGATGTGATCAAGGAATTGTTGGTAACTTTGTATTTAATGAAAAAAAATACAAAAGACTACCTTTTAAGTTGATATATGCAATGGATATAGATCAAAGGGCACTTAATACTCATAAACTTAATTTTGTTGGTACAGAAATAAGATGTGCTGATATTTGCAACGTTGATGTTACTGAAATCCCAGATTGTGACGTTATTATTGGCGGGTTTCCTTGTCAGTCATTTAGTACTGTAAATCCTACAAAAGACCCCTTTGATGATAGAGCAAATTTATATAAACAGATGGTGCGTATAGTAAAAGCCAAAAAACCACTTGTGTTTGTTGCGGAGAATGTAAAGGGGCTTTTAACACTACATAAAGGAGACATATTCAAAAAAGTATATAATGCTTTTGAAGAAGCAGGATATATATTATCATATAAACTATTAAATTCTGCTGATTATGGGGTGCCTCAAAAGAGAGAGAGGGTTATCTTGGTTGGTTTTAGAAAAGACCTTGGTATTATTTATGAATTTCCGAAGGAAACACATAAAGATAATTGGGTTCCTCTTTCGGCTGCTGTTCCTAAGCTTGATATAGAAGAGAAAAAATATTATTTCTCCAAGAGGGCTGTTGAAGGAATGAAAAATGCTAAACCTAATATGAAAAGGGGATTATGGCAAAAGTTACAAGAGCCTTGTTTGACGGTAACAAGTCATTTGGCAAAAACAAGCCTTAATTCCAGAGACCCGGTTTTACTGGTAGATGCAGATCGTGAATTATATCGAAGATTCACCCCAAGAGAAGCGGCTAGAATACAATCTTTTCCGGATACCTTCGTGTTTGCCGGTTCTGAAATGGATGCGTATAGACAAATTGGGAATGCGGTTCCGCCGGTTCTTTTTTGGAATATTTCAAAAAAAATAGCTGAACAGTTGAAAAATAAAACAAGTAGTAGTGAATGTTAAATTCGTCTTTTCGGGAGAACATGAATACTATTGATAAAGAAAAAATGAATGGGAATCCCGGAGTAAATGACATTATGAAGCAAAAATTATATCAGCTTGCTTACAAGATGTTTTTGAGAGAAAATAACATTGCAGTGGTAAAAAAATGTTCTCTTATGCCTGCCGAAGGGGATGCAATTATTGATAAAGATGTTGCCAGGTTACCTATGATGGAGAGTATGGGGCTGGAAAATATTCAGATTAGATTTATACCCGCAGAAAGACTATTTAAGAATTATTTGAATGGAACTCAAATTAGTATTGAGGAATTAGTACTTTAATCCCGTTTGTAGGAGAAGTTTACATGTCTGATGTATTAACACCAAGCCAGCGTCGGAAGAATATGCAGAATATCAAATCTAAGGATACTTCCATTGAAAGGAAGATGAGAAACGCTTTATGGCATTCTGGAATACGTTACAGGAAGAATTATGGAAAACTACCTGGAAAACCAGACATTGCTATTACTAAATACAAAATTGCAATATTTTGTGACTCTTCTTTTTGGCACGGAAGGGATTACGAGAACAAGAAACCGATAGGAACAAATTATGAGTTTTGGAATGCAAAAATCCGAAAAAATATGGAGAGAGACAGAAATGTAGATCAATTGCTTACTAATATGGATTGGATAGTGTTACATTTTTGGGATATCGAAATAAATAAAAAAACAGAAGATTGTGTATTGACTGTAAAAGAAAATATCCGATTGAGGAAAATAGGTGAAGAATAGAATAGATTAGGTTTTATATGGATTGATATGATGTTCGTTCAAAAGAGGTTTATCTGGACAGGCTTCTTGGATAAATAGGGTATTAAATCAGGTGGCGATAACATATATTAAATAGGTAGAAACAGCTTTAAAAGAAATGTTCAAAAAAAAGTTGAAAAAGTTGTAAAAATTTATAAAAAGACCTATTGACTTTATGGGATATTTGTGTTATAATCTTGTTGGATATGGGTACTGAGACTAAAGAGTACCTTGGAATTAGAAATATAGTTAGGTTTTAGCCAATGAGCAATTGCTAGATTCGCACATTGGCAAATTATATACTATAATGTACAATAAATAGTGCATAAATAAACAAAGCACAGAACAGAAAGGGGCAAATCATGAGCATTATAAAAGAGTATACACCCAGTCAGGCAATGGCACTTGGACTCATCAGGGACGGATATAATGTTTTTGTTACCGGCAAGCCCGGAACAGGGAAAACCGAACTGTTAAATGATATTGCCTCAAGGATGAAAGCAATGGGAAAAAATGTGCTTATGACGGCATCAACAGGATTGGCAGGAGCTAATCTTGATGGAGGGCGGACCATACATAGTGTCTTACATTGGGGCCTTGGAAGGATAAATTATGATTTGGACAGGTGTTGCGAAGCTTTGGCAAGTACGGATCTTTTAGTGATAGATGAAGCGAGCATGTTGAAAACTGACATACTTAGGCTGCTAGTGGATTGCCTTGAACATGTCAATAAACATGTCCAAATTGTTATGAGCGGAGATTTCTTCCAGCTGCCTCCGGTGTATCCTGGGGAACATAAAATATATCCGTTTGAGACAGCTGAATGGGTGCGCTTGAATCTTATACCTTGCTTTTTAAATGAAGTTGTAAGGCAAGCTGATCCTGAGTTTAAATATCAGCTTGGGCTTGCCATGCTTGCAAATCCTGCTTGTATCAAGTATTTTAACACAAAGACTTCTTCAGAGCGTATTGATGGAGCGATCACGCTTTGCACGAGAAATGAGGATGCTGACGGAATTAATGAAAGAATGACAGCAGTACTCCCCGGAATGTCGAAATCTTATTATGCTACCGGAGATGTAAAGCATGCAAATTTCGAGAAATCGAGGATACTTGAGCAGCTTATAGTCAAAAAGCGTATGCGTGTTATGGCATTAAGAAATGATATCGAAGGTAAATATCAAAACGGGTCGTTGGGAACTGTAATGGATATGGATGATAATACTATTACAGTACTTTTTGATAACAATAATACTGTCGATATAGGACGGGTACCGTATGAAATTGATAGCAAGGATGCGTCAAAAGGATTTGCAAGGATAGAGCAGTTTCCTTTGCGAGGCGGATACGCGATTACTATTCACAAAAGTCAGGGTCAGACCTTTGATTATGTAAATATTATGGCACCGAGGTGCTGGGATCCTGGACAGCTTTACGTGGCACTTTCAAGAGCTCGTAGAGTAGATTGTATCTATCTGGCAAATAAGATAAAAGAAAGTGATCTTATTGCCGAGAAGAAAGTAATAGATTTTTACAGGGCCATTGGAATGAAGGGTTTAAACTATGTAGCTTAAGGGTTTCCATGAAGGAGGAGATTGTTATGAGTATAATAAGATTTTATGAAATCAACACCGATTTAGTTAAGAATGCGCATTTTTTGGTGCGTGATCTTGAAGACCGCAGTAAGAACTGTAGATATGTAGCTGCGAAATTATCAGATGGTGAGAGTACAGTCGTTGTCAATATGTTTAATCCTGACAAGACTGATCCTCAGGGATTAACTGTTTCAATGCTTGAAGCAATGGGAATAAAAAAGGATTGTATCATTGAGACAGATATAAAGAAGAATGATAAGTATTATAATGTTAGTGATTGGAAGCTTAATGCGGATCCTTCAGTTACCAAAAAGGATTTTGCCCGTTCGGCTCCTATTGATGCGGATGAAGCATACAACTGGATTGTAGCAAAAGTAAAAGAAGTTGATGCTAATCCTGCTTGTATAGGACCGTATAAAAGCCTTTCGTATCTTACATTGAACCTTCTTGAAAAGAACAAAGAGGCGTTCAAGAATAGTTCGGCTGCAGTTTATATGCACCATAATTTTATCAGCGGTTTAATTTTCCACACATATCGTATGCTCTCACTTGCCATAAAGACGTGTGAGACATATGGAACACTTGACAAGGAGCTCCTTGTATGTGGTACTGTCCTGCATGATATTGGAAAAGTAAGCAGTCTTGCAACAGATGAAGTTGGAGATTCCTCAATGACGGTAGAAGGACGCCTGTTGGAACATGCAATGATAGGCTATATGATGATACATGATGAGGCACAGAAAAATCTGTATAATCCGGAGAAAATCCTGATGCTTGAACATATGATCGCGTCCCATCATGGGAAGTTGGAGTATGGTGCTGCTACGACACCGGCTTTTCCGGAGGCTCAGATGCTTCATTTGATCGATATGATGGACAGCCGTATGAATATGTTTGAAATAGCATATAAGGAACAGGAGCCGGGCACGGTTTCCGAGAAAAAAGTTAAAGGACTCGAGGATAGTTATATATATAAACCTACAAATTATGATGAGGATGTGGTTGAATGAACAGAGGAAATCGTTAATATCTGAAGTTCAAATAAGAGATATTAAAAAACGTTCAAAAAAAAGTTCAAAATAATTAAAAAACTGTTGACATTCTGGAATGTTTGTGATATTATAATATTGGAGGGGACACTGGATTTGTTCGAATGACATGTAATTATTGTTGCAGAATCCTATCCTCTATACTTGAGCCAATGAATTTAGATATTTGAGTTATTCATTGGCGAAATAAATATCGAAGTGTTCAAAAAGTTGAACATTAATGGACAATAAGGAGAATATCATGGAAGAGAATAATAAAAAGGACGATGAAGCTACATCAAAGAAGGATACGAAAGAAAAAGAAAAAAGAGCTGTCGCTGAACTGGTAAAAAAACTTGTAGGGGACAGATCTTTAAGAAAGGCAGGTGAAGACTCCGGGGTAGCTCCTTCCTATATTAATGGGATATTAAAAGCGAACTATCTTCCCAGTGCCAGAATATTAAGACAACTGACCCTGCCCGAGGCAAAACCGCAGAATGGAATCTCAATGGAGGATCTTATGGTTGCGGCGGGGTATCAGGCAAAATATTCGGATGTAATTGTAGAGTATCCTTATGTTGATGAGAATAAGGGAAACGGTGAAAGTGAAAACATGTTTAGAACTCAAATAGAAGTAGAGCCAACTTCTAGTAAATTCCGGTTTATGAAAAGGGTTTCAATGTATAGCAATATGTATAGTAATAAGTTTGAAGCAGTTGCTATAGGGATCTTATATAAAACATTGACAAAGAAGGGGGTTGATTTCCGACAGGCAGAAGCTGTGAAGGGAAGAGGAGGTTATAGGCCGGATATGTCTATCAATATATCAGACATGCCTGTTAAAGAATGGTGGTTTGAGTTCAAGCATTATGACGAGAGTAAGTTTGATGGAGGAGGGTATAGTAATCGAATCTTTAGAATATGTATCGATGAGTTTATATTTTTAGAACCTAAAGAAGACCGGAAAATATCAATAGTTACCTCGAGTACATACATGTTTGACTACTTAAAAGCTTATAAAGATAAGTTGTCCTATCGTGGTGACTTGTCAGTTATCCTTATTAACGAAGAAGACTATTCGATAAGTTCTGAGGTCTATATATCACATTATAATATGAATGATGATAGCTCGGAATTTTATATAGTATAACAGAATTGGAGGTGTGCAGCATCATTACAAGTTTAATTAATAGATGATTTTCTGTTTTAATCATAGTTTTACAAAAGTTGAAGTGTTTGGTTATGTATTAGGTACGAGTACTATATCCATTTTCAGTCAGGATACTTCGGCTTTTTTATTTTTTGCCTTAGTAGGAGTTGTAATGTTTATTTACATGCAAAGGGAGGGATGTTTAATGACAGATTTTCAGTATCCGGTGATTGATCCGGAGAGAACAGGACAGCAGATCAAAAAGCGAATCATTGAAAAAAAGATGACTGTGGAACAGGTTCGCGAACAGATCCAGATCGGAACTGTGCAGTCGGTGTACAAATGGCTTAATGGTAAGAGCTGCCCTAGGATTGATAACTTTGTGGCACTTAGCAGGCTGCTGGATACCACGATCGACAGCCTGATCGTCTGCAAGGGTGATAAAACTGCAAGCTGATGCTACATATTATATCCGGGCCTGCAAGCATTGGCAGGTCCGGAATTATGACGTTTTAAACTTCTAGTTAAATGACAAATTCTGCAGATAGCGGTATAATGTTCGATGGTTAAATATCATAGTAGTTTGATGTTCAGGGTTGATAGGGAGGCTGGTGCGTATGAGCAACAGTAACACAAAGAAGATTTTGAAAGAAAATTTGATAATAATGGGTCGCATCATCACTTTGGGGAATGCCATTGGCTTCTGTTATGTTGTAATGTACTTGATACGTCGTAATCTTTTTATGAAAGCAGTACGTAGGGAGATAAAATTAGGGGCGGAGGGAAGATTGAGATATCCGGCTCACTTGCTCTCAAATCAATACAAAAGGGAAAGAGAGAGATACGGAATTACGCATAGATCAATCCCTCGAGCTTGGCAACGAATGGAATATTGGACAAGACAGCCGGATTTTAATCCCAGGTAGAGTTATACCATAAGGCTTTCGGTCAAAAATTCTGTATTGTAGCTAATTGGAGGAGGACTGGCATTATGAGTTGTATTGAAGAATACTTTGATGAAGAGTGGGCTAGAGGATATGCTATAGGTAAAACCGGAGTCATTCTGGAACTTATTGACGATAATACCATTTCCATCGAAAAAGGTGCGGAATTTCTTGGAATTTCTGTACAGGAAATGTTACAGAGGTATTCCGAATACAAGGCTAATAGATAGAGGTTGTGTTGAAATCAATTTGTGAATTGGAACTCTATGGACTGAGAAGTGTGTAAATATGGGAGATGTCAGTATTATAGCAAGGAGACTCGAAGGCGGTAAAAGAGTCCAGTATGGTTGGAGTGGTAACGGCGGGTACTTTTCTAATGTGGGTAGACGCCTCTTGTGGTGGTATGATGATTTGGAAACAGTTGAGTACCTTTTTGGTCTGGGACAGATGCGAATTATTGGCAGTCCCGGCAGCGAAAATGGCGGCGAGCATTGGTATTTTACCAATGCCTGTGACGGTACTCCTCACTGGCTGGGAAAATCGGAAAGAGAGATATTCAGCCAGATCATGTTTGTTGATTACGGATATTTTTACGATCTGGATAACAAGTGGTATTATATTGTACCAGGACCTTTTCACATAAAAATACCACTTAAGTACATTGCAGAGCATTTAGATAGTAACGGTGACGAGTTTAGAGAGCGTGACAGGATTGACGAAGCTCTGGTAAAATATATCTTTGACGATTATTATCAAAAAGACGCAGGCTTCAAAAAACTAATTAATGCTGAATATCCGGAGGGTGTTGATGCAATTAAGGGAGTAGTCTTTTCAGACCAAAAAGATAATCCATCATATTCCTTGTACAAAAAATACAGGAAGCTTTATGATTATTTCGATGACTGGGTTGTAGTTAATGTGGCAGACGATTATTCGCGTATTACCGGGTTTGTGCTTAAACCCCAAATGGGTGATGAAAGGCCCGAAACAATATCGTGGTAGTGACATTGACTTATATCGTCAGGGAGGGGGAGATAATATGTTTGGTAAATACAAAGACATGACTGAAGTTAAGGAAAAAAGATGGTCGTATTCGGGCAAGGACCGGTACATCCGTCGCCAATACGAATGTTCAGATGGATCGACCATATATTGTTTTAGAGATCTGCACTGGTATAACAGATGGTTCATCAAGCTTATGAACCGCAATAAGCCGAGGGACACCAGGACGCTCCAGCAGATGATGAACGATTGCGGCATATTACGAATGAGTTCGCCCCAGCTAGGTGTGGATATCATTAACTTTGACTTAATTAATAAACGTAAAGAAAGTGGGGAGCATCTTGAATTATAGTAAAAGACTGATTCCGGTAAAACCGGATTATATACATTGGCACGGTTTATATTTTTGAGGGCGTATATATGGATATAAAGGATAATTTGCTGGAATGCGGGGAGAACCAGAAAGTCTGGGTAATCGGAGATGTACATGGGTGCTATCATCAATTTTTGGGGATCATCAATTCGCCTTTGATAACGCAGGATGATGTTGTTATACTTATCGGCGATATAATTGATCGTGGACCGGATAGCGTCAAGATGCTTGACTGGGCTCTGGAAAATGTTAACAATGGCGGTAAATATCTTATGATCCGGGGAAATCATGAGCAAAATATAATTGACGACTATAATTCCTTGCAAGAAATAATATCCAGAAAGAACCGGTACAGGATGGATGCAGGGGAAAAGACTATTGACTATAAGGCTTTGACAGTGTATGACCTTCGATGCGATTATGATTTTTGTGAATACATGGAGAGAGCCGGCATCTTAAGAATAGGTGAGGCGGAAAAATATATAAAGTGGATGATGTCGTTGCCGCTGTTCGTTAGGGTTAAGTTACATGATGGAAAAAAATTCCTTCTTGCGCATGCATGGTTTGAAGGAAAACTTTTACCGGATGGTAAGGTGAGACCGCTCCTGATGGATGAGGATATCGTATGGCAGCGCGATGTCGACTATAATGACCGGTTCGTAGATGAGGATTATCATCCCATGGAGGCCGGGGAGATGCTTGTTCACGGACATACACCGATCCCGATTATTCAAGGTTATAGAGGAAAGCTTGCAGAACCGGTTTTCAGAGAACATTCGATAAATATTGACGGTGGGTGTTTTATTGGCCGCAAACTTGGAGGCCGGCTTATAGCATTATGTCTAAACGACTTCAGGTCATTTTACAGCAGCTGATTCGCAAACGCTGAAAGCATTAAAGGATGCGGAAAAAGGGAAAATGGCGTCATTTTCTTCTGTAGACAGTCTCATGGATGACTTAAATGATTAGGGAAATAGTATGATAGGAAAAGATAAAAAGGAAAAGTTATTTGCAGAGATTGAAATAGTTGTTGACAATCTTGATAAAGTAAAACCTCCAAAGAGGTATGATCTTGATTATTTAAGGAAAGAAACCTTTAACGGCTTATTGCCGGATGACATGGTTGTGTTACATATACTCGAAAATTATACTGATTTTAATAAACTAAGAGAATCTTTTGATAAGAAAGATCATACAGGAAATAATGTGGGATATAATATTTTCCTGGTAGATATATTCTGTAAAATAAAGCAGGTTTATCCCGCATTGTCAGAGGCATGCATGAGGCAGCTTGCAATGATGTTAAAATGAGAGGAGATATAGATTTTGAAAGTAATTGATCTTATCACAGAGGACATAAAGAAGCTTGTCATGATGGGAGAGGATACCCTCGGTACTGAACATCATGCAAGCTTTGCAGTGTATGACAGAACAAAAAAAGTAATGTATTCGGGTCGTAGAAGGCAGGACTTTACTGATGAGGTGCTGAAAATGGAAGTAGTGTCTTGGAATGTGGAACCTGATATGCAGGATTTTGCAAATATTATAGTAAACATAGAAGCGGAAAAGGGACCGGTAAAAGCGTGATAAAGAGGTGATTTTTTTATGAATCTATATATTAGTGATCTGCATTTTGGCCACGCAAATGTAATAAGCTTTGATCATCGGCCTTTTATTGATGTAGGTGAGATGGACAATTGCCTGATCAGGCTGTGGAATTCCAGAGTGTCAAAGGATGACGATGTGTATATTGTCGGGGACTTCTGCTATAGGTCTGCAAAGTCTCCTGACTGGTACCTTCGACAGCTCAAAGGACATAAGCACCTGGTCATAGGCAACCATGATAACGAAGTGCTTGATTGCCCCGAAGCATTGAAATACTTTGAAAGCATCGATAAGATGATGTATGTAACGGATGGTGATAAGCATATCATGTTATGTCATTATCCGATTTGCGACTGGTACAAGGCGCAGCATGGCTCGTGGCAGATTTATGGACATATCCATGCTAACAAAGATGAGGCCTATCAGTGCATGAAGCAGTTCGACCATGCTCTGAATGCTGCGGCATGTATTAACAACTATACACCGGCTTCATTTAACGAGCTGCTCCGTAATAACAAAGCTTTCCGGGAAAAGGATATGAATGGTGGTCAGGTGTTTATTGCCAGGGATAAAAAGACCGGAGAGGAGTTCGCCTTTACGTGCGAAGGGCTGACGGATGATTACGAGATCAGGCTGGCAAGGGGTACTGACGGAAATATGACATATAAAAATGTCAAGTTCAGAATAGAATTATGATGGACATGTAACTAAATAACGGAAGAAAACTCAACGGAGTAGGAGCATTCATCGGATTAGGAGACTTCTATGAAAAAACTTAAGAATATCATATATGATGCGGAAAATTCATCTAGTGATTTCATATCAGGTAATGACCATATTACAACAAGTTTAACACTTGAAGGCGACACTTGGGAGAATTGCGTGTTCAAAGCTGTATTTCCAACAGTGAATCAAGGACTCTTGCAAATGGAAGTACAGTATTTCAGTAGTAAGTTTGGTACTATGACGGTAATCCAGCAGGTTAACGAAGAAAAATATGTTCATATGATGGCCTTTGAATCATATATCTTTATCATGTTTGTGAAAGATTGTCTTGCAAAAACTATGAACCAATGGCTTGAAAAGAGTTTTAATATTGATGAACAGGCCGTAAGATTATATAATGATATCCTTGATGAAAGTGAAGGATATGAAATAAAAAGGGCAGAAAACGTATAATTTAACTCAGAAAAGCCATCGCCTGTTTCTTATATAATTACAATTTACGGATTATTGTTAATAAAAAAGACAATCTAATAAAATATGGAAACAATGTAAAGAAAATCAATAATTTTGTTATAGTAGTCGGAAGGGAGAAAAATAAGATCTTATGGAAAAACCAACGGTGAACTTAACAAATTGGCAAATATATGTATATGATGGCAGGTATAATCTCTCCGGTCAGTGTGACTATCATCCGGTTCTCGGAAAAAACAGTTATGTGTCACGTACAACATCGCTGGTTCGTTATGATTTTGATGTCGAAGAGAAAATCATATTTTATGAAACAAGGAACACACTATATTCATGCCCTCTTAAATATCTGTTACCCTATCCCTATAGGGATGTTGTAGCAGAATATAAGATGAAGCTTGCAAATTTATACGAGGACGAAGCTTCCATCATAGACAAGATAATATCAGTGATGGCAATAATATCCATCAGACAAGATATCGAAGAAGGATGGCGTAAGGATTCTTATGAGAAATATAAGCCCTGGAAGAAAAATAAATTTATGGAAGAAATAGAATCTCTCATATCCCAAGGCCAGGAAGAACTGAAAGAAAAAGAACAACAGCGGTATGAACAGTTGATGGCCGATGCGAAAAAATATGAAGACTGTATATATATCGAGATAGCCCAGCTTGAGCGTGGAGATCTCTTGGCTTACCATATTGGAGCTCGTATTGGCATACTAAAGCCGCACTACCATAGCAGTATGTTCCAGGATAGTATATACTATGTAGAATATGCTGTAGACAAAGAGTATGAATATGTTGATTTTAGGTACTTCCCTCGGGGATTCGGTCTTGCTGATACTTACAGGTGGTCTAAAAACATTAAACAGGCAGTGTTAAAAAATGATTCTGATAGAGTAATCTGTTTCAATGATGTAAAAATCCCCATAGGGGAAACGGTTATTATAAAGCCGAAAACCGGAGGGGTTTCAGGCGGAGGACGGATCATTGAATGAAATAATGAGAACAGACCGGAACGATAAGAAAAAGTTTTATAAAGAACTGATTGAAAGTCTTCGGCAGGCGCAGGATATATACAAAGGAAATCTATCTTTAACCAAAGTGGATGGAATGCCTGCCGAAACATATCGAGTAGTTGAAAAGTATCCTGATCAGCGGGGAAATCTGAATGACCAAACGGATGACATGGGAAGAAATATGTAAATCATTTCCGAATCAGTGTGTAGGACTTGTTAATGTGGAAAACGGCATAAATGATATTTCTGTTAAAAGCGCTGTAGTCAAATACACTGACAAACAGAACAGCTTCGGGGTAGAAGTGCTTACACCTTCATTATTGTTGCACAAAGCAGTCAAAGGCGAAGTGGTAAGGGAGTTCACATCATTAGATGAAATAGGCTTTATGGGGACTACATTAAACTGAGAGTTAAAAGACAAAGCTTTTCTTTTATGATATAATGTTTTAAATTATAATATGGATTAACGAAAACAGGAAGGATGATAGATATGGGCAGAGTATTTGTGATTCCGGATATCCATTTGAAGCCTTGGATGTTTGATAAGGCCGATAAAAATCTGGAAAAAGAAAAATGTGATGACATTATTTTTTTGGGCGATCTTGTAGATGATTGGGGATGCCAGTCTAATATTCGCCTGTATGATGAAACTTTTGACAGAGCAGAGGCTTTTATCGAAGATCATCCCGGAGTTAAATGGTGTTATGGTAACCATGATGTAAGCTATCTGTGGAACAAAAATGAGTCCGGGTTCTCATGGCTTGCCCAGGAGACGGTTGTGAGACAGATGCATAAACTGGAAAAGATGTTAGGAAACAATATTGCTTTTATTCATAAGATAGATAAAACTATATTCAGTCATGCAGGGCTGACAAAATCGTTTGTGTCAAAAATAATTAAGGATGAAACTGATTTTGAAAACTATGGAGAGATAGAAAAGCTGATAAGGAAAATAAACGGATTGTCATCTATTTATATGTGGGATGATGATTCACCAATCTGGGCACGCCCGCAATATAAAGGATTGAAAGAACTGTTCGCTATATGTTATTTTCAGGTTGTGGGACATACACCGGTAAAAGAAACTTTATGGGAAGGTCCTCTGCTTACGGTTGACAATTTTTCAACATATCCGGATGGCAGACCGGTAGGTAATGAATGTTTCATTATAATTGATTCTAATACTAATAAATTTGAAGAGTTTAAATAACTTGAACGATACACTATTTTGGAGTATCGTTAAACTACAGCAAAACCAAACCAGAAAAAAGTATGGGAACATAATCCGGAATATTTCAGAAAAAGGAGACGGTTACATAGATGGAAGTGAAACGAGACTAAGGACAGTCCTAAACAGTATAAGGTAACTGCAATAAATACAGAACAAATCCAGGGGGTCACCTTGAAAGGAGAATAAGCTAATGGACTTTAACACTCTTAGATTGAAATCGGGACTATCAAATGAAGAAATAGCTGTCCAGTACGGGATAAGCATAGGTGACATCCATTTCGATCCGAATGAAGGCGGTGAACTTAGCTTCCTCATATGTAGGGATATACCTCTCGCTTCCTTCGACACAAGGACAAAGGAATGTTACTGCATTGAATATGATAATATAAAAGCAGTACAATCCAAGATACAGTATGCATCTGACGACTGGAGTGATAAAAGATAGCATGGCGTAAATGCCGAGAAATGAATAACATCAGAAACCTATCGGTAAACTCCATAACTGCAGCCTGAAACATTATATTACAGATAGAAAGCGAAAACGAGGTCCGGAGGTAAGAATCATGGCAGATAAGACAAGAAAAAGAAGAGGCATAAGCATCATAGATATTGACATAAAGGAGTTCCTGATTTTGTGCTATGCAGATTTGTAAAAAAATCGTCAAAAAAATATAAAAAAAGGTTAAGAAGTTTTAACATGCAACCGATATAATCTAATGTGTGGGAGAACACACATTTTTAAAGCATAATATTTTGGAGTGAAATTGTAAGTCGAAGTATTTTTGTTGATGGTTAAGTATTCCGTAGGAGTACTATATCCATTTAAAGTGAGGATACTTCGGCTTTTTCTTTTTGCCGTGATCCTTTTAGCACATTGACAACTGAATGCACAACTGCCGGCAGCCACTCAGGTTAAGCGTGCGATGATATGAGCACACCAATGGGAAAGGCCCGCTTGTAGATTGTGAAGGAGAGAATCAAAAGGAGTACGGGTCATAGGAATCCGTACAGGGAGGCTTAATGCCACAAGGCAAGGAGGAAGAAATATGTATAAAAAAATACTTCAGGATTTAAGCGATAAATTGTTTGAGGACACAGGGGTAAAGCTCGATGTGGATTTGAGCATGATAAATCTTGAGATAGCTTTTGCGTGCGAGACACAGAGGGAAACGTCAAGAATGCCTGAAATTCCCGTATTCTCTTTAGTCGAGTTGACTGACAAGTTCCTGATAGATGACAAGCTGAGAGCTTTCGACACGGACTATTTCACGGTTTTAGATGAGCACGCTGATACGTACATGGACATGGCCAGGTCGGTAAAGGGAACCTTTAAAGAAAAGGAAGCAGATGCGCATATGCATATGTTATTTGCGGCATATAACATGGTTGACTGGAAATTTGTCAACCGATGGGTCGAGACTGCAAAAGATGATGACAGGTTGCTGTTCCGTCAGCAACTGACTAAAAATATGGAGGCTAAGGCATACCGCAGTGATGGTGAAGATATAATGCTGAACGACACCGATGAATTCATGCTGATATTTATGCCGGTAGGAGAAGGTGATACAAGGCATGCAGATTTATATGACCATCTGCCGCTATAGACGTGAATCATTGACACTGCAACATGAGATATAAAGCATTGTATTCAAGAAAAAGCAGGAGTCGTTATGAAACGACTCCTGTTGTTAGATTTTCCCGCATTAAAGTTTACCGGATCAAGTCCGGCGCATTAGGGATTGGGACTTATCTTTGGTCTAATTATATAGCAGGGTATTCATTATGTCAAGCCCAATAGCTTTAACTTTTTCTTGCCAGAAATATTAAACTGGGAGTTAAATGACAAAACTTTTTTATTATGATATAATACTTATGGTTATAATATCGATTTAACATAGACAGGAAGGAACAGGGTGTATGGTGATCTTTCTGGACATAGACGGAGTGTTAAACCGCGAGAGGGACTGGGTTTGCAAATATGCTATACATGAGCCATGTCTCCGTGCTCTGTCAATGATTGCCGATAAAATCCGATATTTCACATCATTAGATGAAATAGGCTTTATGGGGACTACAAACATATAAAAGGAGTGATCTTATGGAAAAGAGGTTGACATGGGAGGAAATCGTTCGGCAATATCCCGAACAGTGGGTTGGACTTACTGATATCGAATGGGAAGATGGTGATATTAAAACCGCAATTGTAGCGTATTCTCATTTGAAAAAAAACCAGGCTCTCAATATGGAATATGTTACTAATGGGGATATTACTGCTGAAACTACGTATGATCAGGGATGGTTTGATTTGAAACTAAGTATAATCAGGGATGGTATAATTGTACATAAGAAAAAAAGAAAAACATAAGGAATGACTAATATGCCTGAGAGATTGACTTGGGAACAGATAGTTACAAAATATCCACATCAGCATATCGCAGTTACTGATGTAAAGTGGAAAAGAAATATGTCGACCATTGAATCGGCAGTTGTAGTGGCTGTAGAAACAGAAATGTCATCTCAGGAGATTACCGGAATGGCTGTTTCAAGCCACGGACGCATATATAGCGAGTATACGGGAGAAGACCCTATCCTTGACGGATTGGGCAGGTCAGTTTGTACTACAATAAACGAGATATAAACCATTGTAATCAAAAACAACAGAACCAAACCAGAAAAAAGTATGATTGTGTATCGCAAAATTGATTGATTATGAAGTGTAAAGATTGTTTATTAGCAGAGAGCAAAGAATTGATTTTTTCTCATAAAAAACAGGTGAGAAAATAAATATGGGAATGTACCATTATTGTCCGTTAGTTGATGATAACAGCGAAATATACCCGGATGATTATGACTGTATCGATGAAGAAGAATACAATAAATTGTTAAAGAATCGGCAGAAAGAGAAAAATGGAATCGAGGGGAAATATGTTAAAAGCACGTGAAGTAATATGCCCTTTTTGTGAACATATGTTTATGTATCTTAATGCAGATGAAATATGGTTTAATAAATATAGTGTTAAGGGTTCTTCGGAAATCTTAACTGAAACCAAATGTCCTAAATGTTTGGAAAAGGTACTTATAAAAGACGGAGAATTAAAAGGCAAATCTATCATGGACTATGATGTAGAAGAGAGACCGGAAAAATTTATCTGATGAGACTTTTACTTGATTGCAAATAGCATTATCATGCTGTCGGTGATGTCTTTTGGATTAATTCCGTTTTCGGCGATAAATTTGGCATATGCCCTAAGGTCTATAGCAGGGGAAGGATCTGAAGCATTATAAGGGTTTACTCTGGCGATAAAATCATCTGCAATTTTACGTTTTTCAGATGATGTCATATGTTCGTTCATAAGATGCACCTCCTAGGATTTAATAGTATAGCTCGTCATCATCAAAAGAGCCACTGACAACAAGAGTAATCTGTTTGTTTTCAGCAGAATTTCGGCTGTCTATCATGGCGATAGAGACAACCTTCGATGTCCCGTTATTCACGGGATCACCAACTCTTATTGGTTCAATAGGGTACGGAACTGTAACAAGAGTATTACCCATGTATGGAACCCTGTCTATTACTTTGCATCTCATAAGGCTGCCCACCTTCTTCTTTCACTAAGTATATTACAATTATACACCATGAATATGTTAAAATCAAGCAAAATAGGCCACGTGATAAAATGAATTCATAATGTGCGTTACAGCTAACAGGAAATTAAATGGGGGGAACAGTAATATGAGAATACCGGTGATAACAATAAATAAGCCATATCCGTTAGAAGTTACTGCCACAGTGGAGAATAATACAAAAGAATATTTGTCAGGGAAAAAAGTAACCGGGATTGCATTATATATAGAGCAGCCTGCTTGTGACGGACAGGGATTTCTGGCAATGTCATTGCTTATCCCTGATTGTGGAGAGATTATGCTGCTAAAAAATGATGGGTTCGAAGAGGATGTTATGTATGATGTTATTAAAAAAATATCCGGGTTACGGGAAGAAATCATTGAATTTATAAACGAAAGGATGGCAACATAAGATTATGCCGGATATGCTAGCGGAATCCGATAAAAAATATTCTCCAGTTATTTTACCAGTATCCGATTTAGAGAATTATACATCGGTAATTAATCAGGTTTCTTATGGGAATCGTGTCCATCTAACTGAGGATGGAAACACTAATTGGGCTTTGATTGATATGAGAGAACTTGACGAACTTGATAAGGATAGTGCGTTTGTCAAACTTATGAGCAAGCTTAATAAAGCTAAGATTTCCATTAGGAGAGAAGGTACAATTTCGTCGGACGATCTTAAGCGGAAACTAGGAGTATAAATCTATAGTATCCATGATTATGAGTACAGAAAAGAAGGTACCGGAGACAAAATGGGGGAAAAAGGAGATATTATGAAGATATGTGAAAACCCGCGGCCTCTTGAAATAAAATTCGAAATACCACAAAGCCTCCAGAAAGCAATAGATGATTTTTTGGAATATCTAAGGACAGACGACACACAGTCGCTTGAAGATTGTTACCGAACAGAAATAGACTGCGAACTTAGATGGTGCCTGCGGGAAGATAAGATATCAAGAGAACAGTACCAGCTCCTTAAAGACTACTACGTCCACAGAGGGATATATTGCATAACAGGATGAAAGAATACAAGTGTTTTACCATTTGTAAGGGTGCAAGGATATAAAAGTTTAACAGGAAAATAAAGGATGGAAGATAACTATTTAAAAGTTTCGGACATAATCTCGATCCCGGTCGAGGATCTGCGGGAGATGAGTCCCTATACCACAAGGGAAGAAAAATATATTGAATTCATCGTACGCAGCGGTAAAGGATTGTTTGAGAGTAGTACAGGAAAATTCCCACCCGAAGTGCTGGAAATGGATGTTTCAGAATGGTATGTAAGCCCGGATCAGCACGACGCAGACAATCTGCTCGTCTGGATCATTACTCCCGACGATCCCGGATGGCCGTATTATGGGCGGAGTATGAAAGAATGACAGGCCAGTGAATTGATAGCCTTCGATAAAAGAAAGAGGTGTTTTCATGCCAAAAATGAAAAAGCAAACGGATTATAGGAACAGACTTGGCGGTCCGATTCTTTACGGGTCGGCAGCCAAAGCTCTGAGACGATCACTCGCCTCGCCAAAGCCGCTGACAGAGCTATACAGGATAGCAAATGAATGCGAGTTGCAGCTAATGGCTGAGGTAAAGAAAACATGAAGTATCATTGTGTAAAAGACACTGGTGAATTTTTCGTGCCCATGATGTTATTCTAGGCATAAAACACTTGACACGTCAGCAAATCTATAGTGGTATAGAATCAGTGAGAGGTCTATCTTTCGTTGAGTATGAATGTTTGCCGGGAACGTATATCGGCATTATATAAAAGGTATGTAGACAAATGATTCCGCAGCCCGATATGCGGAATATAAAAGGTCGGGATGCAAATGTCAACCTGAATAATATCCAGCATCAGCCATTCTCACCTGTGGCTATCTCGGCATCGTTGTCAGCGAAGAGCTCCTCCGCTGTCTTATAGCATTTTGACTTGATTAGGCCGGATTCGATGCAAATCGCTTCCCTCATGGCTTCGAAGGTTTCTCTGTCATAATCCTCCGCCTTCAGATCAAAGGTAGCAGTCTTATCCCCAGCTGATTGCTTAATCGTAGCAGACATGAAATCACATCCTTTCCTTTGTGTATATTAAATATACCTCAAATGACCTCTTTTATACGCCTCTTATAATATTCAGATAGTCTTGTCTCTGATCAACTACAGCATATATGGTGATGAGTTTATTTATTTCATCAATTTTATAGAATACAAGATCTTTTTCTAATATAAGTACCTTATAGCCTTGCCTTCTAAGTACAGAATACTTCGGGGTTTCTCCTAAATAAGGATTATCTCCAAGTGCCAAGATAGATTTTTCAATTTCATCCAGTTTTTCCAGCGCTTTTTCAGTGCCAAAATTCCTTGCTATATAAAGAACTATGTCACTGATCAAGGCATCAGCCTTATCAGCTCGTACTATGTCGTATTTCATACATGCCCTTCTTTCAGCAACTTCCTGAGACCGTCAAAAGTATCCTGAATTGGCGCTGTCCTGCCGGATCTGACATCTTCTTCAGCCTCCGCAAGAGTTTCAAGAAGTTCTATCCTTGATTTAATACTCCTGTACTCATCATAGGACATAGATACGGTATCTCCTCTGCCATTAACTGTAATAATGACTGCTTCACGATTTTCCCTGCACTGCCTTGATATATCGGCATAATGATTCCGCAAATCTGCAGACGGCCGAATGCTTTCCTGTAATGCTAACATAAATATCACCTCCGGTTTAATGTAGTCATATTATATCATAATATGCATATCAGGTCAACTATTTATTCCCATTTTGCCGAGGAATGCAACCCGATCCAAACTAATAAACTCCTCCGCGGGGTGTTCTTTTTGTCTTTCACCGGAACCGCGTCCGGTATTTTTCTGGAAAGCATATTAGATATGCGGGAACAACGAATGATTACGTGGATATCAGTTGCGTTCCAAAAAGATCGGTGGTATAATAGAAAAGGATCCCCTTTTTGTAAACATTGGAAAGGATGAAAAATCTGTGGATATAACGAACGATACCAATATTGCTATATCAAAAGACCGGATAAAGTCAAGCGAGACTAAAACCGTATGTGATTCAATAAAAGCTCAAAGAATAGGTGTCGCAAAGGACAAGCTCAA
>JAEEGL013621391.1_pt1 | contig 31361 bp, 27 predicted proteins | sample 9134231 | NCBI WGS metagenome assembly JAEEGL01 (sample SAMN16246548, study PRJNA631951) | gut metagenome | biome: gut microbiome; feature: rumen; material: fiber-attached | host: Bos | place: Iran: Karaj | collected 2018-10
AGGCAGTGTTGCTGCTGTCCAACAATCCATTAAGGTCTGTGACAACAACGGAGTTTTCACTAGATTTAATCACTTTTAAAAGTTTTTCATCAGCAATGGTTCCGCTGAAAAACTTATCTGTAGACAGAAGGACCTTGCCGGAAATGTCTGTGATCAGAAATACCATTTTCTCATTGTTTTTTGACAAGATATTAATCATGGCAGACATTTCATTCTTGTTGTCAAAAATAAACTGTTCAAGTCCTTGTGATCTGGGATAATAGTCTTTGATTTCATTTGTGATGTACTCGATACACAAGTCGCTTGTATTGTGAACTATCTGTTCTTTCTGCACTCTTGATGATCTAACTGTAAGCGAGGTCAACACAATAGATAAAATCAAAAAGCTGATGAAATCAATCACCAAGAAAGCTGTAAGGTATTTCGTAAATATACTCTTTTTCAATCCCTTTACCTCTTTCTTTCTCTATTATTCGCTAAAAACAATTATTCGCGAATTTCGAATTTATAGCCTACACCCCAAACGGTTTTCAATTCCTATTTGTAGCTTACGCCTTCAAGTTTTTCTCTCAATCTTTTAACATGAACGTCAACTGTTCTAGAGTCACCCACAAAATCAAATCCCCAAACTTTGTCAAGCAATTGATCTCTTGTAAATACATGGTTGTGATTTGATGCCAAAAAGTACAACAGTTCTAATTCTTTTGGAGGAATATCCAAAGATTTTCCATCAAGGATAAGAACATATTTGTCTAAGGAAATTTCTATCTTATCAAATTTGATGGTCTTTTCTTCATTGTTTGATTTGTTGTTTTGACATCTTCTCAATACAACTCTTATTCTTGCGAGCAATTCCTTCATGTCAAAAGGCTTTTCCATGTAGTCGTCTGCTCCGAGTTCAAGGCCGACAACTCTATCTATTACTTCTCCTTTTGCACTGAGCATAATGATAGGTTTTGAAGAGATCTCGCGTATCTCTCGGCAGACCTGCCATCCATCTTTTTGAGGCATCATAATGTCAAGCAATACTAAATCAGGTTCATAAGTTTTGAACTTATCTATTCCCTCTAAGCCATCATTAGCTGTTGCTACATCATAGCCTTCATTTTCCAAATAAAGCTTTATAGCCTCGCATATATTTCTATCATCATCAATGGTTAGTATTTTTGTTTTCATAGCCATCCCCAATTTGTTTAATAATTCCACTCGCTATTATAACATAATATAACTACGTATGTAAATCATAAAAATAAAATGGGCTAGACACAAAAAATGTCTAAACCCATTCTGACAGAATAATTCAGTTTTTGTGGTAGTTATCTCTCAACAATTCGATTTCCTGTTTATACCCATTGAGTTCATTCGGCGTTTCAAGTATAAACGGAAGATTCTGAGTTGCCTCGTGATTAATCACATTGGTCAAAAGCTCTAATCCGATGCATCCCATACCTATTTTCTCATGCCTATCTTTGTGAGCGCCGAGTGAATTTTTACTGTCGTTGATATGGATAGCTTTTAATCTACTCAAACCTACAACGTCATCGAATTCATGGAATACTTTATCTAAATCGTGCAAATCATATCCTGCATCCCATATGTGACAGGTATCAAGACACACACCTAAATGAGAATTGTCTTTAACTCTTCGAATTATCTCAGCCAGTTCTTCAAATCTGCTTCCGACTTCTGAACCTTTGCCCGCCATTGTTTCAAGTAATACAGTTGTATTTGTTGCGGTTGGGAGCACTATATCAAGCAAATTAACTATTTCTTCTATGCCTGTTTCTATGCCCTGACCGGTATGACTGCCCGGATGGAAATTATAATAATTCCCGGGTGTATACTCCATTCTTTTCATGTCATCAAGCATCATTTCCAATGCATATTGCCTAAGTCCTTCATCAGAAGAACAAGGATTCAAAGTGTATGGAGCATGTGCAACAAGCTTGCATATATCATTCTTAGATGACAATTCAAGAAACTCTTTTACATCTTCACTATCAATTGTTTTTGCCATTCCGCCGCGAGGATTTCTAGTAAAAAAAGCAAATGTGGTTGCGCCAATACTTATAGCATCTATCCCCATTTGCTTATACCCTCCGGAAGTAGACAAATGACAGCCTATCCTAAGGTTACTCATTGTTAAACGTTAAATCTTATAAGAACAATGTCGCCATCCTGCATCACGTAATCCTTGCCTTCACTTCTGACAAGACCTTTTTCCTTTGCAGCATTCATAGAGCCGCATTTTACGAGATCATCAAATGACACAACTTCTGCTCTTATAAAACCCCTTTCCATATCAGAATGTATCTTTCCGGCAGCTTGCGGAGCCTTGGTCCCTTTTACAATAGTCCAAGCTCTGACCTCTTTAGGTCCGGCTGTAAGGAAACTAATATATCCAAGCAAGTGATAACTTGCTCTGATCAAAGCATTCAAACCACTCTCTGCAATACCATAGTCTTCAAGGAATGACTTTTTATCTTCTTCGGATAGTTCAGCCAATTCTGCTTCTACCTGAGCACAAACAGAGATTACTTCAGAACCTTCACTGTCTGCAAATGCTTTTAATTTGTGGTAAACTTCGCTGTCTTCAAAGCCGCTGGCAATCATGCTCTCGCTTATATTAGCTAAGTAAATGATCGGTTTTAGAGTCAACAAATTAACATCAGACAATAACTCTTTATCATCTTCAGTCAGTTCTATTGTTCTAGCTGATTTGCCTGAGTTTAAGACATCTTTGATATGGTTTAATGTTTCAAGGCCAGATAGGAGTTTTTTGTCGCCTTTTGCAAGCTTTTCTGTTCTGGTTATCTTCTTTTCTATCTGTTCAAGATCTGCATAAATCAATTCAAGATTTATGATCTCTATATCTCTCATTGGGTCAACTGAACCGGCTACATGAATGACATCTGTATCTGAAAAACATCTTACAACATGAACAATTGCATCTACTTCTCTTATGTGAGAAAGAAACATGTTTCCAAGACCTTCACCCTTTGATGCACCGGCAACAAGTCCGGCTATATCAACAAACTCTATAACAGCAGGAGTATATTTTTCCGGGTGATACATCTCAGCCAAAACATCCAGTCTTTTATCCGGAACACTAACCATTCCAATGTTTGGATCGATTGTACAAAACGGATAGTTTGCTGATGCAGCACCTGCATTTGTTATTGCATTGAACAAAGTGCTTTTGCCAACATTCGGCAAACCTACGATTCCTAATTTCATTTCTCTGCACTCCATCCTTGTGGATGAACAACTACTGTTACATCCGCAAAGTTTAAACTATACTTGTCGATAATTCTTAAATTTGCAGTTCCCTCTTTTTTTGCTTCTATTAAGCCTTCGCCCTGTCTGACCACAAATATTTCATTGTTTGATGAACTAACGTCCCAGTTTTCTTTATTTTTTACGTCAGTAGAATACGAAACTGTATCAGGGATTATTGAAACACTATTAATAAAGCTGGTCGTTTTGCCTACTTCAATGTCAATCTGGTTTACAACAGCAACTACTTTTTCAACCTTTGAGGCAGGTGAATTAAACAAATTCTTGAACAAATTTGTTGTTGCCATTACTACAACAAGTGCTACTACCAAAACAACAGCAAGAGCTATTACAACAATCAATAAAGTCTTGTTTGTCTTTGCCGGTTTTTTCTGTTCGGGTTCATCAAAGTCAACAGCAGAAGGAGTTCTCATGGAAGACTTTCCTTGCTCTCTTCTTTCCGGCTCATTATCCGGTTCTTCGTCAGGTTCTTTTCCCTCAGAAAGATTGATAATTTCAGCGGCAGCAAGTAAGTTTGTATCTTCCAGGTTCTGTTTCTTTTCTGCGGCCGGTTTCGGTCTTGATTTTTGAGTCATAGCATGGTCTCTTGCCGTGTATGTCTCAGGGTGAATATCTGCAGAAGCATCGCCTCTCAATATGGTTTTTGTTGAATCATAAACGAGGAAGTCGTGAATTATTTGTCTTGTGAATGACAAGTCTTCTTTGTCATTTGAACCTGCGTAGTATCTGATACTCATCATGATACAACTTCTGACAGAGTTGAGTTTGTCCTCAATTACATTTTCAGTATGGTTAACTGCCCAGGCAATCATGCTTGGTTTCATGTAAAGGAAGTAATAAGCATAAGCGCATATCTTTTCTTGAGCAGGCAACTCTCTGAGCATTGAAGGAATAGCCATCTTTACAGTCTCGCTATACACTGCTGAATCTATCATATCATCCGGATCAGCCTCCATTACTCCGCTTACACTTGTTGCCTTAGATTTTGTCCAGTCAAGGTAGTCAGGAGATGATGACAATTTCATTGAGCATGTGTAAATTGTAGCGATGTTCAGCATTTTTACAAAATCTGCACCAAGTTCAATGTTATTCTTTTCAACATTTCCGAATGCCATTGTAAATGAATCATCAGCATATTGCTCGTAATCATAATCATCAGACAAAACATTTTTGCATACATAAAGAACTTGCTTAACGTATGCATTGTATATTTCCTTCTTGATTTCTTCCTTGCGAGCTTCATCACAAACATGCATTTCCTTGAGCAGATTGTTGAGTCTTTCTCTATTCATACAAGATCCCCTTTTTTTATGCAAAGATACCTATTGCACACTTTGATCAATGTGCAATAGGTCAAAATTCAAAATATATCAAAGGTACTTTTTCAGTCCTTCTGGCAATTCACCTTCATCAAGAGATGATGTGACTATAAGGTCAATTGAGTTCTTATCTGCAAATACTGCTGACTTGTTTATAAAGTTTTCAAATGAAGAAACATCATTTTGACAAATCTTCAATGCAGAGTCGATGAAAATATGTTTTATATCATAGTTTGAAGCACATACACCTGTAACGAATCCATAGAGTGCCTCACCGTTTTCAATTGAGTAGTCCTGAATATCTACAAGTCTTGCATGATAAGAAATATCATAGCGAAGCTTGTTTCCCTTTTCTATGCAAATAACTGAGCCTTCGGATTCTTCTGCAGCTGTGTTAACCATTTCTATAAGTGTTTTTGTTTTTCCGGATCCTTTAAGGCCAACAATTAGTTTTATCATTTTATTCACACTTTCCGGAATTGTCTTTCAATTCCATTTTACTAAAAGTGAACGCATGTCCACCAATATTGATAATACTATAAATAGATTTCTTTTTCAAGAAGAAAAACTATTCTTTACTGATTGTTCAAAGAAATATTTTTCTTGACCCTCTTTTCGATTTTTACTCTCTCAACAGTTATCTCGTGTCCGCATTTATTACATTTCAACTTGATATCTGAACCTGCGTACTGAACTGTCATCAAGTTTCCGCCACAGGGATGATTCTTTTTCATTTCAATAACATCACCAACCGAGAATTTGACAAGATTCATTTAACACCTCTTTAGTAGCTGCCTACAGAGTATTTGTCGTTCAAAAGATAGATAATATCTTTCGGAGACTTCTTTTCTATTTCATAAATGGATGAGCCATATTGCATCAAAAAATCATTGAGAGGCAGTATGGTTGTTTCTTTATGAAGATACTTTAACCTTCCCTTGCCCTGAATGTCCTCATAAGTTAAGTATATATCGGCTTCTGAAGACTTGTATGTATAGTGTCCTCCAAGTTCGGTAACAAACTGTATGAAGTGAATCATTTCTTTGAAATGGTTTCTTTCGTATTTATCTGATACGCATATCTTCATCCCTTTTAAAGGTTTGTTTTCGCTTCTTGGATTTTTGGGATATGCATAACGACAGAATCTGACAAAGAACAATTTGTTGATCGAGCTGTTAGTTATACAATTGTATTTGCCTTTTGGGTTAGGGATAATAAAGGATTTTTTGGAGTTATTGCTATCGCAAACTCTGTTCCTGTAATTGTTCAATGAAGCTTTGCAATTTGGATACTTTTCTAAATATTCAAGTGCGTTAAGCTTGCTTTCACTTACCATCACCTTGAACAATTGAAATGTCAAATACGCATCGTTGTCGCTCTTGTGAAGTTCAACATTGATATCTATACCATGATTGATGCAAGCGTTTTCCAGTGACAATTCATTCTTTTCTTCACTGGTACTTTTTACAATTCTTTGCAGATCAAAATATTTGAAATCTATGCAAGGCAAGTTATATCTTACGCAATCTTTTCTTATAAAGTCTGCATCATTGCTGATGGCATAACCCAAAATACAATTATCCGGGTTCTCAAGTAAGCCCTTAATATTATCATAGACATGCGGAAAATTCGGAGCATTCTTGAATTCTTCCTCAGTGTAGGATAGTTGTATGTCCGGCCTTTTTCTTCGGCCAACCAGATAAAACCTGTACTCGGGATTAATTACAATGTCTCTCTTCTCCACAATATTGAAGGACTCATCGGCTATAACATACCCAAAAGTACAAATGGCGCCTTTTCCGCCATCTGAACATTCAATATCAAATGAAAGGTATTTCATGTATGTTTATTATTTGGACAATTTTTCCAATCTTTCATAAATCTCTTTTGTAGCTTGTTCATAACCCGGTTTTCCAAGCAGTGCGAACATATTCTTCTTGTATGCTTCAACACCGGGTTGATTGAACGGATTGATTCCAAGCATATATCCGGATATTGCACATGCAAATTCAAAGAAATATACCAAATGACCGAATTCATAAGCACTGCGTGATGTTATTTCCATAGCGATATTCGGAACGTTTCCGTCTGTATGAGCCAGAGCTGTTCCAAGCACTGCCTGTTGGTTAACATAATTGATTGTTTTGCCGGCAAGGAAATTCAAACCATCTGCATTTGTCTTATCTTCTTCTATTACGAAATTGTCTTCAATATTAACATTGATAACTGTTTCGAATAAAGTGCGCTGACCTTCCTGGATGTATTGACCCAGTGAATGAAGATCTGTTGAATATATTACAGATGCAGGATACAGGCCTTTTCCATCTTTTCCTTCACTCTCTCCAAACAATTGTTTCCACCATTCGCAGAACATTGTCATTGAAGGATCGTTTGAAGCTAATAATTCAATGCATTTGCCTTTTCTCAAAAGCAAATTTCTATAGGATGCATATTTGACACAATCATTGTTGTAAAAGCTCTGTGTATACTCATCTTCTGCATCTTTTGCGCCCTTGAACATTTCATCAAGGTCAATTCCTGCAACTGCTATAGGCAATAAGCCAACAGCGCTGAGAACAGAATATCTACCGCCTATGTCATCCGGAACAACAAAGCTCTCATATCCATATTCTTCTGCCTGTGGTCTCAAAGCACCTTTTTTGGCATCTGTTGTCACGAATATTCTTTCATTTGCTTTATTGCCGTATTTTTTTTCAAGCATACTTCTCAAAACTCTGAAAGCAACGCCAGGTTCTGTAGTTGTGCCTGATTTGGATATTACGTTGATGCAAACATCTCTGCCTTCACATATGCTAATAACGTCTCTCATATGTGATGAACTTATATCATTTCCTACAAAATATATGTCCGGAGTGTTCTTCTTTTTGTCGTTATATAAGTTGCCTTGAACAAACTCAATAGCAGCTCTTGCTCCCAAGTAAGAGCCACCTATTCCTATGACAAGAAATACATCACAAGAATCCTGAATCTTTTTTGCAGCTTTTTTTATTCTTTCGTATTCTTCCATATTGTGGTCATAAGGAAGATTTACCCATCCCAAAAAGTCTGAACCTTCACCGTTCTTGTGTTTGACCAAATCAAAAGCTGTTTTTAATTCGTTTTCAACTGCTGCCATGTCAAAAGTTGAAATGAATTTGCCTAAGTACTTGTCTGATAATGAAAATGCCATTTTACACCTCTATTTTTATCGGTTATATACAACCGTATTACTACAATTTAAGCCCGTCAATGCTGCCTTTTTCCATTGCACACATTATTCTGTGTTTCAAACCTTTGTTATTTCTTTCCAGGTTGTTTAAAAGTTGCTTGATGTTTTCTCTCTCACTGTTTTTGTCCTCGGGACAACTGTTCTTTAGAATATCTATCTTGTTGCTCGAAATGAAATACCTTATGGTTGATTCTTTTGTTTCAATCAATGGTCTGATTACGGTAACCCCCGTGTCTTCCATTTTTGAAACGGGAGAAAAACATCCTAGTCTTCCTTCGAAAAACAAATTCATAATGAATGTTTCTACTGCATCATCAAAATGATGGCCCAATGCAAGCTTTGTTATATCGTTTTTTTCTGCGTATGAACAAAGTGCTCCTCTACGCATTCTTGAGCACAATGAGCAAGGATTACTTTCCTTTCTCTCTTTGAAGATGATTTCTGCAATATCCGTCTTTTCAATGTGATAAGGGACATCATATTCCTTGCATATGTTCTCTATGAATGAATAATCCATCCTGGGCATATCAATCGACTCAAATTGCATGTTTACAGATATTGCGCTCACGTTGAAATGTTTTGGATAAAACCTTCTCATTTCGCACAAAGAATAAAGCAAAGCAATTGAATCTTTGCCGCCTGAAACACCTACAAGAATGGTGTCACCTTCTTCTATCATGTTGTATTTTTCACATGCTTTTCTGACAGTTCCAAGCAATCTTTTAATACCATTCATAGTGTATCCTCAGTGCTTGCGTATTTCATATAATCTTATCAAATAACAAGTGTCATTTCAATACCCACAAATTGATTTGTTGACTTTATGTGTATCTTTGGGTTAAACTAAATTCGGCATGATTTTAAAGGAGGGTTTTGGTATGATGCGTTTAGACAAATTTTTGTCAAACAATGGGTTTGTGACAAGGACAGAATGCAAAAAAGCAGCCAAATCCGGACTGATTAAAGTCAATGGAATTGTTATCAAGGATCCTTCTGTAAAAATCGATGAATGCAAAGATGTGGTTGAATTTAATAATTCAATTGTCGAATACAATGAGTTCATGTATCTGATGCTCAATAAACCAAAAGGTTACATTAGTTCAACAGATGACCCACACAAAAAAACTGTTCTTGATTTGCTTCCTGATGAATACAGAACATTCGGACTTTTCCCTTGTGGAAGACTTGATATAGACACTACAGGGCTGTTGATACTTACTAACAATGGTAAACTTGCTCATCAGTTGCTCTCACCCAAGCATCACGTATATAAGACCTACTATTTTGAGTGTTCAATTAAACTGACAACTGTAATGATAGACCATCTGCAAACAGGTGTCGATATAGGCGAGAAAAGCTTAACTAAACCTTCAATTGTCAAACCAGACGAAACAATGTTAAGCGGAACCATCTCCATAACTGAAGGAAAGTTTCACCAGATTAAGCGGATGTTTGAACAGGTTGGCAATGAAATCGTTGAATTAAAGAGGATAAAATTTGCCGACATTGAACTGGATAATACTCTTAAAGAAGGTGAATGGAGACAATTATCTGCACAAGAAGTCGAAATATTAACGAGTTTTGAGTGAATAATTAAGATTTTGTCTTCTCAAACTATCGGTTAAAAACACAGCTTTACCATTTGTATATATTGCACAATCATAAAAATGTTTTTTTGGAATATAAACATCTTTATTTTAAATACTTGTTTTGTTATAATGAGTCGGTAAAGACATGTATAATATGTTTAATATTCTCTGTTGTTCTCAGTTAAGAGAGCATCGCCCCATTACTGAAATATGGCTACCAGAATGGGTAAATAATCAGCCAAAAGAACGGAGTAAAAAATGGCAAGTTTATCACTTAGACACATTTACAAAAAATATCCAGGCGGCGTAACTGCAGTTTCAGACTTTTGCTTGGAAGTTAAAGACACTGAATTTATCATTTTCGTTGGACCATCTGGTTGTGGTAAGTCCACTACCCTTCGTATGATTGCTGGTCTTGAAGAAATAACGGAAGGTGAGTTGTACATCGGTGATAGACTCGTTAATGATGTTGCACCTAAGGACAGAGATATAGCAATGGTGTTCCAGAACTATGCTCTTTATCCTCACATGACAGTATTTGACAACATGGCATTCGGTTTGAAACTTCGTAAAGTTCCAAAAGAGACAATCAAGCGTAAAGTTGAAGAAGCAGCTAGAATTCTTGATATCTCTCACCTTCTCGACAGACTTCCGAAGGCTTTGTCAGGTGGTCAGAAACAGCGTGTTGCTCTAGGTAGAGCTATCGTTCGTGATCCTAAGGTATTCTTGCTTGACGAACCTCTTTCAAACTTGGACGCAAAACTTCGTGCTGCCATGAGAACTGAGATTACAAAACTTCACAATAGCCTCCAGGCAACATTTATCTACGTTACACACGACCAGGTAGAAGCTATGACAATGGCTACAAGAATCGTTGTAATGAAAGATGGTGTCATCCAACAGGTTGACTCACCTCAGGCTTTGTATGATAATCCGGTTAACCTCTTCGTTGCAGGATTCATTGGTACTCCTCAGATGAACTTCATCAATGGTACTCTTGAAAAAGATGATGACGGATATGTATATCTCCACTTCGGTGAAATCAGAATCAGACTTCCTGAAGAAAAAGGAAATGCAGATGAAATCAAACCTTACATTGAAAAAGAAGTTATCGCAGGTGTTCGTCCAGAATGTATCGTAGATACTCCAATGCAGATAGCTGCAATGCAGGAAGCTTCATTTGAAGCATATTGTGATGTAACAGAACTTATGGGTGCTGAAATTTATCTTTACCTCATTGCTAATAAGGTTGAAGTTGATGAAAGCCTCAAAGAGAGAAAGAATGTTGTAATTGACAGAAGCGGCGAACAGAAGCTTATCGCTCGTGTATCTCCTCGTTCAACCGTTCGCGCAGGCGATACAGTAACGCTCGCTATCGATACAACAAGAATGCACCTCTTCGACAAAGAAACTGAAAAAGCAATTGTATTCCTCACAGAAGAAGAAAAGAAGAAAGCTGCTAGAGTTGCAGAAGCTGAAAAGGCAGCTGCAGAAGTTGAAGGTGAGCAGACAGAAACTGTAGAAGAAACACCTGCTGAAGAACCAGTAGAAGAAAAAACAGAAGACGCTTCTGTAACAGATACAACAGTAACTGAATAATTTGTTGAGATAATAAATACGGCATAGCAGATAATTCCCTGCTATGCCATTTTTTTATTTCTCTTTATCCTTGCCTTCGACAAATTCATCGAGGGCGCCTTTTACATACATATCTGCTAATTGTTCCAGTGAGTAGTCTTCGTTCTTTTCAGAAAGAATCTTAAGAGCATCTATCGGAATTGTAATATCAAAGCGGTCGGAATGCGATTGAAGATTACGGCCGAGTTTGTAAATGTCTTTTTCAACAAATTCATCATCTTTGTTATTTAGATTCTTTTCAATGCTCTTGATTATATATTTGTATCTGATCTGCGTTGAAACATTGTGAATCAACCAAAGCACCCCGCCGCATACAAATCCTATAACCACACACAAGAAAATGGCTAGAGGCCAGCTGAATCTTTCAAATACTTCATAGACATCTTCCCAGCCGCCATTTTCCTCTCCCACAAGTTTCACCATTACACCATACAAAATGGCGTATAAGAAGAAAGGAATAGTTGTCATTACCATTTCATTGAGTTTCAGCATTCGCTCATTGCAAATGAATATGAACATGAGAAGCGAAGCTACTGGATTAAAGATATGATGCCAGAAATTAATTCCTGTTACGGCTTTGATACCTGTAACTTGTACTATGAAAACCAAAGTTACAACCATGGTTATTAAAAGACACAGTGTTCCTGAAAAATGAACCAGAACCGCCCATTTTGGCAATCTGAATCTCTTTTTCCTTATACCATCAATTGAATATGTCAATATTACCAGGTCACACACAAGGATGAACAAGTTTGACAAAATGGTAAACATTGTAAAATACGTTTCATTATCTTCATCGATTTTGACAATGTTCAATGCACCAATAACGGTTGATATAAAGGCCACTAAAGTAACAATCGCGCAAGATATCAAAGCAAAAATGCTTCTGGTTCTATCCAGCTTAAAAATATGTGTTCCTTTCAATGTACACCTCCGGATCAGATCTTGTAACCGTCTTTAAGAGAAACAATTCTGTTGAATCTATTTGGAAATTTTGAATCAGGAGTGAAATAACCAACTCTTACAAACTGGAATCTTTCACCGGGCTTAGCATCAGCCAGTGACATTTCAACCTTGACGTTCTTATATTCAACTTCAGATTCAGGATTAATATACTGAACAAATGTATCTTCAGTTATTTCAGAAACATCTTCAAGAGTGAACAGGTTATCAAAGTACATAGCAGTTGTATCTATGCAGTATTTAGCTGAAAGCCAATGAATGGTTCCCTTTACCTTTCTGTCGGTCGGAACGCCATTACCGGTCTCGATATCTGCCTCACAGTGAATTTCCTTAATTGTTCCGTCATCATTCTTTACGATGTTTGTACATTTAACTATATATGCACCCATCAATCTGACTTCGCCATCAGGTTTAAGTCTGAAGAATTTCGGAGGAGCTTCCTCAGCAAAATCTTCTTCATCTATATAAATTTCTTTTGTGAAAGGCACTTTTCTAGTACCGGCATTTTCGTCATTAGGATTATTCGGGAAATCGAAGTATTCGACTTTGTCTTCTGGATAATTGTCGACAATCAATTTAATAGGCTTAATAACAGCAACACGTCTCAAAGCCTTCTGATTGAGTTCTTCTCTTATGCAATGCTCAAGAAGATTTATGTCAACAACGCTGTAAGTGGTAGAAACGCCTGCTCTTTCAACGAAATCAAAGATAGCCTCAGGAGTATACCCTCTTCTTCTCAATGCGCATATTGTCGGCATTCTTGGGTCATCCCAGCCGTCAACAATGTTGTGCTCAACCAAATATCTCAAATATCTCTTGCTCATTACTGTATGTGTAATGTTCAATCTGGCAAATTCATACTGATGCGGTTTCTTTTCAAATCCAATATTGTCAATTACCCAGTCATACAGAGGTCTGTGATTTCTGAATTCTATTGAGCAAAGTGAATGTGTAATGCCTTCTGTTGCATCCTGGATTGGATGAGCAAAATCATACATCGGATAAATGCACCATTTATCTCCATGTCTTTGATGTGATACGTGACGGATTCTGTATATAACAGGATCTCTCAAATATGAGTTGTCAGAATTTGGATCAATTTTTGCACGCAATGTTCTTGCACCATCAGGAAACTCACCATTCTTCATTCTCTCAAACAAATCAAGGTTTTCTTCAACTGATCTATCTCTGTATGGAGAAGGCTTTCCAACTTCTGTTCTGCTTGCGCCCTTATAATCAATCAGATCTTCTTTTGACAAGTCACAAACATAAGCTTTGCCGTCTTTTATCAATTTCACAGCATACTCATAACACTTTTCAAAGTAATCGGATCCATAGAAGACTCCTCCGGTTGGTTCTGCGCCCAACCAGCAAAGATCTTCGTAGATACTGTTTACAAACTCTTCACCCTCTTTTACAGGGTTAGTGTCATCATATCTCAGGTTGAATTTGCCACCATACTTCTTTGCAGCTGTTGCATTAATCCATATGGCTTTAGCAGATCCTATATGAAGATAGCCATTTGGTTCAGGTGGAAATCTTGTATGAACCTCATTTACTCTACCTTCTTTGAGATCATCTGCAATAATCTCATCTATAAAATTACCATTAAACTTTTCTACGTTTTCGCTCATATTATTACCTCAGACAGATAGTCTTTTTATTTGTTTGTTCAATCTTTCAACAACTTTATCGTAACCAAGAGTCTTCATAACCTGGTACATATCAGGAGAGTTTTGTTTTCCGGTTATAGCAACTCTTATGAAGCTGCTGATATCTCCAACATGTCCTTTAAATGATTCCGGTGAAGCTTTATATTGCTTTGTCTCTCTTGCAAAACCGAACTTCTCGGACACATCCTTGATTTTCTCAAACCAATCCTGTTGTTCATCATTGTAATCATAAACTTTCAGGTATTGTTCAAGGACATCCTTGATCAGACTATTGTCAAATCTTTCATCATATTCTCCGTTTTCATTGTAATACTCATCAAACATGAATCCGGAATATTCCTGAACTTCACTATAAAGCCCGAAATCTTTTCTAGGCTTAGCAGTTCCTCTTCCTATAGAGAGGAAATTCTTTGTGTAATCAGGATTTTCAGTAAATACTCTATAAAAATCAGGAGAGTAAATCTTTGCCCAATCGCTTGTCTCGTTGTATATCTCTTCAGCGCTCTTTCTGCAAAGAACGTTTTTACAAACATCGTATAGTTTGACTATATCAAATAGTGCACCGGAAACACTCATTTTCTTCAATGAAACTGGGAACTCTGTGATGCTTGCATCAGGGTTTGCCATTCTCCAATCTTCAAAATTGGAATTGAGCAATGTCATCAAATACTCAAGAAGAGCTTCTGATGAATAACCTTCTTTTGTAAAGAATGCTACATCTGCTTCCGGATCTTTTCTCTTTGACAGTTTTCTCTTTGAGTCCGGTCCATCCATCTTAAGCAATGCTGCTGTATGACAATACTTTGGAAGTTTGAATCCAAGAGCATTGAATATCTCAATATGCTTAGGAAGTGACGGCAGCCATTCATCGCCTCTGATTACATGAGTGGTTCCCATTAAGTGGTCGTCAACAGCATGTGCAAAGTGATATGTAGGAATTCCATCTGATTTCAGGAGTACTTCATCGATATTATTTTCAGTAACATCGATTGTTCCCTTAATCATATCTGTAAACTTAAAGTGGTTGGATGGATCACCTGTTGATTTAAGTCTGACAACAAACTCTTTTTTAGCGGCCAAAGCTTCTTTGACTTCTTCAATTGAAGCATTTCTCCATTTTGACCATTCACCGTAAATACCGGGCAACAGTTTTTTCTCTTCCTGTTGTTTTCTTATCTCATCTATTTCTTCAGCAGTCAAAAAGCAAGGATATGCTTTTCCTTCCCTGATCAGCTGCTTAGCAAATGTCTGATAAATCTCAGCTCTTTCGCTTTGTCTGTATGGTCCGTAATTGCCTTTGTCACCGCCAACTACAGCACCTTCATCAAAGTGTATGCCGTAATGGTTAAGGTTTTCTATAAACAATTCTGTGGCGCCTGTAACTTCTCTTTTTGAGTCAGTGTCTTCTATTCTAAGAATAACAACACCATTGGACTGATGAGCTAGTCTCTCGTCTGTCAGACATCCAAACAAACCGCCAACATGCAAAAAGCCAGTTGGACTTGGAGCAAATCTTGTTACTTTTGCTCCTTCAGGAAGTTCTCTTGGCGGATATCTTTTTTCGATATCTTCAGGAGTTGTTTTTATATTTGGCAATACTAATTCAGCAAGTTCGTTATAATTCATAAATATTTCTCCATTTAAACACAGGACCATGCCCCGGATATACTGTTTAATTTTCTAGCAAAGGATATAATTCCATCAAAGAATTTCTTAGTTCAATTGCATTTCCACCATACAAATCCGTTCTGCCGACACCATCTTCCATCAGAGTGTCACCAGTGAAAACAGCATTTGATGAAACTAACACTACTGAGCCTTTTGTATGTCCAGGAGTGTGTACTGTTTTGATGCTTTCACCTGCAAACTCAATTGTACAATCATCATCCATCAGAACACATCTGCTATTGGAAACAATTGTGTCATCCAAAAAATAATTGCTTCCGTTTTTATCTGCATCAGCCAACATTTCAAAGTCTGATTTATGTATGTATACTTTTGCATTAGAGTAATTGACCAATTCGTCAACTCCTCCGATGTGATCAAAGTGTCCATGTGTCAGAACAATCATAGTGACACTGTAACCTTTTGATACGCAATAATCAAAAATGCCTTTTCCGTTATATGCTGGATCTATTACAATTGAATGTTTTGTGTTTTTGTCAGTTAATATGTAACAATTAGTTCCAATAGGTGGAAGGGTCAACCTATCTATTTCAAACATATTTTAGCACCTGCCTGATATTTTTTGAGATCAATTACTTAAGTCGACCAACATTTAGATATATTATCATTATAAAAAAATATAGTCAATACAAACGAATGAGTATTTACCCTAATAAAATGAATTTTTGTAGATAAATTCAAATAAATATGTTAGAATTTAATTTGTAATTAGTTAAATGTGGAGACAAGAATGGCAAAGATTAATGTGGACAACATATTGTTTGACAATGTGACATTAGAAGAAGCGTTGACAATTGCAAAAAATGCGATTCTTCAGAACAAACAAATCAGTGTTTATACTCCCAATCCCGAAATGTGTGAATTGTGCCACAACAATCCTTCACTTCTAAAAGTTTACAACAGTGCCGATTTGGTGCTGCCGGATGGCATAGGAATTATTAAAGCTGCTAAATTGTTAAGTACTCCGCTAAAAGAAAGAGTTGCCGGAGTGGAATTTGCACAGAATCTGATTGCGTTGTGTTCTGAAAATAACAAGAACGTGTATATATTTGGTGGTCGAGAAGGTGTGGCTGAAAAAGCCAAAGAAAATCTAGAGCAGATGTATCCGGGGTTGAATATATGCGGTGTTCATAACGGATATGTAAATAGTCAGCAAGACAATGACTTCGTAGTGAATGATATAAATAACTCAAACGCAGATGTGGTTTTGGTTTGTTTAGGTTTTCCTAAACAAGAACAATGGATTTACGATAACAGATCTGCCCTTTCAAATGTGAAGTTGCTCGCAGGACTTGGCGGCAGCGTAGATATATTTGCAGGAACCGCAAAAAGAGCCCCTAAATTGTTTATTAACCTTCACCTTGAATGGTTTTACCGTCTCTTAAGGAATCCATCCAGAATAAAGCGAATGATGGCTATTCCGAGATTTATGAAAAGAATTAAAAAGCAAGCAAAAGGAAAACAATAAATATAACTTTACAATAACACGCAATTGTTATAAAATATTGCGAATGTGAGGCGAATGATGAACGAAAAAGTGTTAGTGTTGGGCAATAGCTACATGAATCTTGAAATGAAAATCAACAAGATGAAGAGACAAGGAAATGTTGATTTCGGTGGAAATTATAGTTTCCATCCTTACGGCAAAAGTGCTGCCACAGCAATTTCTGTTTCAAAAATGGGTGGCAATTGTATCTTCTGCACGAAACTCTCCGACGACACAAATGGAAACAGATTGAAAGATTATTATTCCAACTGCAACCTTGATTTGATACTTGGTGAGATGACAAAAGATTATCAGACAGGTCAATCAATAACCATTTACGATGACACTGAAGAGTGTTCTCACTACGTATCCAAAGGAGTGAATTCTTCATTTACCAAAGAAGACGTCGATGAAGCATTCTCATATTTGCCAGATCTGTTTATTGTTCCTCAAGAGGAATTGGAGTTTTCAGAATCAAAGAAGGAAGAAGTTGTTTCAGATTCAGTAGATAACCAGATTTTAAACGAAACAATAGACATTAGTTCTCCCGTAGAACAAAATGAAACCATTTCGTCTACTAATTCAAAAGGCATTGTCAGTCTTTCTGCTTACGCATGTGAAACAGCAATGAAACATGACATAGGCCTTGTGGTGGAATATAATTCTGCATCATCAGTACTTCCCTTGTCCCAGTATTCAAATATTAAAATACTTGTGCTGTCAGATGAAACTTTGCATGATTTGACAGGCTTCTATCTTAATTCCAGCGATGCTATTACAAAATCCTTAACAGCTATCAAAGGAATCATCAAAGCTAAATATTATGTTGTTCAGTCTTCTAACAACATGGCTTTTGTTTATGACGGTACAAGTTATCAAAAAATAGGCATTCCAAGTTCTATGATTCCTTCATATAATTCAACTTCGAAGAAGATGAACGAGACATTTGTCGGAGCATTGGTTGCTGATTATCTGGATAACAAAAAAATCACAAGAGCCAGTGTATACGGAATTGTTTCAAGCATATTAACAAAATCAAGAGATGGTGTATTAGAGCACATTCCGACAAGACAAGAGATTGATAACTTCATAGCATCCAATCGCATTGATGTATCCAGGTGGTGACAGAATGAAAAAGCCAAAACTATTAGGTGTTGACTATGGTGACGCCAGAACCGGACTTGCCTATTCAGATGACTTATGGATAACATCTGTTGGTGCCGGAACTTTCAAGTCTTATGACATTGTTAAAACTGCTGTCACTGTTGCTGAAAAAGCAAAAGAAATTGGTGCCGAAATAATAGTAATAGGAAAGCCATTAAACATGGACGGCACTGAAGGCTTCAGAGTTGACAGAGTTTATCAATTTGCCGAAGAATTAAAGAAAGTAACAGATATACCACTTGAGTTTATAGACGAGAGACGAACCACAATTCAGGCATACAACATTCTGGATGAATTGGGGACTTACGGAAAGAAAAGAAAAAATGCAATAGACACTCTTTCTGCTGAGATAATATTGCAATCATATATGGATAAAAACAAAAGAAAATACGAGGAATAAAAATTATGAATCAGAACGAAAAAACAATGGAAAAAATTGTATCTCTTTGTAAAAACAGAGGCTTTATATATGCAGGTTCAGAAATTTACGGCGGACTTGCTAATAGCTGGGATTACGGACCTCTTGGCGTTGAGATGAAGAATAATGTCAAAAAGGCTTGGTGGAAGAAATTCGTTCAGGAAAACAAGTACAATGTTGGTTTGGACTCAGCCATTATAATGAACCGAGAAGTTTGGGTTGCATCAGGTCACGTTGTAAACTTTAACGATCCTTTAATAGACTGTAAAAGCTGTAAAATGAGACATAGAGCTGATAAATTAGTTGAAGCTTGGTGCGAAGAAAACAAAGTTGAATGCAATGTTGAAGCAATGACAAACGATCAACTCTCTGCTTATATCCAGGAGAAAAAAATACCATGTCCGGGATGCGGAAAGTCTGATTTTACTCCTATCAGAAAATTTAACATGATGTTCAAAACATTCCAGGGTGTAACAGAAGATTCTCAGAATGAAGTTTACCTCAGACCGGAAACAGCTCAGGGTATCTTTGTTAACTTCAAAAACGTTCAGAGAACCACAAGAAAGAAAGTTCCTTTCGGAATTGCACAGATAGGTAAATCTTTCAGAAATGAAATCACTCCAGGAAACTTCACATTCAGAATCAGAGAATTTGAACAGATGGAACTTGAATTCTTCTGCAAACCGGGAACAGACCTTGAATGGTTCAGTTATTGGAAAGACTATTGCGCTAACTTCCTCTACTCTCTCGGAATGAAAAAAGAATTCTTGAGACTGAGAGATCATGAAAAAGAAGAATTGGCATTCTATTCAAAAGCAACAACTGACTTTGAATATTTGTTCCCATTCGGTTGGGGAGAACTTTGGGGCGTAGCAGACAGAACGGATTACGATCTGAAACAACATCAGGAACATTCAGGAGAGCCGCTTGAGTATTTCGATGATGCAACAAATGAAAAATATATTCCATATGTCATTGAACCATCTCTTGGCGCAGACCGTGTAATGCTTGCATTCCTTATTGATGCTTATGATGAAGAAACCGTAGGAGAAAACGATGTAAGAACAGTTCTCCGTTTACATCCTTACCTTGCTCCAATTAAAGCAGCTATTCTTCCATTATCCAAGAAACTCAGCGCAAAGGCTCAGGAAATTGCTCAGGATCTTTCAAAGTATTTCAGAGTTGAATACGATGAGACAGGCAGCATCGGAAAACGTTACCGCAGACAGGATGAAATCGGAACACCTTATTGTGTCACAATTGACTTTGAAACTGTCGGAGATGAAACCAAAGAAGGTGACGGTTGTGTAACTGTCCGTGAAAGAGATTCAATGCAGCAAGAAAGAATTAAAATTGAAGACCTCAAGAATTACATTGAATCAAGAATAGATTTCTAAAAACTAGTTATAAAAAAAGCAGCATACCATCCAGTGAAACACACTTTTTGGTATGCTGTATTTTTTGCTGAATTTATCTGATGATATCGTAAACCAGTTTTCTTTCGTCAGTATATTCGTCAGAATATGTTATTGATGACTCGAATTTTTTCTTTGCAACATCCAGCTTTGATTTATCATTTGTGAATAATAAAGCAATAGTGTCGCCTGGGATTACATAATCGCCCAGTTTTTTGATCATTTTAATGCCCGCATCAAAATCTATGCTATCTCCTTTTTTCTCTCTTCCTGCGCCTAAAATGACACTGGTTATACCTATTCCCTCGGTGTCAAATCCGGAGATATATCCGCTTTCAGTTGATTTAACTTCGTAACAGTAATCAGCCTTTCTGAATTTGCTAGTGTTTTCAATATATGATACGTCGCCGCCTTGAGCTATTACCATTTCTTTGAATTTATCCAGTGCTTTTCCATTGGCTAATACTTCTTTGCAATTTTCAAAACACTCATCATGAGACTTGCCCGAGAACAATGACACCATTTCCGATGCAATTGTCAATGCAACATATCTCAGATCTTCCGGGCCTCTGTTATTGAGCACTTCAACTGCTTCAATAATCTCCAGGCTGTTACCTATAGCGCTTCCCAAAGGCTCATTCATGTCTGTTAAAACAGCAGATATGTCTCGGCCTGCAGCCTTACCGACAGCCACCATGCCATGTGCCATTCGTTTTGCACTGTTTAAATCACGTAAGAAAGCTCCGGTACCGACTGTTACATCCAAAACTATGTTCTGAGATCCTGCAGCCAGTTTTTTACTCATGACGCTAGATATGATCAATGGAATGCATCCAACGGTTGCAGTAACGTCTCTGATTGCATATATCTTTTTATCCGCGGGTGCCATGTTGCCCGTTTGACCAACTATAGCTATACCATGCTTTCTTGCATTGTCCATGAATTCATATGGATATAGTTCTGTTCTGAAACCCGGAATTGATTCCAACTTATCAACAGTACCACCAGTATGACCTAAACCTCTTCCTGACATTTTTGCAACAGTTCCACCGAGAGCTGAAGCAATAGGAACGACAATTAATGAAACTTTATCACCAACACCACCTGTACTATGTTTATCAACAGTGTTTGGCAAAGATGATAAGTCAAGGACATCTCCTGAGTGTTCCATCTCAATAGTTAAATCTATTGTTTCATGTTCACTCATACCATTCAGATATATAGCCATAAGAAGAGCCGAAGCCTGATAATCCGGTATTTCTCCGGAAACAAGATTCTTTACAAAATATGCTATCTCTTCTTTAGTTAATTCTTTACCATCTCTTTTGTTAGAGATAATATCATACATTCTCATAGTAGAACACCTAATTAAATAAGATTGTTTTCTTTAACTATTTTAACTATTCTGCTAGTTCCCAATCTTGATGCTCCGAGCTTAATGAATTCTTCAGCATCAGCAATTGTTTTAATACCGCCTGCGGCTTTAATTTTTACATTCTTTCCAACATGTTCTGCAAAAATCTTTACGTCTTCAGGAGTAGCTCCGTTTGTTGAAAAACCAGTGCTTGTTTTTATGTAATCAGCACCTGCATTTGTAACTATTTCGCACATCTTTATTTTTTCTTCAGTAGTCAAAAGACATGTTTCAATTATTACTTTAAGAATCTTATCTCCGCACGCTTCTTTAAGCTGTCTTATTTCATCCTCTACGAACTTGTAATTCTTTTCTTTGAGCATTCCTATATTGATAACCATGTCTATCTCATCAGCACCATTATCAATTGCCTCTTTTGTCTCAAACACTTTAGAAGCAGTGGTGGAATAACCATTTGGGAAACCAACAACAGTACATATTTTCATGTTGTCCTTGAGATACTCTTTAGCTCTCTTCACATAACAACATGGAATACAAACTGAAGCTGTTTTATATTTGACTGCGTCATCGAAAAGTTTTACATATTCTTCCCAAGGCGCATCTACTTTAAGTAAAGTGTGATCAACTTTAGATAATATTTCTTTTATATCCATTATATTATTCCCCTTTGTTATTTTTTGCTTTGCTCTTTATTAACATAATAACCGATGGCACAATGGAAATCAATCCAACAATACCGGCAAACAAGAAAATATAGTTTGGCGGAAGCGGAGACAATTCTTTTGTCAAAGAATCAACATATGTAGCATTTGACATATTGCGTACAATTAATTCTCCTATAACTGGACCTGTACACATTGGTATCGCCACTTGGAAAATCATTCTCAGTCCTTGATAACTGCCCTCTTGTCCATGAGGAGTATACTCTCTTATCAGAGCATTAAGTGTTGAACTCTGAGACATATATCCAGACATCATTATTGTTGCGAATAAAATGAACAACAACAGATTTCCTTTTTGCACAAAGAACAACAAAATACAACCAACTCCGAATAACAATGCAGTCGGGATTAACATTTTCATTATTCCTATCTTATTCTGAATGAATCCGAGGATGATTGTGACAACTGCTCCGATTATCAGTGCAATTCCAAGAGCGAGAATAAATTCAAATCCTGTAATTTCCATTGTATATTGAACATAGATCATCAAATAAGGCATAAAGATGTTTGATGCAATGCAATATATAAGAAAAGCGATTAAACCTATGTAGAGAGTCGGATTGGATTTAATATTCTTAGGCAAGAATCCACTGATTAACCTCTCCCAGAATCCGGTCTTGTCTGTTTCTTTCTTTTCTTCTTTAGGAATGATAAAGAATCCAAGAATACCGGCAACAAGTGTTATACCGCCGATTATATAGAAAAACAAATTCCAATTTCCGTTTTCTGTAAGAGGATTCAGCAATCCGAATACGATTAACATAGACAGAATGGGAAATGTTGCCAATACTCCCTGAACCTTGCTGACATTGCTCGAATCAGTTGTTTCTGTAACATAAGCATTAAAAGCTGCATCGTTAGAAGTTGAACCGAAGAATGTCATAATGCAGTCAAGAACTATGACCAATACGGCAGCGGTTTTAGCTGCGCTCAAAGCTTCTAAGCCAAAAAGACTTTGAATGGATGTAACATTTATAAAGCCAAAAGCAAGTGTGGATATACCCCAAAGAACATAACCAACTGAAATGAAGTATTTTCTCTTACCAATTCTATCACTTAAAGTACCGAGCAGGATGGTTGTCAAAACCGCCACTATGGCACTTGCTGCATTGGTGATTGATATATATGAGGAATAAGACTCACCTACACCAAATGAGAAAATATATGTATTCAGATACATGTTCTCAATAACCCAAGCTATTTGGCCAATTAATCCAATGATTATATAGACCATCCATTGTCTGACAGAAACCTTTTTATTCATTTCCAATCCTCCTTTCAAATGTTTCATAAATGGAGCTGTTAATAAGATTCCAGATTACTTTGTCTATTTTCAACTTTCTGTCAATAGTAAACACTCCGTTAATCTCTTCTTCCACATCAGTTAGTTGTGTAAATATGGCTACTGAAAGACCTTCTTTTTTTATCATAGGCAATACTTGATTGTTGTAGAGATTAAATGTAGCCTCAGCCAATTTTTCAGCACTGTTATACACGTTATATCCGAAGATTTTACCCTTGTTTTCCGAATTGTATTTATACGAATAACCACCAAATTCCGTAAGAGCCAAAATTCTATTATGGTCATTCTTCATGTTGACTTTTCTTATATAGATATGCTTGCTGGAGTAGTCGCCTTTTCCCGTATCAACCCAACCCGAAGCATTGTCAAAAAGCCTTGTGGAATCTAGTTCTTTTAATACAGAAGCAACATATAGAGAATCGAATTGTCCCCAGCCTTCATTAAAGACAGTCCAAGTGCAAATTGACACCACGTTATACAATTGTTTTATCGTTTCTTTTGCCTCATTTATGAAGACTTCTTTTGATTCTTTGCTTCTGTGAGTCTTCTTGTCATTTGTGTCATCAAATTGAAGTGCTTTAAACGCACCAAGAACGATTCTTAAAGGACTATACGGCATTCCTCCATTGACCATATCCTGCCACACCAAAATGCCAAGTATGTCACAATAGTAATACCATATCATGGGTTCTACTTTAATATGTTTTCTGAGCATATTAAAACCCAATTCCTTCACACTTTTCAATTCGTAATACAATTCTCTGTTCGATTTGCATGTGTAAATCCCATCTTCAAAATATCCTTGATCCAACAACCCATTCTGAAAAATAGGCTTGTCGTTCAATGCAAAATATACATTGTTGCCAATTGTCTTCTTTGAAAAGCTTCTTTTGCCGAAATATGACTCTACTGTATCCAGACCATATTCAAAAACTATCTTGTATATTTCCGGGCAAGATGTAGACCACTCTTTTAGGTTTGATATATCTATACTGATATCTGTTACTTTGTATTTTCCTTCGGACACAACACTGTCATCATCAATTATTCTGACAATGACATCCTCAGTTGAACCGGTGTTGTTTAGTTTTATATCCAGTGTTTTTCTGTCCTGAGAAATGCTGTACTCAACACTGTCTATATATTCGCTTGGTACTGATTCAAGCCAAATTGATTGCCAAATACCGCTGATAGGGGTATACCAAATACCTCCATTTTTATATTTTTGCTTTCCTCTTCCGTATAACGGAGTATCTGCATCATCAATAACTTTGATAATCAATTCGTTATTGTCCTGTAGATAATTGCTTATCTCAAAAGAAAAAGAATTGTATCCGCCATAGTGCTTTCCAACGCAATTTCCGTTCAAGTATACTTCAGTAATTTGGTCACACGCTCCTATGTTTATAAAGACTCTATCCTTTACAAAACCATCATCAAGCGTAAAACTCTTTTTATACCAAAGTACTTCATCTTTTTGTAAAACATGATTCACTTCAGACAGACTTGACTCGGGCGAATATGGAACAAGTATTTTTTTGTCAAAAGAAGGTTTTTCACTGCCTTTTGTTATATCGCAATAAAAATATCCGTTCAGCGGATAATAACTATCCCTTTTGAATTGAGGCCTGGGATATTCAGCTAATGGAATTGATGAATTGTCTATAAAAACTGGATTTATTATCACCATTATTTCCTCCAAGGACAAATCATATTATACATAAATTATATCATAATAATAGATGTCAAACAATGAAAAAGCCTACGATAAACTCGTATCGTTTTTTAGCATTACTTTAAGTTTACAAAAAACTTTTCGGCTTTTTTAAGTAACTTTTTTGTATCATCAAAAGAAATGATCTTTAAAGCCTCTTTGACGCTCATTATTTTAATATCGGATATTTCACTTTCCTGTTTTTTCAGGTCTGATTTGTCAATTGTACCCACAAAGAACACAACCGTTTTGTTTGCTTCATACTCGGGCATGTAATAGGATATTTCTTCTCTGAAACCATTGATTATACTTGCTTTAGTATTTGTTTCTTCAAAGCATTCTCTGAGAGCTGTTTCTTCTTCACTCTCGTTATTCTCAACGTGACCTTTAGGAAAGCCTATAACTCCGTTATTTTGCTTGACTATAAGCACTGACACTTTCTTTTCATTTGCTATAAAAGGAATAATTCCACAAGATTTTTCGTGTTTCATCGCAATTCTCTCAAAAAAAAATATAAAAAAAACAGCTTAATCCAATCGGTTAAGCCGTAATTCATTGGCAGGGGTAGTAAGATTCGAACTCACGACACGCGGTTTTGGAGACCGCTGCTCTACCAACTGAGCTATGCCCCTATAATGGTGGGCCTTTAGGGACTCGAACCCCAGACCAACCGGTTATGAGCCGGTTGCTCTAACCAACTGAGCTAAAGGCCCGTTCGCAGAACGCTACTTATTTTAACATTAACCAATTTCAATGTCAACACTTTTATATCAATAATTTAATATATGCTTTATTAATGTGAAATACCTTACAATATGGGCAAATACAGCTGTTTGCCCAAGTATTAAACAGATGATGTGATTTGTCTATTATACTATCTTTTACGATGACTATATAATCACATTCAAGGTGGTGAATATATGAGAAAAGATGGAAAAATAGTTAAGAATGTTGATCCTATGTATTCTTTGGCAGCATATTTTATGCAAGAAAGATATGATGCCCAGAATATGATAACTGTTAAGGTTCCCTATGATCCAATACATGATTACGTTATAGAAGCCAGAAAAAAAGGATACAAATTGAGTCATTTATCTGTGGTTACAGCAGCCTTAATCAGAGGAATAGCTGAATACCCGAAACTCAATAGATTTGTTGTCCATAACAGAATATATGCAAGAAATGAAGTCTCAGTAGGAATGGTTGTTCTTCGTCCCGGAGATGACGCAGATCCTTCTATGAGCAAAATGAAATTTGACTTATTTGACACTGTCTTTGATGTCAATGAAAAGATGACAAATTATATTGAAGAAAACAATAAAGCTACATCAAATAATGATTCAGATAAGTTGTTTAAAAAACTAGTCGGAATGTCGTTTCTTGTAAGGCCACTTATGGCATTATTCAGATTCTTAGACAGACACGGATTGTTGCCGAAAGCAGTCATCGATTTGTCTCCTTTCCACAACTCTTTCACAATAACAAACTTAGCAAGTATAAGAACAAATCACATTTATCACCATGTTTACGGATTTGGAACAACAAGTATGCTTGTATCTATGGGAGTTAATGTCGAAGAGCCGTATCAGGATGGAGACCAGGTAAAACTTAAGAAAATGATTCCTTTGGGAATAGTTATGGATGAAAGAATTGCATCAGGTTGTTATTATGCTCATGCATTTGACAAAATATCTAAATACCTGAAGAATCCTGAACTGTTGGAGTCTCCTCCGGAGGATGTCAAAGTTGACTATGAATTTGAAGGGTTGTCTTCTCACTTCAAAAAAGAAAAAAAGAGCAAAAAGTAAAACAAAATGCGTATCGATGAGATACGCACTTTTTTTGTCATTCTTGATATGGAATACCGTCCCTCATATGAGGATAGTGAGATGCCGGACAACATTTAATAACATCATCAAATTCCAGTTTAAACACTGTAATTCCAAGTGTTTTATCTATGGGTTCCTTTGGAAGATCATACATTACATATCTATGATTCTCTTTTCTGAATTTGATTTCACTGTTGTCGCTGACGCATGTGATTTTTGTCGGTGGATTTATATATCCGCCGATTATTATCTCACCATTATTCGGCCAAATGAAGTTGTATAAGTAAACGTTTTTGCCTGTTGAATCACAAGAAGCAAATGTTACTCCGTTTCCGCATGCAGTTGTCTTGATATTTCTTACATTATCTCCATATATTGCGCTGCCATTGAGTTCAAGCCATTTGCCAACTTTTTCGATTTCATTCTTGTCATCTTCCGGTAAAGAACCATCAGGTCTTGGACCGATATTCAATAGGAAGTTTCCTCCCTTTTTTGTACATATCGTCATCATTCTGACAATCTGCTGAGCTGAATAGTTATAGTTCTTTGCCTGTTCTTCATTAATGAATCCCCAAGAAATCTTGTTGAATGTCATACAAGCTTCAAAATATCCTTCCGGATCATCAGGCTTTGGATCATTTGACTCTTCTGGGGTGAAGAAGTCTTCAGGCATTTTGCTTCTGTTATTTATCAACAAATCAGGCTGCAGCTGACGCAGCTTATAGTTTCTGTTAACGGAATCCCAAAGAGTTGATGTCTTGAATGGATATGGCATATCATACCAGAGAATGTCTATTTTTCCGTAGTTTGACAACAGTTCAACATTCAAGTCTTCTATATACTTTAAAAATCTCTTTCTAGCCTCTTCATCAGTTGCACATTTCCATCCATCAGGATGATGCCAGTCCATGAGTGAAGAATAAAGACCGATCTTCAAGCCATATTTTCTGCAAGAAGCTACAAATTCAGCTACAAGATCCCTACCTGTGTAGTTATATAGATTATATGGGTTTGCATCACTTTTCCATAACGAAAATCCATCATGGTGTCTTGTTGTCATGATAGCATACTTTGCACCGGCATTTTTAGCTGTCTGACACCACAAGTCTGTGCAATTCTCTTTCGGCTTGAACTCTTTTGCAAGCTTTTCATAGTCGCTGATGTCCATGTTCTGATTGAACATTGCCCACTCGCCCATACCTGGAACGCTGTATAGTCCGTAATGGATGAACATTCCAAACCTTGCATCTTTAAACCAAGACAGTCTTTGTTTTCTTGTTTTTGATGTAAAAACATCATATTCTTCTCTGGAAATCATTAGACAATCCTTTCAAATTCATTAAAAAGACAACTCTACTTTACCTTTTGTTACTCCGTATACTTTTACAAATCCATCAGCATAATCAAATGAAGCGGTTTTTCCATTTACGGTTACTTTAGATGGTTTTGTTTGAGCAAATACATCTAGTCTGTATTCTCTGTCATTTATCATACCTTCAAATGAGCCTGTGCGCTCACCCACATCAACAGTAACGGTCTTATTGTTCTGAGCTACACTTATAACAGTTTCTGCTCGTTTGCCATTATTGAATTCAAGTGATACACCGTCATCCTCATAGAATGTATAACAGCCATTTCCTGGATAAATCTCAAGGGTTATATCCTTATGATCCTTACAATCTGTGTATTGTCTTGGTTCTTCGGTTGGGATTATTGCTCCTTCCTTAACGAACAAAACACCACCCTGGAGATCAGAAAACTGTGAAGCAACATCAAGATACTGACCGCCTTTAAATACTTCCTTAGTCCAGTAGTTAATCCACTTGCTGCCTTTAGGAAGATAAATCTTATCTGAGAAGGCACCGACAAGAAGACTGTTACCAAACATGTATTCGTATACAGTGTCCTGAACTTCGTCATCTTCATACATGAAAGGCATAGCTCTGCATTCTGGCATACCTGTCATATTTGTCTCAATAGCTGTTGAATAGATGTAAGGAAGCAATCTATATCTGAGTTTATCATAGAAGACAAAAGTGTTTTGTAATTCCTCTCCTACCCACCAAGGATGGCAGAAACCTGCCCAGCTGTTTAATTGAATCCATGCTGTAAAGAAACAATAGTGGATAGTATGCTTAGCAAAAATATCCATATCGCAAGTGATTGTCGGAACACCTGAAAGTCCGCAGTTCAGAATCCATGCTAATGTCTTAAGTCTGCCGCCTGAATCACCAGTTGTAAATGCAGAATAAGCGCCTGCACTTGTATATCCGCCGCAATAGTGGTGCATCGGTCTCATGTTATTGTATCCGGCACCGCCCTGATACATATCTTTAACAAGCAGTGTCTGCTGCAGGTTATGCATTTCGGATTCATCTTTTCCGTTTGCATAAACTCTCTTCTCATCTACTGCATCAACTACGTGACATGGGTCAACTTTGAATGAAGCAGCTCCATCTTTTCTGAAATTGACAAGATGCTCATACCACTCAGGGATAGTAGGATCTACTTCATTTCCTAATTTCCGTTCTTCAAATGCTGTGAAATCATGTTTGCAGCACAACCACAACTGAAGTTTATATCCAAATCTGTTCAAAGTGGAAATAAATCCCGAACGATATGGTTTGCTCATCCAATCACAAATATAAAAACGTTCTACGTTCCATTTCTTTTCCATCGAGAAGTCATATCTCTTTGACATCCAACCTGGTTCAAGACTGATCATATCACATGGAATATTCAGCTCTCTGAATTTAGCTGCATCATCCATGACATTGAATTGGTTAGCTTTATCCTGCTCGACAAATGTAAGTCCATATGCCCATTTCGGAAGAAGAATCGGTCTTCCGGTCAAATAGGTATATCTTTCTTCAATTTCAGCCAAATTGTTTCCTGCGAATACAAAGAAATCCAATTCTCCGTTTGGCAAATACCAGCAGACTTCGTCATTTTTCTTATTACATACATCTATTCCATGCCAAAACGTCGATGTGCATAAAATGCCATAACCGGCCTTTGTCATGAAGAAAGGAATCGGGATTTCATAATCCTGATATACAACACGCATCAAATAGGTTTTTCCGTTGATGATAAGCCTGTCTACATTGCTTTCGCCAAGACCATAGAACTTTTCATTTTCAGTCTTTAATGTGACATACTTTGGATCAACTTGGAAATCTTTAAGAGTTTGCTTCCAGACTTCTTCATCGCCTATTATCTGCTTTCTTTCAGGTCTCATATCCTTCAGAGTATTGTTGAAATATGTTTTGACAGAATCAACATCTCTTTGGTTAAAATCAAATGATCTGACAAATATATCAGAACTGATTGTGACTGTTCCATCAGAATGTGCAACAACTGACAAATTGCCGGCCTTAACGCCATCATTTGTAACAACTCCGCATTCATCTGCTTGTTTCCAAACGCCATATTTTTCAAAATATGTTGGTTCGAAATCTTTTCCCACTCTTATTCGAACTATATTGTCCGAGTAGGTTGACAATTGTATTTTCTTGTCATTGAAATCGATGATTTTGCTTACCATTTTTGTCTCCTATTATTGTTGTTGTAATTTTATATTCTTGTTTACGTTGTAAAATGCATTTTTGGTAATTGAAAAAATACCGGAAGACAGAGGCTTTATGACAAACACTTTGCCTTTTTCGTTATTTAACAATTCTCTTTGTTCATTTTCAAAAAGAATTCTGTATTCATCATCACTTACATTTACAAGTAAAATGATGGTTTCATTTTTGTCTTTTCTCTCAATACACAAAATGTCCTTATCTATGTGAACAATTTTGTACAGTCCATGTTCGAACACTTTATGCTTGTTTCGAATTGTGCCTAGTTTCTTGAAGAAATCTATCATTGTCGGGTTTTCTCTACCCCATGGATACGGACGTCTGTTAAACGGGTCTGCATATCCTTCCATTCCAGTTTCGTCACCATAATATAAACAAGGAACTCCCGGCAACATATATGCAATGACATATGCAAGTTCTGACATTTTGATTCCTTTTTCTTTGAGTTCACTTGGCATATTGTATGTGGCCTGTTCATCTTTGGTCAGATTCTTGCTGTCAACCGAAGCCAGCATAGTACATATTCTTTCGGTATCGTGAGTTCCGACAATGTTCATTAACATATTTGATATATACGGCGGATAAGACTCATATATATCCACGGAATTCTTTAAAAAGGCCAAATAGTCCTTATCTTTAACGTAGGATATGATAGCCTTTCTCATTGGATAATTCATTACTGAATCAAGCTCATACCCTCTGAAGTACTTTCTTTGAACGCCATATGATTCTTTTGTGACGGCATTTTCCCATACTTCACCTATGACAATTGCATTCTTGTTTTCATCAAGAACTGTGGTTTTCAGTTCTTTCAAAAAATCATCTGACAACTCATCGGCAACATCAAGCCTCCAGCCTGATATTCCCATTTTGATATACTTTCTGACTATTCCGTCTTTTCCAAATAAAAAGTCTTTGTAAGAGGGTGTATCACTCATTACCCTAGGTAATATGTCG
>JAEEGL013297282.1_pt1 | contig 31360 bp, 28 predicted proteins | sample 9134231 | NCBI WGS metagenome assembly JAEEGL01 (sample SAMN16246548, study PRJNA631951) | gut metagenome | biome: gut microbiome; feature: rumen; material: fiber-attached | host: Bos | place: Iran: Karaj | collected 2018-10
CAAGCTCGGTAAGAGAGCTTGAGAACGAGCTTGGGATTATCATATTTAACAGAAGCGGAAGGGGTGTAAGCCTCACGAACGACGGTCAGGAATTTATCCAGTATGCCCGTCAGGTCGTGCAGCAATATGATTCACTTCTCGATAAGTACGGTGAGAAGGGTAAATACAAGAAAAAGTTCGGTGTATCCACCCAGCATTATTCTTTTGCCGTCAAATGTTTCGTGGAGACGATCAAGCACTTCGGAACCGATGAATATGAGTTCGCCATCCGCGAGACAAAGACAAGGGAAGTCATCGATGATGTCGCAAACGGCAGAAGTGAGATAGGAATACTGTATTTAAGCGATTTTAACAGAAAAGCCATAACCAAGTTCTTAAAATCGAACGACCTAGATTTCCATCATCTTTGCGACTGCGGTGCTTATGTATTTTTGTGGAAGGGGCATCCTTTGGCAAAGCATAAAAAGATAACATTCGAGGACTTAAAGGATTATCCGTGTCTTTCTTTTGAACAGGGCGCAACGGGTTCTTTCTACCTGGCGGAAGAGATCTTGAGCACCGCGGAATACCCACAGATCATCAAGGCCAACGACAGAGCGACCATGTTAAATCTCATGGCGGGTGTGCATGGTTATACCCTTTGCTCCGGTATCATATGCGAGGAAATGAACGGGGATGATTATCTTGCGATCCCGTTTGAAGCGGGCAGCGACGTAGTCGGAAGCGAGATGGAGATAGGCTATATAGTCAAGAAAAACATGCTTTTAAGCAATGTCGGCAAGCTTTATACCGAAGAACTCGATAAGTATTTAAAAGAAAATGTAAAGCGCTGAGTTATAGGTTGAATCTATTACTGAGTATTCATATAGGTTATTGGACAACGTGCTTGAGTCCATGCATAATTAACTCAAGAAAAACAAATACGACTTAAGCAAAGTCAAAACAATAACTTATATGAAGAAAGGAAATAACAACCATGAGCACATTAAAATTCGAAACACTTCAACTTCACGTAGGACAGGAACAGGCAGATCCCACCACAGATTCCAGAGCCGTTCCGATCTATCAGACCACTTCTTATGTATTTCATAATTCCGAACATGCAGCCGCAAGATTCGGCCTTGCAGATCCCGGAAACATTTACGGAAGACTTACAAATTCAACACAGGATGTTCTTGAAAAGAGAGTAGCAGCTCTTGAAGGCGGTGTTGCAGCACTTGCGGTAGCATCCGGAGCAGCGGCTATAAGCTACACGATCGAAGCACTCGCACAGAAGGGCGAACACATCGTAGCACAGAGAACCGTATACGGCGGCAGCTACAACCTTTTGGCTCATACGCTTCCTCTTTACGGAATTGATACCACATTTGTTGACATTCACAACTTAGAGGAGGTTAAGGCTGCCATAAAAGATAACACCAAGGCGATCTTCATCGAGACGCTCGGCAACCCCAACAGTGATATCCCGGATATCGAAGCGATCGCAGAGATAGCTCATTCAAACGGTATTCCGGTAGTTATCGACAACACATTCGGTACTCCTTATCTTATCCGCCCCATCGAGCACGGCGCCGATATCGTAGTTCACTCCGCTACAAAGTTCCTTGGCGGACACGGTACAACGCTCGGCGGAATAATCGTAGATTCCGGTAAGTTTGACTGGAAGGCAAGCGGAAAGTACGCTCCGATCGCAGCAGCAAACCCCAGCTACCACGGTATTTCTTTTGCAGATGCAGTAGGCGCCGCAGCTTTCGTAACCTATATCAGAGCTATTCTTCTTCGTGATACCGGTGCATCCATTTCACCTTTCAACGCATTCTTATTGTTACAGGGTATTGAGACACTTTCTCTTCGTCTTGAAAGACATGCGGAGAACACAAAGAAGGTTGTTGAGTTCTTAAAGAACCATCCTCAGGTAGCTAAGGTCAATCATCCTTCGCTTCCCGAACATCCCGAACATGCGCTTTACAGCAGATACTTCCCGAACGGCGGCGGTTCCATCTTCACCTTCGATATCAAGGGAGGCAGAGCTGAGGCATTTAAGTTTATCGATGCACTTGAGATATTCTCGCTTCTTGCAAACGTTGCGGATGTTAAGTCCCTGGTCATCCATCCCGCTTCAACAACTCATTCACAGCTTTCCAAGGAAGAGCTTGAAGCATCCGGTATTTTCGAGAGCACGATCCGTCTTTCGATCGGTACCGAGCATGTAGACGATATAATCGCCGACCTTGAAAAAGGTTTTGCGGCAATAAAATAATAAACGGCATAAACAGATTTTCGGAGGATCAAATGAGCAGCAATACGATCATTAAACTCGATGCCGTGAACAAAACTTTTGAAACAAAGAGTAGAACCGTGGAGGCTGTCAGTGATGTCAGCCTCCAAGTTTTAAAAGGGGAAATATTCGGGATCATAGGGTTTTCGGGAGCGGGCAAGTCGACACTCGTAAGGTGTCTCAACATGCTTGAAAAGCCCACGAGCGGATATGTGGTAATAGACGGCATCGATATCACAAAACTTAACAAAAAAGCGCTTAGAAAAGAGCGAAAGAAGATAGGCATGATCTTCCAGCAGTTTAATCTCATGCCTTCAAGGACTGCTTTTGACAATATTGCTTTGGCGCTTTACGATTCGGGACTTTCAAAAGCCGAGATAAAAGAAAAAGTCGACAGACTCCTTGAATATGTGGATCTAAGCGACAGAGCGCAGTCTTATCCTTCCCAGCTTTCGGGAGGCCAGAAACAGAGGGTTGCGATCGCAAGAGCACTGGCGAACGATCCGAAGATATTGCTTTGCGACGAAGCAACAAGTGCATTGGATCCCCAGACCACAAGGTCTATCCTTAACCTTTTAAAGAGGCTCAACAAAGAACTCGGCATAACGGTAGTGGTCATCACTCATGAGATGAACGTCATAAAGAGGATATGCGACAGGGTTGCGGTAATGGAGAGCGGCAAGATCGTCGAGTCCGGCAATGTATTCTCGGTATTTGCAAATCCCAAGGAACAGATAACAAAAGATTTCATAGATACGACCTCGAGCCTTTCGGAAATATACAGGCTTGTTGAAGAAAACGATCCGATAGTGGACTTATTGCACGGAGAAGTGCTTGTAATGATGAAGTTTAAGAGTTCAACCGTTTCGGAACCGCTCATATCGACCGTTTCAAAGAAATTTGACGTGGTATGCAATATTCTTTTCGGCGATCTTGAGATCATTTCGGGCGCACCACTCGGCGGAACGGTCGGGATCTTTTCGGGTGACGACGACAACATAGGGCGTGCGATCGAGTATTTACGCAATCAGGACATAACGGTGGAGGTGATAAAAGATGGCAGAGCTTCTTGAAAAATATTTGCCGAACTTTATGGAAAGGATACCGGAGTTTTTGAAGTCGATCGTGGATACGCTTAAGATGGTCGGAATATCGGGCGCTTTTGTGTTCGTACTCGGTGTATTTTTAGGTGTTCTTCTGATCACCACGAAGCCGGGCGGAATACTTCAAAAGAACGCTGTTTATCAGGTCATAGATAAAGTTATCAATGCATTTCGTTCAATACCGTTCGTTATTTTGATCTCTCTGCTCCTTCCTCTTACAAGAGCGATAGTGCACACCAGCATTGGAGTAAAGGGTGCGATCGTGCCGCTCGTTATCGGTACGATACCTTTCTTTGCAAGACAGGTCGAAGCCGCACTTGCCCAGATCGACGGCGGAGTCGTGGAGGCGGCCGATGCACTGGGTATGAAACCTGTAGATATCATCTTTAAGGTGTATCTTCGTGAGGGCATACCTTCATTATCGAGGGCTACGACCATTACAGCCATTAATCTTCTCGGATTAACGGCGATGGCAGGCGCTGTCGGCGCGGGCGGACTCGGTGATTTTGCCATAAGATACGGCCACAACAGATACATGACCGATATAACATGGGTCACAACGATAGTTTTGATAATCTTCGTATGCATCATACAGATTGTCGGTAATTTTATTGCGAAGAGGAGTACCCACTGATGAATGGGCAAAAAACGCTTCCCGGTATCAGGGAGGATCTAAGGGCCATACAGGAAGAACTCTTTGATATAAGGCATGACATCCATGCTCATCCCGAATTGAGCTTATATGAAACGCGCACGGCAGGGGTGATAAGAAGGGAACTTGAAAAGGCCGGCCTTACCTGGAAGGCGGTACACGATACGGGAACGGTAGCGGAACTTAAGGGTGCGAATCCCGGTCCCACGGTCATATTGAGGGCCGATATCGACGCACTTCCGATAAACGAAAAAAGCGATTATCTGTACAGATCAAAGAATGAAAACGTAATGCATGCCTGCGGGCATGATGTCCACCTTACGGCGCTTTTGGGTGCCGCAAGGGTGCTTTCACGCTGCAGGGACAGTTTAAGCGGCAATGTGAGATTTATTTTCCAGCAGGCCGAAGAGTTCGGACACGGTTCGCAGTTTTTCCTTGATGAAGGTTATGAAAAAGGAGCCGAAAGGATATACGGTTTTCATGTTACGCCCGAAGCGGAGCTTGGAAAACTTATCTTAAGTGATGATGTGGATGCCGCATCCTGCGACTACATGCACATAAAGCTTACCGGAAAGGGCTCTCACATCTCAAAACCTCATCTAGGCAATGACGCGCTTTTAGCCGCGACCGAGATCGTATCCGCGCTTTCAAAGCTAAAAAACCGCTTAGATCCGATGGATAAATTCCTGATAGGCATAGGTCGTATGACAGCCGGCAATGCATGGAATGTGGTTGCCGACAGCGCTGAGATCGAAGGAACCGTAAGAACGCTTTCCATGGATGTAAGAAGCAGGCTTCTTTTTAAGGTAAAAGAAACCGTCGAACGGTCCGCATCACTTTATGATGTCAAGGCGGAAACGGAATTTGAACTATGCACTCCGACTCTCGTTAACGATCCCGATGCATACAAGACCATGTACAAAGCGGCATCGGAAACGGTCGGAGCGGAAAATATAATAAAGCAGCCCGTTCCGCTTGGTTTCGGCGGAGACGATTTTGCGGCATTTTCGCTGACGGTAAAGGGTTGTTTTATACATGTGGGCACAAGCATAAAAGACAGACCGGATTCGAAGGTGCCTCTTCACAGCGATAATATCTATATTCCGGACGAGGCTGTTTTGATCGGAAGCGAGATCCTGATACGCTGTGCCTTAAAGAATCTGTATGAAGGAGATATATAAAATGAGCGATATTTTTTCGACAAGGCTTGCACATTCGGGCGACGGGCAGGAAGAAAAGGTTTTAAGAGAGTATAAGTCCGTACCGGAAGTTCAGCCTGTCTATATGACGAGTGTTTTTGCTTTTGACGATATAGAGAGTGTCGATGACATATATGAAGGAAAGGCCGACGGATATATCTATTCGCGCATCAAACATCCGAATTCGGATGCGGTAGCAAAGGTGCTTGCCGATATCGAAGGTGCTGAGGACGGAGCGGTATTTTCATCGGGAATGGCAGCAATAGTCACAAGCATCATAAGCGTTGTAAAAGCCGGCGACCATATCATATCCGCGCCTGTCCTTTACGGCGGAGTAAGAGATTATCTTGAAAATGAGATAAAACGTTTCGGTGTGGAAGTTACATTTACCGATTTCTCGGATCCCGAGAACATAAGAAAGGCGGTACGTCCAAACACAAAGCTTGTATATACCGAGACCATAAGCAATCCGCTTATCGAGGTGCCCGATATAGAGGCTGCGGCAAAGATCGCTCACGAAAACGGTGCTCTGTTCTTTATCGACAATACATTTGCTTCTCCGATAGTGGCAAATCCCATCAGATTCGGCGCGGATGTTGTTTTATACAGTGCCACAAAATATTTGGGCGGCCACAGCGATCTTGTGGGCGGCGCAGCAGTGGGAAAGAAGGATATACTGGCTCTTATCAAAAAGAAGCTTATCCTCTACGGAGCGACATTGGGCCCCGCTGAAAGCTGGCTGCTTGCAAGAAGTTTAAGGACCCTTGACCTTCGTGTTACGAAGCAGTCGGAGAATGCGCTTAAGGTAGCAAAATACCTTGAGACGGACCCCGCCGTTTCAAAGGTATATTATGCGGGTCTTGAATCAAGCCCTTATCATAAACTTGCGGATAAGTTCTTTAACAACGGATTATACGGCGGAATGTTGAGTGTTGATATCAAGGGCGGTGTAAAAGAAGTTGAGAATGTGGTAAAGAAGCTTGGCTTTATCAAAAATGTTCCGAGCCTTGCGGGTACTTCAACATCCGTTTCCTATCCCGCCAAGACGTCTCACAGGGCATACAGCAGGGAAGAACTCGATAAGGCAGGTATCACGCTCGGACTTCTCCGTTTTTCGATAGGTATCGAATCGGCCGATGATATCATCGCAGCGATAAAAGAAGCATTGAAAGATATTAAATAAGGTGCATGATATGGAAGAAAAAAAGTTAAGCCCGGCCGAAAAGTCGAAGCTTAAGCAGAAGATCAAGCGTGTTGCCGAAAAACTTGGGGCCAACATGGTGGGTTTTGCGAATGTGGAGCGCTGGGAAGAGTTTAAGCATACAGAGCCGGAATTCTACCCACACACCATCTGGCCATGGGCCAAGACAGTCATTGTACTTGCCGTACAGATATATCCTTCGATGCTTGAGACTACGCCTTCGGTTGTGTATTCGGAGCTTTACAATACCACAAACAGGCTTCTTGATGAGATGTCTTATCTCGTGGCTAATTATTTAAACCGTGAAGGCTATAGGGCGCATTTCTTTCCGAGAGACTGTTACGGAGATATTTCGGTCCTTGTAAAGAAGCCGGAAGCCGCGTTTTCGCATGTCATAGCGGGGGTGTATGCGGGTCTTGGCACCATAGGCATGAACCATACGCTTTTGACACCCGAATTCGGTCCAAGGGTCAGGCTTGTGAGTGTTATAACGGATGCAGAGCTTACGCCAGATAAGATGCTTGAAAAGGATGTATGCATAAAGTGCGGGCTATGTGTCAAGAACTGTCCGGTAAAGGCATTTACGCCCCGTACGGACAGGGTGGCCGCAGATATGGATAAGCACGCGTGCGCGCTTTACCATCAGCAGCTTAAAGGAGAGTTTCGTTATCCCTGCGGTAAGTGTACGGCAGTTTGTCCGATCGGACAGGACAGGAAAAAGTACGGCCGCCGGTCCGTGAGCGATGCCGGTATTGAACACGTAAGGAACTTCGGTTCAAAGAACGCTGTTGAAAACATAAAATAACCGATTTTTGGCTGATCGTCCCGGCAGGGCGCGACCTGCGTAATATGTAAAAGTTTAAGCTCATGGTTGACCGTATCATCCTTAAAATGCTGTTTTTGCGTTTGAGGGTGGTACGGTTTTTTATCTTGTTTTATAATTGCATTTACGCTATAATTTCCAACAAACATTTAAAAGCAAGGTTTTAAAATACATTTGCGAGGTAAACGGGTTTGAGTATTTCGGAAGATGTTAAGAAGATGAAAGCGGTGTCTCCGTATATGGCGGCATCGACCATAGAGCAGAGGAACGCTGCACTCAATGCGGTCAAGGATGGTTTACATAAGTCGAAAGAAGAGATCTTTGCCGCGAACAGGCTTGATATGGAAAATGCCGTAAGCGCAGGTATCGGCGAGGCGGTGCTTAAAAGGCTTAAATTTGACGAGCATAAGCTTGAAGACGTTATCAAGGGGATCGAGCAGCTGATCTCTTTGCCTGATCCTGTCGGAAAGATCACTCTTAACCGCGAACTTGACGAAGGGCTTGTGCTTAAGCGTATAACCTGCCCGATAGGTGTTATCGGGGTCATCTTCGAAGCACGTCCCGATGCGCTTGTGCAGATATCAACACTTTGTATTAAAAGCGGAAACTGCGCGGTACTTAAGGGCGGTAAGGAGACCGCGAACACAAACCGCGTTCTTTTTGATGTGATAAAGTCCTCCGCGGAATCCGCAGGACTTCCGGAGGGTGCACTTTTAAGAGCCGAATCCCATTCTGAGATCGATGAACTCTTATCGCTCGATAAATATGTGGATCTTCTGATCCCGAGAGGCTCCAATGCGTTTGTGTCGCATATCATGAACAATACAAAGATACCTGTCATGGGCCATGCGGACGGGATCTGCCACATCTATGTGGATAAGAGTGCGGATATCGAGAAAGCACTTAAGATAATCGTGGATGCAAAGACCCAGTACACCGCAGCCTGCAACGCGGTCGAAACTTTGCTCGTAAACCGCGATATCGCAAAGGATTTTCTGCCTTTGCTCTCAAAACGTCTTTCCGAAAACGGGGTTAAGCTCTTCGGCACAAAAGAGGTTGCCGATATCATAAACGCAACTGCGATCGATGAAAGTGAGTTTAAGGAATATCTTGAACTGGCGGCTTCGGTCAAACTTGTGGCCGATGTAAAAGAAGCATGCGAGCATATCAACAGATACGGTTCGCATCACACCGATTCGATCATCACGGAAGACGATGAGGCTGCAGAAACCTTTATGCAGCTTGTGGATTCCGCCGGAGTGTATAAGAACTGTTCCACACGCTTTGCAGACGGTTTCAGATACGGTTTTGGTGCCGAAGTCGGCATATCCACCGGAAAGATCCACGCCCGCGGCCCTGTCGGCCTTGAAGGCCTTGTAACTTACAAATACCGTCTCTACGGCGACGGCCAGATCGTAGGCGACTACGCGACCGGAAAGAGCAGTTTTCATTTTAAGGATTTATAAGCGTGCTCATGCGTTAGATTGACTTATTTACCGAAAATGCTATAATAAAAGAACAAAGGTGATACCGATAGACGGTCACCCTCATATTAGTTGAAAATAATCGCCTAAAGTTGTGAGGGACTCAGGCGATTATTTTTTTGCAATATATAAATATCTTCAAGAATCGTTGCAAATAAGAAATCTTTAATATATAATGAGAAAAGTTTTGAAACAAAAGCAGGAGTGGCGGAACGGCAGACGCGCTGGCTTCAGGTGCCAGTGGTGGCAACATCGTGTGGGTTCAAATCCCATCTCCTGCATTAAAAAAAGAGTGGCATATAAGCCACTCTTTTTTTAACGAAGGCGAGTTTTTGAACCCAGGGTTCAAAGTCTCGCCTTCGGCTCGGTCGGTGCCGAACGCGGTCCACCGGACCGCGGCACCCCATCTCCTGCACAGGAGGAGATATGAACCAAGGGTTCAGATCTCGCCTTCGGCTCGTGTGTGGCTTGGTATTCCTTATCGTACTATGCAGGAGTGGGAACTTGGCAGGCGAGCTATGCCGGAATATGTTCTACGGTTGATCGCTTATAAGGTTATGAATGAGCTTCGCGAAGGGAGGATCGGGTAATATGTTCACTTAACCGCTGAAAAGTAGGTGAAGTATTGACAGGTTGAGATATATCTCATACAATAATTACAGAAAAGGTTTTTTATGGCATTTGAAATTGAATTTTACTCAGGCAAAGACGGAAGTGAGCCGATAGCGGAGTTTTTGGATTCTCTGGATTCCAAGATGTCTGCAAAGTTGGTAGGACTTATGGAAATACTGGAGGAGAGAGGGACAGAATTACGTATGCCCTACTCTGAACATCTTGAGGATGGTATTTTTGAACTTCGCTGTAAACAAGGAAGTAATATAACAAGAGTGATGTATTTCTTTTATGTAGGAAAGAAGATTGTAGTGACAAACGGATTTATAAAGAAAACGCAGAAAACTCCGACTAAAGAGCTTAAACTGGCAAAAGAACGGCGCGCAGATTGGTTAAGTCGCCATAAGGAGGGCTAACATGAATCTCAAAGAGTATAAAACAAAAAAAATGAATGATCCGGAATTTGCCAAAGCATATGAAGATATCCGGCCGGAAATGAATGTGATCCGTGCTATTATAGACGCTCGTATCTCACAGAATATAACGCAGAAAGAACTTGCAGAGAGAACCGGTATCGCCCAGACAGAGATCAGCAAGTTGGAGAACGGAACAAGAAATCCTTCCATTAAATTATTGCAGAGGCTTGCAGAAGGAATGGATATGGTTTTGAATATATCGTTCACGCCAAAAACAAGCGTCAGAAAATGATATTGTTGAAGGAAAAAGATTATCCCGGCAGGGAATGCCGCTTATGTTTTTTGGCAAAACTGCTTGATATTTCTGCTTCCTTGTTGTGATCCGATCGAAAATAGTTAACATAACATGTTTTTAAAAAAGCAAGAATGGAATTTGGCAGATAAAAAGTCCATTCTTGCTTTTTTTTCTGCCACCGTAGGAAAGTAAGCAAGTTAGAAGGATCGTTTTGGCAGATAAAACATAAATTCAACTTGCTTTATCTGCAGGCCCTACAAATATAAGTTTACATAACACAAAAAGAGGCAGATAAAACATGAGTTTAACATGCTTTTTCTGCTTTTTGCAGGAATCGGTGCCCGGCCGGACGCCGGTATCCCGGTACTTGTTGCGGGCGGCGGGATGGCGTACTATAGGGGTTATAGTGATGTCACCGTTTGGAGGGTGTTTGATGAAGAGGATATTAAGCGCGATCGTTATTATATCGGTTCTTTTATCGGAAGCGTGTGCATCCGGTAAAACGTCGGTTGATGAGGCATTTTCCGAGGAGGTGCACAGACCCGACAGGGCTATGTATTCATGGGATCATGATTTCATATACCCCGAAAAAGAAGAGCTGCTTGAAAAGGTGATGGAACTTACGGATTGCAACATCATCTATCAGGAGTTTGCGCCCGATGCGGACGCTTCAGATGTTAAGGACTTTCTTAAGCGCAGGACCGAAAAAGGTCAGAAGGTATATTATCTTTGCGGCAACGCAGGCTGGGCGGTGGAGGATGGTGCTGTATCCATGATACATGAAGCCGAGCGTGCAGCTTTTTACGATGAAGCGGCGGGAGAGTATGGGTTTGCCGGTATACAGTATGATGTTGAACCTTATTGCCTCCTGGATTTTGATGATAATGCCCCCGAATACATGAAAAAGTACGTCAAAAACAGCAAGCTTGCGTATGAGGCGGCCCACGATCTCGGTCTTTCGGTTGAGATCTGCATTCCTTACTGGTGGGAGTCGGATTACGGCTACAGCGACGAACTTGAGGATCTTATCGTCAATGCATGCGACAGCGTGGCTGTGATGAACTATTACAAGGAAGGCACGGAAGCGGAGCATATCGAGGGTGAATTGTCGCTCTGCAGAAAATACGGTAAGAGGATCATCAATATAACCGAGACGATACCGCCCGGACTCCACGATCTTACAGAGAGCAATACATACTATAACGACGGTCTGGATGCCATAGAGACGATGTGGGCCTCGCTTGACGAACATTTCGACTATGAGGGGCTCGGTTTTGCTTTCCACTGGCTTGAAGTCATCATCGAGCTTCTGGGGCTCGATGAGTGACCGCATACAAAAGAGTTAATGAAAATTTCATAGAAGAAACGGTGTTTGTGTGGTAATATATATGAGTTGAAATTTTATCTTGTACAGGAAAAGGGATTTATGGCAAAGAAGAAAAAAGACATCAAGCAGGTCATGTCGAGGATCCACGAAGAAGATGCGATCAAGAAAAAAGAGCTCGCCGAGAAGGCCGAGCTTGATAAGATCCGTGAAGCCGAGAAGACCGAAAAAATCGAGAAGACCGAGAGCGATGATGCAAAAACCATAGATAAGAATGTAAGCCCGGAGGATAAAAAGCCTTCTTCGGGCAAAAAGAAAAAGTCCGGTAAAAAAGCCTCAAAAGAAACCGAAAAGGCAGACAATACGGACAATTTAAAAGCGGCGGAAAAACCCGTTGAACCTGCAGAAACAGCCGAAGCGGACGATTTTGAGAAAAAGATCCTGAAAAAAGAAGCCAAAATGCAGGCCTACGAGGAGACGTCGGAGGGTACCGGCTCCAAGAACAAGCACCCGCAAAGCAAAGAAGAGAAGCCTTCGAAAAAGGGCAAAACTCCGTCTCAAAAGTCTGACGACTCGGACAATAATAAGATCGAGATCGAAGATATGGATCCCGAGCCGGCCGTTAAGAAAAAAAGAGAGTCCGGATCAAAGATCCTTATGGATCTTGTCGGAGGGATTTTAATAATAGCGGGCGTTATTTTACTCATAATGCTCAATACTCCGGCCAGAAGATATGAAAGAAACATGCTTAAAGCCGATAAGCTTTACTCGGAAGGAAACTATCAGGAAGCCATAGTAAAGTATGAAAAGGCCGTAAAGATAAAGGAAACTTCGGTCAATGCGTACTTAGGCATCTTAAATGCCAAGGAAGCAAGCGCGGCCTCCGATATTAAGGACAGCTTTATCGGTGCGCTTGATATCTTTAAATCCTTTGATGATGCCGCAAAAGAAGAGAACAGGACCCTTATCACGGAGTATGTGCTTCACGAAAATACGATATTTGCGGATGATACCGCGGACAGATTAAATGTCCTTGAGGACGGTTACGAGCTTACGGACGGAGCCGAGGACATAAAGAGGATACTTACCGAGTGCGTCGAAGAGACCGTGGAAGAGGACAGAAATTCCGGCGAGTTCGATGAGGCCATGGAAGTCATCGAGAGATTTTCGGATAAGGCGGACATCGATTCGGTTAACATAACAAAAGAGATCGAGACCGAAAAAGAGGTATATGAGCTTAAAGTATCGATCCTTACGGACGCTTACAATGCGCTCAAGGATTATTACGCTCTGGCCGCAGAGGGCAAAGAACGCGACGCGCTTTCCTATGATTTTTCTGCGATCCTTTCGCTTGACGGTTCCGAAAAAGCTGCAAGTCTTGTAAAGACACAGAATTCAAATTCGTATATGTATATTCCTTCGGAGAATTTCAACGAAGGTTCGGGAGTGGGCTCGGGACTCTACACATTCGGTGAATTTTATCAAAATGAGTCGGGCGAGCTTTTGCTTCCCTATTATTTCTATGTGGGAAATTATGAAGACGGTTTAAGAAACGGATACGGAATTGCTTTTTCGAAGACCGGAAACGATTCTTTTACCATGTATGAAGGGATCTGGAAAGACGATCTTCCGGAAGGTGAAGGCCAAAGAACCGAGATCCTTTGGGACGAGGAAGGCAATAAGTTTACAAGGGTCATCAAAGGTAACTGGACAAAGGGGCTTGCGGACGGATCGATGTCTGTGACCGTTACGGATTCGATATGGCCCGATACCGTATTTACGGGAACGGTTGAGGCCGTTGAAGGCGAAGGTAAGCAGGTTCCGACCGAGAACGATGATTATGTGGTCCAGAACTTAAGAAGCGACAGTCTTATAGGTGTGCTTCAAAGCGATACGGAAGGGTATGCGCTCATGATCACGCTTTGGCAGAAAGAGGGTACTCTAGTCGATGCACTCAACATGTATCGATCTTTTAATTCATAAATTTTTTAAAATCTTTAAAAGGATTTCGGGGTAGTTCGCAGAATACTTTAATTAGGATGGTTTGTGCGGAGGTATATCGTATGTTGATCAGAGAAAGTCTTGAAGCATGGGAAAAAGACTTTTTAAGTCCCTATGCCAAATTGAGCGCCGAATCAAAGGGAAGACTTCGTGAAGAGGAGCCGTGTGATATAAGGCCGGTATTCCAGCGGGACCGTGACCGTATCATTCACAGCAAGGCATTCAGAAGGCTTAAGGATAAAACCCAGGTTTTTCTTTCACCGGAAGGCGATCATTACAGAACCCGTCTTACACATACTCTTGAGGTTTCTCAGACAGCCAGGACAATTGCAAGGGCGCTTCAGTTAAACGAAGAACTTGTTGAGGCTATCGCACTCGGTCATGACATAGGCCACACTCCTTTCGGTCATGCGGGTGAGAGGGCTTTAAACAGGATATGTCCTTATGGTTTCGATCATGCAAAACAGGGCGTGAGGACAGTGGATGTGCTTGAAAAGGACGGACAGGGCTTAAATCTTACATACGAAGTAAGAGACGGTATCTTAAATCATCAGACGGACGGCATGCCCGAAACGCTTGAAGGCCGTGTTGTAAGATTTTCCGACAAGATCGCATATATACATCATGATATGGATGACGCCGTAAGAGCGGGTATCTTGAGCGAGGATGACGTTCCCAAAGAGATCGGTGCCGTGATCGGCTATACCTGCGGCGAAAGACTCGATCATTTTATCCACGATATAGTGATCACCAGTATCGGAAGAGACGATATCATGATGAGCAAAAAAGTCGCAAAAGCGATGAAAGACATAAGACAGTTTATGTTTGAGAACGTTTATCAGAATAATGTCGCAAAGGGCGAAGAAAAAAAGGCTGAGGCCCTTATGGAGACCTTATACAATCATTTCCTTAAGAATTTCGATCTTCTGCCCGAAGAACTCAAGGCAAGAGTCGATGTGGGAGATCCGAAGGAACAGCTTGTATGCGATTATGTGGGTTCAATGACCGACAGATATGCGATCTCATTGTATGAGGATATATATATTCCCAAGGTTTGGGTTGGATAGGAGTATTTAAGGATGAAATATCCCGAGGAGATAGTTGAGGAGGTACGTTTAAGGAACGACATCGTTGATGTTGTGGGCAGCCGTGTGAAACTGCAGCGCAAGGGCTCGTCCTATTTCGGACTCTGCCCGTTCCACAGCGAGAAATCTCCTTCTTTTTCCGTTTCCCCTTCCAAACAGATCTTTTACTGCTTCGGCTGCGGAGCAGGGGGAAATGTGATCTCCTTCGTCATGAAATACGAAAATTACACCTTTCAGGAGGCGGTCAAACTGCTTGCGGACCGCGCGGGCATAAAGCTTCCGGAAGTTGAATATTCCAAAGAACAGAAAGAAAAAGAAGCAAAGCGCACAAAGATACTTGAGGCCAACCTTGAAGCCGCCAAGTACTTTTACTATCAGCTTCGGGGCAAAAACGGCGAAGCGGGGCTTAACTATTTAAAGAGCAGAGCGCTTACCGAAGAGACCATGAACAAGTTCGGTCTCGGCTTTTCGCTCATGACGTCGAACGACTTAAGCCTTTATCTTAAGGGCAAGGGCTTTACGGACGAGATAATAAGGGAAGCGGGGCTTGCGACCTTCGACGAAAAGTACGGTATGCAGGATAAGTTCTGGAACCGTGTCATGTACCCGATCCAGGATATAAATCACAGGGTAATAGCTTTCGGCGGACGCGTAATGAGCGACGCCAAGCCCAAATACCTAAACTCTCCGGAGACCATGGTATTCGATAAGGGCAGAAACCTTTACGGACTCAATTTTGCAAGAACATCACGTAAGAACCGTTTTATAATCTGCGAAGGATATATGGATGTCATAGCGATGCACCAGGCGGGATTTACCGAAGCCGTCGCATCACTCGGCACGGCCTTTACATCGGGCCAGGCGCAGATACTTAAGCGGTATTCGGAAAATATATATCTGGCATATGATTCGGACGGCGCGGGCATAACCGCGGCGCTTAGAAACATTAAGATCCTCCGCGATGCGGGCATGGTATGTAAGATAATAAACATGCAGCCGTATAAGGATCCCGATGAGTTCATTAAAAATCTCGGGGCGGATGAGTATCAGAAGCGGATCGACAATGCCGAGAACAGTTTCTTTTTCGAGGTTCGTATGCTTGAGCGGGATTACGACTTAAAAGATCCCGACGGACGGACCCGGTTTATCAGAGAAGTAGCCGCAAAGCTTGTGGGCTTTGAGGATGAGATAGAGCGTGAAAACTACATCAGGGCGATGGCCGAAAAATACGAGCTGTCCTATGACACCATGAAAAAACAGGTTGTTGCTGTTGCCGCACAAAACGGCGGTGAATACAAACCTATTGAGAGACCGAAGTCGGGCATTACGTCACGGGACCAAAAAGAAGATGCGATTTTCACAAGTTTCAGACTCCTGCTTACATGGCTTTGTGAAGAGCCCGAAATATACAAGATCGTAAAAGATCATATATCGGTTGATGACTTTACCGACCCCGTATACAAAGAGGTGGCCGGATGGGTATTTGCGGACATCGAGTCCGGAAACGTCAACCCCGGAGCCTATGTAAGCCGCTTCGAAGAAGAAGACAAGCAGGCGGTTTGTGCCGCGATCTTCAACACAAAGTTTGAATGGATCGACAACATATCGGAAAAAGAACAGGCGCTTCACGATATCGTGTACAAGATAAGACGCCACAGCCTTGATGAACTGGCAAAGAAACCCGATCAGTCGATCGAGGAGATAATGAAGGTCATCGCCGGCAAAAAAGACTTGGAAGAGCTTGCAAAGACTACTTTTAAATTAGAGAAAGGTTACTAAAATGGACGAGAATTTACAGGTCAAGATCGACGAGAAGCTTAAGGATTTTATGGCTCTCGCCAAAAAGAAAAAGAATGCAGTCGAGTATTCGGAGATAAATGATTACTTTGCAGATCTCCAGCTTGACGACGAACAGATGGACAAGATAACGGAGACTTTAGAGAACTCCAACATCGATATCATGAGACTTCACGAGGAAGAGATCGAGATAGACGACGATATCATCCTTGACGACGAAGATGAAGTCGATATGGAAAACATCGACCTTTCGGTTCCCGAAGGTGTGTCGATAGAAGATCCTGTCCGCATGTACTTAAAGGAGATCGGAAAGGTTCCGCTCTTAAGTGCCGAGGAAGAGATCGAACTTGCAAAGAAGATGGAAAAGGGCGATGAGGCCGCAAAGAAGAAGCTTGCGGAAGCCAACTTACGTCTTGTGGTAAGTATCGCAAAAAGATATGTGGGCCGTGGAATGTTGTTCCTTGACCTCATTCAGGAAGGTAATCTGGGTCTTATAAAGGCCGTTGAAAAATTCGATTATACCAAGGGTTATAAGTTTTCAACCTATGCGACATGGTGGATCCGTCAGGCGATCACGCGTGCTATTGCCGATCAGGCCCGTACCATCCGTATCCCCGTGCATATGGTAGAGACCATCAACAAACTTATCAGGGTTTCAAGACAATTGCTTCAGGAACTCGGGCGTGAACCTACCCCCGAAGAGATCGCTGCAGAGATGAACATGCCCGTTGAGAGAGTAAGAGAGATCCTTAAGATCTCCCAGGAGCCCGTTTCCCTTGAAACTCCCATCGGTGAAGAGGAAGACAGCCATTTGGGCGACTTTATCCAGGACGATAACGTACCCGTTCCGGCAGACGCAGCCGCATTTACTTTGTTAAAAGAACAGCTTAACGAGGTCCTTGAGACTCTTACGGAACGTGAGCAGAAGGTTTTAAGATTAAGATTCGGACTTGACGACGGTCGTGCGAGAACCCTTGAAGAAGTAGGTAAAGAGTTCAACGTAACACGTGAACGTATCCGTCAGATCGAAGCAAAGGCGTTAAGAAAACTTCGTCATCCTTCACGTTCGAGAAAACTTAAAGATTATCTTGATTAATGTTTATGGAAGATAAGAATCTTTCTTTAAGACTTAAAGCGGTAAAAGAAACCGTTGGAAAATGCCGTAAGGTTGCCGATATAGGCTGCGATCACGGCTATGTGTCCATAGCGCTCGTGAGCGGGGGGATCGCTGAAAGCGCAATATGTTGTGACATTAATAAGGGACCGTTAACAGCTGCCGGCTATAATATAAAAATAGCGGAACTTGAAGGCAGGATCGAGACAAGATTGTCGGATGGTTTACATAACATAACCACGGACGACGGCGTCGATGCGATCGTGATCGCAGGTATGGGTGGAAGGCTTATGTCCGATATCTTAATGTCGGATAAGGATAAGCTAAAAGGCGTAAAGCAGATGGTATTGCAGCCGCAATCCGAATTGTTTTTGGTCCGTAAAGCCGTGAGAGAACTTTCTTTTCACATAGAGTCGGAACGGTTTCTTAAAGACATGGGAAAGTACTACACGGTGATCGATGTCCTTCCGGGAAGGGTCGAATATAAAGAACCAAAATTATCGGAACTTTACGATACCTACTCGGAATATCTCATCAATTCAAAGGATGAGCTTTACCTTGAATATATCCGTAACAGTATTAAGGTCAACGAAGGATATCTTTTGAATATTGAAGAGGCTAAAAGGTTACCGCTAAATAAAAAACTTGACGAGCTTAGGACTGTTGAACGTCTTATGACTTGAAGGGGAAATTTCGGAGGGAATATGGCAACTATCAAATTTTTGGAAGAATCAAGAGAGTATCCGGCAGGCACAACATTTGAGAAGGTTGTGGATGAGTTCCAGAAAGATTACGACGACACTATCGCACTTGTTGTGGAGAACGGAAAGATCCGTGAGCTTTTCAAGCGCGTATCGAAGGATTGCGAACTTAAGCCCATTACCTACAGTTCAAATACCGGCCACAAGACTTATTGCCGGAGCGCCATCATGATGATGCTCAAGGCTTTCGACGATGTGCTCGGCCGCGAGAACATTGAAAGGATCAAGGTAGAGTTTGTAATAGCCGACGGTTATTACTGCACTTATAAGGGCAAAGCCAAGCTTACCGCAGACGTTATCGTTAAGGTAAAAGAAAGAATGCAGGCTCTGGTAAAAGAAAACCTTCCGTTTATCAAGGAAAGCACCCAGACAGACGAAGCGATCAAGCTCTTTGCGGACAGAGGATTTAACGATAAGGTAAGTCTTTTTAAGTATCGCCGTTCTTCGACTGTCAACGTATACAAGCTCGGCGATTATGTGGATTACTACTACGGATACATGCTTCCGTCCACGGGCTATGTAAAGTGGTTTGACATCATGCCTTACGACGACGGCTTCATGCTCGTCCTTCCCAATAAGAACGCACCCAAGGAGATCGCTCCTTTTGATGACAGAAAGACCTTGTTTAAGACTCTTAAGGAATCGACCGATCTCGGTGAGAAGCTCAACGTAAGTACCGTAGGAGAGCTTAACGATGCCATCTCCGAAGGCAGGATCAACGATCTTATCCTTGTGCAGGAAGCTTTGCAGGAAAGAAGGATAAGCGAGATCGCAAGAGATATCGTGGACAGGGGTACGGTCAAGTTCGTACTTATCGCAGGTCCTTCGTCGTCGGGCAAGACTTCGTTTTCACACAGATTGTCCATCCAGCTTCGTACATACGGCCTTAAGCCGCATCCGATAGCATGTGATGATTATTATGTAAACCGAGTTGATACTCCGAGGGACAAAGACGGAAACTACGATTTCGAATGTCTCGAGGCCATTGATATCCCGAAGTTCAATGAAGACATGAGCGCTTTATTAAACGGTGAGCTCGTGGAACTTCCTCATTTCAACTTCAAGACGGGCTTAAGAGAGTACAACGGCAATTATTTACAGCTTGAATCAGACGATATCCTTGTGATCGAAGGCATACACGGTCTTAACGACAAACTGACCGAGCAGCTTCCTTCGGACAGCAAATACAAGATATATATAAGTGCTCTTACAAGCATCAACATCGATGAGCACAACCGCATCCCCACTACCGACGGAAGACTTTTCAGAAGAATGGTAAGAGATGCGCGTACAAGAGGCACGACCGCACAGAACACCATAAAGATGTGGCCGAGCGTCAGAAGAGGAGAGGAAAACAACATATTCCCGTTCCAGGAGAATGCGGATGCGATGTTCAACTCAATACTTTTGTATGAGCTTGCGGCATTCAAGACTTATGCCGAGCCGCTTCTTTTCCAGATACCAAAGGATGCTCCCGAATACTTCGAGGCAAAGAGACTTCTTAAATTCCTTGAATATTTCGTGGCTCTGGATCCGAAGGTCGTACCGAACAATTCGCTTTGCAGGGAATTTATAGGAGGTTCCTTCTTCCCTGTATAAGTTATAAATTTTAAATCTTTATCAGTCGGACAGATGATCGCGGCTGCAGAAATGCAGGTGAGGAAAGTCCGGGCTTCACAGGGCAGGATGCCGGATAACGTCCGGTGGAGGCGACTCTAAGGAAAGTGCAACAGAAATAAACAGCCCGGGCGGCTTGCCGCCCGGGTAATGGTGGAAAGGCAGTGTAAGAGACTACCGCCGTCATGGTAACATGGCGGGCTCTGCAAACCCCATCCGAAGCAAGACCAAACTCCGAAAGGTGGACAGCTGTAGATTTGCCCGATCTGCTGTCAGGTAGGTCGCTTGAGGTCGGTGGTAACATCGATCCTAGACAGATGATCATCAGATACATAACCCGGCTTACAGTCCGGCTGATACTTTTTATATATCGGACGCGGTATATTCAAGTCCGGTATAGATAAACTTTTATGCGTAAAAGAATAATATTGCTGTTATGGGTTTTATTGTTGTGCGCATCTTCGTGCGGCACAAAAAAAGTTAATAATGATATACCATTAAGTGATGAGGAACTGATCGAGCATGTAAGGCCTTCCGTTATCATGGTGACGGTGGGTACAAAGCATGCAAGCGGTGTGATAGTGTCGATAGACGAAGACTTTATTACAATGATCACCGCGGGCCATCTTATGGAAGGCTACGATCAGGGTATTGTCACTTTTTATACGGATGACGTCGGTTTTGCGGAAGTGGAATATATATCGCAGAATCCCGATATATGCATCATGCGGATCGCCCGTGAATATCTGGATGAAAGGCTGGTAAAAGAACTTAAGGCTTCGGGTATCGATGAAAAAGCCTATGAAGATCTTAAGACAGACGATACGGTCTATCTTTGCGGGTCGGCGGTCAATGTGGGTACCAACGCCACAAAGGGTACTGTCGGTTCACCTGATTTTTATGTGGCCGATTTTGATGAGTGGATGATATATTTATATGCGGACGTTATGGCAGGAATGAGCGGATGCCCCGTCTTCGACGCAAGCGGTGACCTGGTCGGGATACTTTGTGCGGGTACAGAGTCCGGAGAAGCGGTGTGCGTGAAACTGCCTGATATCATAGATAAATTGGAGGTAATACAAAATGACAAAGATTGATATTATTTCAGGTTTCTTAGGGGCAGGTAAAACTACCCTTATCAAAAAGCTTTTAAGCGAAGCACTTAAAGGAACAAAGGTTGTACTTATCGAGAACGAATTCGGTGAGATCGGCGTTGACGGCGGTTTCTTAAAGGATTCGGGTATCGAAATCCGTGAGATGAACTCCGGCTGTATATGCTGTTCACTCGTGGGTGATTTTACAACAAGTCTTGAGGAAGTGATCACAAAGTATTCGCCCGAGAGGATCCTTATCGAGCCTTCGGGTGTGGGTAAGCTTTCGGATGTTCAGAGAGCTGTTCACGAAGCGGCAGAAAAGTCGGGCGTTGAAGCAGGTTCATCCGTAGTTGTCGTAGACGCATCCAAGTGCAGGATCTACATGAAGAACTTCGGTGAGTTCTTTATTAACCAGATCGAATATGCGGGCACGATAGTTCTTTCAAGAACACAGAATATGACCGAAGAGAAATTGAACAAGGTAATTGAGATGATCAGAGAGCACAATAAGACCGCCAAGATCATCACAACACCCTGGGATGATCTTACGGGAAAGTACATCCTCGACACATTCGAGGAAGTTACGGGATTTGAAGACAAACTCCTTGAAGAGTTTATGCATGAGCACGAAGACGATGATGACGATGACGATGACGACGAATGCTGCCATCACCATCACCACGATGACGACGATGACGACGAATGCTGCCACCACCATCACCATCATGACGACGATGATGATGACGAACATGAACATCATCACCATGACCATGACGATCACTGCTCTTGCGGACATGATCACCATCATCACCATCACCATGCGGATGATGTATTTACAAGCCTCGGTATGGAAACAGGCTCGCACTACACAAAGGATCAGGTTACGGCATTCCTTACAGCGCTTGAAAACGAGCAGGAATACGGTCTTGTACTTCGTGCAAAGGGTATGGTTCCTTCGGAAAACGGCGAATGGATATACTTCGATTATGTACCGGGCGAGTTAAACGTTCGAGGCGGCTCACCCGAATACACAGGCAAGATCTGTGTTATCGGTTCCGAACTTAAGGAAGACAACATAAAGGACCTTATTTTGGTCCGCAAAGGAAATCAATAAGAGGAAAATGTTATGAAATCCGTATTTGTTATAAACGGTTTTTTGGACAGCGGAAAGACTCAGTTTATTAATTACACGCTTTCGCAGCCGTATTTCAGGACCAAAGGGACCACGCTTTTGATCGTGTGCGAAGAGGGCGAAGAAGAGTACGACGAAAGGATCTTAAAAGCCTCTCAGACGGTCAAGGTAGTAGTAGAAAACCCGGAGGATGTATCGGCAAAGGCGCTTCTTGAACTTGATAAGCAGTACAAGCCTTCAAGGATCATCATCGAATACAACGGTATGTGGAACTATAAAGAGTTCAGACTTCCCGTTACGATGAGGCTCGAACAGCAGATAACCCTTATCGACGGCACGAGCTTTGAACTTTACTACACCAATATGCGTTCGCTTCTTGCGGAAATGCTGAGACGTTCCGAACTTATCATCTTTAACAGATGCGACGGATTGAACGATAAGCTTCCGACATACAAAAGAAACGTAAAGGCCTTAAATCAGGCCGCCGACATAGTATTCGAGGATAAGAACGGCGAGATAAACGCAACTTTGGACGAAGAACTTCCGTATGATGTTTCCAAGGACCGTATCGATCTTACCGATAAGACTTACGGGATATGGTATCTTGACGCTCTCGACAATCTTGACCGCTACATGGGCAAAGAAGTTTCTTTTGTGGCAAGCGTTTTAATACCCGGAAATTTCGCAAAGGGTTATTTTGTGCCGGGAAGAGCCATTATGACCTGCTGTGCGGAAGATATACAGTTTCTCGGTTTTGCCTGCAAGTATAAGGATGCCGACAAGCTTAAAGACCGTTCATGGGTAAAGGTTGTATGTAAGGTGGGAAGAGAGTATTTCGAAGGTTACAAAGGCGAAGGCCCGATGCTTACGGCTGTTTCGGTAGAGCCCTGCAAGGCTCCGGCGGATGAAGTACTTACCTTCTAAGGGGAAGAAGGAGGATAAGAAGTGTTCCCTTACAGTTTTGTGCAGCTGGTATTCTTTTTCTTAATCTACTGTGTGGCAGGTTGGGTAATAGAGACCACGTATGTATCGATAAAAGAAAAAAAGTTTGTGAACAGGGGCTTCATGCGAGGCCCCGTTATTCCTATATACGGTTCGGGCGCGATGATGCTTCTTTTATGTTCGGTGCCGTTCTTAAAATATCCGGTAGCGGTGTTCTTTGCGGGGCTTATAGGGGCAAGCGTGCTTGAATACATAACCGGAGCGGTCATGGAAGCCATATTTAAGGTAAGATACTGGGATTATTCCGAGCAGCCGTACAATATTCACGGTTATGTGTGCCTGGGTACGAGTCTTTGCTGGGGAGTCTTGTCGGTAGTCTTAAATTATTACCTTCACAAACCGGTTAAAAGACTATGCACGTTAATGAGCCCTACAATGCTTAAGACGGTTACGATAATTGCTTCGATCATCTTTATCGTGGATCTTACTCTTTCCGTAAAAGCAGCTCTCGATCTTCGTGCGATCATCATCAAACTCGAAAAGGCCAAGGACGAGATGCGTCTTATGCAGAAGCGGCTTGATGTCATGCTTGCGTTTTATGCCGGATCCATTAAGGATTATGCGGGAAGGGCAACGGATAAGATCGATGACTTTGCCGATAAGATGGAGAATAAGATGGAAAAGTTCTCGGACGGTTTTTCGAACCGTATCGATGTGCTTACGGACAACATAGAAGACAGATTTGTAAAAATTAAATCGTATATGGAATCCGCACCCGAAAAGGTGACCGACAGTTTAAGAAACGAATACTATGAGTTAAAAGCAAGATTTAAATATGATAAGGATGAGGGAAGCGTACGACAGCTTTTCAAGAACTTCTATTTAAAAGGTATCTTTACCGGCAACCCCTCGCTTAAGTCTGAGCGGTTTGAGGATACGATCAAAGAAGTTAAATCCAAATTAAATAAAAAAGAGGGATAAAGATAAAGAAAAAGAGGTGACCGGCCAAAGCCGATCGCCTCTTTTTAAATAATTAAATGTCCCAACGTTTTACAGCTTTTTCTTCGCAGTATTTGCAGCGGTATGTTTCGGACTTTTCATCCGTAAGTACAAAGATATGAGGAAGCTCCTGCTCGATGGATGTGATGCATCGGGGATTCTTACATTTAATAACATTAGTTATCTGTTTAGGGAGCTTAAGTGATTTCTTCTCTATTATCTCGCCGCCCTTTATTACATTTACGGTTATCGAGTGGTCTATGAAACCGAGCACATCGAGATCGAGCATCTCGACATCGCATTCAACCTTTAACAGATCCTTTTTGCCCATTTTGTTGGACTTCGCATTTTTGATGATAGCTACGGTACAATCGAGCTTATCAAGATTAAGTTTGTGGTATATATCAAGACTCTGGCCGGCTTTGATATGATCGAGCACAAAACCTTCTTCAATTTTTCCTACATTTAACATTTGTTTTCTCCTTATTCAAAGTGGATTACCGATCGTTGTTTTCGAGGACGCCGTCGGCGAGGCCCAACAGCGTCATTATGAGTGCCATTCTTACATATACACCGTACTGAGCCTGTTTAAAGTATGCAGCCCTCTTGTCGTTGTCGACTTCAACGGAGATCTCGTTGACTCTCGGAAGCGGATGGAGCACCATCATGGTTTCTTTTGCAAGCGCAAGCTTTGCCTTGTTAAGGATATAGAAGTCCTTTAAGCGGATGTAATCCTCTTCGTTGAAGAATCTTTCGCGCTGTACTCTCGTCATGTAGAGGATATCAAGAGTTCCGATGACATCTTCAAGCTTGGTGACTTCTTCGAATTCGGCGTTCTTTTCCTTAAGTTCGGTGATTATATAATCGGGGATCCTCAATTCTTCGGGAGAGATGAACACAAACTTGATGTTCTCGTATCTTAAGAGCGCCCTTATAAGTGAGTGTACCGTACGGCCGAACTTTAAGTCGCCGCAGAGGCCGATCGTAAAGTCTGAAAGTGAGCCGTTCAAGCTTCTTATCGTAAGAAGGTCGGTAAGCGTCTGCGTGGGATGCTGGTGTCCGCCGTCACCCGCGTTGATGACAGGGATGAGTGAATGTGTTGCGGCTACCATCGGTGCACCTTCTTTGGGATGTCTCATCGCACATATATCGGCATAGCAGGAGATGACCCTTATCGTATCGGATACGCTCTCGCCTTTTGCGGCCGAAGAACTCGATGCTTCGGAAAAACCGAGCACGTTGCCGCCCAAATTTAACATGGCGGCTTCAAAAGAAAGCCTTGTACGTGTCGAAGGCTCGTAGAAGCATGTTGCAAGCTTCTTGCCGTCACACACATGCGCGTACTTATCCATGTTCTTTTCGATGTCATTGGCCAGGTCAAACAGCCTGTCCAGCTCGCCGGTGGAAAAATCCAGAGGACTCATTAAATGTCTCATAAATAATCTCCTTAAAATATGATAATAGGCCTTAAAAAAAGAGAAGGAAAAACCTTCTCTTTAAAATTAACTGAAATATGAAACCAGATCCGAAACTTCCTTACGTTTGGGAGCTTCAGGATTTCCTTCGTGATGACCGATCACTATAAAAGCTGCAACGCCTCTGTCTTCGGGTATTTCGAGGACTCTTTCCGCCTCATGTTCATCAAAGATACCGAGGATAACGGTGCCTAAGCCTTTTTCGTGGGCTGCGAGACAAAATGTCTGAGCGGCGATACCTGCATCAAAATTCTGCCAGCGGTCTTCTTTGGAAGTGGAAAAAGAACCGTCTCTTTCGAAACCGGAACGGTTTTTAACATAGGTAAGACAGATGACCATGGGAGCTTTTCTGACCATCTCCTCATTTCCTACCCATGCCTTAAAGCAATTGGCTGCGACTTCTTCCTTCTTGGCACCTTCAACGGCAATATATCTTGCTATCTGGGTGTTCTTCCAACTGGGAGCAAAACGGGCAACATCGATAACTTCCTCGAGAAGCTCATGTGATACGGGTTCGTCGGTAAAACTTCTGATACTGCGTCTTCCCTTAATACATTCTATAGCGTCCATGTAAATCCTCCCTTTAATTTATTTTAATTAGGATACCATAAGGTTTGTGTGAATTCAATCGAAAAATGATATTATTTGAATGATTTTTCATAGAAACTTACCTTGAATGAAGAGTAAAAAAAGAATAGTATAAACATACATTTTGCGAGGTGTTTTATGGAACTTGACATGACTAAGGGAAGCCCCTTTAAGCTCATACTTAAATTCATATATCCGGTAATTTTAGGTAATCTTTTTCAGCAGTTATACAACATGGCGGATACTATAATAGTGGGAAGGTTTGTGGGCCTTGACGCACTTGCCGCGGTAGGCGCCACGGGTACGATATTCTTTCTGATATTAGGTTTTATGAACGGCCTTACTGCGGGCTTTACGGTCATTGTCGCTCAAAAGTACGGAGCGGGAGACCGCGACGGCGTCAAGGTTGCTTCGTTGAACGCTTTGATACTTGCGGCGGTCACGACCGTTGTGGTAACCCTTATAGCGGCTCTCGGTATGCCGGGGCTACTCCGTATCATGCACACACCCGACGATATATTCCATATGTCGTACAGCTACATAATCATAATAGTGGAGGGGCTTGCTTTTACGGTCCTTTATAATATTACGGCAAGTTTGCTCAGAGCGGTCGGCAATTCAAAGACCCCGCTTTATTTTCTTATCCTTTCCGCAAGCCTTAACATTATCCTTGATATTGTTTTGATCGTTCCTTTCGGACTCGGAGTAAGGGGAGCCGCGCTTGCGACTATCATAAGCCAGGAGGTTTCGGGCGTTTTATGTGTTGTGTATATATTTAAGAAGGTAAAAGTCCTGGTGCCGGGGAGAGAGCAGCTCCATGTCGACAGACAGATCATGGAAAACCAGGTCAAGATCGGTCTTCCGATGGCACTTCAGTATTCCATAACGGCCGTCGGCACCATCATGGTGCAATCGGCGCTCAACTTATTCGGGTCGACCGTTGTGGCTTCGTATACGGCTTCAAATAAGGTCACACAGCTCATCACGACGCCATACGGTGCAATGGGTGTCACGATGGCCACATATTGTGCGCAGAATCGCGGTATCAATGATATAAACCGTATCAGAAAAGGCGTAAAAGCTTCGATGATAATGTCCGCGATATTTTCGCTTTTAATATATGCGCTTTCGGTACCGCTCCTTCCGGTACTCTTAAAGCTTTTCGTGGACACGAACGGATCCGTACCGTTCAACGATGTCTTAAGCTATGCAAAGACTTACGTATATACGGCGGGAAGCTGCTATATACCGCTTGGCATAATATTCATATTCAGAAATGCGATGCAGGGCTGCGGTTTCTCGCTTGCCGCCATGACGGGTGGTGTCGTGGAACTTGTAAGCCGTGGTATAATATCGGTAATAGCGGCACACAGGATGAGCTTTTTCGGCGTATGCTTAGGCGATCCGCTTACCTGGCTCATCACTGCGATATTCTTTACCGTAATGTATATACTTACCGTCGACCATATGGACAAGAGCAAAAAGGCTTATCACGCAAGGCGTAAAGCAGAAGAGGAAGCCGGTAAGACAGCAAAGACAAAATGAACTATAACGAATGCGAAGAATACTTATGTCAACTAAATACCAAGGGAATGAAGCCCGGCCTTGACGCGATAAAGACGCTTCTTTCAAAGCTTGGCGATCCTCAGGACGATCTTTGTGTCATACATGTTGCCGGCACGAACGGCAAAGGATCCACGGCTTCTTTTATCGCATCGGTGTTAAAAGAAGCGGGCTTTAAGGTCGGAGTGTATTCTTCACCCGCGGTCTTTGAAGAGCGTGAGATCATCCGTATCGGCAAAAGAAACATCTCAAAAGAAGATTATGTAAACCTAATCAACGAGATAAAGGATACCGGACTTGAATTTACGCGTTTTGAACTTGAGACCGCCATGGCGCTTTTGTATTTTAAAAGAAAAGAATGCGACTATGCGATCATAGAGTGCGGAATGGGCGGAAGAGACGACGCTACAAACGTATTTAAGACAAATGTACTTTCCGTGTTCGCGGCGATCGGCATGGATCATATGGCATATCTTGGCGATACGGTTAATAAGATAGCGACTAATAAAGCGGGTATCATAAAGCCGGGCGGAAGATGTGTTGTGAACGGAACCTCAAAGGATGCATTAGATGCGATAAAGACCGTCGCGGAAGAGAAGAAAAACCCGTTATATGTATACGATCCCGATGAGCTTAAGAAGGTAAAGCTTTCTTTGACCGGTGCTTCTTTTGACTATAAAGAGCTTAAGAACGTTAAGATAAGCCTTCTTGGGACTTACCAGCCCGACAATGCCGCAACGGCGATAGAGGCCTGCTTTGCACTTAAAGATGCGGGTGTTAAGATAAGCGATAAAAACATATACAATGGTTTACATAACACTACAGAACCGGGCAGGTTCGAGATCATATCAAAAAAGCCGCTGACAGTTATAGACGGGGCTCACAATGAGCCTGCGTCACAAAGACTTCGCGAGAGTATACAAAAATATTTTCCCGATAGGAAATTAATATTTATAATCGGAGTGCTAAAGGACAAAGAATATGATAAAGTAATAGAAAATACCTGTGATCTTTGTGAGCATGTGATAACGGTGACAGCCCATAACAAGACAAGGGCACTTAGTGCTTTAGATCTAGCGCTTTCGGTAAAAAAGGTCAATCCTACCGTTACGACGGCGGACAGTGTCGATGAAGCGGTGGAGCTTGCGTACATGCTTTCGGATAAGGACAGTGCGGTCATAGCTTTTGGTTCGCTTTCATATTTATTTCAGGTAAAGAAAGCGGTTGATAAATACAAAGACAAAGTAAAGGAATGGCATAGACAACATGATCGATGATGAAAAGATAAAAGAGGGGGTGCGCCTCCTGATCGAGGGTATCGGGGAGGATCCGGACAGAGAAGGTCTTCTGGATACTCCCGACCGTATAGCGAGGATGTACCACGAGATATATGCGGGAATGGACATGAAGCCCGAAGATATCCTTGCAAAGCGCTTTAAAGTGGATAACAGCGAGATAGTCATAGAAAAGGACATTACTTTCTATTCCACATGCGAGCACCATATGCTGCCTTTCTTCGGAAAGGTCCATATCGCCTATATACCTAAAGGGGAGGTCGTAGGCATCAGCAAGCTTGCAAGGGTCGTGGAAGTATACGCAAGACGTCTTCAGATCCAGGAGCAGATGACGTCCCAGATCGCAGACGCATTGGAAGAATGCTTAAAACCCGAAGGAGTTATGGTCGTTGTGAGTGCGGAACATACCTGTATGACCATGCGCGGCATCAAAAAGCCCGGCAGCAAAACGGTCACAATGGCCACAAGGGGTGCTTTTTCGGATAACGAAAAGTTACAGAACAGATTTTTTGACCTTATAAAGGCCTGAGGCAGAGAATGGTAATCGGCGGAAAATTTTTCAATACGGATGCACATACTTATGTGATGGGAATATTAAATGTTACCGAGGATTCGTTTTCGGACGGCGGTAAGTTTGTAAATCCCGACAAGGCTCTTAAAAGAGTCGAAGAGATGATAAAAGAAGGTGTCGACATCATCGACATCGGCGGTGAATCCACAAGACCCGGCTATATCCCGGTCGACGCAGAGACCGAGATATCAAGAGTCATACCGATAATAGAAGCGATAAAAGAACGCTTTGACATTCCGGTATCTCTTGATACGCAGAAATCCGCGGTGGCATCGGAAGGTGTCAGGGCAAAGGTTGACATAATTAACGACATATGGGGCCTTAAGGGTGATCCCGATATGGGCAAAGTTATTGCAGACGGCGGGGTTTCATGTGTTCTTATGCACAACAGGAAAGACACAGATTATGTTAACTTCGTTGACGATGTGATAACGGATCTTTCATACTCTCTTTCCCTTGCAAAGAAGGCGGGTATAGAAGACGATAAGATCATCATCGATCCCGGTGTCGGATTTGCAAAAGACACAGAGCAGAATCTGATGATCATGAACGAACTGGACAGGCTTAAGCTATTAGGTGCACCGGTACTTCTTGCCGCGAGCAGAAAATCGGTCATAGGAAACACGCTTAACCTTCCCGTAGACGAAAGACTTGAAGGCACGCTTGCACTTACCGCACTCGCGGTAACAAAGGGCTGTGCATTTGTACGTGTACACGATGTAAAAGCAAACAAGAGAGTGATCGACATGCTGGAGGCTGTATATGGACGAGATAAGCATTAAAGGTCTTAAGTTATTTTCTTACCACGGAGTTCTTGAAAAGGAAAAGAAGAACGGACAGTTGTTTTTGGTTGACATAACTGTTTTCACACCCACCAGAACAGCGGGAAAACTTGATAAGCTCGATGAAACAGTCAATTACGGAGTGATCGCAAAATATGTAAAAGAAGTATTCCGGTCGGAATATTTCAATCTCATAGAAGCCGCTGCCGAGAATCTTGCCTACAAGCTTCTGACTTCGTTTAACAAGATCCGCGAAGTCGAAGTCACGGTCCACAAACCCGACGCTCCGATAGATGTGGGATTTGACGATGTTTCGGTCACGATACGACGCGGCTGGCACACCGCATACATTGCCGTAGGTTCCAACATGGGCGATTCGGCTGCCATAATCGAGCGCGGTTTCCGTAAGCTTTTCTCGGACAACGATATGAGGCTCATACGTAAGTCTTCATACATTGTGACCGCGCCGTACGGATTTACCGACCAGCCTTCGTTCTTAAACGGACTTTGGAAGGCGGAGACGCTTCTTACACCCGAGGAACTATTAAACCGTCTCCACGAGGTCGAATTCTCAGAACACCGTGAGAGAAAAGTTCACTGGGGACCAAGAACCCTGGATCTCGACATTATCTATTATGACGACATAATCGCAGATTCCGCAGCTTTGCGCATCCCTCATGCGGATATGCAGAACCGCGAATTTGTACTCCGCCCGCTGATGGAAGTCGACCCTTATGTACGCCACCCCATCAACCGCATGACAGCCGAAGAGATGCTTCAAAAACTTTCGGAAAAATAAAATTTTAGCGCCGCCCAAATCCGGGCGGCGCTTTTGTGTTATCACTATTTATCTTTCAAGTATATAAGTGCCGCATCTCGGGGCGACGTAAATTCGGTGACGTTCGGGGCTCCGAAAGTGGGAGTCCTGTATATCGGGTAATCGGTGCCGAAGGCGGTGAAATAGACATAGGTCGAAGTAACGTTAATGTCCTTATATATGCCGTCGGCCAGTGTGATCTGCTCGGTGCCGTCAAGGCTTATGCGCTTTAATGCGGGACTTACGGGCGAACTTACCTGATAATAGATATAGTTTCCGTAGAGGTTAAAAAAGTCCGTTCTTTCATTCGTAAGGATCTCTATCGTATTGTTGCCTATAG
>JAEEGL011406957.1_pt1 | contig 31359 bp, 24 predicted proteins | sample 9134231 | NCBI WGS metagenome assembly JAEEGL01 (sample SAMN16246548, study PRJNA631951) | gut metagenome | biome: gut microbiome; feature: rumen; material: fiber-attached | host: Bos | place: Iran: Karaj | collected 2018-10
ATATAAGCGAAATTTTAGAGCGAAGCCTCCGCCGCGATCTCATAGATCGTTGCAACATCCGCAGACGAGAGCTTCACAAAGCCGCCCGTTCTGCCGTCACCGAGGCCGAACTTCTCCACCAGTGCCGGGATATCCTCTTTCTTTGCGCCGAGCTCCGCAAAATTGACCGGCATCCCGATGCTGTGCAGGAACTGCCGGAACCGGCGGATACCCTCCCTCGCGGTCTGCTCCGGATCCGCAAAGTTCATCTGGCAGCCCCAGACGCGCACCGCAGCCTGTGCAAATCGCATGACGTCATGCTTGCAGACAAACTCCATCCATGCGGGCATGATAACCGCCAGACCGGCGCCGTGCGCGCAGTCATACAGCGCGGAAAGCTCATGCTCGATGCCGTGGCTGTTCCAGTCCTGCTCACGGCCGACGCCGACAATGTTCGTATGCGCCACGGTGCCCGCCCACATGATATTCGCGCGCGCCTGATAATTGTCCGGCTCCGCAATCACGCGCGGCGTTTCATGAATCATGGTCAGCAGCACGGCCTCGCAGAGTCTGTCTGTGATCTCGACCTCTGCCGTGTTCGTGAAATAGCGCTCAAACACATGCGCCATAATATCCGTAGCGCCGCAGGCCGTCTGATACGGCGGCAGCGTACAGGTCAGCTCCGGATTCAGAATGGAGAACCGCGGACGGATCAGGTCAGAGCCTGCCCCGCGCTTGAGGCCGCCCTCCTCCTTTGTGATGACAGAATCACCGGAGCCCTCGCTGCCCGCTGCCGCGATTGTCAGGACAGTTGCAACCGGAAGCGCAGCCTCCGGTGACTTTCCGGTGTAGAAATCCCAGAAATCGCCGTCATACGGGACGCCCATTGCAATCGCCTTGGAGGAATCAATGACGGATCCGCCGCCGACCGCCAGAATAAAATCAACCTGTTCCCTGCGGCACAGCGCGATGCCCTCATACACAAGCGTATCGCGCGGGTTCGGCTTGACGCCGCCGAGTTCAACATATGCAAGTCCGGCTGCCTCCAGCGAACGCTTCACACGGTCAAGCAGTCCGCTCCGGATTGCCGAGCCGCCGCCGTAATGCAGCAGCACCTTGCTGCCGCCGTGCTTTCTGACATACTTTCCTGCGTCGTTTTCTGCGTCCTTGCCGAATACAAATTCCGTCGGGCTGTAAAACTGAAAATCATTCATGCATTGTTCCTCCTTTTTTCAGCGTGCGGTGACGGCGCATCCGTCCTGCACTAATAATTTTAGTATATTATATTTTGCGCGGATTGTCAACCGCGAATTCTCTGTTCTTTCTGACGGATGCTTGCATTCTCCAAAAAAGTGTGCTATACTGGAGGTATCAGATCATCCGTATCATAACGAAGGGAGTGATCCATGTGAAACGACTGAGAAAAGCCGCTGCGGCGATCCTTTCCGTGCTGATCGGCACAGGCTCTCTGCTGACGCCGATGCATCCGGCAGCTGCCGCAGCAAAAACGGATACCGGTATTTCTGCTCTGGAATCCACCGAAACCATTCTCAACCCCGGCATGGGCTATACCTCAACGCTCTGGTACCGCTGTGCGCCCGGCAAAACCGCCGTAGAGAATCCCTCCGGCGCACTCGTGCTGATGTTCATTGACATCGGCGCATTTTCCAGCGGCGAAAACGGTACAACCGACAGTGCCGGCAAGTATACGCCCGGAAAGGATTATGACCTGGACGATACGTTTTTTGCGGGGCTGCGCGGCACCTTTGAAAACTGCCGGAAAAACGGCTGCACAATCGCAGTCCGGTTCCGATACGACGACAACGGCACACAAAATCCCGAACCGGCAACCTTTGACATGTTAAAGCACCATATTCAGCAAATCGCGGACAGCAGACTGCTGAACGACTATCAGGATATTCTGATGTATGTGGAAAGCGGCTTCGTCGGCTGCTACGGGGAACAGTGGGGCGGCAAATACTGCTCGCCGGAGCAAAAAGCTGAGCTGCTGGATCTGCTGCTTGACGTTGTGCCGGATCCGGTTCCGGTCACGGTGCGCACCCCGAATATCTTTGCAAAATGGGCGGGCATCGAACAGAAAGCGCTGGCTGACTGGCAGTCCGAACCGGGAACCCGCGCCGCAAGAGTCGGCCTGTTCGATGACGGCTATATGGGCTCGGACAGCGACCTCGGCACTTACACCGACCGCGAAGCGGAAACCGGCTGGCTCGGACGGCAGGCAACGACAAGCTATTTCGGCGGCGAGTTTTCCGGGGATCTGGAATATGCACAGAAATATGACACCTACCTGCCGCAGAATGCGATCCCGGAGATGTACAAAACGCATCTGAGCTATATCAATTCCAATATCTTCGGCCTGTATGAAAACTACAAATTCGGCAAGGATTACGATGTGCCGGGCGTCGATAACAGCGCCTATTACGGGCAGACTGTCCGCAAATTCATCCGCGATCATCTCGGCTACCGCTTTGTGATCCGCAAGGCGTCCATGAGCAAAACTGCGCCGCAGGGCGGCGATTTGCAGCTTGCCTTCTCTGTGGAGAACACCGGATTTGCAAATCCGGTGCGTGCGCAGAAAGCGGAGCTCCTGCTGGAAAAGGACGGCAATTACATCCGCACGCCGGTTCTGCTGGATTCACGGCAATGGCGCTCCTGCACCGTCACGGACGAGCAGATCAGCGTACAGCTGCCCGGCGGCCTTGCCCCCGGAAACTGGAAGGCGTATCTCAAGCTGTCCGTCGGGGACAACACCACAGAGCAGACGCATCTGCGGTCGGTGCGCTTTGCCAATGACGGCATCTGGAATACCGCGCTCGGCGCGAATTACATCGGCACGGTGAGCATCACCGAAACTGATAATCCCCTGCTGCTGACACAGACCAACTTCGGAACCGGGGACGGAACCGTTTACACAGTCAACGGATTTCAAATCACAGACGGAGCTGTTTCTCATGAAGGCGAGCACGGCTCACCTGCCGCGGAATCCGCATCCGGCAAGCTGTATCTGCACAATGATGAGCAATACCTCTATATCACGGCAACCTACAACCCGACCGCGGAATCAGAGGTGCATAATTTCTCTCTGTACAACGGCGAGGAGCGTTACAGGATCTACTATGCCTCCGGCGGCTTTGTGTACTTCAATCACGGCGAATACACAGGCTGCCTGCAAAAGCATTCCCCCGGCATCGTGGAATTCCGCGTGCCGTTCGGGCCGGTAATGAATCTGGAGCCCGGCGTAAAGCTGACCAAAATCCGCTACTTCTTGCAGGATGAGGCAAATGACTGGGCGGTGTGCAGCGATGTCACGGCAGACTCCTATGAACTGAAAGCGGACTTCCCGGTCTATACCGCGAAGCGAACCGTCACGCTGAATGAAGGCAAAACGCTTCTGCTCAAAGTCGAGGACGGCGCATCCGGCGAGGCAAAATATCAATGGTATCATGACGGGAAAGCCATCAGCGGCGCTGTGCAGAGCAGCTGGCAGCTCTCCTGTGCCGACAGCAGCGCCGCAGGACTGTATACCGTTGCAATCACCTCCGCAGCCGGAACAGTCCGGACAGCGGAAATCTGCGAGGTGCTGAACGTACTCCCGCAAAAAGTTTCCGGCGACATCAACAGGGACGGCGCCTTCAACCTGGCGGATGCAGAACTGCTCCGGGATTATCTGCTGGCAAAGAAAACAGAACTACCAGACCGGAGTGCTGCCGATCCGGACATGAACGGCCGTCTGGATGCCAGAGATCTGACTTTGCTGAAACGTCAGCTGCATCTGACAAAAGCATAAAAAAACAACACCTGCTGTCCTTCGTGTACAGCAGGTGTTTTGTTTACAGCGGATCCTTGCCGAGCAGCACAAGCGCGGCATTGATTTCGCTTTTGTAGTTCGTTTCCACATCGCCCGCACCAATCAGCGGTTCCCGGAGCTGATGCCCGGCGCTGTCCAGAAAGATCGTTGTCGGCGTGTATTGCAGCTGATTCAGCAGCTTTTCCATATCGCCGTCACCCGAAGTCAGCGTGATGCCCTCAAAGCCGCATTCATCCATAAAGCTGCTCAGCTTCTCACCGTCCGGTGAATAATCAGCATCCAGACACCAGGTCATAATGCGGACGGAATCCGGCAGCCCGGCGGCAAACTCCGCGATCTCCGGCATCTCACGAATGCAGGGCGCACAGCTCGTCTGCCAGATGTTGATGACTGTGACATCTGCACCGGCAAAATCCGAAGCGGTAAAACTGCCGCCGTCCAGTGTTGAAGCAGTAAAGCTGCAAAGATCCGGCAGCGAATGCGCCGACGATCCGGCAGCATAATTCTGCTGAACGGCAGACTGCTCGGCAGCAGCATCATTCATCCCGCAGGACGTCAGCAGGCTGAACCCCGTCAATACCGCGGCAACAGCTTGAATCTTCATGGCAGTTCCCTCCTTGTGCAAGTGTGTAACTTCCCTGTTAATTATCATATCATGCAAATGTGACAGGATTATGAAAACAAGATGCAAATTCTTCGCAGGTACCGGTTTTTTCCGGATGCGCGGTTTTCTCGTCCGTATCCCTTGTGTTTTTTTTGCTGAATATGGTATATTATAGATAATCAGATGAAACTGTCAAAGGAGGCATGCATTATGCCGAAGCTCCTGCTTGTCGAAGACGATATGCAGCTTGCGCGCAATCTCATTCGCTTTCTCAGTTCCGAACAGTATCAGGTCACGCACGCAGCCGGACAGACCGATGCGCTGACCACATTCCAAAAGGAGCATTTTGACTGTGCCCTTCTGGATATTTCCCTCCCCGACGGCAACGGCTTTGCGGTCTGTTCCGCAATCCGTTCGCAGTCGGATACGCCGGTCATTTTTCTGACCGCCTCTGCCGACGAGGCCAATACGGTGGCAGGCTTTGAGGTCGGCGCTGACGATTATATCAGCAAGCCGTTCCGCCCGCGCGAGCTGCTCGCACGCATCCGGAATGCCCTGCGGCGCAGTCAGCGGAGCACATCCGTCCTCAGCTGCCAGAATATCTGTCTGGATCAGTCCAAGGGCGTCGTCACAAAGAACGGTTCAGAGCTGTTTCTCTCCGCGCTGGAATACCGCCTGCTGCTTGTGTTTCTGACGAACAAGGAACAGCTGCTCACCCGCGACCGCCTGATCGACGAGCTCTGGTCGGTATCGAGCGAATATGTTTCCGACAACACGCTCAATGTCTATATGAAGCGTCTGCGCGAGAAAATTGAGGATGACCCGCAGAACCCGCGGATCATCCGGACGGTGCGCGGGCTTGGCTATAAGGCGGTTGAAGCATGAGCGCCGCCGACCGCTTGCAAGCGATTCTGCTCTCTGCGATTGCTGCGGCTTCGGTTGTCATCTGCTTTCTCATTGATCCTGCTGCCGGCTTTACAGCAGCGGCCGCATTTCTGCTCTGTGCGGGAATTCTGATTATTTTTGCAGAAAGGCGGCAAAAGCAGATCAGGCGGCTCTGTGATGAAACCGCCAGAATTCTGCGCGGTGCTGAGCAGATCGACTTTGATTCATTCAATGAAGGCTCGCTCAGCATGCTGGCCTCGGAGATCCGGAAAATGACCGTGAAGCTCCGGGAACAGAATACCGCATTGCAGGAGGACAAGGTCTTTCTGAAAGAATCTCTGGAGGATATTTCGCATCAGCTGCGCACGCCGCTGACTTCCACGCTTCTGCTGCTGGAAATTCTCCGCAAACCGGATCTGACGCGGGCGCAGAAATCCGAAGCATTGCAGGAGCTGTTTTCGCTGCTCAGCCGGATGCAGTGGCTGATTGAAACCCTGCTGAGCCTCTCCCGTCTGGAGGCAGGCGCAGCGCTGATGCAGCACAGCGAAATCCGGTGCAGTGCGCTGATTGCCGACGCACTGGAGCCGCTCTCGATTGCCATGGATCTGAAAAACATCCGCACGGAAATCCGCACCGAGGGCGAACCCGTCCTGACCGGTGACCGTCCCTATCTGACCGAGGCACTCGGCAATATTTTCAAGAACTGTCTGGAGCATACCCCGGAGGGCGGAATCATCACGGTGACCGCTTCGGAAAACGCAATCTATACCGGAATCTGTATCACCGATACCGGGAACGGCATTGCCAAGGAGGATCTGCCGCATATCTTTGAACGCTTTTACCGCGGCTCCGATTTTGCCAGAAACGGATACGGCATCGGGCTGGCGTATGCAAACAAGATTGTCCGCCAGCTGAACGGGACGCTGTCCGTGCGCAATGCGGATCCCCGCGGTGCGCAGTTTGAGCTGCGGATCTACAAAACGGCGGTATAATCCGTCTTGACAATCTTTTGCAGATATGGTATACTTGCAATGGATTGTGCATACACAACAAACGGGAGGAATGCCGCACTGATGCGGCATTGCTTTCTGATTTCTGCCCCGCTCATACGAGGGCATTTCCGAGGTGCAAAATGATCGAACTCAAAACCTACCGCGGACATATCCGCAACTGGGAGGCGCTCTGTGACGCGCTCTCCATTGACAAGACGCTCTCCCGTGAGGCGCGGGAACAGGCCATTCTCTGCAAGGGCTACGAAAAATGGGGCAAGGCGCTGCCGGATCATCTGTACGGCATGTTTGCCTTTGCGCTGTGGGATTCCGACGCGGAAAAGCTGATCTGTGTCCGCGACCACTTCGGCACCAAGCCGTTCTACTACTATCAGACCGCGGACGGCAGACTGCTGTACGGCACCATGATCCGTGACATCATCGGGCAGGACGGCTTTGTCAAGGAGCTCAACGAAAGCATGCTCCAGATCTACCTGACACTGACCTATGTTGCCGGTGAGGACACATTCTTCAAGAGCCTGAAAAAGCTGATGCCCGGCTGTCTGCTGGAATGGCAGAACGGCAGCTTTACCGTAACGCGCTACTGGAAACCGGAATTCCGTCCGGACAGAAGCAAGTCACTGGAAGCATATGCCGACGAGATTCACGAAACCCTTGCACAGATGATGCGTGAGGTCAAGACACCGGACGAAACCGCGGAATCGTTCCTGTCCGGCGGCGTCGATTCCTCGTATGTGCTGGCAATGTCCGATGCAAAGCGTGCAGATTCCTGCGGCTACGACGAGGAGCGTTTCGACGAATCCCGCATTGCTGCCAAAACAGCGGAGCTGCTCGGTGTGGAGCATTCCGTTGCAAAGATCACCCCGCAGCAGTATTTCGATATCGTACCGTATGTCATGTACAACATGGAGCAGCCGCTCGGTGACGCCTCCGCGATTGTCTTTACACTCGGCTGCCTTGCAACGGCGGAGCATACGAAGCTCTGCTATTCCGGCGAGGGCGCGGATGAATTCTTCGGCGGCTACAACATGTACCGCAATGCAGAGCGCTACGGCGAAAACCTCAAAACCTTCTATGTCGGCAACACGAACATCATGAAGGAGGACGAAAAGGCGCGTCTGCTCCGGCATTACGATCCGGAGGTTCTGCCGATCAAGCTGGTGCAGCAGATCTACGAGGAAACAGAGGGGCTCGACCCGCTGACCAAAATGTCCGACGTCGATATCCAGATCTGGCTGGAGGGTGACATTTATCTGAACGTCGATAAAATGAGCACCGCTGCCGGGCTGGAAATCCGGATGCCGCTGACCGACCGCCGCATCTTTGACATTGCGTCCCGGATGCCGTCGGAATACAAGGTCACAGAGGAGCAGAACAAGGTCGCGTTCCGTACCGCTGCGGCCAAGGTGCTGCCGGAGGAAATCGCGTTCCGGAAAAAGCTCGGCTTCATCGTACCGATCCGCCTGTGGCTTGCAGATGAAAACTACAACGGCGATGTCCGCAGACTTCTCAGCAGTGAAATCTGTGCAAAATTCTTCAAACCGACCGAGGTTCAGGCGATCTATGACGAGTATATCGGCAGCAATTCCGACCTCTGGCGCAAGATCTGGACGATCTACACATTCCTTGTCTGGTATGAGGAATACTTCGTCAAACGCTGAACGGAGCAAGCACGATGAATGACTGTGATACCTGCGCGTATTATGCGTATGACGAGGACTGGGACTGCTATGTCTGCGAAATGAATCTCGATGAGGACGAATACGCCCGCTACATGCAGGATTCACATTCGCACTGTCCCTATTACCGTGACGGCAATGAATACAAGATCGCCGGAAAACAGTAACCGAACTGCCCGTATGACTGCATACGGGCAGTTTTTTGCGCAAAACAGTTGCATTCATCCTTTTTTTATGGTATAATAGTATAGTTATGTCAAATCTGAACCTGATACAACTGAACGGAGGAATTCAGCTTGCCTACTATGGAAGAAGAAATCCGGCGGCGGAGAACCTTTGCGATTATCTCGCACCCGGACGCCGGTAAAACCACACTGACCGAAAAGCTGCTGCTCTACGGCGGCGCCATTGCCATGGCCGGTGCGGTCAAAGGAAAAAAGAACGCGCGCCATGCGGTTTCCGACTGGATGGAAATTGAGAAGCAGCGCGGTATTTCTGTCACCTCGTCCGTCATGCAGTTTGAGTATGACGGCTGCTGCATCAACATCCTCGATACGCCCGGACACCAGGACTTTTCCGAGGATACCTACCGTACCCTGATGGCGGCAGACGCTGCAATTATGGTCATTGACGCGGCAAAGGGCGTCGAGGCGCAGACCAGAAAGCTGTTCAAGGTCTGTGTCATGCGGCATATCCCGATTTTCACATTCGTCAACAAAATGGATCGTGAGGCACAGAACCCGTTTGATCTGATGGAGGAAATTGAGCGGGAGCTCGGAATCAGAACCTATGCGGTCAACTGGCCAATCGGCTCCGGCAAGGATTTCAAGGGCGTGTTCGATCTGGAAAGCAGACACATCCTCTCGTTTGAAGGCACCGGCGGCATGCACACGGTTTCCAAGACAGAGGTGACGCCGGATGATCCGGCACTGGCGGATCTGATCGGCAAGGACAACCATGCACAGCTTGCGGAGGACATTGAACTGCTGGACGGCGCCTCGGAGGACTTTGATCTGGCGGCAATCCATTCCGGCGCACTCTCCCCTGTTTTCTTCGGCTCTGCGCTGACGAACTTCGGCGTCGAACCGTTCCTCAAGCGTTTTCTGGAACTGACGCCGCCGCCGCTCGCCCGCATTGCCGACGGCGAAACGGTTTCGCCGTTTGACGAGAGCTTCTCTGCATTCGTGTTCAAGATTCAGGCAAACATGAACAAGGCGCACCGCGACCGCGTCACATTCCTGCGCATCTGCTCCGGCAAATTCACGCGGGATATGGAGGTTTATCACGTACAGGGCGACAAGAAAATGCGCCTCTCCCAGCCGCAGATGATGATGGCAGAGAACCGCGAAATCATTGACGAGGCATTTGCCGGTGATATCATCGGCGTGTTCGATCCCGGTCTGTTTGCAATCGGTGACACGATCTGCGCACCGAACAGAAAAATCCGCTTTGAAGGCATCCCGACCTTTGCGCCGGAGCATTTCGCACGAGTCCGCCACAAGGATACGATGAAGCGCAAGCAATTCGTCAAAGGCGTCATGCAGATTGCGCAGGAGGGTGCCATTCAGATTTTCCATGAGCCGGAAACCGGTATGGAGGAGGTCATTGTCGGCGTGGTCGGCGTGCTGCAATTCGAGGTGTTCGAGCACAGAATGCGCACGGAGTATAACGTCGAGATCATCCGGGAGCCGCTGAGCTATCAGTATATCCGCTGGATCGGCGGCATCCCGACCGACAAAAAGCCGAAGCTCATTATCAGCGAGGACACCAAGCTGGTGCAGGACTTCCGCGACCAGTATCTGCTGCTGTTCACAAGCGAGTGGAACATCCGCTGGGCGCTGGAGAAAAATGAGGGGCTGGAGCTCCGCGATTTCAGCAAGAACTGAATAAGGCAACAGAACATCCGCCGGTATGCAATGACATACCGGCGGATTTTTTGTTTTTTGGAGAAAACGGCTGCGCAGAACAGCCGAAAACCGTGCGCGACGAAATGCACATCCATATAAAGCAAGCAGATTCGTTCAAATCCGCACTGTTATGCCCGATAATTAGCAATTCGTCCGTGACGAAATGCATTTTATCCGCGACGAACGGTTCATCCGGCATTTCGTCGCGCAGTGGCAACTCAGATGCCAAAAACGGGATTTCGTCGCCGTATATTGCATTTCGTCACGGAAAACGGCATTCTGTCGCAATTTGTTGCTATTTTATAATAAACGTGCTATAATATTTTTGCAAAGGGCAATCAGATATAAAAATCCGAATGCCCGGCAAAATCATACTTTTCTTTTACGAAGGAGGATTCTTATGAAACACTTTGGCTTGAAACACATTGGCAAAAAACTCATCGCGCTCTCTATGGCAGCAGTCGCATCGGTCACAATGATGCTCGGCACTGCACCGGTAACCGCAAACGCAACTGACCCCACCGTGTACACATCCCAGGATGAATTTATCCCGCTCTCCGCCCCGATCTACAACTGGAAAAACAGCAACAAAGTGCTCAGATTCAAGGTAAAACTCGCATATAACTATAACGGCGGTGCCGATTTTGCCCTGATGGATAAGGATGGACACTACTGCACAAACTTTTTGAGCTTTAAGCCGAAGCTCGGAACCGTCAGTTACGGCGGAACGCTGACCGATCTCACCGGCAGCGGAACGATGAGATGGTATCAGTGCAGCATCCAGGTCAACCAAATGCACAACTTCGGTTATTCGCAGGGCACATCGTTCTATCTCTCGCCAACACAGGAAGGGCGGCAGACCTTGTATTATCTGTATAACCTCGGTCACGGCACTTATAAGGACTTCGAGGTTCTGGAAAATGTTGATCCGGACCGCAGTGTCAACCGCTTCCATGTCAATCAGCTGAATCTGAACATGACCACTATGACGCAGCCGAACCTGGATTCCGTTGCGATGTGGAAATACAGCAGCAAGAAGATCATCTTCGATTTCAAGGCAACAAAAGACCATATCTACGGCAACAACAATTTTTCCGTCAATCTGCAAACGATCACCGATGACGGTCACTGGTACAAGATCGCCAATTCGATCACAGTCAATGTTGTGAACGGCACAACCACGCTGCCCGGCGCAACCGTGAACAACCTCGGCGGCGGTTGGTATCATATTGAGCTTCCGCTGAACAAGTTTACGCCTTACTACGGACAGGTCAGCAATCCGGGCAGCCGGACACTGGATGTCATCGGCTTTGACTGGGTGAACCATTCCTTCCTGATGCGCGATTTCCGCGTAGCATAAACCTGAAATCTGTGATCAATCAACACCGCCGGTATGCTTCCAACATACCGGCGGTGTTTTTGATTGCTGTACAAAGCGCTCATGAATTCAAAGCATTATAGTAATCCCGTGCAGCGACACCGTAATAATACAGCGCGGCACAGACATCTTTCAGTGCTTTTGAGGTGCTGTCCCTTTGCAGCACCAGGGCGCAGTAATCGAGCGGACAGAGATTGATCTTTATGCCTGTATCAATAAGCATTGTTTCATAGACAGAAAGCAGCCTGTGTGCCGGAATGCTCTGAATTGCTGCATATCTTCGGTTATCCGCGCCGACGCCTTTCTGTAAGTCTTCCCAGGAATCATCGTCTATGCATGCCCAATCACAGTAATTATATTCACTCTCATCGTAGCCATAATATTCCAGTTTTTCTTTGATCGGATAGATTCGCAGATCCGTGCCGGAATTCAGCACCAGTGAAAGATCAAACAGTTCGTTTTTGTTGTAATTACCGCGGTTTTCTGTTCTGGTAATCGAAGGATATGAAATGTTCAGTGCATGTCCCTTTTGAAAAAAATAATTTTCCGAAGCATTCAGATACTGCTCCAGTGCACGAATCAGGTTCTGTGTCTTTTCGTCAAAATCATACTGTTCAGAATCCTCTAAATATTGCCGGACGGAATACTGCATGGTTTTATTTGGGAGCAATTCACCGTCACTGTTGCTGATCTGACCAATACTAAGGAGTTTCAGAGTGACAGGTTCACTGGCTTGCAACGCATTCACATAGTACGTGAATTTATAAATGCCGTCTGACTGCTGATACGGTTTCCGCTCTGTATTATTCTGGATTTCGTCACAGCCTTCTATCTTGATCACCGGTTCTCCCGTGTTAAAAGCAACATAAAAATGCAATCCGATCTTCCCATCCAGTGAGATACTGACGTTCTTCACTTCAGCCGCAATAAAAAGAGGGCAGTTGGAAAAAAGATTCACATCGCGTCTGTCAAACGAATATCCAGCCGGATCTATCAAGGATTCAAGGCTCACACATTCTCTAAATATGCCAGATGCCTGTTTCAGATTTGATGTATCAAAATGACTAAGATCCACAGATTTCAGACTGCCGCAGCCATAAAACATTTTGGAAATACTCGTCACATTGGATGTATCAAAACTACTGAGATCTACGGATTCCAGACTGCCGCAGCCGTTGAACAGACAGGACATATTCGTTACTTTTGATGTATCAAAACTACTGAGATCAAGTTCTTTCAAACTACGGCAATCGCTAAACATACCTGCCAGACTTGTTACATTTGATACATCAAAACTGCTCAGATTCAAATCCGTCAAATCATAACAGCCTGAAAACATCGAAACCATTCTTTCGCCATTCACTTTTGAAGTGTGAAAGCGGCCGAATTCGATTTGTTTTAGGCAACGGCAGTATTCAAACATATTCAACATATTCGTTACGTTTGAAGTATCAAAGCTGCTCAAATCCAGAACCTGAATCTTCATGCATGTATGAAACATCTTGTACATGTCAGTTACCCTGGATGTATTAAAACTGCTGAGATTCAGTGACTCTAAACGCCGGCAATCAAAAAACATACTGCGCATAGTCGTCACTTTAGAAGTATCAGCATTTGAAAGATCCATAGACTCAGCCTGGAATTCCCAAAATAGCTGATCACAATCCGCCGGAAACACAGTCCCCGGTTCGCAGACAACCTTTTTCACATCAGCATTTTTCGCGAACGTCTGCACATCCGACTTCACAACATTTCCCCGCAGCGTCAGCGTATCACCGGACAGCACAGCCGTTGATTCCGCTGCCTCCGCAATAAACGGCGGCTGCATCAGCTTCACTCTGCTGCCGACAGACAGAACCGCCGCCATCAGCAGCACCAGTCCCGCAGCAACCGCCGCGGCTGCCTTCCGCTTATTCATAATACTCCTCCTTTTCCCGAACAAAAAAGCGCACTGTTTCTCCGCGAGTACAGTGCGCCTTGCTTTTCGCTATTCAGATTCAGCATGGCCGGTACCGCGGTCTGCCTGTTGCAGTGATCCGCAATCCATTCGCCGTCAATTCCCGCGATATTCTATATTTTTAGTATAGCATATCAGTACACAAATGTCAAGGGAGCAAACAAAGTTCAGCCGGTAATATTTAGTCGTGATTGCCGAGCACTTTGACCAGCACAGCCTTCTGCGCGTGCAGACGGTTTTCAGCTTCGTCAAAGATCTCATTTGCATGTGCTTCAAAGACCTTCTCGGTGATCTCCTCGCCGCGGTGTGCGGGCAGGCAATGCTGCACCATGACTTCCTCATGTGCGGCGCCGATCACATCGTCATTGACCTGATAGCCGTCAAATGCGATGCGGCGCTTTTCCGCTTCGCTCTCCTGCCCCATGGATGCCCAGACATCCGTGAAGATGACATCTGCGTTCACAGCTGCTTCAACCGGGCTGGTCGTCATGGAGAATTTGCCGTTGTTCTTTGCAAAATCAAGCACTACCGGATCCGGCTGATAGTCGTTCGGGCAGGCGACGGATACTTCCATACCGACCTTCAGACCGCCGACAATCAGTGAATTGGCCATGTTGTTGCCGTCGCCGATATAGCACATTTTCAGTCCCTGGAAGCTGCCCTTATACTCACGGATCGTCATCAGATCGGCAAGCACCTGGCACGGATGGCAGAAGTCGGTCAGGCCGTTGACGACCGGGATGCTGCCGAACTTTGCAAGATCCTCAACCTCCTGCTGTGCAAAGGTGCGGATCATGATGCCGTCCAGATACCGGGACAGCACGCGGGCAGTATCCTGCACCGGCTCGCCGCGGCCGATCTGGAGATCATTCGAGGAGAGAAACAGCGGATAGCCGCCGAGCTGCGTCATGCCGGTTTCAAAAGAAACACGGGTACGGGTAGACGCCTTCTGGAAGATCATGCCGAGCGTTTTTCCGGCAAGGTGCGGATGCGGAATGTTATGCTTCCGCTCATACTTGAGCTGATCCGCGAGATTCAGCAGATCAATGATCTCCTCCGGGGAGAGATCCAGCATTTTCAGTAAGTGCTTCATAGTCGATCAATCCTTTCTTATGTTTCATGCAAGGACGCTGCGCAGAATCGCTAGTCCGGCGTCCATTTCGTCCTTTGTAATCGTCAGCGGCGGCAGCAGACGGAGCTTTTCCTTTGCGGTCAGCACGAGCAGGCCGGCATCGTTGGCCGCGAGCATCACGTCATGTGCATCCTTTGTTTTCAGCGTCATACCGATCATCATGCCGATACCGGAGAGGCTCTCAATCTCCGGAATCTTTGCAAGCTCACCGCGGAGATAGGCTGCCTTCTCCTTCACGGAATCAAGGAAGCCCGGCGCCGTGATCTGGTCGAGCACTGCAACCGCACCCGCACAGACAACCGGATTGCCGCCGAAGGTCGAGCCGTGCGTACCGGGCGTGATGACGTCCGCACACCGCTCATTGACCAGACAGATGCCGATCGGCAGTCCGCCGCCGATGGCCTTTGCCATGGTGGTGACATCCGCCTGCACCCCGAACTGCTCCTGTGCAAGGAACGTACCGGTACGGCCGCAGCCGGTCTGCACTTCGTCAATGATCATGACGAGATCCTGCTCATCACAGATTTTGCGGATCGCCTGCACATACGCTTTGTCAAGCGCGCAGACACCGCCCTCACCCTGAATGACCTCGATCATGATACCGCAGACGGTGCCGTCCAGCTTCGATTTCAGATCGTCAAGGTCATTGGCCTTTGCAAAAACATGCCCGGCCGGGAACGGGTAGAAATACTGATGGAACACATCCTGACCGGTTGCGGCCAGCGTTTCCATGGTTCTGCCGTGGAAGCTGTTCACCAGCGAAATGATCGTGCCGCGCTCCTTGCCGTATTTGTCGGAGGAGTATTTTCTGGCGACCTTGATCGCACATTCGTTGGCCTCTGCACCGGAATTTCCGAGGAACATCCGGGAGAAGCCTGTGACCTTGGCGAGCTTTTCGACAAGCTCTGCCTGCGGCTGCGTGTAGTAATAATTGCACGCGTGCTGGAGCTTTTTCACCTGCGCACAGACGGCATCCGTCCATGCGTCATTGCACCAGCCGAGCACATTGCAGCCGATACCGCTGCCGAAGTCAATATAGGTTTTTCCGTTTTCATCGGTGCAGGTGCAGTTGTGCCCCTGCGCCTCGACCAGCGGAATCCGGCCGAAGGCCTTCATCGTGTACTGATCGGTTGCCTGTATCGTATTCATATGTATCAAACTCCTTGTAGGTTTTCAGGTTCAGAATCATGTTTGAACTGAAAGAGCGCCGCATGCACTTCATCATAATGCGGCGGCTTGCTGTCACCGAAAGCACCGATCTCTGTCCGGCGGCTCGTACCGTCCCGAAAGTCGATACCGAAAGAGTCGCCTGCCTCGCAGGTGCCTTCCTCTCCGTACATCTCATTCCATTCAAAAGCACCGTATTGATTGCACGCGGCAATCATAGATTCTGCATCATCCGCAGAAAAGGATTCCGTCTGCGCGGTTTCCTCAACATCGGAGGAACCGCTGTTCGTGACGGAGAATGTATAGGTCAGCTTTTCAAAATCCCAAACATAATTATGATACGGAGAAAGGTATCCGCCGCAGGACGATATACAGATCTGTGAAATGTCGTCCGGCTGATATGTTTTTCTGCTTTGCCGGCACAGAAACGGTGTCATGATCAGCAGCACAGAAAGGCAAATCAGAATGAGAACGCCTTCTTTTTTCATATCTGCTATCCTGATGGATTCCGGAATCAGTAAACACTCAAAAACTGCGTGCCGACACCCTCGTTGGAGCAAATCTCCACAAGAATGGAATGCGGCACTCTGCCGTCGATGATGACGGCCTTCTTGACGCCGCGCCGGATCGCCTCCACGCAGCAGTCAATCTTCGGGATCATACCGCCGGAGATAATGCCCTGACGCTTGAGATTCTGCACCTCGCTGATGTTGACAGACGGAATCAGCGTGGACGGATCATCCTTGTCGCGGAGCAGTCCGGCAATATCGGTCATGAGAATCAGATTCTCCGCGCCGAGCGCCGCTGCAATCGAAGCCGCTGCCGTATCGGCATTGACATTGTAAACCTGACCGTCCGGACCGCATGCGACGGTCGCAATGACCGGCACATAGCCGTTGTCCAGCGCTGTCAGAATCGGCTTGGTATTGACGTCAGTGATCTCACCGACCAGCCCGAGATCCGGCTTGGATTCCTTTTTCTTCGCCTGGAGCAGCGCGCCGTCAATGCCGGAAAGGCCGATCGCCTGGCCGGAATGGCGTGTCAGATGCGAAACAAGCTCCTTGTTGACCTTACCTGCCAGCACCATGCGGACAACATCTGCGGTTTCCGCATCGGTATAGCGCAGGCCGCCGATGAATTTGCTCTCAATGTTCAGGCGTTTCAGCATATCGCTGATCTCCGGGCCGCCGCCGTGAACGAGCACGACGCGGATGCCGACCAGAGAAAGCAGCACGATGTCGCTCATGACGGCTTCCTTGAGCGCTTCATTTGTCATGGCGTTGCCGCCGTATTTGACAACGATGATTTTCTGATTGTAGCGCTGGATATACGGCAGCGCGTCGATCAGAACCTGTGAACGGATCTGTGTGGAAATACTTTCCGGAATCTCCATTTTCTGCATGACAGCAAGTTCTCCTTTTGTTCAGCTTCTGTAATCGCCGTTGATTTTGACGTAATCGTAGGTCAGGTCGCAGCCCCATGCAACCGCTGCATAATCGCCGCTGTTCAGGGAGATCAGCACCTGAATCTCATCCTCCAGCAGAATCGTTTTGGCCTGCTCCTCAGAGAACGGAACACCAAAGCCGTTTCTGGCAACCGTGATCCGCCCCTTTGCAGAGGCAAGATCGACATCAACCTTTGTGATATCAAATTCGCAGTCCGCATAGCCCATTGCACAGGCAATGCGTCCCCAGTTTGCGTCGGCGCCGAACATCGCAGCCTTGAACAGGCTGGAACAGATGACGCTCTTTGCAACGGTTTCCGCAACCGCCTCAGATTCTGCGCCGGACACAACGCATTCAATCAGCTTTGTCGCGCCCTCGCCGTCGGCCGCGCACATTCTCGCAAGGTTCAGCATAACCGCATACAGTGCGCCGCGGAATGCCGCATATTCTTTGCCCTCATCCTTGATTTCGGCATTCTGCGCCATACCGTTTGCCAGCACGCAGACCATATCGTTTGTGGACTGGTCGCCGTCAACGGAAACGCGGTTCAGCGTCACGCGCACCACATCGGAAAGCGCCTGCTGAAGCATCGCCGGAGAGATTTTGCAGTCCGTGGTGAGGAAGGTCAGCGTCGTTGCCATGTTCGGGTGAATCATGCCGCTGCCCTTGAGCATACCGCCCAGACGGCAGGTCGTCTTGCCGACGCTGAACGAAACCGCAACCTCTTTCTCGCGGGTATCGGTTGTCATGATGGCATGAACCGCCTCCGCATTGCCCTCATAGGAAAGCCCTTCCACCAGCTCCGGAACAGCAGCCTGAATCGGCTCAATCGGCAAAATCTGCCCGATGACGCCGGTCGATGCAACCACGACGTCCTCCGGCGCAATGTCCAGCGCATTTGCCGCAATCTGACACATGGCCTCTGCCTTCTGAACGCCGTCTGCATTACAGGTATTCGCGTTGACCGAGTTGACGATCACCGCGCGCGCATGGCCGTCTGCAAGATGCTTCTTCGTCACCTGGATCGGTGCGCCCTTGACCTTGTTCGACGTATACACCGCAGCAGCGGCGCAGTCGGTATCCGAAAGAATCATGGCAAGATCATTTTTCTTCGGCGCATCGTCCTCCTCCGGCAGCGCGTTGTTCGCAGCCAGATTCTGCTCTGTTGCGGTATCCTCCGGCAGTGCATCATGCTTTAAGCCGCAGCAGACGCCGTTTGCTTTGAATCCGGTCGCGGCACAGACACCGCCGTCAATGAATGTATAATCAGAAAAGCTCTGTAATTTCATAGTCCGTTCTCCCTTTTATTCCAGCCCGGTTTCCTCCGGTGCGCCGGTCATGATATTGAAGCACTGGAGTGCCGCACCCGATGCGCCCTTGCCGAGATTGTCCAGGCGCGATGCGAGCAGAATGCGATCCTCATTGCCGCAGACGAAAATCTCCAGCATGTTCGTGCCTGCAAGCGTATTGGCAGGCAGGAAGCCGTTTTCCAGCACGTCAGCACCCTGGAGTGCTCTGACCTTGACGAAGCGCTGTCCTGCGTAATGTGCAGTGAACATCTCATGGATCTGCTCAATCGAGGGCATCCCGTTCAGGAATCGCCTGTGCAGCGGAACTGAAACAACCATGCCCGCGAAGTAATCGCAGACCAGCGGATTGAACACGGGCGGGAAATCCAGCCCGGAAACCTTCTGCATCTCCGGCAGATGCTTATGCATCAGGCCAAGCGCATACTGCCGCGGCGAATCGTAATCCGCGGGGCGGTCATCCGACTCATAGACCGCAATCGCGCCCTTGCCTGCGCCGCTGTATCCGGACACCGCATGACAGGTCAGCGGGTAATTCTTCGGGAGGAAACCGCTCTGCACCATCGGATAGACCAGTGCTGCAAAACCGGATGCATAGCAGCCCGGAACGGCCACGCGCTTGGAATTCACGATCTTCTCTCTGTGCGCAGCGGAAAGCTCCGGAAAGCCGTAGGCCCATTCCGGATTCGTTCTGTGTGCGGTGGACGCATCAATAATCCGCGTATCCGGATTCTGCACGAACGAAACAGCCTCAATCGAAGCAGCATCCGGCAGGCAGAGGAACGTCACGTCAGATGCATTGATCAGACGGGCGCGCTCTGCATTGTCGCGGTGCAGCGCCGGATCAATCGTCAGCAGCTCGATGTCGCTGCGGTTCTTGATGCGGTCATAGAGCTTCAGACCTGTGGTTCCCGCCTGTCCGTCAATATACACCTTTGTAGTTTTCATTTTCCTCATCCTCACGTTTTTTCTTTTCAAGCCGCCGGAAATGCATCAGATTCCAGATACATGCCGCAGCCAGCACCGTAATCGCCCAGCCGCGCGATACAGCCAGCGAAGACTCCGGGAAGTCCAGCATCAGAATCAGCTGCCCCGCCAGCCAGACTGCAAATGCAATCATTGTGACGACCGCACAGTACACAATGCGTTTTTTCATACGCTCAGCTCCGAAATCGCGGCATTGGCAAGTGCAAGCTGTTCCTTCACAGCCGCCGCGGAAGGCCCGCCCTCGGAGATTCTTCCGTTCAGGCAGGTTTCCAGCGCGATTGCATTGTAAACATCCTCGTCAAATGCATCGCAGGCTTCTTTATATGCTGCAAGCGGGAGCGTTTCCAGCGTGACGCCCTCTGCAATGCATCTTGCAACGAGCGTGCCGGTGATCTTGTATGCATCGCGGAACGGCAGACCCTTCTTCACGAGATAGTCCGCACAGTCCGTCGCATTGATAAAGCCCTTTGCAGCCGCAGCGCGCATGTTTTCCTTGTTGACGCGCATCGTTGCGAGCATCGGATCAAAGGTTTTCAGGCAGAGCTTTGCCTGGTCGATTGCATCGAATATCGCTTCCTTGTCCTCCTGCATATCCTTATTATATGCAAGCGGAAGACCTTTCAGCATGGAAAGCAGCGTGGTCAGGTCACCGATCACTCTGCCTGTCTTGCCGCGGATCAGCTCCGTCACGTCCGGATTCTTCTTCTGCGGCATGATCGAGGAGCCGGTCGCGTAGGCGTCATCCAGCTCGATGAATTTGAATTCCCACGAGCACCAGAGAATAATCTCCTCTGAGAAGCGGGACAGATGCACCATCAGCAAAGAGAGCGCATTCGCTAGCTCGACGCAGAAATCTCTGTCGGAAACTGCGTCCAGCGAATTCGGCACCGGCGCGGTGAAATCGAGCGCCGCAGCCGTCATTTTCCGGTTGATGGGATAAGTCGTTCCGGCCAGCGCACCTGCGCCGAGCGGGCAGTAGTTCATGCGCTTTGCAGTATCGACCAGACGGCCGTCATCGCGCAGGAGCATCCAGACATATGCCAGAATGTGATGCGCAAGCGTAACCGGCTGGGCACGCTGCAAATGCGTATAACCCGGCATGATGGTATCCGTATGCTGCTCCGCGAGCTTCACAAGCGTTCTGAGCAGCGCGTGCAGCAGCTTACGGATCTCCGTAATCTCGTCGCGGAGAATCAGACGGACGTCCAGCGCAACCTGATCGTTCCGGGAACGCGCCGTATGCAGACGCTTGCCTGCATCGCCGATGCGCTTGGTCAGCTCCGCCTCCACAAACATGTGAATATCCTCTGCGGTCGGATCCATCAGCAGATCGCCGGAATCCAGATCGGCAAGAATGCCCTTCAGCCCGCCGATGATCTTCTGTGCGTCATCCTCCGGGATAATCCCGCATTGTCCGAGCATTGTCGCGTGTGCAATGCTGCCGCGGATATCCTGTGCGTACATCCTGCCGTCAAAGGAGATTGAGGAATTAAACGCATTGACCGTTTCATCAACCTCTTTTGAAAACCGGCCTGCCCACATTTTTGCCATATTGATTGATCCTTTCCATATCGGGTTCGACGAAAAACAGAGCGGGCGACCTTGCGAAAAGCCGCCCCGTCTGTCATATTGCAGAAATCTCCGTGTTTCCGGCTTATTTGCCGCGCTTCTGATCGAGCTTTGCCTTGACCTTGATCGGCAGGCCGAACAGGTTGATGAAGCCCGCAGAATCCGCCTGATTGTAGACATTGTCCTCGTCAAATGTTGCGACCTCTTCATCATAGAGGGTATCCGGCGAGGTGATGCCTGCGGTAATGATGTTGCCCTTATAGAGCTTCAGCTTGACCGTACCGTTGACGGTCTGCTGGGTGCTGTCCACGAATGCATCCAGTGCCTCGCGCAGCGGAGTGAACCACTGGCCGTTGTAGACGAGGTCTGCATACTGCTGTGCGAGCTGTGCCTTGACTCTGGCAGTCTGCTTGTCAAGGGTGATGGTTTCCAGTGCAGCATGTGCATAGTAGAGAATCGTACCGCCGGGTGTTTCATAGACGCCGCGGCTCTTCATGCCGACCAGACGGTTCTCGACAATATCAGTGATACCGATGCCGTTTGCGCCGCCGAGTGCATTCAGCTTGCGGACAACATCGCTGCCCTTCATCTTCACGCCGTCCACAGCGACCGGAACGCCCTTTTCAAAGTCGATGGTCACATAGGTCGGCGCATCCGGTGCCTGCTCCGGCGAAACGCCGAGCTCCAGGAAACCGGGCTTGTTGTACTGCGGCTCGTTGGCCGGATTCTCAAGATCCAGACCCTCATGGGAGATATGCCACAGGTTCTTATCCTTGGAGTAGTTGGTTTCGCGGGAAATCTTCAGCGGAATGTTGTGTGCCTCCGCATAGTCGATTTCCTCGTCGCGGGACTTGATGTCCCAGATTCTCCACGGTGCAATGATTTGCATATCCGGGCAGAATGCCTTGATGGTCAGTTCAAAGCGAACCTGGTCGTTGCCCTTGCCGGTGCAGCCGTGGCAGATCGCATCCGCGCCTTCCTTCATTGCAATTTCCGCAATGCGCTTTGCAATGATCGGACGTGCAAAGGAGGTACCGAGCAGATACTTGCCCTCGTACACAGCGCCCGCCTTGACAGTCGGGAAGACATAGTCGTCGATAAATTCATCGGTGAGATCTTCAATATACAGCTTGGAGGCGCCGGTCTTAATTGCCTTCTCCTCCAGACCGTCGAGCTCGGTGCCCTGTCCGACGTCGCCGGAAACAGCAATCACCTCGCAGCCCGGATAGGTTTCCTTGAGCCACGGAATGATAATCGAGGTATCGAGTCCGCCGGAATAAGCCAGCACGATTTTCTTCGGGATCTTGTTTTCAGCCATGATGATATATCTTCCTTTCCGGCAGGCGTCAAGTCCTGCCTTAAAAATCCATATTTTATTATACACAGAAATGAGAATTTGTCAAGCATTTCGGCGTGATTTATGTATATTTTCGGAATATTCATGTATATTATACAGTTATCAGCCGCTATGCTGCATAATATACACTCAATCCCAGCCTCTGTAAAAATCCTGCGTCCCGTAAAAGCGTCCGTTCTCCTCGCCGCGCGACGCAAACGCCGCGCCGATGCGCTGATACACAGGGCTCAGAAGATTCTCGCGGTGTCCGGTTTCGGAATTGAACCATCCGTTGACCGCGGAAAACGGCTCCGGATATCCGAAGTCGATATTCTCCGCACACGCCTGCCAGTCAATGCCGAAATCCAGCAGCCGCTTGCTGAACTTGGTTCCGTCGAAGCTCTTGTGATCGAAGTAGTCGTTCTCAGCCATTTCGGTGCTGTGCTGCATCGCCGCCTTTGCAAGCTCGTCGTCCCAGATATAGCCGTCCAGCCCGCTGAGCGCCCGGAGTCCGTTCGTGGCGTAATACGACAGCTTGGAAAGCACCTTCGTATCCGTATAGTCACTGAGCTGATGGAAGGAGATGCTGAGCCCCTCCTTCTGCACAAGCACCGCATACAGCGCATCGTTCTGCTGCCGGTCACGCATTTCCGTCACGGAATACCCCTCCGGTGCCTGATACGCCTTGCAGAAGATGTAATAGCCGAAAATATTGTCATTATGGGCAAATGCTATCATCGTCTGCTTCGGCTCCGCTGCAAACACCGCAAAGATGATATTGCCGGTCTTGTAATTGACAGTCAGCGTTTCATCCGGCATCGCGTCGCCGCTCAGAACAGAAACTGAAACGCCCAGCGGATAATTTGTTCCGTCCGCTGTCAGATACACGGTCTGTGAAGGCTGCTCCGGAACTGCCGTTGTTTCCGCAGGCTCCTCTGTCTGTACCGGTTCCTCCGTGGTTTCGGTCAACGCCTTTGTCTGCTCCGGCTCTGCCGACGTAACAGGCACAGTCGTTTCCGCAGGCTGTGTATCCGGATGCGGCTCGTCATACGGATTCTTCGGCATCGGGATCAGTGCCGCGATCATTTTCAGAACACAGACCGTATCATTGCCGCTGACCTCACCGTCACCGTCAGCATCTGCATTCGCAAGCCCCTCTTCGGTAATCAGGGCATTCACATCCTCCACGCAGTAGCGCGCAATCAGCACACCGTCAGCCACGTCGATCTGACGGTCGGTATTTGCATCCCCCGGATACTTCTGGAACCCGGACGCGCTGAGCACAGCCGAACCGGCCGTCAGCAAGACAGCGGCCAGCACGGCGAGCAGCATTCGTCGTGATTTGTCTTTCTTCTTTTTTGAACACTTCCTTTTCATGATGGATCCCTCTTTCAAGTACATCTTTCAGAAACTGTACTATTCGATCGCTTTCATTGATCCTGCCATGTCGATCGCACGGAGCCTCCGGCGCAGCAGGAGATTAACCAGCAGTGTAAACAGAATCGTCATAGCTGCGGCAAGTGCAAAGCAATACCACGGGATTTCCGGTGCAAACATCACGACATCCACTTCCGCCGTCACGACAACATAACGGCAGAGGAAGATACCCGCGACCAGTCCGGCCGCCATGCCGAGCACCGCAGACAGTATGTTTTCACGAAGGACATAGGCATACACCTCTTTGTCGTAAAAGCCGAGCACCTTGACAGTCGCAAGCTCCCGGTTGCGTTCCAGAATGTTGATGTTTGCGAGGTTATACAGAACCACAAACGCCAGCAGTCCCGAAAAGACAATGACAACCGCAACGACATAGCCGAGTGCTCTGACCAGCTTGCGGAAGCTGTCGCCGCTGCGGGAGGTGAAATCCAGCCGCATCAGCGTACCCGATCCGAGCAGATACTCCGCCAGCGCATCCTCGTCCGTCCCGGGCTCCTCATTGATGAAGACACAGTTGCGCTCCGTTTCCCCGAACAGCCGGTCACTGTATGCCGGCGTCATCCAGATCCGGTTCAGCGCATAGTTTTCCGCAATCGCGGCAACCGCAGCAGGCTGATTCGCCTCCTCCAGCGAAATGCTGTCCCCGACAGACACATTGAGCAGTTTTGCGAGCTTCTCATTCAGGATGATGCCGTCATCCGTCAGCGGGAACGGCTCCTTCGTTTTCCGGTCGCGCAGAACAATGAACTCGCTGAGCGCATCCGGATATTCCGGCACGGTCACTGTGACTTCATACTTTTTATTGTCGCTGCGGATCGTGCACGTCCGAACCGCACCGAACTGACAGCCTGCAACGTCATCACTGCCGGAGAGGACGCTGCGGAGCATATCCCTGTTTTCTTCGCTGCCGTCGTAAATACCGACAGCGTCATAGACCAGAATCTCCTCATACTGAAGATCGACAATCGCCGCGATTGCGTGGTACAGGCCGAAGCCCGTAACCAGCAGCGCGGTACAACCGCAGATGCCGAGCAGCGTCATGAACAGGCGCGCGCGGTAGCGGGAGAAATTGCGGATCGTAACCTTCGTATGGAACCCGAAATTCCGCCAGAGCCATTTCCAGTGCTCAAGCAGCACGCGCTTTCCGTTCTTCGGCGGCTTCGGGCGCATCAGTGAGGCCGGCATTTCCCGCATGGCCGAAGCACATGCCGCAATCGCTGTCAGGCCGGTGCAGATCAGCGCCGCTGCCAGACAGATCAATGCGTAATGCATGTTATACGGACAGCGGATCTGCGGGAACCGGTACATCATGCCATAGCAGCGGAAGATCACGCGCGGGAAGATCTGATCCCCGATCAGCGTGCCGGCTGCCGTGCCGAGCACACTTGCCAGCACCGCGTAAGCCAGATACTGCATAATGATGGAGAAGCCGGAATAACCGAGCGCCTTGCAGGTGCCGATTTCCGTGCGCTGCTCCTCAACCATGCGCGTGACGGTTGTCAGGCAGACCAGCGATGCGACCAGCAAAAAGAACACCGGGAAAATCAGTGCAATGCGGTCTACACGGTCGGTGTCGTCGCCGTAGCTGCTCCAGCCGGGATTCTCCGTGCGATCAAAAGCATACCACTCAATATCCATGTTGACGCTTTCCAGCGTCGCCAGCGATTTTTCGTAGGCTGCTTCGCCCTCGTCCAGTGTCTGCTTTGCATCCGCCAGACGAATCCGCTCGATTTTCTCCGTTTTGTTCAGATCGTCAGTCTGACGGGTCAACTCATGCTGCGCGTCCGTCAGCTCCTTCTCCTTTTTGTCCAGCTCCTTTTGAACAATCGCAATCTCCTGATTGTCCCTGACAAATGTTTCCTTGTCCTTTTTGAGCTTTTTCAGATCCTCCGAAGCCTTGTTGGTGCTTCTTTCCAGATCGCCGATTTCATTCAGAATCCTGACGCGGGCATTATAAAGATGCCCCTGAATCGCATCCGCAGACGTGTACTTCTCATCTGTGCCGCCCGGCATCATAAAATAGGAATACATCGCCTGCGACACATTCAGTTCACTGTTGTCGTAAACCGACATCTCGTCGATCAGACCCTGAATGTCGCTGTCCGACTGCGGATCGACCGAATAATTCCGGTATGCTTCCACAATATCCGAAACATATTCGATGCGGTAGGCATTCTGACGCAGCCGCTCCAGAGATGCATTGCCGTTTTTCTCCTGTGTTTCCGCCGTTTTGATCTGCTGATCGAACTGTGCGATTTTCTTGTCGTAATCAGACGATTTGGTCTTGTTCTCCTTCTTCTGCTCGTCGAGCGCCTCGCGTCCGGCTTTCAGCTCCTGCTCCGCCTTTTTGATTTCCGCTCTGCCTTCTTTGAGCGACTGCTCCAGCGTTTTCAGGCCTTCTTCATACTGTGCGCGGCCCTCGTCCAGTTCCCTGCGGGAGGAATCCAGCGTCTTGCCGAGCTCCTCGCGCAGCTGCTCAATCCGCGGCGCAGACAGCGTATCCTTTTCCGCAAGAATCGCATCTGCATGCTCCTGCACAACGGTCAGATAGCGCTCCTCAAAGCTGTTCATCTGCGCGGTATCATTCAGCAGCAGCCATGCATCGGTATAGATCTCAGAATCAAATGCCTCCGGCGGAACAAGCAGAAAGCAGTCAACCCTGCCGTTTCCGATTGTCGCGGTACCGCGTTCAAAATCGACATGCAGCGGAGAATCCGCACGGCCGACCACAGTAAATTCCGTTTCCTTCAGCAGCGAATCCGTATCCTCGGGAATCACGGCCGTCACCGTATCTCCGACGGCAATCTCTGCCGGTGTATTGACCTCAATCAGGCATTCATTGGCCCGCTCCGGCATCCGTCCCTCTGTCAGCAGAGGCTGATTCACCTGCTGTCCGTCCTTTTTGCCGTGATCCGTCAGACTGTAAATCCGGACAACGGCATCCGAGGAATGCTCAGAAACCGGCATATACACCGTTTCCTGAAAGCCGCCGCAGACCTGTGCAACGTCGCTGCGTTCTGCAAGCAGCGAAAGCTCCTCATCATTGAAGCCGACCGTTGAGCGCAGATGCAGATCCATCAGTCCGGTTTCGCGGTAATAGCGGTCGGCAGAGGATTTCATGTCGGTGCCGGTGACCTTCAGTCCGGAGAAAAAGCCGGTACTGATCGCTATGATCCCGAACAGCGACAGAAACCGCTCCTTGGAACGCACCGCGCTCCGCAGTGTATTGCGGAATAATTTTCGTTTCGCCATCCTGTCCCCCGCATCACCACTTGATCTCAGAAACCGGCAGTGGATTCTTCTGCATAGTCACGGAAGTAACCTTTCCGCCGCTCAATTCAATCACACGGTCTGCCATCGGAATCAGCGCACGGTTGTGCGTGATGATGACAACGGTCATGCCGTCCTCGCGGCAGCACTGCTGCAACAGCCGCAGCACGACCTGTCCCGTCTGGAAATCCAGCGCGCCGGTCGGCTCGTCACAGAGCAGCAGCTTAGGCTTTTTGCAGAGCGCCCGCGCGATAGAAACACGCTGCTGCTCGCCGCCTGAAAGCTGTGCGGGAAAATGATCCGCGCGGTCAGCCATGCCGACCTTTTGCAGCATCTTCATCGGAGAGGCCGCGCGCTTGCTGATCTCGGTTGCCAGCTCAATGTTCTCGACTGCGGTCAGATTCTGCACCAGATTATAGAACTGGAACACAAATCCGATGTCCTCACGGCGGTATCGTGTCAGCGCACGGCGGCTCATCGCATCAACATGCACGCCGTCCACAATGATCTCGCCGCTGTCACAGCGATCCATACCGCCGAGCAGATTCAGAACAGTTGTCTTGCCTGCACCGGACGGCCCGACAATCATGACCAGCTCACCCCGCTCAATCGTGAAGCTGACCTTGTGCGCGGCGCGTACCCCGACCGCATCGCGACGGTATTCCTTGCAGACATCATTTAACAATACAAACGGCATCTGTCTTCCTTTCACGCATCCGTATCCGGATGAAACACCATGATATCCGGCAGCATACGGTATTCCTCATTGTAATCCAGTCCCCAGCCGACCACAAACAGATCCGGAATGGAAAAGCCGATGTAGTCAGGGATGACGGTGTCCTTCAGGTGATCATAACGCCGGGAGGGCTTATCCAGCATCGTCGCGATGCGGATGCTGTGCGCACCCTTGTCGGAGAAATTGTGCATCACCGTGTCCATGGTCTGACCGGTATCGACAATGTCCTCCACAATCAGCACGTCCCGACCGCGGACGTCAATCCGCTCGCCGAGCTCAAAAATCGGAGAGCCGGCCGGCCGGGTACCCTGATAGGACTGCACCTTGAGAAAATTGATCTCACACGGAACTGTCAGCCCGCGGATGAGATCGGCGGAAAAAAACACAGCGCCGCGCAGCGTACAGAGCACAAGCAGCGGGTTGTCCTCCGGGGTTCCTGCGTAATCGAAGGAAATCTCGTCGGCCATTTCCGCAATGCGTGCTTTGACCTCTGCGTTTGTTTTCAAAAGCGTAAATCGTTCCTGTTCCATATTCTGCATTCCCTTTCGTTCGTATTACATGATACTATTTCTCACTTTACACCAATTATAGTCATTATACCATATTCCTGATATAATGTCAATGGATTTTAAGTAATTTTCTGTATAAAATTCCTATGAAACCTGCCTCTTCCGATTCCGGGAATAAAAGCAACTGCCACTTGACAAAACAGCGAAAACATGGTAAAATATAGAGCGTCCGGGGTGTAGCGCAGCTGGTAGCGCGCCTGCTTTGGGAGCAGGATGCCGCAGGTTCGAATCCTGTCACTCCGACCACAGCACAAATGCCGCATCTACGTTGTTTTTATGTAGATGCGGTACTTTCTTTATGTTGCATCGTGTAGCATTTTCGGGCAAAAACATGCTGAAATCGGGTGTTTTCATACACTATGCAACACGAAATGCAACACGAAAACAGGCAGAGGATCACTCCCCTGGCGCGGCTCATGATGAAACAGTGCAGGGTTGTCCTTGCGGATGAGCCGACCGGCTCGCTGGACAGAGCCAATGCCGAACAGGTCATGCGGATTCTCAAATCGTTTTCGGATATGGGAAAGACCGTCATTATGGTGACACATGATCCTTCCCTCATTGACGATTCCATGCGCAGAATCGTGCTTGGCGGGGAACAGTCCCCGGCCGGAGTTCAGGCGCATCAGGCATGACTAACAGAAAGAAAGCGCTTCCGTTGAGCACGGAAGCGCTTTCTGATGGGATGCGTTTGAAACAGCGTTGAAGAAAATCAGTGTCTGATATTAAGTGTCTGCGTCTGCTGCTATGGCGTAGCGGTAGAGTGCCTTGGAGAGGTTCTTGTTCGCGACGGATGCGCTGCTGTTGTGGATCGAAGCGTAGCTGTAGGACAGGACAGAAGCAGAAACCTGGTAGTATGTGTTTGTGCTGCTGTCAACGATCTTGAAGTTGTAAGCTCTGTCGAGATAGACCGGAATGATGTCGGAAACTTCAAGATAGTAGTAATCGTTCTGAGCGTCGTAGCGCAGAGTGGTGCTCTTGTTGTCGATCGTGTAAGTGAATTTGCTCGGCTGAACATCCTCATCGAAGAAGATCTTGACACGCAGAGATGTAGTGGACTTACAGTCAACGACGAGGGAAGTGCCCAGGATGCCTTCCGGTCTGGTGGTACTCTTGGTGACAACTGCCTTATACGGGAGGAGATCATTTTCCGTGACGCCGCTGATATAGTTGCTTACAAAGTTGCGGTCTGCGGTGCTTACCTTGTTATAATTGTGCTGGAACAGCTGCTGGGAGGAGATGCCGTATGCCTTGATGGCCTTCCACAGTTCAACGGTCGTTGCATTGGAGCTGCCCGGGTTGTTGATGATGCTGTTCAGGTGATCCATCACGGTGTACGAATACTCTCTCGGATTCTGGAGGTTGGAGGCGGAATCGACAGCCAAATTCCATTTGCTGCCTGCTGCACTGCGGTACACGTTCTTGATGGTGACCGGATCGTTCATGTTGATCGGTGCGACCGTGAAGGGAACTCTGTACTGGTAACCGTAGTTGCCGCTCTGTGAACCCTTATAGCAGTCTGAAATCAGCTTGCTCTGGGTTTTGATCGTGCTGCCGGTCGCCTCATCTGTCTGCACCATGTAGATATACGGTTCATTTGTGCCGCTCTTCTGTGTGAGAGAATTGGTCAGATTCATCCAGTAATTCAGGTCAATCGAGCCACCGACTGCTAAGGTCCGTGATTTGACGAGCATGAGCGCCGGGGTCGTGTAGTCATCCAGCTGGCAGACCATTGTTTTGGTGCCGCTTACGTTGGAACCGTAGAACAGTTCGTATGTGGTGTCAGGGAGCAGGCCATTCGGCTTGTAGCCGTACCAGGAAATGGTCGTGGTTCCCTTCTTGCGGCAGCCGTAGTAAACAGTGTAATCTCTGAGGGCATTGTACGGAGATTGCTCATAGATGTTATGGCCTTCAAAATTGACGTAATCCGCGCCGTATTCCGGTGTCGGTGCCGGCAGCTTATAGACAACATAGTTTGCTGTGCCAGCGCTGCCGCCGTTTTTGTTGACCGTAAGGCTGTACCGTCTGGTCAGTGTTTTTGCGTTCACGCGGGTTTCCGCATCGGGATAGACATAACTGCCGCTGGAATTTTTATAGAAACAGGGATGTACGACTGCATAGCAGGTGATAGTCTGTCCATTATCAGCAGAGGCCTGCGAAATGCTCTTGACGCCCTGATAGATGCTTCTGCTTGTGGTGTTGGGGAGTGCCTGTGCCGTGGAGCCGGAACAGGTATATCCCCGACGGCCCCAGTATACCAGATCAATCGGATCATTCGGGGAGGCATAGATATCGTACTCGTAGTAGTAGCCGAGATTTGCCTTGAAGAAGTCGCCGGTCTTCATGCGGTAGCCGGTGGAATCATAGCATCTGACCGCGAGCAGGTCGAAGGTTGCATCCTGCTCGGCAGTCAGCTTGAAGGTGCTGTCGCCCTTGTACTTGTTGCCAACGACCGGTGCCTGAAGGTTCTGCGGACCTGCCCAGACACTGCCGTAGCCGTCATTGCCGGAGGCGAATACGAATTCCACTGAGCCGCTGGAATTATTATTCTTATAGGTGCCGTTAATGTTCTTCGGCGTGCTCGTTCTTGAAACATGCAGTCTGTTGTTCGGGTAAACCATGAAGATCGCATGGACGCCCTGGAATGCAGTGCCCCAGTCCGCTTCATTGCCGCTGCTGTCCACGACCTTGACATACTTATCGACCTTATAGGTAGTGGTATTCAGCGCAAGATTCTTATCGAGGTAATAGAACGCGAGTCCTTTTTTTCCGGAACCGACATAGCTTTCCGCAGTCCCGTTGTAGGTGCAGTTCTTGAAGCAGTCCGGGCCGATTTCCTCCAGCGTGTAGGGGAGAGAAACTCTGTACAGTGCGGTATCATTTTCGCACATATTTGCCGGGAGCTTGGTGATCGTAGATTGGTTTGCAAACATGAGGTAACCGAGCTTCGTACAGTTTTTGAACGTATAGCTGCCCATGCTGCTGACCTTCGGCGGCAGCTCGATTCCCCGGAGACCGGAGTATGCAAACGCATTTGCGCCGACGCTTTGCAGTTTGCAGTCGAAGATCTTTTCATTGTTCCATGTGTACGGGTATACGTAATTCAGGTTCCAACAGCTTTGAAACGCCTGGGTGCCGATCGTTGTCAGACCAGTCGGCACTGTGATCGAGGTCAG